>Ga0209448_10000543_pt1 | contig 12447 bp, 13 predicted proteins | sample BogFormECP14_OM2_FD_188245 | JGI IMG/M metagenome (GOLD analysis project Ga0209448, IMG submission 188245) | Bog forest soil microbial communities from Calvert Island, British Columbia, Canada - ECP14_OM2 (SPAdes) (version 2) | ecosystem: Environmental > Aquatic > Freshwater > Wetlands > Bog ... | reverse complement strand
CGCGACGCAAAACCTGATGTCGACGGCGACTTCGACCGAGGCGGTGAATAACGCCGCCTACCAAATGGCGATCTACACGTTCAATGGTTCGGGCACGAGCACCGTTCAGAGCTTGACGTCCAATCTGACGATGGCGGCGTCCGCGGCATCCACCATCAACGTGTTGGAAGTGTACGACAACAGTTGTCTCACGAAATCAAACTGCAACACGACACCGACACCAATTTCCCGTCGGCCATGTCACAGATCAACGGCTACATGGCGACCCCGGGCAACGGCACTGCCGGCAACACGCCGCAGTCGGTGTTGTTTCTGGTCACCGACGGCGTCGAGGACGACAATACCGGCGTGTGCTCACACCCGCTCAACGGCTCGCGATGCCAGGCGCCGTTCGACACGACGTGGTGCACGACGGTGAAGGCGCGTGGCATCCGCATCGCGGTGCTGTATACGGAGTACCTGCCGCTCACGACCAATAACTGGTACAATTCCTGGATCTCGCCGTTCCAGAGTCAGATCGCCGGCAATATACAAAGCTGCGCTTCGCCGGGATTGTATACCGCGATCACGACGGACGGCGACATCACGGCCGCGATACAGGCCTTGTTCGAGCAAGCGGTGGCGACGGCCGTCTGACGCAATAATCCGAAGGCTACGGCGAGACGCCAGCACGAATGGCCGGAACAAGTCCGGCCACGACGGCATCCATGACAGAATCTGAGATGATTTGCTTTGGAGGCTGAACCCGGCCTTGCCGTTTGAGAAAGTGGCCGAGGATCAGGAATTGACCCGCGCGATCGTGGTCGAAAGCCGCGGATAAAAATAAGTGCTCTCGTTGATATTGATCGTTCCGGTGATCACGTAGCCCATGGGGGGCGTGTACGGGTAGCTCACCTCGCCGTACAGGATCGTGATATTGGCGGTCTGCAGGTTGGTCGGCAGCGTGACTGTGGAGCCGACCGTGCGCGCGGTGCCGTTGAGCGAGTCGCTCCAGGTCACGGAGCCCTGTCCCGCGGAGTTGGTGGTGATCTCCGACAGCGTCGCGGTCATGCCCGCCCCCGAATAGGGCGAGATCACCTGCGACGATGCGTTGAGAATGCTCGACATCGTCGCATTGTCGATGCTGACATATTGCGAGGCGAGGTCGGTCACGGTGCGGGCGGCGAGCGAGGATTTGAATTGGATCGACAGGCCGTTGCCGAGCTCGGCGCCGCCGATATAGAGCGACAGCATCACCGGCAGAATCACGGCGAACTCGACAGCGGACACGGCTTCGCGATCGCGCGCGAAGCGGCGGAGATAGGAGCGGAGGCTCGATTTCGCGAGACTGGCATTCATCAATAGGGCTCGTTCTTGAACACGGCGGTCGACGTCAAAAGGCGATCGCCATTGGACAGATTTGCGAGATTGAAGCCGAGCGGACCGAGCACGACCGGCCACTGATACAGGACTTGCACGACCACGATGTCGCCCGGGTTCCCGGTATTGTAGCCGAACGAATTGGTCACATTGCCGTGGGCGTCGTAGGTCAGCGTCGGCGCTCCGGTGCTGGCCGAGGAAAAGCTCGAATAGGCCTGCACGTTGATCATGAAACTGTTGCAGTTGAACAGCGCGAAGGTCTGTCCGCAGACCCAGGTCTGGAATCCTGCCTGGGTCATGTTCGACTGCTGTGCCTGGCCGGTCATGATGTAGCGGCTGGCTTGTTCGGTGGTCTCGTCAAGCACGCGCGAGGCGAAGAAGACGAGCGCGGTCTGGAACGGTGCGACCAGCATGGCAAAGAACGGCGCCGCCACCAGCGCAAACTCGACGGCGGTCGCGCCGCTGTCGCAGCGGGCGAGATTTTCGCAAGCCCGTGACCGTTTCACGCTCCGGGCGAGGTTATTGCGAAAGGCCGTAAACATGAGGCATTGCTCCAGCAACGCGCTTTTAGGCCAAATCCGCTTAGGAAATCGTTACGAGATACAATGCGTTACGGTTAAAACGTCCTAGCTCAATTTGGTGCTGAAACGGCGCGCCAGGAACTCGCCGCCATGACGTAGTCCCTCGGCGTCGATGCCGTGGCCGACGCCAGGCGATAGGTGCCATTCGACCGGCACTTCGAGGGCGGCGAGGCCCTGGGTGGCCGCAAACAAAGCCTGCGGCGGGATCAGATCGTCGCGATCGCCGTGGACCAGCAAAACCGGGGGCCGGGCTTTGATCTCGGCCGCAAAGGCTTCGAGATTGCCGTCCGGCGGCTCAACCAGAAGGCCAGAATAGCCGACGATGGCTTTCGGTGCCGTAGCACGGCGGAGCCCGACATGCAGCGCCATCATGGTGCCCTGGCTGAACCCGACCAGCGCCAGTGCCGAAGCCGGCAGCTTGTGGCGCGCAAGCTCGGCGTCGAGAAATTGATTAAGCAGCGGTGCCGCCTGGTTGACGCCGGTCCAGCGTTCGTTCGGGTCGCGGAACGTCAATGCGAACCATTGCCGGCCGACCGGCGCTTGTCCGCACGGCTCCGGCGCATGCGGCGAGACGAAGGCCGCTTGCGGCAAGTACTGCTGCCAGGCGCGGCCGATGTCGATCAGATCATTGCCGTCGGCGCCATAACCGTGGAGAAACACCACGAGCTGTTGGGCTGTGCCGGAGCGCGGCGAAAGCCGCGGACCGTCGAGTTCAGCGGGCATGTCTTTTCTCGCGGTGTTTTTTTGTTGACTTAGGTTTGGCCGATTTTGCTTTGGACGATTTGGCCGAAGCGGATTTTTTCTTTGCGGATGTTTTGGCGGGCGTTGCGGTTTTCGGCAGGGTCGGCGCGCCGTCGCGGCCTTTGACGGCGCGATAATAGGTCCACAAGACGCGCGCCGCCACGGCGCGGTGCGGCCGCCACGCTTGCGCAAGCGGCAGCATTTCTTTGGTGGTCGGCCGCGCCTTAAGCCCGAAGGCCAGACGCGCCGCCTCTTGCAGCGCGAGATCGCCGGCCGGCCAGGCATCGGCATGGCCGAGACAGGCCAAAAGATAGATGTCGGCCGTCCACGGACCGATGCCATGAACCGCCGTGAGCGCCGCATGCGCGTCCTCGGCGGCGATATCGGCAAGCCCGGCAAGAGCAAGCTTGCCGCCCGCGATCGCGCGGGCGATTTCCTTGAGCGCCTTGATCTTCGGTTTCGACAGGCCGAGCCGCGCCAGCTTCTCCGGCCGCGCCTTGATGATGGCTTGCGGCTCGAACGGATCGAATGCCGCCGCAAGCCGTCCCCAGATGGCGCCGGCGCTCGCGGTTGAAAGTTGCTGCGATACAACGGTCGCGGCCAGTCCGGCATAGCCGTCGCCGCGCCGCCGCAGCGGCGGCCGTCCGGCCGTGGCGATGACCGGCGCGAACCGCGGATCGGCCTCTTGCAGCGCCGCCAAGGCCGCGTCGAGGTCGGCCTCGGAACGGATGTGGGTGATCGGTGTCATACTAATGCACTGGATTTGAAGTTCCTGAAGGTTGGCGGCACACTCGCATATAATTGCTCAGTGAAATGTTCCGGTGTCGAGAAGCGTAGCGTCGATGTACAGTCGCATTTTTCGATTTGCACCGAGCCCGAACGGGTATCTCCATCTGGGCCATGCCTATTCCGCATTGCTCAATTACGACATGGCGCGCGAACGCGGCGGACGGCTGCTGTTGCGCATCGAGGATATCGACACGTCGCGATGCTGCCCGGAATATGAGGAGGCATTCGTCGAGGATCTGCGCTGGCTCGGCATTTCGTGGCAGGAGCCGGTGCGGCGGCAGAGCGAGCATTTTGCCGATTATGATGCGGCCGTCGCCAAGCTCGAAGCGCAGGGGCTGCTCTATCCGAGCTTCGAGAGCCGTGCCGAGATCGCCGAACTGGTCGCGGACCTCGACCGGCACGGCGGCTGGCCGCGCGATCCCGATGGCGTGCCGATTTATCCGGGACGGGCGCGAAAGCTCTCGCCGGCCGAGCGCAAACGCCGCCGCGAATCCGGCGAATCTTTCGCCTTGCGGCTGGCGATGGACGCCGCGGTGGCGCGTGCCGGCGTGTTGACGTGGAGCGAAAGCGGCTTGGGCCCGCACGGCCAGACCGGCCAGATCACCGCCGCGCCGCAACGCTGGGGCGACGTCGTGCTGGCGCGCAAGGAACTGCCGACCAGCTACCACCTCGCGGCCGTTCTCGATGATGCCTTGCAGGGGGTGACCGACGTGGTGCGCGGACAGGACCTGTTCTGGTCGACCAGCATTCATCGCCTGCTGCAGGCGCTGCTCGGCTTGCCGGAGCCGGCCTATCATCATCATAAGCTCATCCTCGACACTGACGGCGGCAAGCTGTCGAAATCGACCCAGGCCACGGGTTTGCGCGAATTGCGCTCGAGCGGCGCGACACCGCGCGATATCAGGCGCACGGTCGGGTTGGGGCGTTGAGGATCGGGTGTCGATAACGGCATCCTGACCCTGTTTTGTTCCATCTTCTGCCGTGTCATTGTCGAGGCGGCCGGGGGGGGGTCGCCGTGATGGCACGATCAAAGAGCAAGCAAAAATCCGCAGCAAAGTCTGCGGCTCGCCGGACGCGGCCGAAGCAGCGGCCGAAGAGGCGACCGATGGCGCGACACCGGTCTGCCGCAGCGCGCGCCAACGAGGCGGCGCTCGCTATATTCGCCCACGACATCCGCACCACGCTCACTGGCATCCTCGCACTCGGCGAATTGCTGGCGAGCTCAAATCTCGACGAGCGCGAGCGGCGTTGGGCGACGGGCATCAAGGTGAGCGCCGAGCATCTCGCAGCCCTGACCACGCTCGTCATCGACGCCGCCAAAGCCGGCACAGGTTCGTTGACGTTGCAGCAGGAGAAATTTCGGCCGTGGCGCGTCGCCGAGATGCTGGCGGAATCGCTTGCGGCGCGCGCGCAGACCAAGGGTCTGCACGCCGAGACGATCGTCGCCGCCGATTTGCCGGAGACGCTCGCCGGCGATCCGGTGCGGCTGCGCGCGGCGCTGGAAAATCTCATCGATAATGCGGTGAAGTTCACCGACAAGGGCACGGTGCGGCTCGAGGTGCAGGCAAAGCGCGCAGTGCGCGGCCGCGCCGAGATCATATTCGCCGTCACCGACAGCGGCATCGGGCTCAAGCCCGCCGAGATCAAGCGGCTGTTCCGCCCGTTCTCGCAAGCAAGCGCCGAGATCGCGCGCCGCTATGGCGGCGCCGGTCTCGGTCTTTCCGTGGTAAAAATCCTGGCCAAAATGATGGGCGGCGATCTGACCGTGAGCAGTGTGCGGGGGCGCGGCTCGCGTTTTAGCTTCTCTGCCGTGCTGCCGATCGCGCGTGCCGCCGCGGCCCAGATTTCGCTGGCAAACGCATCCGCGTCGCCCGCGCGCGGCCTGAAAATCCTCTGCACCGAGGACAACCCTTACGGCCGCGTCATCCTCAACACCATCCTCACCGAACTCGGCCATCACGCCGACTTCGCCGCTTCCGGCGAGGAAGCCGTCGGCGCCGTGGCGCGTGGTTACGACGTGATGCTGATGGATGTCACGCTGCCCGGCATCGACGGGCTGGAAACGACGCTGCGCATCCGCGGCCTGTCCGGCGCCGCCGCGCGCATGCCGATCATCGGGGTTTCAGGCCGCAGTAAACCTGGCGACGAAGCCGCCGCCCGCACTGCCGGCATGAACTTTTATCTGCGCAAGCCGCTGAGCCCGAGCGCGCTGAGCAAAGCGCTCGCCGCGGTGATGCCGAAGTGAGATCTACTCCGCCGCGTCGGCGGGTTCTTCGGCCTCGGCCGAATGTTCGACGATCCGCACCAGATCGCTCATGATGCGGTTTAGTTCGAAATCCTTCGGCGTGTAGACTTCGGCGACGCCGGCGTCCTTGAGCGCGCTCGCATCCTGCGGCGGGATGATGCCGCCGACGACGACCGGCACGTCGTCGAGGCCGGCGTCCTTCATGCGCGTGATCACATCTTGCACCAGCGGCAGGTGCGAACCGGACAGGATCGACAAGCCGACCACATGCACGCGGCCCTCGGCCGCGGCCTCGACGATCGCCTCGGGCGTCAGCCGAATGCCGTCATAGACGACGTCCATGCCGGCATCGCGCGCGCGCACGGCGATCTGCTCGGCGCCGTTGGAATGGCCGTCGAGACCAGGTTTGCCGACCAGGAATTTGAGGCGGCGCCCGAGCTTCTTGGAGACGCGGTCGACCTCGGCGCGGATATCGTCGAGGCCCGTCGTATCATTGCGCGCGGCGCGGCCGACGCCGGTCGGCGCCCGGTATTCGCCGAACGCCGCGCGCAGCGCGAAACCCCATTCGCCGGTGGTGACGCCGGCTTTGGCGCAGACGATCGACGGCGGCATAATGTTGCGGCCATCGCGCGCGGCGACCCGCAACTCGTCCAAAGCCGCGGCGACGGCCTGGCCGTCGCGCGCCGCGCGCCAGGCGTTCAACCGCGCGATCTGTTCGGCTTCGACCTCGTGCGCCACGGTCATGATGGTATTCTCGCCGGCTGTCAGCGGCGAAGGCTCGGTCTCGATGAAGCGGTTGACGCCAACGGCGACTTGCTCGTTGCGCTCGATCGCCTCGAGCCGCTCGGTATTGCTGGCGACGAGCTGGCCTTTCATATAGCCCATCTCGACCGCGGCGATGGCGCCGCCGAGTTTCTCGATGTGATCGAGCTCTTCAAGCGCCGCGCGCTTGAGCTCCTCGACCTTGGCGGCGATCTCGGCCGAGCCGTCGAATATGTCGCCGTAGTCGAGGAGGTCGGTTTCGTAAGCCAATATCTGCTGCATGCGCAGCGACCATTGCTGATCCCACGGCCGCGGCAGGCCGAGCGCCTCATTCCAGGCCGGCAGCTGCACCGCCCGCGCGCGCGCCTTCTTCGACAATGTCACCGCCAGCGTCGAGAGGAGAATGCGATAGACGTTGTTTTCCGGCTGCTGTTCGGTGAGGCCAAGCGAATTGACCTGCACGCCGTAGCGGAACAGCCGCTGCTTCGGGTCGGTGACGCCGTAGCGCTCGCGCGTGATCTTGTCCCATAATTCGCCGAACGCGCGCATCTTGCACATTTCAGCGACAAAGCGGGTCGACGCGTTGACGAAGAACGAAATCCGCCCGACCACCTCGCCGAAATCATCGACGGCGCCGGCCGCCTTGACGGTGTCGAGCACCGCCACCGCGGTCGCCAGCGCAAAGGCAAGCTCCTGCTGCAGCGTCGCACCCGCTTCCTGCAGGTGATACGAGCAGACATTCATCGGATTCCACTTCGGCATTTCGCGCGTCGTGAACAGGATCGTGTCCTTGATCAGCCGCATCGACGGCGCCGGCGGGAAGACGTAAGTGCCGCGGGAGAGATATTCCTTGATAATGTCGTTCTGCGTCGTGCCCTGCAGCTTGTCGCGCGGCACGTTCTCTTCGTCGGCGACGGCGATGTATAGCGCAAGCAGCCACGCCGCGGTGGCATTGATCGTCATCGACGTGTTCATCGCGTCGAGCGGGATCGCGTCGAACAAGGCGCGCATGTCGCCGATATGCGAGATCGGCACGCCGACCTTGCCGACTTCGCCCTTGGCTAGCGGATGATCACTGTCGTAGCCGGTCTGCGTCGGCAGATCGAAGGCGACCGAAAGCCCGGTCTGCCCTTTGCTCAGATTTTTATGGTAAAGCTCGTTCGACGCGGTAGCGGTCGAATGCCCCGCATAGGTACGGAAGATCCAAGGCTTGTCGCGTACTGGTTTGTCGCGCGCTGGTTTGTCGCGTGATGGCGTATCGCGGCGCGGCTCTTCGCCCATCGCTGTTCCCCGCATTCCGGCATGACTAATGTGACGTGGATTTTGCTGCGACGCAACATGCGCGTAGCAGGATCAGCGCCGAAATGACCAGCGCTGCGGCGAGCCCGGTTTGGGCCTTGGCAAAGGGAAAAGCCAGGATCAGCGCTGCCGCGGTGCCGAGGCCAAAAACCTCGCTGGTGAAAAAGCCGCGCTCGAGCGCATAGCGCAGCAAAAAAGCAAAGGCGACCGCGAGTGCGGTGAGGTCATATATATGCGGTGAGGTCATACATGTAAAGATACGACGTCGCGAGCAGCGCGCCGACCGCGAGCGCCGCGGCCTTCAGGTCGAACGGGGCGCGGCTTCGCCACAGCCCGACAAGTCCGGCGGCGAGCGCAACGCCGAAGGCTATCTGAACGGTCCAGGCCAGCGACTCGCTGCCCCCATAGGCGCGGATGAAGCCGTACACGCTTTGCAGCCGGGGTCGGTGAGAAAATCGCCTTTGAGATAAGTTCCACCAAGCACGGCCAAATAGCCGAGCGCGAGCGTCAGGCTGATGACGTGAATCACTCGCGCCGCCGAGAGCCGCGGCGCGGCGTGGTCTTGTCCGGTCAGACTCTTGTCGGCGAAAGCCAATCTTTCTTGGATCACGAATGCGCGGTCAAAAACAAAGCTTCGGCGCGGGGGCTCGAATGCCCGCCGCGCCAAGCCTTACCGCGCATTCCTTTCTGCCGTCTTAGCGTTTGATCAGCCGCAGAATGATCAGCAGAATCACGGCGCCGATGAAGGCGTTGATGATGTCGCTGATGAAATCGCCGCCGATGGCGAGCCCAAGCCGCGGCAACAGCCAGCCGGCAATAAGACCGCCGACAATGCCGACGACGATGTCGCCGATCAGCCCAAAGCCGCCGCCTTTGACGATCATGCCGGCCAACCAGCCGGCAATGCCGCCGACAATCAGCCAAATAATAATTCCCATGAGTATCCCCCTTCATTGTCCCGGCAAGGACGGAGTGCAAAGCCCCTGAGCGCATTCTGACCGCGCTGGCCCAAGCTTAGGGCTTTGCCGCTTCCCTGTCAGCGGCGCGCCGCCGGATTCCCCCAAATCATTCCAACTAATTATTGCGCCGCAACATTAGCTGCGGCAGACTGCAGTCTTGCGACCATCCTGTCGCAACTGTCGGTGCAACCTGGAGCCCGTGATGGCCGTTGCGCAAATCAAGCCGTCCTCAGCGCCGCTCAAAGATCTCTATGAGATGCGCGAAATCCCGCCGCTCGGCCATGTTCCGGCGCAAATGTACGCTTGGGCGATCCGCAAGGAACGTCACGGGCCGCCGGAAACCGCGATGCAGCTCGAAGTGGTTCCGACCTGGCCGATCGCCGAAGATGAAGTGCTGGTCTATGTCATGGCCGGCGGCGTCAATTATAACGGCGTCTGGGCCGGTCTCGGTATTCCGATTTCGCCGCTCGACGGCCACAAGCATCCCTTTCATGTCGCCGGTTCCGATGCCTCCGGCATCGTCTGGGCGGTCGGCTCCAAGGTGCGGCGCTGGAAGGTTGGCGACGAAGTCATCATTCATTGCAACCAGGACGATGGCGACGACGAGGAATGCAATGGCGGCGATCCGCTGTTGTCGCCGTCGCAGCGCATCTGGGGCTATGAGACGCCGGACGGGTCCTTCGCCCAATTCTGCCGCGTGCAGTCGCGCCAGCTCATGGTCAAGCCGGCGCATCTGACTTGGGAAGAATCGGCCTGCTACACGCTGACGCTGGCGACCGCCTATCGCATGCTGTTCGGTCATTCGCCGCACACGCTCAAGCCCGGCGACAATGTGCTGGTCTGGGGCGCGTCGGGCGGGCTGGGTGTGTTCGGCGTGCAGCTTGTCGCCGCTTCCGGCGCCAATGCCATCGGCATCGTGTCGGATGCCTCGAAGGTGCAATACGTGATGGATCTTGGCGCCAAGGGCGTCATCAACCGCAACGATTTCAAATGCTGGGGGCAGATGCCGAAAGTCAGCACGCCCGAATATGACGCCTGGGTGAAAGAAGCGCGCCGCTTCGGCAAGGCGATCTGGGACATCACCGGCAAGCGCGACGTCGATATCGTGTTCGAGCACCCCGGAGAGGCCACGTTTCCGGTCTCATGCCTGGTGGTCAAGCGCGGTGGCATGGTCGTGTTCTGCGCCGGCACCACCGGCTACAACATCACTTTCGACGCGCGCTATGTCTGGATGCGGCAGAAGCGGGTGCAGGGCTCGCATTTCGCCCATCTCAAACAAGCGAGTTCCGCCAATCAATTCGTCATCGACCGCCGGGTCGATCCCTGCATGAGCGACGTGTTCCCGTTCGAGAAGATTCCCTACGCCCACGAATTGATGCGCACCAACCGGCACAAGCCCGGCAATATGGCGGTGCTGGTCAATGCGCCGCGGCTGGGACTGCGGAACTTCGAGGACGTGATCGAGGCAACAAGTTCTTGAAACTTTGCGCCGGAAAGCATCCCCTTACCGCCCCAGTTTACCGCGTCCGGGGAGGTGCACTTTCCCTCCTAATCAGATACAATTTCCCCGCCGGGTACGGGGTGAGGCATGTTGCCGAAACAGCGGTCCGAAGCGGGCGCGGCGCGCAAATTCCGCGTGGTGCTGGTAAAGCCGTCGCACTACGACGACGACGGCTATGTCATCCGCTGGTACCGCTCGCCGATGCCGGCGAATTCGCTGGCCAGCGTCTATGGGCTACTTGACGATTGCGGCCAGCGCCAAATCCTCGGCCCCGACATTGCGATGGACATCTTAGCCATCGACGAGACCAATACGCGGGTGCACATCGACCGCATCATCGCCGACATGCGCGCCAACGCTAATTTCGGCTTCGTCGGCCTAGTCGGCGTGCAATCGAACCAGTATCCGCGCTCGCTGCATATCGCAAAGCCGCTGCGCTCAGCCGGCATCCCAGTCATCATCGGCGGCTTCCATGTGTCGGGCATGCTGGCGATGTTCGATGCCATCGGCCCCGATCTGCAGGAGGCGCTCGATATGGGTGTCACGCTGTTTGCCGGTGAAGCCGAAGGCCGGATGGACGAGGTGGTGCGCGACGCCGCCGCAGGCGCGCTCAAGCCGGTCTATAATTACATCAACGACCTGCCGGCGCTCGAAGACACGATCACGCCGTTTTTGCCCGGCAATTCAGTGCGCAAGACCATCGGCAATGTCACGACCTTCGATGCCGGGCGCGGCTGCCCGTTCCAATGCTCGTTCTGCACCATCATCAATGTGCAGGGCCGCAAGTCGCGCCGCCGCAGTCCCGACGACGTCGAGCGCATCCTGCGAAAGAACTTCGAACACGGCATCGACCGCTTCTTCATCACCGACGACAATTTCGCCCGCAACAAGGATTGGGAACCGATCTTCGACCGCATCATCAAGCTGCGCGAGCAAGACGGCATGGATGTGCGCTTCCTCATCCAGGTCGACACGCTGTGCCACAAGATTCCGAATTTCGTCGCCAAAGCGAAGCGTGCCGGCGTCACCCGCATCTTTATCGGGCTCGAAAACATCAATCCGGATAATCTGCTCGCCGCAAAGAAGCGGCAGAACAAGATCACCGAATATCGCAACATGCTGCTGGCCTGGAAGGCGGTCGGCATCTGGACCTATGCGGGCTATATCCTCGGCTTCCCGAACGACACGCCGGAATCTGCGCGGTGCGATATCGAGATCATCAAGAAGGAAATGCCGCTCGACGTGCTCGAATTCTTCTTCCTCACGCCGCTCCCGGGGTCCGAAGACCACAAAGTGCTGCGGAAGAAGGGCGTAGCGCTCGATCCCGATCTCAACAAATACGATCTCGAACACGCGCTGACCGCGCATCCACATATGAGCAAGGCGGAGTGGGAAAAGCTCTATCGCGACGCCTGGTCGATCTATTACACACCGGAACACATCGAGACGGTCCTGCGGCGGGCGCAAGCCTACGGCATCAATATCCTCCGCCTGGCGCAGATCATTCTATGGTTTGCGCAATCGTTGACGATCGAAAAGGTCCATCCGCTGCAGGGCGGGTTCGTCCGCCTTAAGTCGCGGCACGAACGCCGCCCCGAATTGCCGCTCGATCCGGTGTGGACATTCTATCCGTCGCTCGCTCTCGAATTTCTGGTCAAGCACGCGCGCGTCGCCGCCGCGGCCTGGGGCATTTTCCGCATCTATCGCCGCGTCAGGAAGAGCGCGCATACTCCCTATATGGATCAGGCGATGACGCCGGTGAGCGAGGATGATACCGAGACGCTCGAATTGTTCACCCATAACCAGTCGGCGCGCGAGGCGGTCGATCACGCCCGCAAGGTCAAGACGCTGACCGCAAGCCCGGCCGCGGCCGAAACGGCGGCTTAAGGTCCGCCATCCATTTCAGGCTCTTGCTCACGTTCTTGCGCGATCGTGCGAGCCGGTGCTTTCGCATGCCGCCGCGGATAGGCGCGCGCGATCGCGGCATTGAGTTCGCCGCCATAAATGAAAATCCAGGCGGTGAAATATAAAAACACCAGAGCCGTCATCGCCGAAGCGAGCCCGGCATAATAACGCACGTAGGTATAGGAGAAGTCGGACAAATAACGGCCAAACACAAATCCGCAAGCGAGCCAAAGCGCCAAGGTCGCGATAATGCCTGGCCAGACATCCTCGATCTGCCGCCGTCCGGCCGGCAGCCACATGTGCAGA
>Ga0209448_10000542_pt1 | contig 12451 bp, 21 predicted proteins | sample BogFormECP14_OM2_FD_188245 | JGI IMG/M metagenome (GOLD analysis project Ga0209448, IMG submission 188245) | Bog forest soil microbial communities from Calvert Island, British Columbia, Canada - ECP14_OM2 (SPAdes) (version 2) | ecosystem: Environmental > Aquatic > Freshwater > Wetlands > Bog ... | reverse complement strand
GATGCGCCCGTTTCTCGCCCGGTTCAGCGGTCCGGGCTTATTAAATCATACGCGATCCTCGGCGGACTTCATCACCAATACGTTCGAGTCTAGGTTTTCGGTACACACAGGTACGAAAGAACGCCTTCCGCCGACGGTTTCCTCGCCAAATACCCCCAAATTGGGCAAGCTCCTGGGTACTCAAGTGAGACATTGGCGTCCTCCTCCCGGGATGTACGAACTCCATGAAAGCGATTGCGGAGCTTGGGTCGTTCGGCGCCAACTTGCGGCGCCGAAACTCGGACCGCCTCACTTGTTAAAGAAGTATTCGCGGATCAGTGAAAGGCGGATGCGCGGATCCGGATCGTTGCCGACGACTTCGCCGTTGACCGTCACAGCTGTCGACGGCAGCGGCCCGGCTACCCGTGGGCCGTCGGGCATCGCGTAAAGCTCCATTTGCCGCTGAGCTTGGGCGGCTGAGTAATGGATGCTTCGAGCGGACGCCGGCGCGACACCGCAAGCGGCGCAGACCGCCAGTCCGAGCGCGAGCGCAAGACATTTCGTCATGGCACGACTCCTTCTCGTTGACGTTGGCCGTACCTGCGTGCGGTTGAGCCTACACGCGAGGTCGCTTTGAGTGCCGGCCGCCAGTGTCAAGTCGAAAGGCGCAGGCAGCCGCTTCAGAAAAGGAGACTGCCATTCCCTCGGATAATTCCCGGCAGTCGATCACTACCGCTTGACCTCGCATATTTTCATCCGCGTAGATTGAATAAATTCCGCGCAGCCCCGATCGTGGTTTTGCGCGAATTAGAAGCAGCCGCCTTTCGATCAGCGCGCGGCTGGAGCAATCAATCGGAGGCGCATCATGGGCAGGGAAGTCGACCGCAATGACGGCGGCCATCGGCTTTGCCGATCGAACCGGACAATCACACGGTGATGGCGCTAGCCGTTGCGATGGCGCTCGAATATCCGGCACCAAGCTTCGCCGCGGGCGATGCCGATCATGGCGCGACAGTCTATCGGGAATGCATGATCTGCCATTCGCTGGACAAGAACGGCGTCGGGCCCAGGCATCGGGGCGTGTTCGGTCGCCAGGCCGGCAGTCTTTCGGATTACGACTACTCGGCGGCTTTGAAGGCTTCCCATATCGTCTGGAGCGAGACGACGCTCGACCAATGGCTTACCAATCCGCAAGCTCGCGTCAGCGGCAGCAAGATGTTTTTCTCCCTCCCCATCGCCAAGGATCGCGCCGACGTGATTGCTTTTCTCAAGCAAAAGGCGGCAAGCGAATCATCAAATGTGACAGACGATACGACCGTCCCACGTTGACTTCTTGCCGTAGACGATGCCGAGGCGACGGCCACTGCGGCAGGAACCTCGAAGCATACGGTCGCAGACCATCTATCTGTGGCCGATTTGCCCGAGATGTATCCGACCTCGTCATTGATTGGCCGACGACGGAAACTTCGGAAAAAAACCCGGTCGCATGGACCGGGTTTTCGCTAACGACTGGCTTACGTCTCTGTTTAATTATCGCTGCGTTTCGCTACCCGGATCATAGCCAGACGACGTGTAGCTGCCGTCGCGATTGTAGTTGGCAAATGCCGGCGTCGCGAGGACGGTCAGCAAGGCCAAGATAGTCAGAACTCTTTTCATGTTACTTCTCCTGTGGTTAAAACTCGCTAAGGAACAACACACAGGAGGAGACTGCAAAACGCTTGGGTTTATTCCGGGCGGCCGATGACCAACGCTTTATTTCGGGTAACGAATTTATGAACTCAGATTGAATAGACCATCCGGAATGAATCTTGTTCCGGGTCTAATTCCTTTCGCGGTGCGGATTGACAAGGTCGTCGGGAATAAATCTCGCGCGCTGCAGTCTCCTCATGCAAGGAGGGAAACACGCAACGAGCGACTCCGAACAAGGAGAAATACTATGCGCAAGACAATGATGATCGCAGTTCTGCCATCACTTGCCCTCGGCAGCGCGACCATGGTCACCGGCACCACGGCGTTCGCTCATGGTGGTGGCGGAGGAGGCCATTTTGGTGGTGGCGGAAGAGGCCATTTTGCCGGTGGACACTTCGGCCGAGCCTTCAGAGGCGGTTTCGAAGGCCTCTATGGATTCGGCGACGGGTTCGATTACGGCGAGAGCAGCTGCTACGTCCTTACGCCTTCTGGTTACGTTTGGGTCTGCTACTGAAGCCGTGCGACGAGAGACGATGTGGATGTGAAGCAAATAATGAGCTCGCCTGTGTCGCGGGCGGGCTCGTCTCCTGACTCAGCGGCAGGGGCGAAATGTAAAAGGCGCTTGAACTGCTGTTCTGGTCTTCACGCAGGATCGAAAGGGTCAGGTCAAGTGCGCGACAGGGGTCTTTATTCCGTACCGGAGCGGCAACGAATGCCGCATGTGGCCAATTCGTTTTGTTTCCTGTTCCGCGCAAATGGAGGAAAGATCAGATTTGAGACAGCAGCTCGTGGTCCAAAATACTGATTGATCGTTCCGTCAAGACTGGCAACCAAAGCTTCGACAATAGTGGACACGCGTCCAAGGCGTATCTCCTCAGCGGTGGTCCAATTTCCTTCTACGCGGCACTGGACGACGGGCCCACGTGGCAATAGCTCCACTCGGATCGTGCCGCCGCCCGCGCCAAACGCATGAGCAAAGTTTGTGACGAGTTCGAATACGATCACGCTTAGGCGCCAGCAGCGCTCCGAATCTAACTGGACGGAGTCTTGGACGATGAGCTCAATGCCCTTGCAATCCGCCCTGGAACGGCCGATCGATTGACATAGCCGCCGAAGATGTGCCGCCGCATCAATAAGCATGTCTTGCGCCGGTATCTCCAACAATCGATTTACTTCTACGTAGTTGTGCAAACGTTCCTCCACTTCGGCGTAAAATCACTCAATACGACCTGACGACCTGCTCGTAGCACGTCCGGAGCCAAATTCGTCGGCCCACGAAGTGATCGATCGCATCCTCCACGCGAGCATTGGGCCAGCTCAGGCCATCCAAAACGGCTTGAAAGCTTCATAATCCGCTGTGCAGCGAGACATGCCGATGTCTTGCAAGCATCTGTCACTGAGATTCATCAGTTCTGTGCGCGATCGCATGTGAGCCCGCCACTGGATGAGCCTTTGCTTCACTTGGCCCAGATGCAAAACGAGAAGTGGATGAATAGCCATGACATTTAGGCTTGCACTCATGGCTACGTCCACGCCTTGAGAATTTGCCGCACCGGCGACGAGTCTGATGAATTCCCTCCGCCTCATGAGCATTCTCCCGCGTCGACGGCCACAATCGGTATGTTGTGGCATTGCGTAGCAACCACACACAGGGAGACTGCTAAAAGCTTGGTTTATTCCCGGCGGTCGATGACCTACGTGTCATTTCAAATCACGTCTTCATGAACGTAAGTTGAGTCGTCCAGGCCGCTCGGACAGGCGAGTTGGCAAGAATGGGAAGCGTTCTGGGCGGCTCTCAAGCGATTCATCAATATCCTAAACGAAAGCGTCCTTGGGGCGCCGTACGATATCGAGATCGCCGGAGTGCCCGGGGACGCCGAGATGCTGCCCAAGTCGCTTCAGCAGAGCAATTACTTCGAGACCCTTCTCAGAGATGGGGAAAAAGCCATCAAAGAAGCGTGTTTGAAGGTAGCTGTGCCTCCGACGACTGCCCCGAAACCGCGTGGCTAAGGGCTCCGCCCCTCGCGCGCGCAAGTTGCGGTTGCGGAGCCATGAAGGCATTGCGACAATTTCTTGAGCAGTAGTGTCGGTTGCTGAACCACCGCCTGTGGGCGACTAGACCAATGCTGCGACTGCAAAAGGGATTTGAGCATTTCATGATACCTTCCTCGCGCAATTATCGATTATGGACCTCGTCACATCTGCTCTTCCTGGAAGACATTGCGTATCGCAGTAGATCTGACGTGTCCTTGCATCACGAACGTAACCGTTGTCGACAGTATTGCCACACAGCGCGCACTGTCTGTCCGTGCGCGGGACGCGGTCGTTAACAAGAATGAACCTGGTTTGGTGCGGAAATCCGCCCGTGGCGAAAGTCAGATTGGCGTTCATATCAACCCTCCATCGGTTCGCGATCGCTTGATCCGCTCGTCGAGAGCTAACCCTGATGCAAATAGGGGCGGCAGGTTAAGCAGTAAGAGCCGCAAGCAAGAATTGGAGATCTTTCCATTAGCCCGCCGCATATAGCCTCCAATGTTTCGTCGGATTCATCGACCATGAGGTCTATGTCTTCGCTCTGTTGCAGGCTGATTTCGTCATGCGTCATTTCACAAGTGCGTGCTGCTCCGCACTATCGAGAATTTCCACACCGCTATGAGCGTCGAGGGTTTACCTGCGCAGGCTCGATGATTACTCGGGAGCGACAAATCCGCAGCTCGGATCGAGCTGGCGCAAGGCCAATTGCCCCCACAATGAGCAAAACTTCTAATCCAAACAATAAGTAGTTCATGATCGCTCTCCTGTCTCTGCTGCGGATTAAGGCGACCAATGGGTCAGGCTAGCCGCTACTTAATTCGAAACCTGCTTTCAGGTCACGCCAATCAAGATCGCTGCGACTCACGATCTATTCCCATGCGGCTGTTTCTCGATCGCTGCTCCTGATCACAAAAAGTTTTGCCGGCCCCAAGCGCATCATGACGCTTTGATTAGCCAATTGGGGTTGCAACGAGGCACGACGGAATAATCTACGAGCTGGGCGATCCGCGTCCTGCAGTCTTTTCATGCAAGGGGGAGACACGCATCAAATATTGGTTGGCTCTCGCCGGCCAGACCGTTATTCAGCCCAGAACCCTAACTACGCAAAGCAGAGAAGGATTATTGCGTTTGCGATAATTGCGCCCGCGACCCCAAAACACAGGACGTAGAGCATTCTATTCCCACCCTCACCCTGCCGCGCATCGTCCGCAGTAATCACAATAGGCTTTGCCGACATAATGTCTGGGCGGCACGCGACGTACAGCTCTGTGACGTGCAGTTGTGTAAAGTTGGGGCCAAGCATGGTCGTTCTCCCTGAAGTCGCGATGGCTTCCACCTCAAAGACCAGACAGTGCCACGATTTATTCCGATGTTATCCGTTGACGATCCAAGCTTTCGGAAGAAATAGAAATCGTGGAAAATCAAGCAATGCAAGGAACGGAAGAATCGCTTTCGCAATCAAGAGAAATTGAACTGATAAGTCGCAAAAAACTGCGTGGAGGATCAGCGCTCGCAACACAACCAAGAATCAAATCAGGGGAGATGATGAGACGACGTCTGGCTTTGCAGTAACATTTGCTCAGGGGCTGGTCCTTGTGCACCACCAGATAGCTGGTGATGAATGTAGTGGGGCCGCCCACATTCTTTCAGTTGGCATAAACGGGCCACGGGACTTTGCGCCATCGTGCTGACGTGACTGCGCTTGTTCTGCCGGTGTGAGGGCATCCTCAAGCCTCATCACGCAATACTCATTTCGGTCTTTCCCTCGTGCAGAGACACGGCCCAGTCCGACGAAAAATACTCTGAGGCCGGGAATAAACCGTGCTTTCACCCAGTCTTAGTCGTCGGAAGCCGCAAAAGCCGCAATGGCTCAGGGACCATGGGCTTCACAGGAGTTAAGGCAATGAGCCAATCCGATCGCGACAACGGCGTCAGCCGGCGCAAAGTTCTCGAATGCATGACCTGGGTTGGCACCGGCGTGCTGTGGACCGTATCGGGCGGCGTGCCGCACTCGCTCGGCCTTGTGGGCGAGGCCAACGCGCAAGAGGTCCGCGGGCTCAGCTTCCTGCAGATCAGCGATAGTCATGTCGGGTTCGACAAACCAGCCAACCCGGACGCGCTCGGCACGCTCGAAGAGGCGATCGGCAAGGTCAACGCGTTGCCGAAGAAGCCGGCCTTCATGATCCACACCGGTGACATCAGCCACCTGTCGCTGGAATCGCAGTTCGACGACGCCGATCGCATCATTTCACAGTCGCGGCTTGACGTGCATTACGTGCCCGGCGAGCACGACTTTCTCGACCCGGATCAGAAATTCTATCGCGAGCGTTACGCCAAGGCCGCCAAAGGTACCGGCTATTACAGCTTCGACGCCGACGGCGTGCACTTCATTGGCCTGGTCAACGTCGTCAATCTCAAGGCCGGCGGGCTCGGCTTTCTCGGACCCGATCAGCTCGAATGGCTCGAAGATGACCTCAAGGGCCGTTCCGCTTCCACTCCCATCGTCGTCTTCGCCCACATCCCACTCTGGACCATCTATCCGGATTGGGGGTGGGGCACCGACGACAGCGCGCAGGCACTGTCCTACCTCAAGCGCTTCGGTTCGGTGACGGTGCTCAACGGGCATATCCATCAGGTGATGCAGAAAGTGGAGGGCAACGTCACCTTCCACACCGCGCGCTCCACCGCGTTTCCGCAGCCGGCGCCGGGAGCGGCGCCCTCGCCGGGACCGATGAAGGTTCCCGACGATCAGCTCCGCAGCATGCTCGGCATAGCCAATGTCACGTTCAAACAGAACGAGCAGCGGCTCGCCATCATCGACGCCCCGCTCAAAGCCTAATGGAGGACGCTATGTCCATCTCAAGCACAATGCAAAGCGCACTCGTCGCGGCCGCACTCGGAGCGGGAACCGCGACGATGCTCGCCGCAGTCGTTCTGCCCGGTTGGGCGGACACCGCGGTCCAACCGACCGCCGTGTCGATCGACAATTTTACCTTCGGCCCGCAAACACTCACGGTGAAGGCCGGCACCATCGTCACCTGGACCAATAAGGACGACATTCCACACGGCATCGCCTCGTCCAACAATGCCTTCACCAAATCGAGGGCACTGGACACCGACGACAGCTATTCGTTTACGTTCACCACGCCGGGCACCTACCAGTACTTCTGCTACATCCATCCGCACATGGTGGGCACAGTCGTCGTACAAGCGGCGTCGGGCAGCAACGCAACCCAGTGATGCTGGATCGGCTGTAGCGGCATGTATCGACGGCAACTGAGCGCAATACGATGGCAGGTGATGCTAATGCTGAACAGGACAAGGCGCGGCGATTTCGCGACGCTGCGTTGCCCCATCTCGACGACGTCTTCGCGCTGGCACGTTATCTTATGCGCAACACTGCCGATGCGGAGGATGCCGTACAGGAATGCTATTTGCGAGCGTTGCGCCATTTCGACAGCTATCGTGGGCCGACAATGAAACCGTGGCTGTTGGCGATATTGAGGAACGTCTGCAACGCCGAGTTCGCTCGGCGTGGGAAACAGGAAATCCCGTCTGATTCCTCCGATGACGAGCCGGCGGCGGAACAGCTGCCAATGTGGCAGGAGCCGCAATCATCGCCCGAGGCGGTACTGTTGCGCGAACAGGACGGTGCCACCATCCGCCGGCTCGTTGCCGAGCTGCCGCAGCCGTTCCGGGAGGCTATCGTGCTGCGTGAGGTGAACGATTTATCGTATCAGGAAATCGCCGAAGTCGCCGGCATACCCGTGGGAACGGTGATGTCGCGGCTAGCCCGCGCGCGATCGATGTTGCGCGGCGCTTGGAACTTCGCGGAAGGACCGACACCATGAACTGCAACGAATGCGAAGTCATGCTTCATGCTTTGATCGACGGCGAACTCGATGCCGGCCATGCCCGCGATGTCGAGTTCCACGCTGCGACTTGTCCCGCCTGTGGCGAGAAGCTCAAGGCGTTCCGCGCCATGCGCGACGCGATGGCGGCAGCCGATCTGAAAGAGAAAGCGCCGGCGAGCCTGCGCAACCGCATCGAAGCTGCGTTGCCCGAGCCTTCGGCGCAAATCATCGCCCCACGTCAATTCTTCCAGCCATCCCGTCGAACATTCTTTGGCGGCTTTGCCGTCGGTACGGCGCTGTCCGCAGCCATGGCTGCAGGCCTTGTTCTAACCGTCTTCAGCAACGATCAGAATCAGCAGATCGCGGACGAAGTCGTATCGGCGCATATCCGTTCGTTGCAGGCCGGCCATCTGATGGATGTCGAAACCAGTGATCAGCACACGGTTAAGCCGTGGTTCAACGGCAAAGTCGACGTGGCGCCGCCCGTCATCGACCTCACGGCGCAAGGCTTTACGCTGCTCGGCGGCCGCCTCGATTACATCGATGGCGAGCCGGTGGCCTCGGTTGTCTATCAACGTCGCAAACATGTGATCAATCTGTTCGTCGCGCAACGACTGGGCGCCAAACACGCCAGCGCAATAACTGCGACAATCCAAGGTTACAATGTTCGCCATTGGTCGGAGGAAGGTCTCGATTTCTGGGCCGTCAGCGATCTCGCGGGCGACGAACTCAATGAGTTCGTTCAGAAAATTACGGCCTCGCTGCGTATTACTTCGGGGCCATCGTAACTTCCGAATTGTGGTAGCTTTGATGTCCGGTTCGGGTCATTTGGGTCGTTTGTTCCATTTCCGCCTTACGTCCGCGCTACCCCAAAATTTGATGCGATTCCTCGGACTGGTGGCTCTGATCAGCACATCTCTCGGAGGTTTTGGCGTATCGGTGGCGACAGCTGAGGAGTGTCCGCAAAAGGAAAGTCCGATCGCAACCGACCGGCCTGACGTGACCAACTCAAGCCTAGTGTTGCCGCAGGGCAGCTTCCAGGACGAGAACGGCATCGATTTCAGCCGGCGGGAAGGCGGCCACGAGTTCGACGGCACCAACAGCCGGCTGCGCTGGGGCATCGCACCGTGCCTGGAAGTTCTGGTCGACATCCCGACCTATTTCGCTGCCGTAAACGGGTCACTGAATTCGGGGTTCACCAACGTCACACCCGCAATCAAATGGCAAATCAGCCCTGTTCCGGGAAGGATCGATCTCTCCGCGACGCTTGGCGCCGGACTGCCGACCGGCACCAAGGCCGTCGGAGGACCGGGCGTGCAGCCATATGTGCAATTTCCATGGTCATTGAATTTGACAGGCGGCTGGAGCATCAACGGTATGCTCACAAATTTCCTGCTGCCCAGTGATCCGACCAACAAACTCTCTACCGAATCGACCTTCGATCTCGAACGTGAATTCGGCGAACGAGCCTTTCTCTTTGTCGAATATGTCGGCGACTATCACGTCCATGGCGGTCCCAGCTATCTAATTAACTCCGGCGGAGGCTATCGCGTCACGCCAACTCAGCAAATTGATTTCCATATCGGGATCGGCCTGAACAATAATGCGCCGACCTATACATTCGGCATTGGCTATTCATTCCGCGTCGACGGCCTGTTGTGATGGGTAAATGGCGGCGGACGTTCCTTCCGGGACTAAAGGACTGTTCAAATTGAAACGCTGCTGTCGTTGTCAACGCGCCATTGCGCCGCCTCTATCCCATCTCGTGCTTCCGCTGCTCGAGTCGGCCGGAGCTTCGCCAGTATATCTGGTCGACCTCGCCATGTCCGCTCGGCCTTAAAATGCGACACGGCGGCAAGTCTGCGCCGCTTCGCTCTTCCCCCACGTTCGCACCCGGGTGTGATCCCTTCACGCCGCAACGCAATGTCACATAGCGGGCTACGGCAAGCGCGTCGAAGCAGTCGCTTAGAAGAGTTTGCCGAGATGCCGCGAGCAATCAGAGATATTTCTGGCGGATGTCAACAGTCGATTCGACGCCGACGCTGGCCAGGTGCGCCTTAAGCCAGCGGTCCGCCCGCTCACGGCCGATTCGGTGCAGGTACATCAAGAATTCAGACTCTGCATTACGTCGTCTGCCTCGATCGAATGAACCAGCATGCGCTTGAGACTCTTGTCAGTGATCTTCTTGTCGTCGATCAGGTTGGTCACGAACGCAATCGCGCGCATCTCGCGCAGTAGCGATGAGTTGAAGCTGATTTCGTTGATCCGGCTCAAGATTTCCGTCGCAGTCTTGGGGATGTCATACCGTTCGGTCGGATTTATATGGATCACGATAATGTCGCGCGAATCGCAATTGTAGATCAGCGGGAACAACGTCGGATTGCCCATGTAGCCGCCGTCCCAGAAGTATTCGCCATCGATCTCGATCGCCTGGTAGAGGAACGGCAGGCAGGCCGACGCGAGCACTCGCGACACAGAGACCTCTTTGTTTTCGAACACGCACACCTTGCCAGTACGGACATTAGTCGCGCACAGGAATAGCTTGATGGCGCTTTCACGCTGCAGCCGCTCGAAGTCGACAACTGATTCCAGCAGCGGTTTCAGCGGATTGTAGTTTAACGGATTGAATTGATAGGGCGACAACACCCGCGTCAGCAGGTCGAAGAAGAGAAATGCCGGCGAAATGCTCCAGCCCGCGGCTGTGTGTTAGCCGGTCGTACCATGTCGGCTGCAGCAAGCTCGTCTTTCCGACCGCTGAGGCCCGCTGCCAGAAGTCGGCGAGCGCCTGCTTGGCACCATCGCGGCCGCCAACTGTGAGACCATGCGCGAGAACGACGGCATTTATCGCGCCGGAACTGGTCGCGCTAACACCGTCAATCTGAAAGCTCGGCTCCTCGAGCAGCCGATCGAGAACGCCCCAGGTGAATGCCCCGTGGGCACCGCCGCCCGGAAGCGCGAGATTGACCAGCTTGGTCTCCGCAACCGGCGCAGCGGTCCGCATTTTGTCGCTTGTTTATGACACTTTCTCTCTAATGCGCCGTCCAACCGTCGTCGGCGGCCTTCATTCTCCAAACGGTGCCAAGATTGCAGTTTTTGTTCCATGAAACGAAACCGCCCACATCGCCTGACGGGCTAATATAGGTGAGACAGCCATTCGGCATTTCCATTCTTACCGCCTGCCCCGATTTTATGGAGCTGTCCACAAGTGTCTTCATTGAGTTGATTTGCGTCGTCAATTTTCCGACGTCCCCCTCCAATCTCGTTACTTGCTCTTCAAGACATCGGATGTCGCACGATTGTGGAACCTGGGCCTCGGGAGCTTGTGCGTGGACACTCAAGCTGCTTGCGAAAATTGCGGCTGTGAGCCCGAGCATTACCGTAAAAGCGCGCATTGCCCCGGTCGTACCAGTAATCACAATTCGCTTCGCGGGAGTAATGTCCGAGCGGCTCGAGATGTGTAGTTCGGCAAAATTGGGGCCAAGCATGGTCGTTCTCCGTGAAGTCGCGATGGCTTCACCTCAGAGATCAGACGGCGCCGCGATTTATTCCAATATTACCTACTTCACGGTGCCTGGCGTCGTTGTCTGTGGCTTGAAACTTTGACCTAAGCGCACCCGGTTCCGGCTTCTTTGCTCTGTCACCCCTAATATCAAGCGCCGCGCGTTTCGAGGGATGGGAATGGCCCGGAGGGGCCATTAAAGATTTTTCTCAGAATCCGGAATAATTCCTGGCCAAACGCGATCGATATTCGAAGCGCGGGATGAAGGCTTTGTGTCGGCTACCTAATATCGCAGTACAACCTAGAGCAGTGAGGACCGGCCGTTGCCTCCGTACGCGTTCACGACCTCGATTTGAAACTTTCAACGGGAGCCTGTCATGACGAATACGCAATCGAAATTCGATAATGTCGCCGGCAATGTCATCAGTCAGTTCAGCCAGGCTCAAAAGCAGGCTGAGTTCATGTTTGCGACGCAAAAGGTGTTGCTCGACACTCTAGAGCAGATGAACGCGCACTGGTTCGCGCGGGCAAAATCTGAGGCTGAGCTAACCACAGATTTGACGAGCAAGTTGGTATCAGCGCGCTCGATGACCGATCTGACCAGCGCATATCAAGATTGGTTCAGTCAGCGGATGCGAAAGTATGCCGAGGACAGCAATCACGTGTTTGTGGACGTCCAGAAGTTAATACGGACAAGCGTGCGATTTGTGCAAAACGGTCACTCCGGGGCCGACGACGCTAATTGAGATCCGATCCATCGGATCAGTCAAGAAATGCAAAGCTGCACGGTCGTGTCATAGGTCGTAGGTTCGGGATGGTTCCCAGGCTGTTGCGTCCGCGGCCACCCAGTTTACTTTTGCGCTTCTCGCGACAAAGATCGCGAAGGTCATCCGGGAAATAAATTTCGTTGACCCCTGGTCTTTTTATTCTCACGGGCTCGGTAAATCGCGGTAACAACGCGAGACGATAACTGGCTGACCTGTGTGTACCAAAAACCCCATCCACGTTGATGGATAGACAGAATCGCCTAAGCTGACGCGATGATCGAGCTGCTGAGCTTTCCTTGCGCTTTTGGCCGCGCCATTTAAAGTCGAAGATCCGGCTTGAAGCAGAGAATGTGGTGCTCCGTCGCCAGTTGATCGTGTTGCGGCGCAATGCGCGCGGCCGGATCCGTTTAACGAATAGCGATCGCTGGTTCTTCGTCCAGTAGTATCGGCGCGGCCGCCGCCATCGGGAATGCTGTGCACCATGCAACAGGCAAGCGAATTCGAGACCTGCCAATCAGAATGGATGACCTAATCTGAGTCTGGAAGCGATCAGAAAGAAATGAGATGGCTCGAATTTTTATAACTGGCTCGTCGGATGGCCTTGGCCTGATGGCGGCACGGCTGCTGGG
>Ga0209448_10000541_pt1 | contig 12456 bp, 10 predicted proteins | sample BogFormECP14_OM2_FD_188245 | JGI IMG/M metagenome (GOLD analysis project Ga0209448, IMG submission 188245) | Bog forest soil microbial communities from Calvert Island, British Columbia, Canada - ECP14_OM2 (SPAdes) (version 2) | ecosystem: Environmental > Aquatic > Freshwater > Wetlands > Bog ... | reverse complement strand
GGGAAACTCGGGCGAGTTCCTGAAGCTCGATCGACAGCTGCTCGAGGAGACCTTGCGACTCAACACCATGTCGCATTTAGACATCGCCCATTACTTCGGCCGGAAGCTCGCCGAGCGGAGGCGGGGCGGCTTGATCCTCGTGGGGGCAATGGGTGCGGAAAACGGTGTTCCCTGTATGGCGAATGACGGAGGCGCGAAGGCGTATGTACACAGCCTTGGCGAGGCGCTTCACTATGAGTTCAAGCCCCTAGGTGTCTACGTCACTGTACTGGCAGCCGGGTTTACGAACACAGCGGTGCTCGAAAAGTTCGGCTTCGATCCGAAGACCATGCCGATGAAACCGATGAGCGTCGAGCAGTGCGTATCTGAGGGTCTCAGCGGTCTGCTCAAAAACCGCTCCAGAATCGTTCCAGGCCGGCTGAACCGCATCATGAACGCCCTCGTGCCCGCTTCTCTTGCGCGAAAGATGGAGGCGGACATGCTTGGTAAAGGGCTTGCCAGCAAGTCCGCGGTTGCAAGTGTTCGCGGCGAGGCCTAGTCGGCAATTGGCTCCGGGCACGGTCAACGTCAGGCTCGCCGCGGTGCGCAGATTAGCTTACGAGGCGGCAGATACGGGTTTATTGAGCCCCGAACTAGCAGCAGGTATTCGCCGGGTCAGAGGGTCGAAGAAATTGGGCATCCGTTTAGGAAATTGGTTGACCGTGAACGAAGCACGCTCTCTCTGGCAAGTTCCCGACACACGCACGCTTAAGGGCAAGAGGGACCGAGCCATGTTGGCGGTTCTGCTGGGTTGTGGATTGCGAAGAAGTGAACTGACGGATTTGACGCTCGATCACCTCCAGCGACGCGAGGAGCACTGGGCGATAATTGATTTGGTTGGAAAGGGAGGCCACATCCGAACCGTCCCTGTTCCCGATTGGGTCAAGCGGGCGATCGATGATTGGCTGCAGGCAGCCCTCGTGACGGAGGGTAGAGTTTTTCGCCGCGTCTGTCGAACGGGGATGGTATGGGGTACTGAAATGACCGAGAAGGTCGTATGGCACATTGTAAAACAATACGCCGGACAATTGGGGATTTCCAAGCTTGCGCCTGATGATTTGCGAAGATCTTGGGCTCGGCTTTGTCACAGCGCCGGTGGCGAACTGGAGCAGATCCAGTTCTTACTCGGGCACGTTTCGGTGCAGACGACTGAGAAATATCTAGGATGCAAACAGCGATTCCGAGAGGCCGTTAACGACGTGATTGGAATCGAGCCCGGTCCTGAAAGCGGAACCGGCCTCTCTTCAACAGGCGGAGTACTAGGCGGGTATATGTCCGAGAACGCGACTAACCAGGACTTAGCCGGGGCGCCAGTATTAGCGGTCCTCTAGATCACCGCTCAAATTCGCCAGGTCGCGTGTGCTCACGCTTTTGGTGCAGAGGAAACATTGGCCGGGTTTTTGGGGTATAACATACAGAGAATTATACGAAAGATTCTCGCACGAGGATGGCCTATGGAGAACTGGCAACAGAACCTCAAGCTTGCGGCCCGGCAGCTGAGGCTCAATCCTGGATTCACTGTCACGGTGATGATCACGCTGGCGCTCGCGATCGGAGCAAACACCGCCATCTTTTCCCTCGTGAACGCGCTGATGCTGAAGAGCCTGCCGTACCCACAACCAGAGCGCATCGGCACGATCTACTCTCGCGTAACGGGCGCCAATGCTTCGGATTCCCCAATCAATCTCGACGGCGAGAAATGGGGGCTCTTGCGCGACAGTGTCCCCGTATTGATATCCGCGGTTTCGGGAAGCACATCGGGCATCAATCTCCGTGCCGGCTCGCATGTCGAGTACGTGCACGGCGGGCGCGTGTCAGCTCACTACTTCGACGTTCTGGGGATCCGCCCCATGATCGGGCGAAGTTTCTCGGAGCAGGAGGACCGGCCAAACGGGCCCAAAGCCGCTATTCTGAGTTACGGCCTGTGGCGAAACGTCTTCGACGCTGACCCGAACATCCTGGGACAGATCATCGAACTCAGGAGCGAGCCTTACACAGTTATCGGGGTGCTTCCGCAGGGGGCCACGACGCCGCTGAACGCCGCCTTATATACATCCCTGCAGCCCAGCCGCGAGGGCGAAGGCGGCGGAACAAATTTTGACGTCGTTACGCGGCTGCGTGACGGCAGCTCCTGGCAGGAGGCAAACGCGCAAATCAATCAAGCATGGGCCTCGCTCGTGCAGGATTTCGATAAGCGGAACGGAGACTCCCGTATCGTCTACTATTCCGTGCCGCTGCAGAAGGGCGAGACTGACTCGCTTCGTCCCCAGGTGCTAGCGCTTATGGTGGCCGCTGGATTGATCCTGCTGATCGCTTGCTCCAATCTGGCCGGTTTGACCTTGGTTCGCGTGCTGCGCCGCACACCTGAAGTGGCGACGCGCCTGGCGTTGGGAGCCTCATCGTGGCAAATCCAGAAGCAATTCTGGAGCGAAAATTTGCTGCTGGCGATTCTCGGCGGAGCAGTCGGGATTGGTGTCGGATTTTTTGCCCTCCGCAGTCTTTTGCTGCTGCTGCCTCCACACTTTCTTCCGGTGGCGCACGTCTCGCTCGACGGTCGCGTACTGGCCTTCACGGTCGCCGTGTCACTGTTTACCAGCGTCCTCTTCGGCATGCTGCCGTCCCTGGTCGTGCGCAAAGTAGATCTCCGCTCATCCATGGGTGGCCGCAGCGTAGCCTCGGTTGGGAGCGTCCGCGTGCGTCAAACTCTGATCGCCATCGAAGTGGCCGTCACTGTGGTGCTGCTCGCCGGTTCCGGCTTGCTAATCCGCACGTTGGTTCATCTGGAATCGCTTCCCCGGGGGTTCGATCCTGACGGCGTAATGATCGCCAAGGCCTCGCTCGACGACGCGCGATTCCACGATCCGGCGGCCTTTCGAAAGCTGTTGGACGATAGCACAACCGCCATGCGCCAGATTCCCGGAGTCCGGAATGCGGCGGTCGGGTTGAGCGTTCCCTACGAACGTACGCTGAACGACGCCGTCACTCTCAGTGACAGCAAAGAAGCGGGACAAACGGTCGGCACGGACGTTGTCTATGTCACGCCCGGCTATTTCGACACGTTGCGGATGCCTCTGCTGGCGGGCCGTGTCTTCACTGACGGTGACGGCGCGGACTCCCAGCGCGTGGCCGTCGTAAACCAAACGTTTGCCCACAAGTTCTACGCCGGAGCAAATCCGGTGGGCCGCTACCTCAACACCAACACGCTGATCGTCGGCGAGGTAGCCGATGTGCCGATTTCCTCCGGCTTGAATCCCGTCGCTCCATTGACGAGCGAGCAAACGATGTACATTCCAGCCGCACAAGTTGGTGCGCAATATCTCTCACTGGCTCATGTGTGGTTTCAACCGGACTGGGTCGTGCGAACGGCCGGGCCGGTAGCAGGCTTGACGGCCGAGATGCAGCGCGCCCTCGCCAGCGCCGATCCCAACCTGCCTGCGTCCGGCTTCTATAGTATGGGCGATCTGCTGGCGCAAACGCTTTCGACGCAACGAATCGAAGTCGTGCTGCTGGGCGCAATGGCCGGGCTGGCCTTGCTCTTGAGCGCGGTCGGCATCTTCGCGCTGGTGGCCAACATGGTCGTGCAGCGCACGCGCGAGATCGGCATCCGCATGGCGCTCGGCTCGACCATCGGGCAAGCCATGGTGCGGGTTGGCAGTTCCGGCGCGCTCGCTTCGGTTGTTGGCCTTTTTCTGGGACTACTGCTCTGCGCGGAAACGCTGGGAGTGATGCGCAGTTTGCTCTTCGGAGTAGGGGTCTACGACGGGCCGACTCTGGCCGGTGTGGTGCTCGTCCTTTTTTTGGTTACGTTGACGGCTACAGCTCTCCCAACCCTAAGAATTGCGAGAATCGACCCAGCCAAGACATTACGTGACGAATAGAAAGGTCTGACCTGCCGCGAAAACAACGCTACTCAATATGTCGTCAGCGATTGCGTGACGTGCCGAAGGTTGCCCGGTGGCAGCCTGACTAACACGGAAACCGGACAAGTGAAACGTCAGAAAAGCAGATGTCCGGTAACGCGTGCCAGCTCAACCGGTCGATGCAACACCATCCAGTGCATTGATTCGTCAATGCTTCCGAGGGAGGACCGCCTGTTTGGCTTCACTTGGACAAAACCTAGCCAGGGCAGCGTTCCGGCTGGTCTAACCCTAGCAAGCCATTTTGGCTTTTGTTTTCAATGCCAGGTCGGCTCTAGCTTAGTGTTGCGTCGACCCATTGAGATCACCCGACAAATCAGGCAAGTGAAATTGAATCGGTAAACACAAGCGTTTGTCGGTTCTAACCCGACGGGCGAGCTGATAACTTCCGGTTTGCCCGTCACTCGGCCACAGCAAGCAAGGTGAGTGGAAATGAGTTCGACGGCTCGTAATTTCCGCTTCTATTTTTGTCCCGGTTCTTGCCTGCCTCGAAAGTATGTCTGTGGTGTGGTTCCCAGCATCGTCCGGAACATTTCAATGAAGGCACTTACGCTGTCGTAACCGACTGCGATAGCGACCTCCGTGACAGACTTCCTTTGTGCGAGCATCTCAAGGGCAGCAAACAACCGTGCCTGCTGTCGCCAGCGGCCAAACGACATACCCACTTCAGCGGAAAACGCCCGCATGAAAGTTCGGCGAGCCATTCCGGCGACATGCGCCCAAGCGTCCAGCGTGCGGTCATCCCCAACATCATCCAGCAGAGCAGCAGCAACTCTAGCCAGCCTCTCATCTCTGGGTATGGTTAAACGCAAGGGCTGCTGGTCAGGCTGTCTAATCTCTTCACGAAGCATAGCGATTAAGTGCATCTTCGCAGGGTTCAGCGGCTGCCGGACGTTCCACGCGAGAATACGATTAACCATTGCGAACAATAGCTCCGATGAGTTGAACATGCAGGGCAGCTTGGGTAGTCCGCGGCACATCTCCGCAGACAAATGAACCATCGAGCCGGCGACGCCCCCCACAGAACGCGCCGCGTGCCTACAATTTGGTGGAATCCATGCGCAACGCTGGGAGGGAAACATCCATCGTTCACTTCCTGCTTCCACGATGAGCAACCCCTGGGTCAATGCGAAGAGTTGCCCACGCGCGTGGCTGTGCTCTGGCGCCCAATCCTCGGCCGCACGCCTCTTGAAGGCAAATGCCAGTACTGGCGTATCGCTCTCGTAGAGACGGCGCAGCTCTTCCGCATTCTTCGGGACCAAGACCATGAATCTATGAGATTGACCCTTTTCCGATAAATATTGCCACCTGCCCGTTAGCAGGCCAACGAGAACATATCTAGAGTACGGGGGCAGAACAACGAAAGCCAACAAAGGGAAATGATCAGGCAATACGAAGAAAGTATGAATCGAAAAATGTCAGTCATCGTGAAAGGAGACCAGTTATGAATGCCGCTGTGCTACACGCCTTTAATGAGTCACCCCGCTTCGAGCAGTTCTCCGAGCCCATCCCGAAAGAAGACGAGGTGATTGTGCACGTCCGTGCTGCCGCGCTCAAGCCCATCGACAAGCAGATCGCCAGCGGCTCGCACTACGCCGCGTTCCGCGAACTGCCCGTCATATGCGGCATGGATGGAGTTGGGTGTCTCGACGACGGCACACGTGTGTTCTTCGCTATACCACGGTTCCCCTACGGGAGTATGGCTCAACGCACGATCGTGTCTCCATCCCACAGTTTTCCGATCCCCGATAGCATTGACGACGATATCGCCGCAGCCGTAGTAAACCCCGGTCTGTCGGCCTGGGGGGCGCTTGCTTGGCGTGCTCAACTCACTGCGGGTGAGACTGTGCTCATCCTTGGTGCAACCGGAGTCACAGGAAAGCTGGCCGTACAAACAGCCAAGCTCCTCGGCGCTGGACGGGTGATTGCCGCCGGAAGGAACGAACAGGTACTGAGCACTCTTCACGACCTCGGAGCCGACTCGACCATCCGCCTCGACAAACCCGGACAGGATTTGACCGAAGCCTTTGCTCGCGAAGCTGGTGATGCTGGCTTCGACGTCATCATCGATTACCTCTGGGGCCCTCCCACTGAAGCGCTTCTGTCTGCCATCGCGCGAAAGGATTTGAAGCCGACGTCATCCAGAATCCGCCTTATCGAAGTGGGCGAGAGCGCGGGGCCCACGATTTCGCTGGCCGCCGCCGCACTTCGAAGTTCGAGGCTGGAAATCCTCGGAGCCGGATCTGGTAACGCCCCAGCCTCGCCTGAGATGTGGCTAGAAGCCGTCCGCCAACTTCTGTCTAATGTCGCCAGCGGTAAGCTGCGTATCGACACCGAGCGAGTTCCGCTACGCGAAGTCGAGGACGCTTGGGAAAGGGACCAACACGGTTTGAGAACGGTCATCATCCCGTAGTCGCGTGCTCGCAACAGGCAAATTCCATATGTAACAATTCGGATTCCGCCGGTGCGCAGCGGTTCCGGCGATTGTGGGTGAGTGGTCGGCAACTCTTACCTTACCGGATCACGGAAGGTTTGCCCGTCATCCGCTCTGAATGAGAAAGTCGCGGCAACTTTCTGACACAGGCCATAGCGCGAGTACGCCAAGTCACAACTAACTAACGCGTCGAGTTGTTGTACCAACGCAGGACTCGGAGCGCGCGCAGTGTGTTCCAGCGGCTTGCACTGCCGACACTGCTCTCCATCTCCAAGGGAATATGTTCGGGATGGAGGAGGTTGAGCGGCCAGCGTCCATTCTGGTGGCGGCGCTCCATCACGATTTTGATGGCTTCACGGACGCGGCTGTCGGGCTTGACTCCTGCATTTCGCAGATAATCGAGTCCGCGCAGGACGTCGTAGTGCCAAAACATCGGGAACGAGAAACGCAGCCAGCGCTTGTCGATGACTTTGCCTGCTCGAAGCGAGCGGAACATGCGGCGCTCGAGTAGATAGTTTTCGCCCCGCTTGCGGGCCTTAGTGACGGCCGCTGATTTGCCCCCTGCCCGCTCGTATTCGAGCAGTCCTTCGAGCACGCAGATGGTGGTATGGAACGAAGAGCGCAGACTGGGGGGGCGTTTCGAGGACAAGAAGGGCCATGCTTCGCAATTCCAGCCGCCATCTTCGAGCTGCTCGCCCAGGAGTTGCTTGGCCAGCGCGTCATTCGGCCCCTTGAAATACGCACCGATGCCGAGGATTCTGCCGTTGATGCACGGCTCCGTTTCGCCGTGAAGGTAAGGCCGGTTGTTGAGCGGCTTAAACACGAGCCGCTTGTCGACGCGGTCGATCATTTTGCGAGCCTGCTTGCTGGCGGGGTCGAGACCGAGGTCAATCAAGGCGACGAGACTGTAGAGGGTAATAAGATCCCACTTCGGACCGCCGCCCCAGTGGCCGGCAGGAGATTGGCGGGCGAGAAGTTGGGCTCCCCAGCCTTCGGTGGCGACGCGCGACCGCTCGGCTGCAATCGCGCTAGGGGCTTCATCGGTGAGGTCCCTCATGACCTGCCAACGGACGGCCGGGTCCGAATCGAGGAGCCATTTGAGGTGCGCGGGCCGGGGTGCGTAGTCGTGTCGGCGCATTGGTCTTTTATAGCATATGGTGTGTAAGTTTTAATCCGTGCGGCGACCGGCGTTCACCTTGTCTTCTGTGGCAGAAGAGGGGCAAAAAGCCTTACGGGCAGATTGTCGGCCACCCGGACGTAATCCAGATTGCAACATGGGGATCGGTACCGCGAAGTCGGCTTATCGTAAGCAATCCCTCCGGTCACCACAATCGCGTTACTCGCGATCTATTCCCGCGAGTGCTATGCCATCACAAACTTCCTCGAAGCGGCCCGTATCTCAGAATTGCAGCGACCTGTCGAGTGAGCGGGTCAATTGGCAGAATTAATTCCGATTTCTCCATGATTCCGGCGCAAATCCGAAAAGTTGCTGATGATTCGTTACCTATCGATCCGTTTCTGCCTGCGGAACATTCTTTGCGTTCTCCGCGTTCCTGGAAGTATGAAGATTCTCATGAGGCTATTGTTTGCCTGCCTGCTGCACCGATGGAATTTTGCATTCCCATCGCACGAGAGACCCGCACCACTTCCCATACAGAATAAATTGAGGGCCAAAGGCTTGCATATCGGTTATGGGGATCACCTAAGTTTCTTTGTTTCCAGGATGCGATTGAGCGGTAGCGGTTGGGAAGACTTCACTGTTTCCAATGCGAAACTGCTGTGCATGTCTTTGACTCCCGCAATCTGGCGCAGCTTCTTCAGTACGAATTCTGAATATTGATCAAGATCTCCAACCACGACCTCCAGAAGAAAATCGGCTTCGCCGGAAATGATGTGACAGGAAACTACTTCAGCAAGTCCGCGAATTGCTTTTCTGTAACGTTCGGCATCCTCCTCCCGATGGCGATCGAGTTTCACTTCAACAAATACGGTCACCCCAAGGCCACAGGCTCTGCGATTGATTCTCGCGCCATAGCCTTCGATGATTCTTTCCGCCTCAAGGCGCTTCACGCGCCTGAGGCACGGCGAAGGCGATAGCCCAATGCGCTTCGCCAGTTCGACGTTGGTTAGCCGCCCTTCATCCTGCAATATTCGCAGAATCTTTTGATCGAATGAATCTAGCTTCATTGGCATAGATGCAAAGAATAGCACAGGTTTGTAGCACAAGAGACGAGCAGTGTGGGGGCTGTCCTGGCACAAACGCAATGATTCACCTCGAGCGTGGATGTTAATATTGCAAGTGGTAAAACGCTTTGCGAGGAGACACGTTGATGATCACGACAGCTCGTGGCCTCGGATTCATGACTAGATCAATCCATTACGGTTATTGCCCTCGCGAGGCAGGTGGAGCTCTGAACCCTCCGGTCTGTCTATCTTCCACCTTCGCCTTCGACTCCCTGGAGCAGGGACAGGCTAGGTTTGCTGGTGACCAAGATGGATTCATCTATGCTCGTGTGGGAAATCCGACCAATCGACTGCTTGAAGAGCGGCTCGCGAACCTTGAAGGGGGCGAAGCCGGTCTAGTTTTCAGTTCAGGCATGGGGGCGATCACCTCAGCCATGTGGTCTCTGGTTTCACCAGGAGATGAGATCGTCGCAGATCAGACTCTTTACGGCTGCACCTTTGCGTTCCTCAATCACGGACTAAAGAAATTTGGAGTAAGAGTCACTCATCTCGACTTGACTGACCAGCAGAGTCTCGCTCAGCACCGATGGGATCGCACTAAGCTCGTCTTCTTCGAGTCCCCAGCAAATCCGAACATGCGAATCATTGACATTGGTGGGGTTGCCCATATCGCTCACGGTCATGGCGCGCAGGTGGTCGTGGACAATACCTATTGCAGCCCCTATCTGCAGCGTCCGCTGGATTTTGGGGCAGATTTAGTTGTCCATTCTGTGACGAAGTATCTTGGAGGGCATGGTGATCTCATGGCAGGGGCCATCATTGGCGAACACGAGTTGCTCGCGGGCATTCGGATGTACGGACTAAAGGACATGACGGGTGCAGTCTTGTCCGCACAAGATGCCTATCTTGTTTTGCGCGGGTTGAAGACGCTGGCCCTGAGAATGGAGCGTCATTGTGGAAACGCTCAGGCTATAGCTGAGCTACTCGCCAGTCACCCGGCCGTCGAAGCAGTTGCCTACCCTGGCTTGCCCAGCTTCGGGCAGTACGATTTGGCGAAGCGCCAAATGCTTCGACCCGGAGGCCTCTTGGCCTTTGAACTGAAGGGTGGCCTGGAGGCTGCACGATGTTTTATGGACAGCCTCAACCTTATCACGCGTGCCGTAAGCTTCGGCGATGCCGAGACTCTCGTGCAGCACCCTGCCAGCATGACTCACTCTTTTTACAGTAAAGAAGAACGGGCTGGGCATCTCATCAGCGAAGGATTAATCCGAATTTCCGCCGGGCTGGAAGATTTCGAGGATTTGAAGTCGGACATCGTTCAGGCACTAGAGAAGATCGGTCCAGTTATGAGCTTTTCGGTACACCTGTGATTCGAAAGTGGGGTTGTCGCTAGGCGAGATGAATAACGCTAAGAATGCAGTTTGTGATCTAAATCTGTCGCCAGGCGTGCAGGAGCAAGCCCGCCGGATAACCATGGCGAGGCGTGTAGCGGTCGTAACCGGCGCGGCACAGGGCATCGGAAAGCGCACGGTGGAGCTACTGGCGCAGAGAGGATACAGTCTGCTACTCAACGATCTGCGTCCAGCGGTGGAAGCTCTAAATGCGGCGCACGCGCTCACGGGTGACGTGCTCGAGATCGTGGGTGACGTCTCCGATGAAGCTGTTGCCGGCGAGATCGCTGCGGTAGCCATGGAACGGTGGGGCCGAACGGATGTATTGGTGAACAATGCTGGCATCAGCCTAATCGCGCCAGCCGAGAAGCTTTCTGCAACGGAGTATCGGCGCGTATTGGAGGTCAACCTCGTGGCGCCTTTTCTGCTGGCCAAAGCCTTTGGCACGATGATGCTCCGGCAGGGGGCCGGCACCCTCATTAATGTAGCGTCCGTCGCCGGACTAGTCGGTGTCGCGGACCGTGCGGCCTACAATGCCTCAAAACACGGCCTCATCGGCCTGACCCGCACACTCGCGTCCGAATGGGGAGGAAGAGGTGTGCGCGTCAACGCGGTCTGTCCGGCGTGGGTGAAGACCGAAATGGATGTTGCAGACCAGGCAGCGGGAGGCTATACGGAAGCTGACATCACGAACCGTGTGCCGATGGGTCGGTTCGCATCACCGGATGATATCGCACGGGCAATCGCATTTCTGGCGGATCCCCACGAAAGCGGGTTCATCAACGGGCATGCCCTTGTGGTCGATGGAGGTTGGATTGCTGACGGAGGCTGGGAGGCTTTACGTCTCCGCCACCGCTAACGTCTCGCGACGAATATCGGGCGTTCGCACCGGCTCGCAAGTGAAATCGATGTGTGCTCTTGGCAGCCTCGGAGACAAGCGCATGAACGACAACATCACACAATCGATTCGCGAAAGCTATGATCGATTGGCGGACGAGTATACGCGTCGGATTTTCGACGAACTTCAGCACAAACCATTGGACCGAGAACTCCTCAGCCGCTTTGCGTCTGAACTTGCAGGGAGCGGAGAAGTTTGCGACATGGGCTGTGGTCCCGGACACATCGCCCGTTACCTGCACGATGCAGGCGCGAGGGTTTTCGGAATGGATCTTTCTCCCCGGATGTTAGCCCAGGCGCGACGACTCAACCCTGACATTTGCTTCCGGGAGGGAAATATGATGGATCTCAACCTCGCGGATGGAGTGCTTGCTGGAATCGCCGCTTTCTATGCCATCGTTAATATTTCCAACGAATCGCTACCCCGAGTATTTCGAGAAATGGAAAGAGTGCTGCAACCCGGCGGGCTGCTTCTGCTTGCGTTTCACGCTGGTGACGAAATAGTTCGCATGGATGAATTATGGGGTAGCCGGATCTCAATGGGTTTTTTCTATTTTCGGCCATTGGTAATTCAACGGTACCTAGAAGGCGCGGGTTTTGAAATCGAGGAAATAATTGAGCGAGAGCCTTATTCCCCAGAAGTGGAACACCAGAGCCAAAGGGCGTACATTTTCGCCCGCAAACTGAGTTCCTGCGCAAAACACTAAATGTCATAAATACCATCTCGGACGATTCATGCCGAGCGGGCAGTAGCCAGGAGCTCGCCGCAAGCCGCGCGTGAGGAGTTCTGGTGGGTCGGCAACGCGGAAACTATCCAGAAACGGCGTTCGGGGAAATGAGAGTGCAAGGGGCCCTCGACGAAACCTTGCTTCCTCGAAGCGGACTTGAACGCTTGCATGGTCAAGGAAGCGTCACGCTTCACTGCTAAATTCCCGCCACTCTCCTGCAATCGCCGGCATGTTCTCAATTAGATCCCGCAATTCCTCTTCGGCCCGACGCAAGGCCTCCTCGGTCTGCACGGGTTGCGATGACAGCTTCGTACGTTGGTCAGCCGTCGCAGGAATGTTCTCGACAATACCGCGATGCTCTGTCTCGCTATGTCGGGCAGTCTCTTCTGTGTGCTCAGGCGAGTTTGGTTGTGCATTCATCGCACACCACCCATTCACTATCGGAATTTGCAGGAGCAATTTACGTTATTCAGCAAAGCACTCCCAGAAAGAATGAATCATACCGCTGTTTTGCTTCGCACGGACTGCACAAGAATCGTAAGCGACAGGTGTCAGTTTTTTGACACCTAGGCACCCCAACAAAACCCGCCGAACTGCCGAGGAAACATGCGCGTCCATCCCGCGCGTCGATAACGTTTCCGCTAACCGTAATGATGTCAAAACTCCGGCGGTGCGCCGCCGCTGGTGTAAGGCCGGCCTCGTTTGCAAACGCCTTTAGCTTGTTTCGGAGCAACTGTTACAGCATCTGTTTCAGTCGAGACCCGACATACTCCCCTTCGACATCAGAGAGACCGTAGCACCGAAAGACCACAGGGTCTATGGCCTGCTGAATCGGCTGACTCGCTGTGGCAAGATGGGAACGTTCT
>Ga0209448_10000540_pt1 | contig 12482 bp, 22 predicted proteins | sample BogFormECP14_OM2_FD_188245 | JGI IMG/M metagenome (GOLD analysis project Ga0209448, IMG submission 188245) | Bog forest soil microbial communities from Calvert Island, British Columbia, Canada - ECP14_OM2 (SPAdes) (version 2) | ecosystem: Environmental > Aquatic > Freshwater > Wetlands > Bog ... | reverse complement strand
TGCGCTCCGCACGGACAGCTCGAGCTCTTCGACGTTCGTGTCGAGCAGCGCGTCGAGCTCGCTCTGCGGCATCTCGGCCCCGGCCGTCGCCGCCGCCTCGTCGGTCTCCACGTTCACGAAGATCGCGAGGTGCTCGCGCAGGAGGACCGCCGCCACGCCGACGGCGTCACGCGGCGAGATGGTGCCGTTCGTCCAGACCTCGATGACGAGCTTGTCGTAGTCCGTCGCCTGGCCGACGCGGGCCGCCTCGACGTGGTAGTTCACGCGCCGGACCGGCGAGTGGGCCGAGTCGAGGGGAATCGTGCCGATCGGGGCTTCCGGATCGAAGTTGCGGTCGGCGGGCACGTAGCCGCGCCCCTTGCTGACCGTGGCCTCGAGCCGCAGGCGGCCGCCGTCGGCGAGGGTCGCGACGGGCGCGTCTGGGTTGAGGATCTCGAGCTGCGCGTCGTCCTCGAAGGCGTCCGCGGTCACGGCACCCTTCGTCTTCACGTCGAGCGTGAGCGCCCGCGGGCCGTCGTCGTGAAGGCGGATCGCGAGGCCCTTGAGGTTGAGAATGATGTCCGTGACGTCCTCGACCACGCCCGGCACGGCCGTGAACTCGTGCTCGACGCCTTCGATCTTGACCCCGGTCACCGCGGCGCCTTCGATCGACGAGAGGAGCACGCGCCGGAGCGCGTTTCCGACCGTCGTGCCCCAGCCGCGCTCGAGCGGCTGTGCCGTGAACCGGCCGTAGTTTCCCTTCTCTTCCTCGACTTCGAGGCGATTCGGACGCTGAAAGCCTTTCCACAACATGTGTCACTCCTGGCCCTGCGACTTATCCGCTGAGCGGCGCGCTCGGGCTCCTAGACGAACGGTTACTTGCTGTAAAGCTCGACGATGAGCTTCTCGTTGACCTGCAGGGCGACGTCCTCGCGCTTCGGAAGCGTGACGACCTTGCCCTGGAACTCGGACGCATTCAGCTCGAGCCACGCGGGGATGCCGCGGCCCTTCGCCGTCTCGACGGCTCCCGCGATCAGCGGGTTCGCCCTGCTCTTCTCCTTCACGGACACGACGGCGCCGGCTCCGACGACGTAGCTCGGGACGTTCACCTTCCTGCCGTTCACGCGGACGTGCCCGTGGCGCACGAGCTGGCGCGCCTGCGCCCGGGAGCCCGAGAAGCCGAGCCGGTGGACGACGTTGTCGAGACGGCGCTCGAGAAGAGAGAGCAGGTTCTCGCCCGTGACACCGCGCATGCGCTCGGCCGCCTCGAACGTGAGCCGGAACTGCCCCTCGAGGACTCCGTAGAATCTCTTGAGCTTCTGCTTCTCGCGGAGCTGGATGCCGTAGCCGAGGATCTTGGACCGGCGTTTGCCGTGCTGGCCCGGCGGGAAATTTCTGCGCTCGATGGCGCACTTGTTCGTGAAGCAGCGGTCCCCCTTGAGGAACAGCTTCATGCCTTCGCGCCGGCACAGCCGGCAGACGGATTCACGATAACGAGCCACGGTCAGACCCTCCTGCGCTTACGCGGCCGGCAGCCATTGTGGGGAATCGGCGTCGCGTCCCGGATGGAACGGATGTCGATCCCCGCGGCGGCGAGGGCGCGAATGGCGCTCTCGCGGCCGGCGCCCGGGCCGTTCACGCGGACGTCGAGCGATCGCACGCCGTGCTCCTGCGCGATCTGCGCGGCGTTGCCGGCTGCGAGCTGCGCGGCAAAGGGCGTGCCCTTGCGCGAGCCCTTGAAGCCGATGCGCCCGGCCGACGACCACGCGAGCACGTTGCCCTGCTGATCGGTGATCGAGACGATCGTGTTGTTGAAGGACGCCTGCACGGTCGCGAACGCATGCGGGATGTTCTTCTTTTCCTTCTTGGGGCCTTTTCGCTTGCCCTTTGCTGCGGCCGGCTTGCCCGTCGTCGTGGGTGCGGCCGCCTTCTCTGCGGGGTTTGCCATTTATTCTTCCTTCTTGGTGCCTATTTCTTCGTCGCCTTCTTCTTGCCGGCCACGGCGCCCTTGCGGGGGCCCTTCCGCGTGCGGGCGTTCGTGTGCGTGCGCTGGCCCCGGACCGGCAGGTTCCGGCGATGTCGCACGCCGCGATAACAGCCGATCTCCATGAGGCGTTTGATGTTCTGGGAGGTCTCCTTCCGAAGATCGCCCTCGACCTCGTACTGGTCCTGGATCGTCTTGCGGATCCGGGACACTTCGTCCTCGGAGAGGTCCTTGACGCGCGTATTTCGGTCGATCTTCGCCGTCTCCAGGATCTTGCCGGAGCTGGGACGCCCGATCCCGAAGATGTAGGTCAGGCCGATCTCGACGCGTTTGTTCGGGGGAAGGTCTACGCCTGCGATACGTGCCATTCTGGATTTCCTCTCAGCCCTGACGCTGTTTGTGCTTGACGTTCTCGCAGATGACCCGCACCACGCCGGCGCGGCGGATCACCTTGCACTTGCTGCAGATCTTCTTGACGGACGTGCGGACTTTCATGCGGGACCTCGATTCACTTGTACCGGTAGATGATGCGGCCGCGCGTCAGGTCGTACGGCGAAAGCTCGACGAGGACCTTGTCCCCCGGCAGGATGCGGATGAAATGCTTCCGCATCTTCCCGGAGATGTGCGCGAGCACCTGGTGCTTGTTTTCCAGCTCGACCTTGAACATCGCATTCGGCAACGGCTCGATGACCGTCGCGGTCACCTCGATGGCGTCTTCCTTCGACATAGACCCCTGTCTCGCCTCCGTCAGACCGCGACGGGAAGCGGATACTCGTGAAAGCCGGGAGCGCCCGTCTGCGCCGAGCCGGCCGAGAAACGCCCGAATCCGAGGACGACGGGCCCCTGCGCCGTCGCGACGACCGTGTGCTCGAAGTGCGCCGATACGCAGCCGTCCTTCGTGCGCACGGTCCAGCCGTCCGCATCGGTCTTCACGGCGGCGCTTCCGAGATTGAACATGGGCTCGATCGCGAGCGTCATGCCCTCCCGGATGATCTCGCGCTTGCCCGCCGGCCCGTAATTCGGCACCTGCGGCTCCTCGTGAAGCGCCGTCCCGATGCCGTGCCCCACGAACTCGCGCACGACGCCGTACTTCCGGCCCTTCGCGACGGTCTCGACCGCCGCTCCAACGTCTCCGATCCGGCCGCCGACCACCACGGCCCCGATGCCGGCGAGAAGCGCCGCATGGGTCGTCTCCACCAGCTCGCGAACCGGCGCGTCCACGGGCTCGAGCGCGACCGTGCGCGCCGCGTCCGCGTAGTAGCCCTCGACGACGGCGCCCAGGTCGAGGCCCACGACGTCGCCCGCCCCGAGCACGCGCTTCGGCGAAGGAATGCCGTGGACGACCTCGTCGTTCAGCGAGATGCAGATCGTCTTCGGATAGCCGCGGTACCCCGGGAACGCGGCCTTGCCGCCGCGCGACGCGATACCGGACGCGGCCACGCGGTCGATCTCCTCGGTCGTCACACCGACGCGGCACGCGGCGATGCACTCGGAGAGCGTCTCGTGCACGATGCGCGCGGCGCGCTCCATCTTGAGGATCTCGGACTTGCCCTTGCAGGTGATCACGACTTCACCGCCTGGTGGCGTGCGACGGCCGTCCGCACGTCGGCCGAAACGGCCTCGATCGATCGGTTTCCGTCGATCGTGACGAGAACACCGGCCTTCTCGTACAGGTCGGCGAGCGGCGCGGTCTTCTCGCGGTAGACGCGGAGCCGCTCGGCAATGGTCTCTCTCGTGTCGTCCGACCGGCCTTCGAGCGTTGCGCGCTTGAGCAGGCGGTCGACGAGGACGCCGTCCTCGACGTCGATGAAGAGCACCGCGTCGACCCGGCCTCCGGTCTCCTTCAGGAGCGTCTCCAGCGATCGCGCCTGCGCGACCGTGCGGGGGTAGCCGTCGAAGATCGCTCCGTTCTTCGCGTCGGGTCCGGCGAGGCGCTCCTTCAGCATCCGGGTCACGAGGTCGTCCGGCACGAGCGCTCCCGACTCCATGATGGGCTTCGCGACCGCGCCGAGCTCCGTCTGCCTCGCGACGTGGCTCCGAAGGAGATCGCCGGTCGAGATCTGGGGAATGCCGGCAGACGCCGCGAGCCGCGACGCCTGGGTCCCCTTTCCCGAGCCGGGAGGGCCGAAGAACACGATGGCGGAAGGCATCGTCAGCCGCGGCGCCCCCTGATGCGCCCCTTCTTCAGGAAACCGTCGTAGTTGCGCATCACGAGCTGCGACTCCACTTGCTGAACGGTGTCCATCGCGACGCCCACCACGATGAGCAGCGACGTCCCGCCGAAGTAGAACGTGATGCCGAGGCCCTGCGTCACGAAGGCCGGAAGGCGCGCGTCGAGCCAGGGCCCGATGCCCGGAATCCCCTGCACCTTGAAGCCCATCATGAGGAACTCGGGAATCAGCGCCACGACGACGAGGTAGACGGCGCCGATGAGCGTGATGCGGGTCAGTACGTTGTCGATGTAATCCGACGTGGCTTTTCCGGGGCGGATGCCCGGAATGAAGCCGCCGTACTTGCGCATGTTCTCCGCGGTGTCGTTCGGATTGAAGATGATCGAGATGTAGAAGTAGCAGAAGAAGATGATCCCGAGCCCGTAGAAGAAGTTGTAGAGCGGCTGGCCGATGGAGAGCTGCTCGGCGATCCTCTTCATGAAGTCGCTCTTGATCGCGGAGGCGATGTACTGCGGAAACTGGATGATCGAGATGGCGAAGATGATCGGGATGACGCCGCCCGTGTTCACGCGCAGCGGCAGGTACGTGTTCTGCCCGCCGTAGACCTTCCGGCCGACGACGCGCTTGGCGTACTGCACGGGGATGCGGCGCTGGGCCCGTTCCACGAAGACGATCGCCGCGACGACGCCGATCATGAAAGCGAGGAGGATGAGCCCGGTGAAGAGCGACATGCCGCCGCGCTGAACCTGCTGGATCGAGTTGAAGACGGCGGTCGGGAAGCCCGCGACGATGCCCGCGAAGATGATCAGCGAGATCCCGTTGCCTATTCCTCGTTCCGTTATCTGCTCGCCGAGCCACATGACGAACGCCGTGCCGGTCGTGAGCGTCAGGATCGCGAGGAGAACGAACGAGAGCTTGCCCGCGTCCGACCCGGGGTCCCTCAGCGCGAGGTTGCGGCCGCTGGGCGTCGTCTGGCTCCAGAGCCAGAGCGCGATGCCGGCGCCCTGGACGATCGAGAGGAGCACCGTGCCGTAACGCGTGTACTGCGTGATCTTCCGGCGCCCCATCTCCCCTTCCTTCGAGAGCTTCTCGAGATAGGGCCAGACGACCGTCAGGAGCTGCAGGATGATCGACGCCGTGATGTAAGGCGTGATGCCGAGCGCGAAGACCGACAGACGCCTCAGCGCGCCGCCGGAGAAGACGTCGAGGAAGCCGAGCAGGCCGCCGGCGCTCGCCTTGAAGAACTCTTCGAGTGCGGACGCATCCAGCCCGGGCGTCGGGATGTGCGAACCGATCCGGTAGATCCCGAGCAGCCCGAATGTGAAGAGCACACGCTTCCTCAGGTCCGGGATCGCGAAGATGTTGCGGAACGACTCGAGGATCTGCATTACCGGGCCACGACCTCACAGCGACCGCCCGCGGCTTCGATCTTCTTCTTGGCACCTTCCGTGAAACGGTGCGCAGAGACGACCAGCGCCTTCTTGAGCTCGCCCGAGCCGAGAACCTTCACGCCCTGGCTCGTCCTCTTGACGCCGGCGTTTCGGAGAGCTTCGAGCGTGACGGCGTCTCCCGCCTTGAACATGCGCTCGAGGGCCTCGACGCTGACCGTCGACCACTCCTTGCGGAAGATGTTCGTGAATCCCCGCTTCGGCATGCGGCGGTGAAGCGGCATCTGGCCCCCTTCGTGGCCGCGCAGGTGCGAATAGCCGGTGCGGGAGTTCTGGCCCTTGTGGCCCTTGCCCGACGTCTTGCCGAGGCCCGAGCCGGGGCCGCGGCCGATGCGCTTCTTCGCCGACGTCGCGCCCTTGCGAGGGCCGAGGTTGTGGAGTCCGTGCGACATGCGTTACCTCTCCGTGCCGCCCTCGACGATTTCGACGAGGTGGCGGACCTTCTGGACCTGGCCCCGGACGGTCGGGGTGTCGGGGCGAACGACCTCCTGCCGGATGCGCCGGAGGCCGAGCCCGGAGAGAGTCTGTTTCTGATCGACGGGCGCGCAGATGCCCGACTTGATCTGACGAATACGGAGAGTTCCGCTTGCTTTCGGAGCCGCCGCCTTCGCGGCAGCCGGGGGATTCTGCGCGGCCGCTGCCGCAGCCGCGGGAGATTTCTTAGAAGGCGCGTGGACCGCCTTCGCGCTCGCTTCGGCCGCACCGCGCGGCTCCGCCGCAGCGGCCTGTGCAGGGACATTCACCTTCGAAGAAGTCTTCTTCTTCTCTATTTTCTGGGTCTTGTCCGTATCGCTCATCCGATCTTCTCCGTGGTCTCCGGAACCGGCGCCGGCGCTGCCGGAACGGGGGCTGCCGGAACCGCCTCCGCCTTCTCCTCGCCGTTGCCCACGCCGCGGGCCTTCGCGATCGTCGCCTCGAGCTGCAGGTGCTGGAGCGCGTCGAACGTGGCCTTGACGACGTTGTGGGGGTTCGTCGTGCCGAGCGACTTCGTGAGGATGTTCTGGACGCCCGCCGACTCGAGCACGGCGCGGACCGCTCCGCCCGCGATGACCCCGGTGCCCTCGGACGCCGGTTTCAGCATCACGCGGCCCGCGCCGTAGTGACCGACGATGGGGTGCGGGATCGTCTTGCCCTTCAGCGGGACACTGATCATCCTTTTCTTCGCCATCTCGATGCCCTTCTTGATGGCCATAGGGACTTCCTTCGCCTTGCCGGCGCCGTAGCCGACGCGGCCGTGCCCGTCGCCCACGACGACGAGGGCCGAGAACGAGAAGTTCTTGCCGCCCTTGACGACCTTCGTCACGCGGTTGATGTGCACGACGTGGTCGATGAGGTCGGCTCCGGCGCGGCCCTCACCGAGGGCGCCGGCTGGACGAGGCGGCGGCCCTCCGGGACGGTTGCCACCCGGACGGTTCGGACGCGGGGGACGATTGGTCGGCGCGTTGCTGCTCAAAACTTCAACCCCTTCTCGCGAGCGGCTTCTGCGAGCGCTTTCACGTTGCCGTGGTAGAGATGGCCTCCGCGGTCGAAGACGACGGCCGAGATGCCCTTCGCACGGGCCCGCTCGGCGATGAGCGCGCCGACGTTGACGGCGGCTTTCCTGTTGGACGCGCTCTTCGCCTCGCCTCGTACGAGAGCTTCGCGCGACGTCGCGTGCGCGAGGGTCGTGCCGGCGGCATCGTCGATCAGCTGCACGGAGATCCAGCGGAGCGTCTTGGAGACGGCGAGGCGCGGCCGCTCCGCCGTGCCCTTGACCTTCGTGCGAATACGCGCGTGGATGCGCGTTCGTGCTTCGACCCGGCCTCTGGCCTTTTCCATGGTGCCTGCTTTCCTACTTGCCCGTGGCCTTGCCGGCCTTCTTCTTGAGGACCTCGCCCACGAAACGGAATCCCTTCAGCTTGTACGGATCGGGCGGGCGAATGCCGCGGATCTCGGTCGCCGTCTGGCCGACCTTCTGCTTGTCGACGCCCGTGACGATGATGTGCGTGATGTCCTTGGCCTTCGTGTCCGGTGCCACTTCGACCTTGATGCCCTCCGGCATCGGAAACTTCACGACGTGCGAAAAGCCGACGCTGAACACGACGGCCGTCCCCTTGACCTCGGCCTTGAAGCCGATGCCCACGAGGTCGATCTCGCGCTTGAAACCTTCGGTGACGCCGAGAACCGCGTTCTGGAGGAGCGCCCGGTTCAGGCCGTGGAGCGCCTTGTCCTTTTTCTCCTCTCCTCCTCGCGCGAGGCGGACCAGGCCGTCCTTCTTCTCGACCGTGATGCCCGCGAGAATGGGTGTGACGACGGCGCCTCTCGGACCCTTCACCGTGACCGAGACGTCCGCGACCTGGACATCGACACCCTTCGGAATGGAGATGGGCTTTTGACCGATTCGAGACATGTCGCTCCTCACCACACCGTGCAGACGACCTCGCCGCCCACGCCGCGCTTTTTTGCGTCGTGGCCGGTGAGGAGACCCTGCGAGGTGGACACGATGGCGACGCCGAGGCCGCCGAGAACCTCGGGAAGCTCGTTCTTGCCGGCGTAGAGGCGCCGACCCGGCTTGCTCGAGCGGGCGAGGCCGTGGATGACGGGGTTCCCCGTATCGTCGTACTTGAGGTACAGGCGCAGCAGGCTGCCGCCCCGGTCGTCCATCACCTTGAAGTTCTTGATGTACCCCTCGTCCTTGAGGATGCGGGCGAGCTCGACCTTGAAACGCGACGACGGAATGTCCGCCTTCTCGTGCCGGGCCGAGAGCGCGTTTCTCAGGCGCGCGAGGAGATCGGAGACGGGATCGCTGATGTTCATCGTCCCCCCCTCACCACGACGCCTTCGTCACCCCGGGCACGTAGCCGGCGAGCGCGAGGTTCCGGAAGCAGATGCGACACAAGCCGAACTTCCGCAGGAACGCCCGCGGACGGCCGCAGCGCATGCAGCGGTTTCGCTTGCGGATCGCAAATTTCAGTTTCGAATTCGCCTTGATGATGGCGGCGCGACGAGCCATGCCTGCGCTCCTTGACCTGCTATCGGCCGAACGGCATGCCGAGCTCTTTCAGGAGAACCCGGGCCCGGTCATCCGAGCCTGCCGTCGTGACGATGGTGACGTTGAGACCTTTGGACTTGTCGACCTTCGTGGGGTCGATCTCGGGAAAGATGAGGTGGTCCTTGACTCCGAGCGTGTAATTTCCGCGCCCGTCGAAGGCACGCGTCGGGACGCCCCGGAAGTCGCGCACGCGCGGAAGCGCGACGTTCATGAGGCGGTCGAGAAACTCGTACATTCGTTCGCCGCGCAACGTCACGCGGCAGCCGATCGGCATCCCGGCGCGCAGCTTGAACGTGGCGATGGACTTCTTCGCCCGTGTGACGACGGCACGCTGGCCTGCGATCTTCGTGAGCTCCTCGGCGGCCGCATCGGCGAGCTTCGCGTTCGTGATGGCCTCGCCGATCCCCATGTTGAGGACGACCTTTTCCAGCCTCGGGACGGCCATCAGGTTCTCGATCCCGAACTCCTTCTTGAGGACCGGGATGACGTCCTTCTTGTACTTGTCCTGGAGACGTGCGGTTCTCATGCCGTCCTCACTCGCCCGCCGGCCGGAGCGTGCCGATCGTCGCCCCGCTCTTCTTGGAATACCGCACCCACTCGGCGCCCTCCGGACGGATTCCAACGCGTGTCGGCTTGCCGCCCTCGGGGTCGACGAGCATGAGGTTCGAAAGGGCGATCGGCGCTTCGCGCTCGAGGATGCCGCCCTTGATGTTCTTCTGAGGGTTCGCGCGCGTGGCCCGCTTGATCTTGTTCACGCCTTCGACGACGGCGCGGCCCTTCGCGGGCAGCACTTTGAGGATCTTCCCGCGCGCCCCGCGATCCTTTCCCGTGAGGACGACGACGACGTCGTCCTTGCGGATCCGGCGCTTCCCTGTAAAGGTCGGCTGTTTCTTCTTCATGGTCAGATGACTTCCGGAGCGAGCGAGATGATCTTCATGAACTTCTTCTCGCGCAGCTCCCTGGCGACCGGCCCGAATACGCGGGTCCCGATCGGCTCCTTCTCGTTGTTGACGAGGACGGCGGCGTTCGTGTCGAACCTGATGTAGCTGCCGTCGCGGCGCCGCTGTTCGCGCACCGTGCGCACGATCACGGCCCTGACGACCTTGCCCTTCTTGACCGTGTCCGGCGCGTCGGGATTCGACTCCTTCACCGAGCAGGTGATGACGTCGCCGATGCGGCCGTAATCACCGGTCGAGCCGCCCTGCACCTTGATGCAGAAGAGCCGGCGGGCACCCGAGTTGTCGGCGACCTCGAGGATCGTTCCCATCTGGATCACGGCGTCCTCCTCGCCGGCGCGGGCGCGTCCTTCGCGGGCGTCTTCTTAACGGGGGGACTCTTCGCCTCGCTTCCCGGAACCTCGGCGGTGTCGGAGACGACGGCACGGCCTTTCGTCACGATCGCGGTCACGCGCCAGCGCTTGCGGGCCGAGAGAGGCCGCGTCTCCTCGATCTGCACGGTGTCGCCGGGCTGCGCCTTGAGGACGCGGTCGTCCGCGAGGAATCGCGCCGACTTCCGCTGGAAGCGGCCGTAGCGGGCGTGCTTGACGAGGCGCGAGACCTCGACGACCACGGTCTTCTCCATCTTGTTCGAGACGACGGTCCCGATCTTCCGGGCGCGCCGCGGCTCTGCGGCCGTCGCGGTTTCAGGGGTGCTGCTCATGGGCGTGCTCACTGCTTCCTGTTAGGAACTACTTCTTCTTGCTTGTCTTTGCAGGCGCGGACTTGCTCTTCGAAGCACCGGCCGTCCTGGCCTTCGGTTCCGCAGATTTCTTGGAAGGTGAATGTGCCTTCGCAGCCGCGCCGGCCGTCTTCTTCTGCGACGCCTTGTGAGCCGCGGCGCGCTTCTTCGCGCCCTTCCCCGACGCGGCCGCGTGGGGCTTCGGCTTCGCCGTCCCCGCCGCGCTCTTTTCATTCGCAGAAATCTTCTCTTCGGTCCCCTTCGACTTGGCTGTCGCCTCGTGCGCCTCGGCGGCCGCAGCCGCGGCCGCCGCCTCCGCCGCGCCCATGTGCTGCGCGGTCCTCAGGCGGGCGATGTCCTTGCGAAGCTCCTTGATCTTCATCGGATTCTCGAGCTGGCCCGTCGCCTTCTGGATGCGGAGCGTGAAGAGGGACTGCGCCCACTCCTTCGCCTTGGCGGCCTTCTCCTCGGGAGACCAGTCGAGCATGGCCTGGATCTTCATCGTCATCTCGTCACCTCACCGCCGCGAGGAAGGTGCGCGAAACGAAGCGGGTCTTGATCCCGATCTTGTCCGACGCGAGGCCGAAAGCCTGCCGCGCCGTCTTCTCGTCGACACCTTCCATCTCGAACAGGATGCGGGCGGGCTTGACGACGCACACCCAGCCCTCGGGTGCGCCCTTGCCCTTGCCCATGCGCGTCTCGGCGGGCTTCTTCGTGATCGGCTTGTCGGGAAACACGCGGATCCAGAGCTTTCCGCCGCGCTTCACGTGACGCTGGACCGCGACGCGGCCCGCCTCGATCTGACGCGCGGTCAGCCAGCCCGGCTCCAGGGCCTGCAGCCCGTACTCCCCGAAGGAGAGCTCGGAGCCCTTGCGCGCGGTGCCGCACATGCGGCCGCGCTGCTGCTTGCGGTACTTGACCTTCGACGGCATCAACATGAGCGTTGTTCCTTACGCGACTTTTCGCCGGCTCTTGGCACGATGCAGGTCGCCCTTGTAGATCCAGCACTTGACGCCGATCTTTCCGTACGTCGTGCGCGCCTCAGCGAAGCCGAAGTCGATGTCCGCCTTCAGCGTGTGGAGCGGCAGCCGGCCTTCCTGATACCACTCCGAGCGCGCGATCTCGGCACCGTTGAGGCGGCCGCCGCACCGGATCTTGATGCCCTGCGCGCCGAAGCGGAAGGCGGACTCCATCCCCTTCTTCATCGCCCGCCGGAAGGCGACCCGGCGCTCGAGCTGCATCGCGATGGACTCGGCGACGAGCTGGGCATCCGTCTCGGGGCGCTGGATCTCGACGATGTTCACGTGGATGTCCTTCCCGAGCCGCTGCTGCAGCCGGTCGCGGAGCTGGTCCACGGACGCGCCCTTCTTCCCGATGATCACGCCGGGGCGGGCCGTCATGATGTTGATCTTCAGTTTGTTGCCCCGCTCGATCTCCACCTCGGAGACCGCGGCGTTGACGAGGTCCCGCTTGAGCTCGTCGCGGAGCTTCAGGTCGTCGTGCAGGTACTTGAGGTAGTCCTTCTCCGCGTACCAGCGCGAATGCCAGGTCCGGTTGTAGCCGATACGAAAACCGTAGGGGTGGACTTTCTGACCCATCGTGTACTCCCGTTACCCGGCCGAATCCGGCTTCGTCGGCTTTTTTGGCTTCTTTTCGCTCTTGGGTGCCGCGGACTTCGCCTCCGCCGTCTTCATCCGGTCGGCCCGTCTCTCCTCGGCCTCCACCTTCTTGTGCGCCCGGTCGACCGCCCGGTTCTCGCGCCCGGGGCGATGCGCCGCGGCGGAGACGGCGGCCGCGACGCGGCCCTGGCGCTTCTTCACGAGAGGCTTCGGGGCTTCCGCCTTGAGCCCCGCTTCTTTCCGCGCGGCGGCGGCGTCCGACAGGACGACCGTCACGTGGCAGAAGGGGCGCGGCACGAGCCACATACGGCCCTGCGGCCCGCTCATGAAGCGCGGTCGGGCGAAGCGCTTCTTGTAGTTCGAGATCGCCCGGATCATCGAGTTGCGCTGCAACGGCTTGCGGCCGGCCTCGTCCACGTGGATCCTCGAGACGACGAGCGCGTCCGCGTCCACGCCCGACTCATTCTGCCGGGCGTTCGCGATCGCGGATTCCACGAGTTTGAGGAGGTCTTCCGAGCAGCTCTTGCGCGTCGTGCGCAGGGTCGCGAGCGCCTTCCCGACCGGCCACATCCG
>Ga0209448_10000537_pt1 | contig 12508 bp, 12 predicted proteins | sample BogFormECP14_OM2_FD_188245 | JGI IMG/M metagenome (GOLD analysis project Ga0209448, IMG submission 188245) | Bog forest soil microbial communities from Calvert Island, British Columbia, Canada - ECP14_OM2 (SPAdes) (version 2) | ecosystem: Environmental > Aquatic > Freshwater > Wetlands > Bog ... | reverse complement strand
CCAAGGAAGTACCGGAGGAAATCCGACTTGCTTTAGCAGAATTGGAACTACAAAACAGATAACAATCGGAGTCGGTCATGGCGCGCCATTGCGTGAATTTGTCGCGGCGAAGCCCGAGCACCTATGATCCGCAATTCAAGTCACGGCAAATTTGATGATGCGCCGCTCTGCCGGCACGATTGTTTGCCTTGCTCAACGTGGGACAAGGCTAACGCTGTTACCTGCGAGCTGCTGTCCGAGCAACATCAGTTCCTGGGTTTGTTTACCGAACATCTCAAATTGTTTTTGCGTATGATCCTTCCAGATCTCCATTAGTGCAGAGGGGTCCTTCATTGTCGCGAGTTCTTCGGCGAAATTAAAAAACGCCTCCATATTCGCACGAGCATTTTCGATAATTTTGAGGTTTAGCTCGCTACCGTTGTGGACCGCCATCGAAAAGGCTTCTTGCCCAACTTGCGCTGATCGTTCTGCGGCGGCCTCACCCCGCTTCATGGTATCACGGACCACTTTCGTGCTTTCGTTCGCTGCTGTTCTAGAATCACTCATATTCTACTCCTCCCGGCTGTTGTGGCCGCGGTCAATCGTGTCATCAATCTCGGAATTGTAGGCTAAACGCCCCCCTTGCCGTATGGTTCCCGCGCAAATACATGATCTTTTTGTCCATGGTTCGCGCGCAAACCACGCACTTTGCGACGTTCGCCGTCGTGTCCACAGGAAACGGCTCGAAGCCAACAATCGAATTTGTCCAGCCCGGATGTTGCAGCGTTGCGCCCTTGTGGCCGCACTCCACCCACCGCGCCGATCGGCGTAGCCTGTCGCTCGACGTGTCGGCGCCCCAGCGGATGATGAGCGGCACCAGCGCCGTTGCTTTCCGACGCTGACAGCTTTCGCAATAAACTTACCACCAGGCGCTGGACTTCTGCAGCGTGCCGAGCGTTGGGATCGGACCGGGCGGCGTTGCCAACTCGGCCGGCGCCGCTCTCGCCAGCGTGCCGCATCCTCAAGTCTGAAATTTGCCGGCTCGCCGCTCATGGCGACTATTCAACGGCGACCGCCTGAGCCGAGTCCAGCCGCTACGGATAACACCTTCGGCAGGTCGGCCCACGGCTGAGGCGACGCCGGCGGTGTGCGAGGCTGCAAAATAGCCAAATGGTCAATGATGAAGCGCGTATCGGGGTGGCGATCGATCACTGCCGTGCCCGCATCCACGTTACCCCAGCACAATATGTTGACAGGAAGGTCGTGCTTTACGGCCGCGCGCGCGATCCGATCGAGGCCCGGATCATTGGGGTCGCGTTTTGCTTCCTTCGTCAGCATGATCCGGATGCCGACCGCGCCTGGTGTCTGCTTCCAGTCAGCTATGACGTCGCCCACGGCTGGATCGTCCGGGTCAACCGGCTTGACGATCGCAAACCGACCGGGATGGGCCCGTTGCACCTCCACCGCATAACTCGCGTCATAGCGGTACATGGAAAAAGCCAAGATGAAGATCGCGCCGTCGACGCTGACCTTGTCCATTGCGACTACCATCTCGCCGCCGGTAACGTGATCGGGCCAGTTCGGCACGCTGTGCCATGGCCGCTTCGGTGTGTTCGCTTCATAAGCGTGGACCTGGGAGTCGATGATCACCATCAGGAAAGCTCCTCACTTGCTAAGAGACTTCAGTATCGCAACAGGTCGCGCCGGCTCCGTCCAGGGTCCTTGAGGGACCCTTTGATTTGCGTGCGAGCCGACAGGGTACTTTTGGTCCGCAGCTTGCCCTTATGCCGAGGCCACGAGCGGTTCCATTCCGCTATGCCTAATTGCCTCGGAAGCGTGTGCGGAGGCGAGATATTCGATCAGCCGTTTTGAACCTTCAATCTCTCCCGATCCGGCCACGACGGCGACTGAAAACACCTGCACGAACTGCATCTCCGGTGCGATGCTGCCAGCGAAGTCGACGCCGACCCCCGTCATGATTTCGCTGACAGGTAAGACCGCAAGATCCACGTCTCCGGCGGCAAGTATGGCGGTTGCGTCCGAGCCGCGTGGCGCTACCTTCACGCCAATCTTTTCCGCGATGCCGAGACGCGGAAAAAGATCGGTCATAAGCCAGATCCCGCTGGTGCTTCCGGGGACTGCCACAGCTTTTGCCCGGAGCAGAACGCGTTTGAAGGCGTCGACGGTGCTCACGTCTGGCTTCGGAGTTCCTGCCCGAACCGCAACGCCAAGCGGTACTCGCGCAAGATCAACGTCAGTTCCGGCGGCGATCCTCTGCGCAGCGATCAGCTCACTGAGGCCTTCCCTGGAGAGGATCACCACATCAGCAGGCACGCCGCAGGCGAGCTGCGCGGCGATGGTTTGGGGGCCCGCTCCTTGCGATGCGCCTGATCGGGTCGTGACTCTAATGCCGCTTGTCCGCTTGAATTCCGGCAACAGCCGCTCGTACGCGCCGGCAAATCCGCCGGAAATCAGAACATTCAACTGCGCGACCTCATTAGTCATCTTCATCACTCTGCGCTTTTGGCAACTTAGCACCGTCGGACAGAAATTGTCCCGACCCGGTGGCGAAGGGGATATAGAAGCCGGCCTCCCACCAATCGGTGAGGCCAAAGGCGAACTCGGAAATTGATGTAAATCAATAGTGACAGTGATGGCCGGCATCAACCGTCGGCGTCGGCTGGCGTGGTAATACACTAGAGTGACGCGTCGGTGGTCTTACTTGCCTTCACAGCGTTCATTGCAAGACGCGCTTCTGCAAGCCGCTCGATCGTTGTTCGGGCTTCTGGATTCACCTCCATGAAGCGCTCGAAGTCGGGGCGCCGAAGTACGAGCAGTTGGCAATAGGTCAAGGCGACGACGTCGGCTTGGCGTGGAGTTCCCGATAACAGGGCCATCTCGCCGAATAGCTCGCCGCTACCCAACCGCGCGCGCCGGTCCGGCAGGATGACCTCGACCGCGCCGGACGCTATGAAGTAGACGGCGTCACCCCGCTCGCCCTTGCGAACTATTTTATTTCGTTTGGCATTGCAAACCGAGGGCGAAGCAGGTGGCAGACTCGGTCGAGTTCCTGCTCATTTAGGCCAGCAAGGATATCGAGCCGCCTGACCAGCCGATGAATATCGAGCCCAATATCGAAACGCGGGCGCTGGTGAGCAATACGTGCATCGACGACATTGTGCCTCAAATCGTCGTAAACTTCCTTCGCAATCAATCCCTCCTGGAAAAGGCTCTGATATCTTGCCATTTCATGGCGAAGCATTGATTGACGCAAAAACAATGATTCCAGTTCCGCCAAGTAATCGGGATATTGTCGACGCAAAGCGTCAAGAGCACCGGCGACAGCGTCGCGCCGTTGGTCAAGGATATCGGCGATAACATTTGCTATCGGTTCTCCAAACAGCGACCTTATCTGCTGGTTGTTAAAGGGACGAAGCCGTTCGACCACAAAACGCATAATCAGCAGGAGTTCGACACGATCGGCCAGTCTTTCGGTGAGCGGTCGAACAAAACCGAGCCAGCGATAAAGGAAATAGGCGATGTGGAAACTCATTGGAAACGCCAGAGCCGCCTCGCTCGCTCTGAAGTATCCGCGACGCTCGTCGCTCCGCGCTGCTTCTTTTATCGCATCGGCTTTGGCAAGCAACACCTACACGGCTGCCGGGGTTGCGATCCGGTCAGTCAGCATTTCAAGAACGAGAGCGCGTTCCTGATTGCCGAGCGCCACGAGAGCAATCGAGAGGCTGTCGCGCTGCGATAATGCGCCATGCGGGGTCGCGGTCGCGCGCTTGCCCGCGATTTCGGCCTCGTAAGGCGCAATAACTCGCTCCACCGCAGACGGCGAAAGTGAGTGAGTCAGCGCGATGTGATTCGCAACGTCACGCGCTTCAGCGTGGGATAGCGATAGGATCCGATCACGCAGAGCTTCGTCTTTCGCCGATAGACGATCCAATCCGAGCAGCGTTATGACGAACCGCAGCGTCGTGCCGTTGACGAAAAGGGTAAACAGCACAAAGCCGGTTGCGAGAATTGCGACAAAACGCTGAACACTTTCAGGCAGATCGGAATTTCTGGTGACGGCAAGCGCCAATACCAGCGTCAGAGCGCCGCGCATTCCGCCCCAAATAATCGCGAATTTATATGCGGCGTCGATCCGCTGCGTGAATCCAAGACGTTCCAGAAGCGGTAAGAGTGCGAAGAGCAAAAAAATGCGTGCTCCAACCGCTGCGGCGATCAACATAACTAACAAGAACAAATCCCGCAGTTCGAAATCGGCCAACAATCTCGGAACCAGGATAGACGCCAAGATGAAGATCAGGGAGCGCGCCCAAAACGCGATTTGCTCCCAGATTTCAGTGAGGAATATCCAATTTTGCGGCGCGATCCTGGCGGGCCCGACGGCGCTCACGGTGAGCCCCGCGGCTAGCGCCGCGACGACACCTGACGCGTGGAATAACCGCTCGGCAGCGATGAAAGCCAGATAGGTGCACGCCAGTGTCAACGTGGCTTCAGCCAACCGGTCGTCGCCCACCCGCGAGATGACCCGAAGCAGTAGCCTGCCGGAGATGATTCCAATAATGCCGCCGCCCACAAATGACACGGTGAACTGCCGAAGGCCCACAAGTGTGTCGGGTTCTTGGCCGCTCGCAATCATCGCCAGCAGGACCGCGAACAGAGAAATCGCTGCGGCGTCGTTGAGAAGCGCCTCGCCCTCGATGAGACGCGTCAACCGCGCCGGTGCGCCAACGTCGCGGAACACTGCAATGACCGCCGCAGGATCCGTCGTGGCAACGATGGCGCCCAACAGCAGGCAAACGACGAGTGGGACTTGAGCAAAGGGCCATAACACCACGCCGATCACGGCCGTCGTGATCAACGTGGCGATAACCGCGAGGAACAGTATGGCGACGGCATCGTCGACTGTACGTCTGACGTCCGTGGCAATTCCGGCCTCGAATGCGAGTAGGGGCAAGAACACGTAAATGAAGGCTTCAGGACTAACCGGCAGATCGGTAAACAATGTCGCGGCCGTATAGACCGACCCCGATGGGTCCAGGCGGTGCAACAGCCCCGGTAACGCTCCAATCGCTACGCCGATTGCCGCCAGGAGCACGGATGGCGGCAATCCCAAACGGAGCGCTAGCGGCTGGCTAACCCCGACAACGACCAGCAGACCCGCAATGACGAGAAGAACAAGCGCAGTATCGAACATCGTGTCCAGACGGCCCAGATGTAACCCCAGAACCATGCCGGGGGCGGCGTCGGACCCGATTGCAATTCACACTACGGCGACCGGATCAAATGCCCGGTCGCATCCTAATGAGCTAGAATTATTCAGGCCAGAAGAACCGGATAGATAGACCTTACTGTCGCTTGGGCCGACCCTAGCGAAACAGTCTCGCCCACCACGACGGTGTCGCATCGAATCCGATCCGGCCTTCAACGGCGTGCATGATCTCGTGAAACCTGTCGGCATGAACGTTGTCATTGGGATGAAATGCGACCTGCCGCAAGTCTGACAATGGCGACTTAGGCCGGATCTCATAAGTAATTTTATCGAGCCCGCCTAAGCCACGGAGAACGATCTCAAGTTCAGTTGGGAAATGTCCGGTTAATTTATAGGCTTGGAGAATATCAAGTGCGGAGTTGTAGGTGCGCGACTCCGATAGATCCAGCGTTTGGCTAACGTCTCTGAACAAGCTTTCTGGCAGTAGCGCTTGTGCCGCCGATTTCGGGACGTGGCGCGAGCGATCTGAATCGAACGTCGCGTGGACATGGATCGGCGAGTTTGTAACGAAATCGTGAGCAAAGACACTCATCTGACAAGTTCCTCCACTTCCTTTGCTTCAAAGTGTGGCCACGACCGCATATAAATTCGAGATGTATCGAGGTGCGTTCTCATAAAAGCGGCATAGGGGCATGTCCGCTTTGGATCAAAAGCGGACATCGCGACCCGCTGGCGGTAAGTCCGCTTTGCCCCTGAAAGCGGACATGAGACGGACATCAATCAATGTCTGCTAAGTGCCAAAAGCGGACATGGGACTGTGGGGCGCTTGCTTCTTAAACTGCCACATCGTGCGGTCCTTGCACTTCCGCCTTTGCGCGCCAGCTGTGCTGCAAATCTTCGCCCTACTCGCGCGGCAACTTCCAAAGCTTGTTCAAGCGACGTCCAACGATAAATTGAAATGCCTTGTAGTTGCTGTGCCTGCAGGCTCTCAAATACGGTTTCGCGAAGGCGTCATTGGCCATCCCACTTTTCAAAAGTTCACGTTGCCCCCGCCAAAAGCAAGAATTTGCTCGGTTAATGTCCGTAATTGTTTCAGCAAGACCAGCATGGCCGGATATAACGGATATATAGGAGACGATTCTTAATCTACCCATAAATTCTGCTTATTCGCACCACTTGGTCGTTCGCGTAATGACAGATTGTGGAATGGCGTCGGCGAGCCACGCGACCGAGAGCTGCCTAGTCATTGGCATTGCACCGTCGCGGACAGGCGCAGAAACATTGACATCCAGGAAAGCGCGTCATCATATCTTCGACATATCGCGATTTCTGCCTTCGCATTGGCGAATTCTCTCATGAAGCACAGTTCAAGCAGAATTCTGACAACACATACCGGAAGCCTCCCGCGGCCTGCCGATCTTGTCGGCCTTCTGAACGACAAGGAACTGGGCAACCCTTACGACAAGACTGCTCTTTCACAACGTGTAAAACGTGCGGTTTCGGATATAGTCGAAAAGCAAGCTGCCATCGCGTTAGACGTCATCAATGATGGAGAGCACAGCAAGGTCAATTGGATGGCCTATGCGCGCGCTCGTCTTTCAGGGCTCGAAGAAATAGATAGCCCCGTTCGATTTCGCGGTCCGACGCGCGACTCAATAGCATTCAAAAACGCGTATGAGGACATGAGGGTCATGTTCGCTGCGCGATCCGGTACAATCGTGGCGAAGCGTCGAATTCGGCCGCGCGCCTTCGTATGTTTGGGGCCTATCAAGTATATCGGCCAAGAGGAATTGCGGGCAGACATCGAAAATCTGAAGGCGTCACTGACGACCGCCAACGTCGAAGAAGCTTTCATGACTGCCATCTCTCCATCGAACCTTGAACTTTATTACGAAAATAAGCACTACTCCTCCGACGATGAGTATCTCGCCGCGCTCGCGGACGCGATGCGTGAGGAATACAAAACAATCGTGGATGCCGGCCTGTTGCTGCAGATCGACGACCCGCGCATGGCGACGCATTATAATCGTGCAGCGGATTCCACGATCGAGGACTGCCGCAAATTTATTGCGCTGCGCGTCGAAGCAGTCAATCATGCGCTGCGTGGCATTCCCGAGGATAGAGTCCGGTTTCATACCTGCTACAGCGTAAATATCGCGCCGCGGGTGCACGATTTCGAGCTCAAGCACTTCGTCGACTTGATGCTGCGGATACGCGCTTCGGCCTATTTGATTGAGGCGGCCAATCCGCGTCACGAGCACGAATGGCAATTATGGCAAGACGTCAAATTGCCGGACGACAAGATTCTCGTGCCCGGAGTGGTGTCGCATTGCATCTATTTGGTGGAGCATCCGGAGCTCGTGGCGCAGCGGATCGTCCGCTTCGCCGACGTCGTCGGACGCGAGCGTGTCATCGCCGGGACGGATTGTGGTTTCGGCACGTCCGGCGCCGGCGACGAAGTCCACCCCGACGTGGCGTGGGCCAAACTCCAAGCCTTGGTCGAAGGATCGCGCCTCGCGAGTAACAGGCTGTGGAACTGATATCGGCTTCAGGCCCACAATTGCTTCGACGCCGTCGATGCGCCTTCGACTAGCGAACGGAGCTTGAGGTAAGCGATTTGCGGGTCGATCTTGCCGTGGCCGGCCGAAGTCCCGAATCCGCAATCCGTCCCGGCGATGACACGCTCGCGTCCGACGACGTCGGCGAAGCGGACGATCCGTTGCGCCACAAGCTCCGGATGCTCAATGTAATTCGTCGACGTGTCGATCACTCCTGGCAGCAGGATCTTGTCGTCGGAAAGCTTGAGGTCGCGCCACACCGTCCATTCGTGCTCATGACGCGGATTGGCTGCTTCCAGCGACAAAGCGCGCGCGTTCACACTAAGTACGGTTTTTACGATCTTCGAGAGATCGATGTCGTGCGTGTGCGGGCCTTCGTAATTCCCCCAGCACACGTGGATGCGGATCATGTCCGGTGAAATTCCTGAAAGCGCATGATTGAGCATCTCGACGTGAAAGCCGGCCCGCTTGAGAAATTGATCTTCGGAAAGATCTTGAAACGCCGTGTGCCGCGACATGGCGAGGTCGGGGCAATCGACTTGAAGGACGAATCCGGCGGCGACGATCGCCCGGTACTCCTCACGCATCGCCTCGGCGACGGCTTCGATATAGGCCTCATGGCTGCGGTAATACTGGTTCGGCAAAAAGCTCGCGATCACGCCGGGGGACGCGGAATTTAGGAAGACCTCGTTTGGGGCAGAAGCGGTTCGTGCCTGACGCATGTTGTCGAGGTCTTTACCCAACAGATCCAGGCTGCGGACCGCGACGGGACCGATACACGCCACTCTTTTGAAGCGCCTTGCGCCATTGAGCACAGCCATTTTTTTCCTCAGCGCGGGGAACGGCTGCAGGTCGAGGTGCGGCTTGGCGCCTTCGGTCGGCCCCTCGTCGGCGAAACCGGTCAGACGGTCTTTGACATAAGTGGCGTAGCTGATCTTGCTGTTCTCGCCGTCGCTGACGATGTCGATCCCGACGTCAACCTGCCGACGAACGACATCGGCAACCGCTTGCCGAATAGCAGCGTCGAATTCCGCGGAGTCCGCATTCGCATCGTTCTCGCGGCGTTCGAGAGCGGCCACGACGGGCTCGCTTCGCGGCAGACTGCCGACATGGGTCGTCAAGATTCTGTTCTGACTCGTTTGCAATGCAGCTCCCAGCGAATTGATTCACGAACCAGACTTCAGCGACCTCAGGGATTCTTCGCGAAGGCATTCCCACAGCTTGCCCATGATAGCGCCGAATCGTTCATCGGACACAATCCGGCTGTCGCGATCGCGCGCCCAATTCGTCGTTATAATATCGATGAACCGCCCCGGCCGCGCCGACATGATGCCGATACGGTCCGACAGCATGGCCGCCTCATCGAGCGCATGCGTGATCAGGATGATCGTAGCATTGGTCTCCCGCCACAGCCGCAGCAGCTCGTCGCCCATCAGAAGCCGGGTTTGCTGGTCGAGCGCACCGAAAGGCTCATCGAGCAGTAGGAGTTCGGGGCGGAGCACGAGCGTGCGCGCGATGCAGACACGCTGACGCATACCGCCGGAGAGCTGCGCCGGATAAGCGTTGGCAAATGCACGCAACCCCATGAAAGCAAGCGCTTGATTGACACGATGCTTGATTTCATCGGCTGCTATGCCGTGCCGGCGTAGGCCGAAGGCGACATTGTCCCACACATTGAGCCAGAAGAAGCTTGCATCCTGCTGGAATACTGCGCCGATCCCGGCCGGAACGCTGCCGCCGATCGGCTTGCCGTTGAACAGGGCAGTCCCGGTGGTCGGCGGCGACAAGCCCGATATCATTTCAAGGAGCGTGGACTTGCCGCATCCCGACGGACCGACCACGGAAAAGAACTCGCCGCGCGCGACGTCAAGGTCCACCGGGCCGAGCGCGTGAGTGTCGGGATGCCCGTCGTGCCCCGGGAAGCTTTTTGCAACCGCGTGCAGGCTAATGTGGCTGTCGACATTACCCATTGTGCCGCAACCGCCGCTGGATGAAGTTCAACAGCGCATTGACGCTCGCAGCGAACACGAAGAGCAAAAGCGTGATCGCCATGACGTCGGTCACAGCATGTGTCTCGGACGCGCGGATCAGCGCAAAGCCAACACCGGAGGTCGATGCAAAGAACTCGCCGATCAGCGTCCCCAACAGTGTCAAAGCGACTCCGATCCGGATGCCCGCCAATATCTCCGGAAGTGCCGCGGGAGCCATTATGGTCGCCAGCGTTGCAAAGTCCGTCAAACGCATGATCCGAGCCGTTCGATAATAAATCGGCGCGACATTGCGCACCGCCCCCATGGTGAAAATCGTCACCGGAAAAAGGCCATGGATGACGCCGAAAGCCACCTTCGCCGACATGCCCAGCCCGAAGGCGAGCAGGATCAGGGGATAAAGGGTGATTTTCGGGATCGAATAGAGCGTATTGATGAAAGGATCTGCGACGTCGCCGGCGAAGCGCCGGAATCCAAGCCACAAGCCGACAGCGATGCCAAGCACGATCGCAATAATTCCAGCAAGACCAAATGCTTCCCCCGTGCTTTTGATGTGTAGCCAAAATCTTTCGTCGGCGAGAAGCTGACCGGCGCGGATCAACGTCGCGAGCGGCGCGGAGATGACATTGGCGCCGGCCACCATGTAAAGGAGCTGCCACACGAGCAGCAGGCCGAAGACAAGGATTGCGGTGTCCAATCGCGTGGATTTCATTGTTGACCGAAGCGACGATGCAGTCGCCGTTCCCATGTCGAGAGCAGCCCATTGACGGCGATGACGCCGAGGAGAAGAAGCAGCAGCATGCCGTACATGGTGTTGTTGTCGAAGTTGTCGTAAGCGAAAGCGACCCTTTTGCCGATGCCGGATGTCGCAAGAATGAATTCGCCCGCGACAATCCCGATCACCGAATAGGTAACCGCAAGCTTGAGGCCGGTGACGAGATGAGGCCCGGCAGCCGGCAGCCGAACGAGGATGAGCTGCCTAAACCAATCAAGCCGCAGCATCACCGCGCTCTGCAGCACAACTTTCGACACCCGGTCGAGCCCGAGAATGGTATTCACGATCATCGCCACGATCGCGAACATCGCGCCCATGACGATCAGCGCTGTGCGCCCCACACCGAAAATGACAATCAAGAGCGGGTAGAAAATGAAGGTCGGAATGGCGTAATAGGCAGACAGCATGGGCTCGATAACCCGACGCAGCCGCGGCAGCGCATGCAGGCCCGCTCCGACGAAGAAGCCGAGGCCGACCGCAAGCGCGACCGCAGCGGCGATGTTTCCGGTGGTGAAGGCGATGTCGCTGTCGAACCGGCCGCTCGCCAATATCTGCCAAAGCGCGGCGACCATTTCCGTCGGTGGGATCATCGTCACGCGATCGATCACGCCAAGACGGCAGGCGAGTTCGAGCGCGGCCAATAGCGCCGTCAGCACGACGATCCTGGTTATGATGACGCTCGAGAGTCGCGCTTGCGACGACGCGATCATAGCGACTTCTTCAGATCGTCCGGCAAAAATTGCTGATCGATGACACCTTTCCAGTCGATCGGCCCGGTCGCTTCGTCGATGAGCTGGAGGCCCTCGGACATCTTATCGAGTGCTTCAGGATCGAAGCCGCCGGCGGACCATTCACCCTTGTAATCGAAATATTTGGGGAAATAGGTGGCGACCTTTTGCGGGTCTTCTTGCCAGACCTTGGCGTAAATCTGCATCGCCTCATCGCGATGGGCGTAGATATAGTCGGCGCCGCGGCGGTGGATGCGAACGAGCTTGCGTACCATATCGGGCTGCTCTTGCGCAAACTTTCGCGTCGTAATCCCGACAAGCCAGGTCATGCGCGGGATCAGATCGGCGAAGCGAAAAACCACGCGATACTTGTCCTTGTCGAGCGTCAGGACCGGATCGATGGCCGGTGCAGCATCGATGCCGCCGCTGTCGAGTAAAGTCAGACCGCCGCCAAACCCTCCCGTCGCCACCGCCTCGACCTTGCCGGCCACATCCGCTTGTTTGAGCGCTAGCCGCAGCAACAATTCGCTGGTCGATTTCGGGTTGGTGAAACCAGCTTTCTTGCCCTTAAGATCTTGTACTTGCCGGATGTCGCTCCCGGGATTTGTAACGAGCGAAATCTCGCCGATATGGTCGCTCGCGGTGTTGACGATGACCACGTCGATGCCCGACTTGCGGGCGGCGAGCGCCGCCGATGTCGCGACCTCGCCGTAAGGCAGGTCGCTCGCCAGAACGTTGCGCAATGTCGTGCCGCCGCCGGCGCCGGAGATGATCTCGTCGATCTTGACGCCTTCATCGGCAAAGAAGCCTTTTTCAACTGCGACGGCCCACGGCAACGTCGCGGTGACGCGGCCGTATTGGCTGACGGCAAGTTGTGCAGCGAAACTAGGATAGGATGGGACCAGAAGCGACGTCCACGCCGCGACGAGGACGGACAAAGCGAGCCGCACCAAATCCTCCCTGTGTGACGAAAGCACTATGGCAAGTACTATGACATGGGCGAAGTGTCCGGCAAATTGCCGATTTGCCTCACTTGCATGTTCGCGCCGGTGTCGGGCTTGTGGGAAATCGCCCAACTCCGCCCGGGATGCCTTTCCCTAACGCAATCAAGGCGGCCTCACGGAATGGCGGCCAATGTCCGCTTTGGGTCAAAAGCAGACATCGCGAGGCGTTCATCCGATGTCCGCTTCTCTAATCGGCCGGTTGGGGTCAAGCGCTTTCAGACTATCCACCATTGCAGTGTTGAGGTCGCT
>Ga0209448_10000536_pt1 | contig 12513 bp, 18 predicted proteins | sample BogFormECP14_OM2_FD_188245 | JGI IMG/M metagenome (GOLD analysis project Ga0209448, IMG submission 188245) | Bog forest soil microbial communities from Calvert Island, British Columbia, Canada - ECP14_OM2 (SPAdes) (version 2) | ecosystem: Environmental > Aquatic > Freshwater > Wetlands > Bog ... | reverse complement strand
GAAAACGATTATCATTATGCTATGTCGTCACAGAGCTCTGACCTGCTTCCCGTCACCGTGCTGTCCGGGTTCCTCGGAGCAGGGAAAACGACCCTGCTCAACCACGTTCTGGCCAACCGGGAGGGCCGGCGAGTCGCGGTGATCGTCAACGATATGAGTGAGGTGAACATCGACGCCGCCCTGGTCGCCGGGGCGGGCTATCTGGACCGCACCGAAGAGAAGCTGGTCGAGCTGACGAACGGCTGCATTTGCTGCACTTTGCGGGAAGATCTCATCGAGTCGGTTGCCCGCCTGGCATCTGAAGGCCGTTTCGACCACCTTCTGATCGAGTCGACGGGCATCTCCGAACCCATGCCGGTCGCCGCGAGCTTCAGCTGGGAATTCGACAGTGGATTCAGCCTCAGTAGCGTCGCGCGGCTCGACACCATGGTGACGGTGGTCGACGCGTCGACGTTTCTGCGCGAGCTTGCGCGCGGCGAGGCGCTAGCAGCCCGCGACCTCGCTGCGGGCGACGGCGACATCCGCACCATCGCCGATCTGCTCGTTGACCAGGTGGAATTCGCCGACGTCATTCTGCTCAACAAGACCGATCTGGTCAGCGAGAAGACCGGTGCGACGGTGGCCGCGGTGCTGCGGCGCCTCAATCCGTCGGCGAACATCGTGCACACCGACCACGGCCGGGTGGGGCTGTCAGAGGTACTGGACACCGGCCTATTCGATCCTGATCTCGCCGCGCAGTCGCCGGGCTGGGATCAGGAGTTCACCGACGGTCACGCGCCCGAGACCGAGGAGTACGGCATCTGCAGTGTGACGTTTCGCGCGCAGCGCCCCCTACACCCACAGCGTCTGTATGCAGCGCTGGAGCAGCTGCAAGGCTTGTTGCGCAGCAAGGGCTTCTGCTGGATCGCCAGCCGACCCGACCTCGCCGCGATCTGGTCCCAAGCCGGACCCAACTTGGTGATTGAACCAGCGCAGTACTGGTCGACCGCCGACTTCCCTCCTGGGCAGGAAATCGTATTCATCGGGGTCAAGCTTGACCGCAACCGGGTACTCGACCTCATGGAGTCGGCGTTGCTTACCGACAACGAAATCGCCGAAGGCCCGCAGCGGTGGGCGAGCTACGCCGATCCGTTGCCCCCGTGGGGCGTCGTTCACGCCCACTAAATGCCCGATAGATGCCCAACACTCGATAAAGGCAACGGCGATGATGACTCAGACGCACGGCTACCGGCCCGCCGAGCACCGGTCAGGACATGAAGGCGCTCGCGGCCCTCAGCCGCCGCGCCGTCTGTGACCGCGGTGTCCAATGATGTTCTGAATCGGGCATTTCCACCGCTACCGCCGGGCAACACCCCTGAGGTGTCGCTCCCAGAGGTGCTGATGCGCGAGGCCCAGGACACCACCGGCTCGTTGACGAATCGATCGATCACCGTGACCGGCTTTGTCCTTAACGAGGCGCAGGGCGTGGACCTTGGTCGCATCGTCATCATCTGTTGCGCCGCCGACGCCCAGCTGGCCCGCATTCATCTCCGTGGCCCGGCCGCCGCCCGCGGCGCCGGGCTACCGGACAACCCCTACGCCTACCCGCATTGAACTCGAATGCGTGACAGCGGCAGCGGTCAGCAGCGTTGCCACGTGCTCAATTGCTGAGAATGGCGCGGCGAGCCCCGAGGCGATGGCCGGTGAGCTGCATCGGCAATGGGGTGTTTTCCCATTGCCCCAGCTCCAGCCAATCCCGCAGGACCGCTGCGTCACACTTGTCGGTGATGGGCCCGATCCAATGGGCCTGTCCGCAGGCCACACGGTCCCTTGTGCAGGGCTGCAGCAGAGCCATGACCCCGCATCCGGTCGGGCGGGATGCGCAGGTGAGTGATCCGAGCAGGCACGCGGCCATTACGAGCATGGCGTATGGACAGCGTCGGATGGTGGGGCGTAACTCGTCTATTACCGACAGGTTGTGGTCGGTCGCGCTTGCGGTACAGACGATGACGGTAAACGGCCGATCGGTGGGCCGACGCGAGGAGATCAACGTGCCGCGCTCTGGTCGGCCTCGCCGAGGTCAGAGCCAGATGGTGTCATTCTCCGATCCTTTCGGTCTGTCTTACTGGTATCTCTTGGCGCACAACATGTTTCAGCGGCCGGCGGTCTGTCCGGTGTACGGCAATAACGCCATTTCACGGGCGTTCTTGATCGCGGTGCTGACCTGCCGTTGTTGCTGAACGGTGAGACCGGTAGCGCGGCGGTGTCCTTGTAGTCGACCGCGCTGACCCCGAGGCTGGCGAGAAGGTTCTTCTTGGGGGACCGGGCGCCCGGTTGCGCGGGGCGACGAGCCCGCTGGGGTTTCTTGGCCATCACCAGCTCGCCTTCCGCACGCCGGGTAGCTGACCGTTATGGGCCAACTGGCGCACTCGCACTCTCGACAGCCCGAATTTGCGGAGATGCCCGCGCGGACGCCCGTCGACGGAATCGCGGTTGCGCACACGCACCGCGCTGGCGTCGCGGGGCTGGCGCGCCAACTCGCGCTGCGCCGCCGCCCGCTGACCACCGGTGCTCGATGGCGAGCGGATGATCTCTTTGAGTTCAGCGCGACGATGGGCGTAGTGCGCCACGATTGCGCGACGGCGGTCGTTTTTGACGATCTTGGATTTCTTGGCCATGCTCAGCGTTCCTCACGGAAATCGACGTGGCGGCGGATCACCGGGTCGTACTTGCGCAGCACCAACCGGTCCGGGTCGTTACGCCGGTTCTTGCGGGTGATGTAGGTGTAGCCGGTGCCCGCCGTGGAGCACAGTTTGACGATGGGACGGATCTCGTTGCTTGCCATCAGATCCGCTGCCCGTCGCGGCGCAACCGGGACACGACGGCCTCGATGCCGTCGCGGTCGATGACCTTGATGCCCTTTGCGCTGACCCTCAGCCGAATCCGACGGCCCTCCGAGGGCAGGTAGTACGTCTTGAGCTGGATGTTGGGCGACCAGCGCCGACGGGTTCGGCGATGTGAATGCGAGACCGCGTTACCGAAACCCGGTGCCCGGCCAGTCACTTGGCAATGAGCAGACACTGTTCCCTCCCCAGACCTGCGTGGGCCTTATTGAAAATCATTTTCGACAAGCCTTGCCAGAGACGGTACCGTACCGGTAGTTCTAATGAAAATCATTACCAACAAGGGGACTGATGCGGACTCCCGTCATCCTGGTCGCTGGCCAGAAGGACACCGACGCGGTCGTGGGGACACTGCTGCGCACCCCCGCGACGCTGGTCGTCGAGCACCGTTTCGACGGCCACGTGGTGCGCCGGACCATGGTGACCCTGCAACACGGTGTGTTGACGACCGCGGAGACTGGGCTCGAACTCGCGCACGGGTGCGCGTCGTGCACCATCCGCAACGACCTGCTGGTGTTGTTGCGTCAGCTGCACCGCCGCACCGACATTGACCGCGTCGTGGTGCACCTGGCGCCGTGGCTGGAACCCGAACCGATCTGCTTGGCCATCGACCATGTGCGGGTGCGCGTGGCGCCAGGGTACGTCGATGGACCTGCGGCACTGGATGTGTCGATCGCCGCGGTGGTCACCTGTGTCGATACATCGGTGTGGCTGAGCCAGGCGCTCGGTGACGCCCGGCTCGACGACGGGCGCACCCGTGCCCAGGTGGTGGTCGGACAGGCCGAATTCGCCGACGTTGCCGTGCTCAACCGACCTAACCCGATCGTGGCAGCCGTCCTGCACCGCCTGTCACCGCGCGCACGGATTAACGTGGGCGCCGATGGCATCGAGCAGGCTTTGGACAATCTATTCATCGACGCACGGCGAGGCCGAAGCGACGATCCGCACGGTCCGCTGCTCCTCGGACAGCCACCCCTGGATTCCAGGGGTCCAGTCAAACTAGTGGAATTCACTGCCCAACGCCCCTTCCATCCAGGGCGTCTGCACGCGTGTCTGGACAGTTTGCTGGAGGGCGTGATTCGAACCCGGGGCAGACTCTGGCTGGCCAGCCAGCCCGATCAGGCGATGTGGTTGGAATCGGCCGGGGGCGGATTGCGGGTCAGTTCGGCCGGCAAATGGCTGGCTGCCCTGACAGGCCCCGAGCTTGCCGACATCGATGCAGAGCGGCGCGTCTTCGCGGAGCTGACATGGGACGACCAGTACGGCGATCGCCACACGGCGATGACCGTCCTGGTGTATGGCGCGCACGCCGCCGAAATCCTCAACGCCCTCGATGGCGCGCTGCTCACCGACGACGAGCTTCGCATCCCCCAGGACTGGATCCACTACGACGATCCGTTCGGCGACTGGCACCAAGACCCCTGCGAAGCACCAGCCGAAGACACCGAAGACGCACCTGCCCACCACGCCCAAGACGGAGACCGCTGATGAAACCCGGCATCCTCCCCGACTACCACCCCGTCGTCTTTCGAACGGGACGCCCCTCGCAGCTTTTGACTACGCCAGGCGAAAAAGCTGAATTCGCATGGCATTTGGGGGCAACAACCCCCGGGAACGCCGACGTCTGATCCAGCTCGCCGCTGCATAGCGGAGTGACGGCCGGCGCTTCGGGTCAGTGTGGTCCAATGCCACCAGGGCTACAGGACTAGCCGCCCCATTTGGCGGCTTCGGCCGAATCGCGGGCCAGCATGGCCATGGTGTTGGCTTCGTGGGTGCTGGCCATCGACTGATAGGCCCTGACCAGCTCTTCCATGGCCTGGTTCCACTGGGCTTGCCAGACCTGGTAGGTCATCCCGGTATCGCCCTGCCAGGCATTGGACAGCGCGGCCTGCTCGCTGGCGATATCGGCACCCAGCCCCTGCAACGTGCCGGCATAACCCGACATGTCCCCGGCGTGGCCCAACATCGCCGGGTAGTTGTACATAATCTGTGACATCACGAGTCCTTTCGCGGTTAGTACCGGCCGGGTCAGAATCCGGTGTAGGTCGACGCAGCCGCGGCATCGGCGGCGACATACGTGCCCGCGGCGTCTCCAAGGTTGGCCTGTGCGATATCCAGCAAGGTGTTGACCCTTGCTGCTACCTCCACAAAGCGGGCATGGGCGGCCTGAAACGCCGCCGAGGACTCACCCTGGTGGAACGCCTGCGCCGAGAGGGCTTCCTGCTCGGCCCGACCAATGGTGTGGCGCATCAACGCCGCCTTGGTGCCGAACGCCGACTGCGCAGCCACCAGTTGCGGAATATGAGCATCCAAAAGACTCATTATGGTTCCTTAAGTTCGTTGTTTGGGATTGCTAGCTGTCACGTCGTTCGCTGTCATGAGCCCTTTCGCTCGGCTCCGCGGTGCCGTCGGGATCCCAGGTGCCCGGCACCATCGGCATCCGCGGGCCGCCGCCGAACTCGTCACCGGCCAGCGTGGTCAAGCCCGCCGCCTTTCCGGCCGTTCCCCTGGCTGCCGTGCCGGCGAACCCTAGATTTCCGGCACCCTGATCCGACGCCACGGTCTGCCCGCCCGGTGGCGCGCCCCAGTCTGGGTCGACGTCGATATTCATATCCATGTACTCATCGGCATGCCCCCGCTGCCGAGCCCGTCGGCGTCGCCGTGCGGGCGCCGGCTCCCGCGCGGACGCCGCTGCTGCCACCGCCGCGGCGGCGGCGCGCTTCGGAGTCTTCCTTTTCGCGACGGCGCTTGAGCTGGCACTCATCCCCGAGCCGACCCCGATGCCGGGGGGCACTGCGTACGGGGGGACAAAACCCGCCGGAGCCGCGGGCGCAGGCGGTGGCGGTGCCGGGGCGGGAGGCGCCAGGGTGGGGGGGGCGGGCGTGGGCGCAGGCGCCGGAGCCGTCGCAGGCGCCGCAGCCGGCGCGATGAAAGTCGGGGCCACCCCAACGACCGGCAACAATGCGGGCGCAGCCAGTGCCGGCGCGACAACAGGTTGAGGCAAGGCAGTCAAGCCGGCCAGCCCCGCCAGGCCCACTGCGCCCGCGGAGGAGATCGCGGGCAGCGTCGCGACCGCCACCGCCGGGTTGGTGATTGTATAGGAAAGGACTTCTCCTATGTGGGTCGGGAAATCGAACAGTTGCCAGCTGATGAACCACTGAACGGCCAGCACCGGATTTGTTCTAAGGTCGAAACCGAAATTTTCAAAATCCTCAGTAAGTTCGAGGCTTCGAGCGACCCAAAACGACACTTGGCCGGGATTCGCATAGCTGTCGTAGGTGGCCCCATTGATGGTGCCGCCTGCAGGGTCCCAATTGATGCCGAAGTGCTGCAGGAGGGGCGCCAGGACATTATCGAACGAATTGTCGATCGTCGGGTCGTGTGCGAGTTGGCTATTTCCTATACCGAAGCTGTTCTGCAAAAAATTCACCAGCCCCTGCGGGAGCCCGAGCGGGTTGTCGGTCTGGCCATTGTTGAGTATGACGTCCGCGATCTGTTGCCGGAGCCCCAGCGGGTTTTCCAGGAACTGCTCGATCTGCTGCAGGAACCCCTGCCGGAACCCCTGCAGCAGGTTGTACCCTTCCTGCAGCACGTCGGACGCCGACGACGCCGGATCGGCTGACGCGTCGGACTTCAGAATTTGCGGCGCCGGGGTGGTCTGCGGCGTCTGCGATATTGAAGCCACCGCAGCACTGGAGACGGCGTGATAAGTCGCCATCGTGAGGGCGGCCTGAACCCACATGCGCACATAGTCGGCCTCGTTGAGCGTGATCGGGATGGTGTTGAGCCCAAAGAAATTCGTGGCTAACAACACCCCGTGGACGACGTGGTTGGTTGCCAGTTCAGGCAGGGTCGGCATGGCCGCCAACGCGGCGGTGTAGGCCGCGGCCACGGTCTCATGTCGGGTGGCCGTTTCCGCGCTGTTCGCGCTGGCCTGCGTCAACCACGCTAGATACGGCGCATTTGCGGCCACATAGGACTCGGCGCTCGGCCCCTCCCACGCGCCGGCCTGCACCGACGCCAGCAACGCGCTGAGCTCCTCGGCCACCGACACGTATTCAGCACTCAACGAGTTCCACGCCCCCGCCGCCGCAAGCAACGGTCCCGGCCCCGGACCGCTGCTCAGCAGCGCCGAGTGCACCTCCGGCGGTGAAGCCATCCAAATCGGCGCCGTCATCGTCAGCCGCCTGCGATGAGATACGACGATGCCGCGGCCGCATCACCGGCGGCATAACTGGTGCCCGACTCGCCCACCCCGACCCCGGAGCGGCCCAGCTCTTCGGCGCCCTGGGCCGCCACCGCGGCGTGCGCGGTGCCCGCAGCGCTGAACTCGGCCGCGCTCTGCAGCGACACCGGATCGGTCGCCGGCGGCACCACCGCCGTGATCAGCGGGGCCGCCCCGGCGCGCGCAGCGGCCAGCCGGGCGCTCAGCGCTTCGACACTCGCACCGGCGGCAGCCAGTCCTTCGGGCACGACGCGCAACTTCATAAGAGACACTCCTTCGCTGGCGAGATCCAGCAGGTTGCAGAGAGCTTACTGAGCATGATTGTCATTATCAAACTGCTCGACACCGCAGAATCACATGTCAAGCCGGCGTGAGACACCCGGTTGCCGAAACCCGGCGATCGGCCGGTGACCTGACAGTGGGCACAGACACGGGTCCTCCTGCGGTACTTGATGACAATCATTTTCGACAACGGGCGTTCACGACTGTACCGTGAACCCGGGCTTAATGAAAATCATTACCGATAAGGAGGTGATGCGTACTCCCGTGGTGCTGGTGTGCGGCCGGGGCGACACCGATCGCGTCGCCGACACATTGATGAACGCACCGGGCACGGCGGTGATCGGCCACGAGTTCGACGGTCAGGTGGTGCGGCGCTGGGTCAGTGTGCTGCGCGACGGTGAACTCTCGACCAGCGAAGTGGCGCTGGAAATCACCAACGGCTGTGTGTCCTGCACGACCCGTAGCGACTTGTTGGTGCTGTTGCGACGGATATCGCGGCGCGACGATGTCAAGCGCATCGTCGTGCTACTCGCCCCGTGGATGGAGCCCGAACCGGTCTGCCACGCGATCAACCACGTGCGAGTCCGAGTCGGCCCCGGTTATATCGATGGTCCAGCGGCCCGCGACGTGCAGATCCACGCGGTCGTTAACTGCATCGATACCGGCGATTGGCTGACTCAGGCGCTCGGCGACGACGAACTCGACGACGAGCGCACGGTCGCCCAAGTTGTCGTGGGTCAGGCCGAGTTCGCCGACGTGCTGGTGTTGACCGAGTCCGAGCGCACCACCCTGGCCGTGCTCAAGCGATTAGCGCCGCGGTCGCGAATCACCGTGGGGACCAAACAGCTGGAGATGGCACTACGACACTTGGATACGCAGACCCGCCGCGGCGCCGACATCGACCCGCACGACCCATTGCTCGCCGGACAACCGCCATTGGCCCCCGACGGACAGGTGTCGCTGGTCGAGTTCTCCGCGCAACGGCCGTTTCACCCCATGCGCCTGCACGCCGCGATCGATTTCCTCCTCGACGACGTGGTTCGTGCCCGCGGTCGCGTCTGGCTAGCAACTCAACCCGACAACGTCGTGTGGACCGAGTCGGCGGGTGGCGGTCTGCGCGTCGCGAACGTCGGCACCTGGCTGGCCGCGTTGAACCGCTCTGAACTGGCCTACGCCGACCCTGAGCGTCAAGCCATCGCAGCCCTGCATTGGGACGAGCGCCATGGCGACCGGCACGTGTTCTTGACCATCCTCGTCTGTGGAGCACAACCCGACGAGATTGTCGACGCACTGCAGGGTGCACTGCTGACCGACGACGAGCTTGCTCGGCCCGAGGAATGGTCGCGATATGACGACCCGTTCGGCGATTGGCACCGAGATCCCTGCGACTCGTTTGCCGACCGCCTCGACGAGCACTCGGCACGTGGCAATCACGAAGGAGATGAGAAATGAAACCTGGCATCCACCCCGACTACCATCCGGTGGTCTTCCAGGACGCCAATACCGGGACCGCCTTCCTCACCCGCTCAACGATCCCCAGCACCCGCACCATCGAGTGGCCAACCCCCGACGGGCCCCGCACCAATCCCTTGGTCATCGTCGAGGTTTCCTCGGCGTCGCACCCGTTTTGGACCGGTACCCGTCACCACGCCGACACCGCGGGCCAGATAGAGAAGTTTCATCGCCGGTACGGCCAGCGTGACCGTCGCACCACCTGACGGCTCGCGCGGGGCAAAGATCGCCGGCGGCAATGCCTTCAATTATGGCGCGCAACGTCATCAGAAATACTCCTGCGCTGGCGCGTTTCAGTTGGCTTTGGCTTGGCAGCTTATTGTGATGCTGTTGATGCGATATCTTCGTCATCATGCGCACCACAGTGTCGATCTCCGATGAACTGCTCGCGGCGGCCAAGCGTCGCGCGCGTGAGCGTGGTCAGTCGGTGGGCTCGGTGATCGAGGACGCCCTTCGCCGCGAACTTGCCGCCGTCCCCGGCGACGGCGGCCGGCCAACCGTCCCGGTGTTCGACAGCGGCACCGGTCCGCGGCCGGGGCTCGACCTGACCTCGAACCGGGCGCTCTCCGAGGCTCTCGACGAGGGCCTGGACCTGGATGCCCGGAAATGAACCTGAAGTAGACATGTTTCTTCTCGACGTCAACCTGCTTCTAGCTGCACACCGAAGTGACCATCCGAGTCATGGAACGGTCCGCCCCTGGTTCGATCGGCTGCTGGCCGCCGACGACCCTTTCGCCGTGCCGAACCTGGTGTGGGCGTCGTTTCTCCGGCTGGCAACAAATCGACGCATCTGGAAGGTTCCATCGCCGCGAGCGGAGGCGTTCGCATTCATCGATGCCATCACCGCACAGCCCCACCACCTTCCGGTGGGTCCGGGCCTACGACACCTCGCGCTGCTGCGGAGACTTTGCGACGAGGCCGATGCGTCGGGCGACCTGATACCCGACGCCGTGCTCGCGGCCATTGCCGTCGAGCATCACTGCGACGTGGTGACCCTCGACCGGGATTTCGCCCGGTTCAGCTCGGTCCGCCACATTCGCCCATCAATCTGATCGGGGTTTGATCGGGGTCGGCCCTCAGATCATCCTCGAACCAACGGACGCCCCGTCCTGATTCGGCGGTCGACATCCCACAGCAGGGTTGAACGGGAATTGGCGGATAAATCGCGGCAGCAGCCGGTTCACGGTGCGCAACAACGCCATCACCCGGTCGAAACGTCGTTGCCTGGGGGCGTCCCACGGCAATCGCATCTGGTCGCGGAATCGCTGTGGCAGGAACCCGGCGGTGATCAGCAACGCGAAACTGACCGACATACGCTGCAGTCGGCGCGGCAGCGCCACCCCGCGCGCGCGGCCCGCCGCGATCGGATACAGATAGTCGACGCCGGGTCGCGCCAACTGCATGATCACGTTGGCCGGGCCGCCCAAAAGCGCCACAACCATCAAACCCTGGTCGATACCCCGCGCCCGCCCCTCGTTAGTTGCCATCAAAGGACCATGAATGAGACGTCGAGCGTCCGGCTCTACCGCGGCGTCAAAGCCGCCGAGCGCCTGGCTGCACGCCGGAGTCGGCTACTGGCCGCCGGGCCTCGACCTGCTGGGCGCAGAGCAGGACTTCGCCGCCCTGACCGTCCGTGGCGTTTGCCGCCAGGCTGGTCTGGCCGCCCTTCTACGAAAGCTTCACCGATAAAGACGAATTCGTTGGCGCAGTCTTCGATTGGGTGGTCGCGCGCGGGCGATGCGCGAGTCGGACGCCTGCTGTTCAGCACCCAGTTAGCACGTCGGCAACCAAACCATCAGCGCCTGGCTGGCCGGCGACGTCCAGCTCGAACCCGACCAGCTCGTCGAACAACTGGCCGCGCTGCTCGACGAACCCGCGGACCCAAAGCTGTATCACCTCACGGAAACAGCGGCAGCTGCCACAGCCGCATCCCCGGATCCAGCAGCCATAGACGCGTCATGGTGAGTCGCATAATGCGCCGCGCACCGGTGATCATGAAGATCGCCAACGGCACCTCGATCCCAAACGCCGTCACCACCGACAGCCAGAGGTCATTGGGTCCCGCGGTCATGATGTCGAACCACGCATCGCAGATCAGCAGCACCCCGGACGTAAAGGCCGCAAACAGCAGCACCTGGCGACGCAGGTATCCGAACACGGCCGTCGCCAACATGAACCCGACCAACAGAATGTCGAAGCCCAGCCAGGTGGCAGGCCAATTGTGGGCGACGTAATTCTCCGGCAGCGTCAGGGAGAGATATACCAGCCAGGGAATCATCGCGATCGAGCAACCGATCATCAGACTCAACCGGGTACGCCGTATCCGATCGAGTAGCACCGGGTCAATCACCTCGCTCAGCGGTTGCTCGATCCGGGTGATCAGCTCCCGCCGCTGCGCGGGCGTCAACGCCGCGATCTGCTCGTCGGTCAAAATGCCATCGGTCATCATGGGCATCCCCCCGGCTCAGGCATAGTTTTGCCGATTAGCGTGCGACCTCCGCCGGAGGTCGCCGGTCAGACGCGTTCTTAGGCACAGCCCTGGCGCCACCCTCAGTGAATTCCTTTACCCAGCAGGCGAATTCCAACGTGATGCCATCGGGATCCTGGAAGTAGAACGAGCGCACATAGACCCCGGGATGCACGGTCGCCGACACTTGCCGCTCGCTCTCGTCGTGGTTGAGCACCGGGCCGACCCGCACACCTTTATCTTTGAGCCGCTGCCGATAGTCGGCGAACTTTTCGGCCGGCACGTGGAAGGCCAAATGATTCATGGTGCTCACCGCGCTGGTGATGTCCCCGATGCCCGGGATGGCAACAGGCGACGAGATGCCCGATACCCGATCAGGTGCATCGGCGAACCAGAAGAACGCGACGCAGTCGCCGTTGCCCGCGTCGAAGAAGAAGTGCTGCCCCGCACCGCCGGGCAGATCGAGCGATTTGATCAGCGGCATGCCCAGGACGTTGGAATAAAAGTCCACCGTGCGCGCCATGTCCGAACACACCAGCGCCACATGGTTAATTCCGTCGAGGTCGAACTCTGTGTTGGTGTTGTGCGGCTTGATCATCTTGCGGCTCCCATCGGTCCCGGGGGACAGGCCGTGGCCAAGATCTAAATCTGAATCTAACATCAGATCTGCTCCAGGGGAGGTGTGCCAAGTGTCGACCGCGTTCGAACAGGCGCGCGCCGAGAGGTTCTGCTACGACGCCAAGGGGCACATTCCAGCAACGGGGACTCGTAAGGAGGTTCGCTGAATTGCCTCGTCATACCGGCGCTGCCGGGGTTATCCGCGAGTTCATCGGGCTGCCGTCGCCCACCGGCGCGCGCGCCGGTGCCGGTGGACATCCGTGCCAGGGGCTATACCACCGCGGCATGGGACGCAAGCCGAAGGTGGCGATGATCGCCACGCATTACCAGATCGACTTTTCCGAGCACTATCTCGCCGACTACATGGCCACCCGCGGCATCGGATTTCTCGGCTGGAACACCAGGTACCGCGGTTTCGAAAGCAACTTCCGGCTCGACCACGCGCTGGTCGACGTCGGTGTGGGGGTGCGCTGGCTGCGTGAGGTAGCGAACGTGGAAACGGTCGTGCTGCTCGGCAATTCGGGGGG
>Ga0209448_10000535_pt1 | contig 12520 bp, 5 predicted proteins | sample BogFormECP14_OM2_FD_188245 | JGI IMG/M metagenome (GOLD analysis project Ga0209448, IMG submission 188245) | Bog forest soil microbial communities from Calvert Island, British Columbia, Canada - ECP14_OM2 (SPAdes) (version 2) | ecosystem: Environmental > Aquatic > Freshwater > Wetlands > Bog ... | reverse complement strand
AGCGGAGTAGTTCATCGATGTGATGCGCGAACATGGCGTCGACGACACCAGGTGCGAAGACTCCGTCGCGGACATCCCAGTTCACCAGCACCCCGCCGTCGAACTCGGTGACCTGCGCGTCCAACAGCACCTGCGGGCCCTGGGAAATGATCCATCCCGGGGTGCCGAACTGCCTGGTGATTTCGGGATTGAACAGTTCACCGAGCCCCAGCGCGCTGGTGAACACCACCGGCGCCAGAACCTGGGTGCCGCGATGCCGGCTGAGGTCGCGCAGCACCGACAGCCCAGGGTAAGCGGAGTGGGCGGCGGCGGTCCGCATGGCGTCCTGCACGACCCGCGCGCGCGCAACCGGGGTGGCCGCACCCCTCAGGTCGATGTCCAGCAGCAGCGACGAGGTGAAGTCGCCCACCAGGCGGTCGACGTCGGGGTGCAGCGCCTGGCGACCGAACAAGGGGACGTTCAGCAGAAATCTCGAGGTGGCCGACCAGCGCGCCAGGGCATTGGAGAATGCCGCGGCCACCGTCATCGCCGGTGTGATGCCGCGGGCTCGCGCAAGGGAGAACAGCGCGTCACGAGTTGCCGGGTCGAACCAGTACCACCGCCGGGTGCTCTTTCGTGAGTCTCGGCCGTCGGCGGCCAACGGCGGCGACGGCGGATCGGGCAGCCGCGGAATGCGCTGTGCCCACCAGTACCGATCCGCATCGCGGACCGGTTGTGGCGGTGCTTCCTTTGCAGCCTCCCGGTGCGCGATGGCCTGACGGTACTCCCGATAGGTGTAACCCAATTCGGGCAGGGCGCTGCCCTGATAGAGCGTCGCCAAGTCGGCCATCAGGATCCGGTAGCTCATCGCGTCGGCGGCCTGCATGTCCAGATCGACGTGCAGCCGCGACCGCTCGCCAGGGAGCAGCGTCAACACGAGTTCGAACACTGCACCGTCGAGCTGCTGGTGCGATTTGGCATCGCGGATGGCGGCGAGCCGCTGGCCGACGCGATCGCCGTCCAGGTGGCGAAGATCCTCCACGGTGACCGGGAAATCCTGGTTTTCGTCTGGCGAAGCGATTCGTTGCGTGCCGTCGGGCAGGAACTGCACTCGCAACATCGGGTGACGCAGCGCGAGCCGCGTGGCCGCCGCGCGGAGTCGGTCAGGGTCGGTCGGACCGCCGTCGAATTCGACGTAGAGATGCCCGGCCACGCCGCCGAACTGCTGGTTGTCGTGGCGGCCCACCCACATAGCGTGCTGCATTGGAGCCAGCGGAAAAGGCTTGCCGGATGTGTCGAGGCAATCGGCTTGCGAGGCCGGCTCATCGACCGCCTGGTCAGCTCCGGTGGCGTGCGAGCCGGTGGCTATAAGTTCTGACCAGGCCTCGATAGTCGGTGTGGTGGCCAGCGTGGCGAAATCGATGGCGATGCCGTGGCGGCGCCAGCGACCAGCCAGTGACATCATCCGGATGGAGTCAAGGCCTTGACCGATGAGGTTGCCATTGGGGTCGAGGGCGTCGGCGCGGACGCCGAGCAGTTCAGCTACCTCCGCGCGGATGTCCTCCGAGCACACCGGGGCGTGCACCACGCATCCTCCCTGAATTAGCACAGGCTGCCCTAATTTGTGGTTTACCCTAGCGTCGACACCGGCATCGCCGCCACTAAGCCACCACCTAAGGAGCCCAGGTGCCTCCCAACACCACGCAGCGTCTGGAGGGCTTCGTGCCGTTCCCCGCTGATCGTGCCGCCTCGTACCGGGCGGCCGGCTATTGGACGGGACGGCCCCTGGACACGATTCTGGCCGGCGCGGCGCGGCGCTGGCCCGACAAAATCGCCGCGGTTGACGCCGTGGCGGCCCACGATGACGGCCTCAGTTACGCCGAACTCGACGAGGAGGCCTACCGCGCCGCGGCCGGCCTCCGCAGCCTGGGTGTCGCGCCGGGCGACCGGATACTGCTGCAACTGCCGAATAGCTGCCAGTTCGCAGTGGCGCTGTTCGGACTGCTGCGCGCGGGGGCGATCCCGGTGATGTGCCTACCTGGCCACCGCGCCTCCGAATTGGGGCATTTCGCCTCCCTCAGTCAGGCCACCGGTCTGATGATCGCCGACGCCGTAAAGGGATTCGACTACCGGGCGATGGCGAGCGACCTAGTCGAGAAACATCCCACGCTGCGGCACGTCATCGTCGACGGAGACCCGGGACCATTCGCGTCGTGGGCGCAGCTGCGCGGCACCGCCACTGCAGAAGCCCCCGATCGGTCGCCGGGTCCGCCTGTCGATCCCGGATCGCCGGCCCTGCTGCTGGTCTCCGGCGGCACTACCGGCCTGCCTAAACTCATCCCCCGCACCCATGACGACTATGTGTTCAACGCGACCGCAAGTGCCGAAGTGTGCCGGCTGAGCGCCGACGACGTGTATCTGGCGCTGCTGCCCGCGGGACACAACTTCCCGCTGGCCTGCCCGGGCCTGCTCGGTGCGATGACGGTCGGCGCCACCATGGTGTTCGGCACCGACCCCAGCCCGGAGGCCGCCTTCGCCGCCATCGCCCGCCACCGCGTCACGGTCACCGCGCTGGTACCGGCACTGGCCAAACTGTGGGCACAGGCCTGCGATTGGGAGCCGGTGACACCAAAGTCGCTGCGGCTCTTGCAGGTTGGTGGGGCAAAGCTGGAGCCGGCGGATGCTCGCCATATTCGCGACTCATTGACCCCTGGCTTGCAACAGGTCTTCGGAATGGCCGAGGGATTGCTGAACTACACCCGCGTCGGCGATCCGCCGGAACTGGTCGACCACACCCAGGGGCGGCCACTGTGCGACGCCGACGAACTGCGCGTCGTCGACGCCGCAGGCGAACCGGTAGCACCCGGCGAAGAAGGCGAGCTTCTGGTGCGCGGACCCTACACGCTCAATGGCTACTTCCGGGCCGGGCGCGACAACGAGCGCTGCTTCGATCCCAACGGCTTCTACCGCAGCGGCGACTTAGTCCGCCTCCGGGACGACGGCTACCTGGTGGTCACCGGTCGGGTCAAAGACGTCATCTGCCGTGGCGGCGAAACCATCTCCGCGGCAGACATCGAAGAGCAGATGCTTAGCCACCCGGCGATCTTCTCGGCCGCGGCAGTACCGCTTCATGATCCCTATCTAGGTGAAAAGATTTGCGCTGCAGTTGTTTTCGCCGGACCGCGAATGACGCTTGCAGAGGTGAACGCTTACCTCGACCAGCGCGGGGTGGCCGCGCACGCCCGGCCCGACATGCTGGTCGCGATGGCGGCGCTGCCCACCACGCCAGTCGGGAAGATCGACAAACGGGCGATCGCCCACCAGGTCAGCGCTGGGCACGATCGGCCGCGAGCGTAACGCCAATGCGAAAAACCTGACGTGAAATCGCCGCTGCGTTACGCTCGCGATCATCGTCAAAGATGACATTGACTAATTGATCCGAGTCGACGGTGCATCGACCTGCACGAGCAGATCGTCCCCGAGATCGACAAGATCAGTGACATGCTGGTGCGCGCGGGAGCCGAACATGTCATAGACCGGATCAAGCCGGGCGGGGCCCTGCCGGCGGATGGTGACCGCCACACTTGCGGCATCTATTGAATCGAACATCGAGTCGCTGGTCAGCCGGATACTGGCCAACTATCTGGAGCAGTCCTCCGAGGCCGGGGCCGAAGCCCTACGCTACTGACGCGCGATCAGATACGGCGCCAGGGTGGACAACTTCTCGCACGTCTCCTCGAATTCGCGCTCGGGTTGGGATTCTTCGATGATCCCGGCACCGGCCCGCAACCACGTCCTCCCGCCGCACTCGTAAGCCGCCCGCAGCGTCAGCGCAGCGTCCAACCCGCCGTCTGCTGAAACCATCACGACGGCACCGGAATACAGTCCGCGTGGGCTTTCGTCGAGGCGCAGGATGGCCGCTACGCCGGCCGTCTTTGGGATACCCGACGCTGTGACCGCCGGAAAAAGCGCCTCGAGCGCGTCCATCCGGTCGCTCGATGCGTCCAAACGCGCGCTGATCGTGGAGCCGAGGTGCTGCACACTCCCCCGCTCCCGCACCGTCATGAAGTCGGTGACAACCGCGGTGCCCGGTTCGGCGACCTCGGTGATCTCCTGAAGCGACGTTCGCACCGAAATAGCATGCTCAACAATCTCTTTGGAATTCGATTCCAAGTCTTCGCGAGCTTGACGGTCACGCGCCGGACCACGACCGAGCGCGCGGGTGCCAGCCAGCGGCTCGGTCACTAAGGCGCCGTCGGGGTGGACGGCAACGACAAGCTCCGGGCTGTAGCCCACAGCGCGAATTCCGGCCAGCCGCAACAGAAACGACCGCGCCGGCGTGTTGTGCCGACGGCCCAGCCGGTAGGTGGATGGGAAGTCGAGCGCGAAAGGCACTTCGACAGAACGGGACAGGATCACCTTGTGATAGCTGCCGGTGGCGATCTCGCGGACGGCCTCCGCCACCCGATCGCGGTAGCCGGACGGGTCGGCTGTTACGTCGACCGCGCGGGCGACGGGCACGTTGGGTACACCGTCGGCGAGCAGCGCCAGCACCGCGTCGCAGTGGTCGGATGCTGCGCCCAACAGATGGACCGCGTCCCGCGTCACCACGATGCGGGTGCGGGGCCAAAACACCCGCGCCAGCGGGGTTCGCGGCGCCAGCCGCTGCTGCAGTCCATAACGGTAGATGCCGAATTCGAAGGCGATCCAACCGAAAACCTGGTCGGTTTCCAGCAGCAGTCGGTCGACAGCTTCGCCGAGCACCGGTCCCGGCCGCCCCGACCATTGCTGCCGCTGAGTCACCCCGTCGCGGATCACGCGCAGTTCATCGCTGTCCAGCTCGACCATCGCCTGCACACCGCATGCCAGCACCCATTGACCACCGTGCTCGTAGAGCAGGTATTCTTCGCCGTCTCGCTCAGGCAGCACCGCGGCCAACTCGGCCGCCAGGTCGGCCGGGTCGATGTGGGCCGGGAGTAAAACCGTCCGTGACGTCGTGCCTGCCGCACTTGTTTCGACGCTGGCCTCGGTCACAGCTAGTAAATGTAGCCTAACCTATGAAGGCTGTGCGCAGCCCCTCGCGCCGACCCCTGCTCAAGCCGTCCACCTGCAAAAATCTCAGCCGCAGTTAAAGCGGGGCAGGTTCTACCCCGAGCTTCCCGGCCCCTTGCGGCGGACGCGTCGCTCATCTCGGGGCCTGGAAAGATCGCAAACGTTTACGAGTTGGTCACACAGCGACGAGCTGCCGTCGCCAGAATTCTCCTAACGTCACTGGCCAGCCACGCGAACCCACTGGTCGAGGCGCAGTCGTGGTGCGCGGGCCGGCGGCGGGCCCCGCCGGCGCGGGAAAGGAGTGGCCCGGTGTTTCTCGCAAGGCCGTGTCCAAAGACCTCCCGACGAAATATTGGGCGTTGTGTAGCGGCGGCGCGACCGCCAACCCAGGAATGGCGAAAGCCACCAATCGGGCGTCAAACGAAACCTTAACGAGAGTTTAACGGCGATCGGTCTAGCCCGCCCCAGCTAACAGCCGATCGCTATCGACCAACCATCGATTGTGAGAAACATCGACATGTTCGTGATCCGGCTTGCAGATGGCGGAGAGGTCCACTCTTCCGAGGGCGACGAACTCTCGATAACCAAGAGACCGGTCTGCTTTCGGTTTACCGCCTTGACGGCGTCGAGTAATTTAGGACTCACTACTCGCCATCGGCGGGATGTCGGTGACACATCGCCACCGCGGCGTCGGGGTTAGGCCCCCCCGCTAGTTTCTTCGGCGTTGATGCCGGTTATGCACACAGTAAATGCACAGCAAACTCACACTTAATTCACGCTAATCGCGCGTCATATGCGCCGACCTGCGCGGCTGTGACCATTGGTTTTGCCACGAACAGCCATTCTGGTGCCGCTCGGGTGCGCTTGGTCTTTTCGCGTTCTCCCCGAGTGGCGGTTTGGCAGCAGCAGGGCTAAATTTTCCACGGTCGTCAGGATTTTCGTGGTAGCTCCGCTTACACGGTGCTTCCCGTGATATCGCCACAATTAAGAGAGGCACCAATGCTGCAAGAGTTCTGGCACAACTTCACGCACAACCTGTTCAAGCCACTCCTGCTGTTCTTCTACTTCGGGTTCCTGATCCCAATCCTGAAGGTGCGGTTCGAGTTCCCCTATGTGATCTACCAAGGCTTGACCATGTACCTGCTGCTGGCCATCGGCTGGCACGGGGGCGAAGAGCTCGCCAAGATCGCGCCCTCCAGCATCACCACCATCGTGGGATTCATGATCGTGGGCTTCATCTTGAACTTCCTGATCGGAGGTTTGGCCTACTTCCTGCTGAGCCGCCTTAGTTCGCTGCGAAAAGTCGACAAGGCGACGGTCGCCGGCTATTACGGGTCAGACTCAGCCGGCACCTTTGCCACCTGCGTGGCCGTCCTGGCCGCCGTCGGCATCGCGTTCAACGCTTACATGCCGGTCATGCTGGCTATCATGGAGGTACCTGGTTGCCTGGTGGCCTTGTACCTGGTCGCGCGGCTGCGGCACCGGGGGATGGACACGGCCGGATTCATGCCGGACGAGCACGGCTACACTCCGCCGGTCAAGGTCGGGGTCGGGCCCGGCACGGCGGCAAAGCCGCCGCAAGGCCAGAGCCTCGAGACCGAGCACGAGCGGGGGTTCGAGCAGGAGCTGGAGCTCTCGATGGAGAAGCTGGATCATCCGAACTGGGAGCCCGACCAGAGCCCAGTCCGTGGGCAAGCCAAGAGAATGCCCATTTTCTCCCGTGAACTCCTCCAGGAAGTTTTCCTCAACCCTGGGCTTGTTCTGCTCTTCGGCGGCATCCTCATCGGCCTCATCAGTGGGCTGCAGGGACAGAAGGTCGTTGCAGACGACGACAAGTTCTTCGTAATGGCGTTCCAAGGCGTGCTCTGTCTGTTCCTGCTCGAGATGGGCATGACGGCCAGCCGCAAGTTGAAGGACCTGCGGGATGCCGGCCCCGGTTTCATCGCCTTCGGTCTGCTGGCGCCGAATATCTTTGCGCCGCTAGGGATTATCGTCGCCCATAGCTACGCATACTTCACTCACGCTGACTTCAAGCCTGGAACGTACGTGTTGTTCGCGGTGTTGTGCGGCGCGGCGTCCTACATCGCCGTCCCAGCGGTCCAGCGGCTGGCGATCCCTGAGGCGAGTCCGACCCTGCCCTTAGCTGCATCACTGGGCTTGACGTTTTCGTACAACGTCACCATCGGAATCCCGCTCTATATCGAGATCAACCGCTTAGTCTCACACTGGTTCTAATCTCCTCTTGGAGAATCCGGGGCCAACCCGGCTACCCCAGCAGGGGTGCGCACCAACCGTGTCGGCGGGCAGCCGTCCGCGAGGGGTGATGTCCGTGAGCACCAGTCCGCAATGGCTCGCGTAGACCGGGATGGTTAGGGTGCCTGCAGGCAGCGGTGTTAATTGTTTGTAAAGGCGGGTTGACTCAGGTCACCATGGGTAGCACGATTTCCGGTACATGCACCTCGCTGGATGAGGCGTCTGCACGGATATAGGCGACTGACCTCGAACGCCGAAAGACGCCCGGGGTCAGGGTAGCTCTTCCCGGATTATGGGTTGGGCCCAAGGGACTTCCCGCTTCGGTTCCGGATACGCCGTGTGGTGCCAAAGCTCCGGCGAGAGGGGTGTCGCGCCCGGCGATTTCGTCAGGTGATCTCATTCCTATGTGCAACGTGCCGGCATCCTCGTGTGCCCTGACTATGAGGAGGTGAGGGCGAAATGATTCCCGGTGATGGTCCATATTCGATAGTGATGACCGGTTCATTCCGACCCGTCCCCGGTACAGTCTGAATCGGCTTGCAGCCAGACGTAATACGCACGCATGTGTCCGCTGCAGGCGTGCCTGAATGCGATGTGCCCCCGAAAGTCACTACAGCGGAGCATATTCGATCCCGCGAGTGATTCCCGCTGCCAACCGGTGTGCCGCTGAGCATACCTGCGATCCCGATGGGGATGGTGAATATGGCTGCCATATCGACGAATTCCGATTTACGGGTTGCAACCCACGGTGATGTTGCGCCCGCGGGTCGCCGACTGCGTGGAAGAATACTGTTGTGCTACAACATAATCCGTCACAGCTGATGACTCGCGGAATGGGATCCATCCAGATCGTCAAGCTCGATGATCTGTCCTACCAGCGCGCCGGGTTTCGACTGGTCGTCTTCCGGCAGCAGCGCCCGAAGTCCTTAAAGGTTTTAGCGATGTTCGTGAACGCCCCGCGTCGGTTGCCGCTTTCCTCATCGCCGCACTAAGTCACCGGAGGCACCAATGCTCTATGAGTTCTGGCAGAACTTCACACACAACTTCTTCCAGCCGCTGTTGCTGTTCTTCTATTTCGGTTTCCTGATCCCGATTCTGAGGGTGCGGTTTGAGTTCCCGTACGTGATCTATCAGGGCCTGACCATGTACCTACTGCTGGCCATCGGCTGGCACGGCGGCGAAGAACTCGCCAAGATCAAACCGGCCGATATCGACAACATCGCGGGGTTCATGGTGCTGGGCTTCGCCTTGAACTTCGTGATCGGTGCGCTCGCCTATTTCCTGCTGAGCTACTTGGCCGCTATGCGGCGGGTCGACAGGGCGACAGTCGCCGGTTACTACGGGTCGGACTCAGCGGGGACCTTTGCTACCTGCGCGGCCGTCCTGACGACCGTCGGCATCGCGTTCAACGCCTACATGCCGGTCATGCTGGCCATCATGGAGATTCCCGGCTGCCTGGTGGCGCTGTACCTGGTGGCACGACTTCGGCACCTTGGTCTGAACGAAGCGGGATATATGCCGGACGAGCCCGGCTACACCCCGCCGGTCAAGGTGGGACTCGGGCCCGGCACGGCCGCGCGGCCCCCTCATGGGCAGAGTCTTGAGACTCAACACGAACGAGAGGTCGAGCAGGAGCTCGAGTTCTCGATGGAAAAGCTGGAGCATCCGGACTGGGAGCCCGACCAGAGCCCAGCCCGTGGCCAAGCCAAGCGAATGCCCATTTTCTCCCGTCAGATCCTTCGGGAAGTTTTCCTCAACCCCGGGCTTGTTCTTCTCATCGGCGGCATCGTCATCGGCCTCATCAGTGGGCTGCAGGGACCGCAGGTCGTTGCAGACGACGACAGGTTCTTCGTAATGGCGTTCCAAGGCGTGCTCTGCCTGTTCCTGCTCGAGATGGGCATGACGGCGTCCCGCAAGTTGAAGGACCTGCGATCGGCGGGCTTCGGTTTCGTCTTCTTCGGTCTACTGGCACCGAATATCTTTGCGACGCTCGGGATCATCGCCGCTCACAGCTACGGCTACCTCACCAATAGTGAGTTCAAGCCGGGAACCTATGTCCTGTTCGCAGTGCTGTGCGCCGCGGCGTCCTACATCACCGTCCCCGCGGTCCAGCGGCTGGCGATCCCTGAAGCCAGCCCCACCCTGCCACTAGCTGCATCACTGGGTTTGACGTTTTCGTACAACGTCACCATCGGAATCCCGCTCTATATCGAGCTCAACCGCTTGATGGGGCACTGGTTCTCATAAGCACCTGAGAACTACCCCAGCAGCGTGCGCACCACCGCGTCGGCCAGCAGTCGGCCGCGCGGGGTAAGCACCAGGATGTTGCCATCGAACACCAGCAGACCGTCAGCCACCACGGCCTTGGCGCGTTCGCGTTCGGCGTCGCCCAGCCGGTCAAGCGGAAGCCCTTGGCGCAGCCGTGTTTTGAGCAGCACGTCTTCGGTGTGCAGCGCGTCCGTGCCTAGCTCTTCGAATCCTGCTACCGGCAACGTGGCACTGGCCAGCATCTCGGCATAGGTGTTGGGATGCTTGACATTCCACCAACGCGTGGTGCCGACGTAACCGTGTGCGCCCGGTCCTGCGCCCCACCACTGCCCACCGTCCCAGTAGCCGAGGTTGTGCCGGCACTCCCCGTCCGGTCGGGACCAGTTGGACACCTCGTACCAGGTCAACCCGGCCGCAGCCAGCCGCTCGTCGACCAACTCGTAGCGATGAGCGAGCACGTCGTCGTCGGGAGCGGCCAGCTCACCGCGGCGGACCCGCCGGGCCAGTGCCGTGCCCTCCTCGACGACCAGGGCATACGCAGACACGTGGTCGGCACCGGTCTCGACCGCCGCGTCGACCGAGCGCAGCAGGTCGTCGTCGGACTCCCCCGGGGTTCCGTAGATCAGGTCGAGGCTGACGTGGTCGAAGCCCTCATCCATTGCCTCGCGTGCGGCGGCCGACGCCCGGCCGGGCGAGTGCACCCGATCGAGAACAGCCAGCACCCGCGGCGCCACCGACTGCATGCCCAGCGACACCCGCGTGTAACCGGCCGCGCGGATCGCGGCGAAGAATTCCGGCCAGGTCGACTCGGGGTTGGCCTCGGTGGTTACCTCGGCATCCGGCGCCAGCACGAAGTGCTCTCGCACCATATCCAGCAACCTGGCCAGGCGGTCACCGCCCAGTAGCGATGGTGTCCCTCCCCCGACGAACACGGTGCTCACCATCGGTGCGTCCAGCCGCGCTGCCGCGAGCTTCAGCTCGGTGCCCAGTGCGAGCAGCCACGCGTCGGGGTTAACGCCGCCCAACTCGGCTGGCGTGTAGGTGTTGAAGTCGCAGTATCCGCAGCGGGTTATGCAGAACGGGACGTGCAGGTACATCCCAAACGGCTGCCCGGGACTCAACTGGATGCCCGGCAGGTCAGCCGGTGCCTCGCTAAGGGCCATGCCAAATCATCGCACGACGAAGTCGATGGAATTCTCAGCGGATTCTCGATTTTGTTTACCTGTCCACCCAGGCTTGCCACGTAGTTTTAATCATCGTGAGAACAAATTTGACCTGGTCGCTCCGCTGGTCATCATCCGTGGCACAATGGCACCGTGACCGCCACCCATCACAGCCCTCGTATTGCGCTGGTGGCGCGGCGTCATATCGATCTCAAGCGTGTCTGCAGCTGTAGCTGTCTGCTTTGATGTCGTAGACCCAGCCCACCTGTACGTCCAGCTGGCCGCCGGATCTGCCCCGCCGGAATAGAAACGGCGTCGTGCGCGCTCCAAGGCTGGCGATGTTCACTAAGGAGAATCCCCGAATGACCACAGCCCGTCCCGCAAAGGCTCGGAATGAGGGCCAGTGGGCGCTGGGAGATCGCGAGCCACTCAACGCCAACGAGGAGTTCAAGCAGGCCGGCGCCCCGCTCGAGGTGCGTGAACGCATCGAGAACGTGTACGCCAAGAGCGGATTCGACAGCATCGAGAAAACCGACCTCCGGGGCCGTATGCGCTGGTGGGGCCTCTACACCCAGCGCGAGCAGGGGTACGACGGCACGTTCACAGGCGACGAGAACATTGACTTGCTCGAAGCCAGGTACTTCATGATGCGGGTGCGCTGCGACGGCGGCGCAATCTCAGCAGCCGCGCTGCGCACGCTGGGCCAGATCTCGACGGAGTTCGCCCGCGACACCGCCGACATCTCCGATCGGGAGAATGTGCAATACCACTGGATCGAGGTGGAAAAGGTCCCCGAAATCTGGCGGCGACTCGACGGGGTAGGACTTCAGACCGCGGAGGCCTGCGGCGACTGCCCGCGGGTAGTGCTGGGCTCGCCGCTGGCTGGTGAGTCGCTCGACGAGGTACTCGACCCGACGTGGGCGATCGACGAGATCGTGCGGCGCTACATCGGCAAGCCCGATTTCGCCGACTTGCCGCGCAAATACAAGACCGCCATCTCGGGTCTGCAGGACGTCGTGCACGAGGTCAACGACATCGCGTTCATCGGCGTCAATCATCCCGAGCACGGGCCCGGCCTGGACCTGTGGGTCGGCGGCGGGCTTTCGACTAACCCGATGCTGGGCCAGCGAGTCGGCGCCTGGGTTCCGCTGGACGAAGTACCGGAGGTGTGGGCAGCGGTGACTTCGGTGTACCGCGACTATGGCTATCGCCGGCTGCGGGCCAAGGCGCGGCTGAAGTTCCTGATCAAGGACTGGGGTATAGAGAAATTCAGGGAAGTTCTCGAAACCGAGTACCTCAAGCGTCCATTGATCGACGGCCCGGCCCCCGAGCCGGTCAAGCATCCAATCGATCACGTCGGAGTGCAACGGCTCAAGAACGGACTTAACGCCGTCGGGGTTGCTCCGATTGCCGGACGGGTGTCCGGGACCATCCTCACGACGGTCGCCGACCTGGCCGAGCAGGCCGGTTCGAATCGGATCCGGTTCACCCCCTACCAGAAGCTGGTCATCCTCGACATACCTGACGACAAGCTCGAGGACTTCGTCGCCGGCCTAGAGGCACTTGGTTTGCAATCACGGCCGTCGCATTGGCGCCGGAATCTCATGGCGTGCAGCGGGATTGAATTCTGCAAGTTGTCGTTCGCCGAAACCCGGGTTAGAGCACAGGATTTGGTGCCCGAGCTGGAGAGCCGGCTCGAGGACATCAACTCTGAGCTTGACGTGCCGATCACCGTCAACATCAACGGTTGCCCGAACTCGTGTGCGCGAATTCAAATCGCCGACATCGGCTTCAAAGGCCAGATG
>Ga0209448_10000534_pt1 | contig 12532 bp, 8 predicted proteins | sample BogFormECP14_OM2_FD_188245 | JGI IMG/M metagenome (GOLD analysis project Ga0209448, IMG submission 188245) | Bog forest soil microbial communities from Calvert Island, British Columbia, Canada - ECP14_OM2 (SPAdes) (version 2) | ecosystem: Environmental > Aquatic > Freshwater > Wetlands > Bog ... | reverse complement strand
CGCGACCAGAAATGCATGGGCTGCCAGGTGATGCTGCGGCCGCAGACCTATAACGAAGTGCGGAATGGCGAGAAGGTGATGGTCTGCGAATCGTGCTCGAGAGTCTATTACTTCAATCCCGCGAATGAAGTGAAGCCGGAGCAGGAAGTGGTGACCGTCACCGGTCGAAAACGCGCACGCCCTAAGGCGGATGCGCCGCAGGCCTGGTTCTACCGTCCGGACTACGGTGAGGAAAACGAAGTGCTGCTGGTGTTTACCAATAACGGCGGCAGTTCGACGCGGCGCATCTACGAAATGCACACTGGACGCCAGGTAGGCGGCGTGCTGCTGCGCGAAGGAACGTACCGACTGGCGTTTCCCGAGGACTTGACCGACGCCGCGCTTCGGCTCAACGGGCATTGGGACGAAAAAGAAATCGATGAGTGGGGTTCCGAGATCCCCTCGAATGCGCTCGATCTGCTGCATAAGGATTTGCTGGCCATCCGGCGCGAGCACAAAGCTAGCCATAAGCATTCCGCCTCGCCGGCGGAACAGCCGGCGGTCAGCTAAGGTTGACACTGAACAGCAGCCGGGCCTACGAGGGTTTGAGAGGCTTGCGGCTGGAGTCGACTGATGCCATGGCCCTTCACACGCCGCAACGCTGAGGGCATCGCGGCGGCGCTTTCCGATGAAATCACTGCTCCGCCGGGGACTCGTTTCACTTTTAAACTGTTCCATGAGCTTGCCCGGCAGGATCCATCAGCAAACATTTTTTTCTCACCCTGCAGCGTGATGCTTTGCCTGGCCATGGTCTACGACGGCGCGCGGGGAGAAACTCGCAGCGGGATGGCGAAGGCGCTGGAGCTTTTCGGGCTTGATTCCGCGGGCGTGGAGAGCGCGATCGCCCGGTTGCGATCGGTCCTGCAAACGCATGAAGCCGGGGTGCAACTGCTGATCTCCAACTCTCTATGGTGCAATCAGAGCATTCAGGTGGATTCGGCGTTCACGTCGCGAGCTCGCGAAATGTACGACGCGGAAGTTCGTGAGGTCGACTTCGCGGCGGCCGATACACCGGCTCGGATCAATGCCTGGGTGAGCGAAAAAACTGCAGCCAAAATTCCGCACGTGGTCGATAGTCTTGACCCGCTCACCCTTCTGGTCGCGCTTAACGCGATTTACTTCAAGGGCCTGTGGAGGCAGCCATTTCAGCGAGATAAGACTCGCGAGCGGCCGTTTACGACCGGCTCGGGGAAGCAGAAGATTCTGCCGCTGATGTTGCAGCGGGGAAGGTTCCGGTATTTCGAACAACGTGAGTTTCAGGCCGTGGTTCTGCCTTATCAGGGATCGCGCGTCGCCATGTATGTTTTTCTTCCTGCGCGAAAGTCCAGTCTGCAGAAGCTCCACGGGTTGCTGAGCGCCACTCGATGGGAAAGCTGGATGAACCAGCCTGCCTGGATGCCTGGCTCGGTGCAGCTGCCGCGCTTCAAGATGAGCTATGCGGCTCAGTTGCGGGCGGCTCTGGTCAACCTTGGAATGGAGCGGGCGTTCGATCGAGAGCGCGCCGAGTTTGGAGGGATTCGGAATGAGCCTCCGCCGGTCTGGATTGACGAGGTTCTGCATCGTGCCGTGGCTGAGGTCAATGAGGAAGGCACGGAAGCCGCCGCCGCGACCATGAGCATGGTGCCCCTCTCGGCCAAGGGCTGGCAACGCCCCGAGCGTGAATTCGAAATGATTGTGGACCGCCCATTCCTGTTCCTGATCCGGGACGAGAAGAGCGGCAACGTACTCTTCATGGGGTCGGTCGTCGATCCCACCGCGTAGACATCCTGAGCCGGCGAACAGCAGCTGGCCGGGAGTACTTTTATCAGCGAAGCCGTTGTTTCATTCATGCTATCGTCTCGTCATTGCGGTTCGCTAAGGTGCAATGAAATCGATGGATTCGACGGAGCAGAAGCATGACCAACGCCCAGCGGAGTCCCATGTTTTTCAGTCTCAGGTTTTCCAGTCGCCGCAAAAACGCAGATTAATTTTCTGCCTGCTGCTTGCTCTGGCAACGATTGCTCTCTATAACCCGGTAACCCGCGCTCCGTTCCTCAATTTTGACGACGTCGTGTACGTTACCGAAAATCCCCAAGTTCATGCCGGACTCACCTGGAACACAGTGGTTTGGGCTTTTCATACCTCGGAATCGGCGAACTGGCACCCGATCACCTGGCTGTCGCACGCTCTCGATTGCCAAATCTTCGGCTTGAACCCGGCGGGCCCTCATTTCGTCAACGTGCTTCTTCATGCGGCCAACGCGGTGCTCCTGTTCTTGATTTTGGAGAGTGCCACGGGCCTGGCTTGGCGCAGCCTGATGGTGGCCGCGCTCTTCGCTCTGCATCCCATGAATGTGGAGTCGGTGGCGTGGATCGCGGAACGCAAGAACGTCCTCAGCATGTTTTTCTTTCTGCTCGCACTGGCTGCATATGGCTGGTACGCGCGCCGGCCCGGCGTCGGACGATATCTGGCAGTCACTCTTGCGTATGCTTTGGGGCTGATGACCAAGCCGCAGGTGATTACGTTTCCGTTTGCTCTGCTGCTGCTGGACTACTGGCCTTTGTGTCGTCTTGGACAACGCCTCTCGCCCCCTGACGGCGAGGGCGGCGAACTCGCCGGCTCACCCGCCCGCGGCGCGTCTTTCTGGAGTTTGATTTGGGAGAAAGTGCCCTGGTTTGCGCTGTCGGCCGTGAGTGCGGTCGTTACCATGAAGGTTCAGACCGACGCGACCCAGGTGAAACTCCCGCTCTGGATCCATCTGGGGAATGCGGCGATTGCGTATGTCAAGTATGTCGGAAAGGCCTTCTGGCCGCTCAATCTGGCGCCTGTATATCCGCATCCGGAGCTTTCGATCAGCATCCCTGCGGCGGTGTTGTCTGCATTGGCGATCATCGCCGTCACCACTCTTGCCGTGATTTTTCGGCAGCGCCGGCCTCTGTTTGTGGGGTGGTTTTGGTTCCTGGGAACTTTGGTGCCGATGATCGGACTGGTGCAGGTTGGCGTTCAGGCCATGGCCGACCGCTACGCCTACATCCCGCTGCTCGGAATTTTCGTAATTGTCTGCTGGGGCGCGGCGGATCTAATAAGAATTTGGCATGTTCCCACGACGGTGTCTGCAATCTGCGCGGCGGCCATCCTGCTGACACTGGGAATTGCGCTGCATCGGCAGGTGAGTTTCTGGAGCGACAATCTCACCTTGTGGACCCATACCCTGGAAATCACGGAGGGAAACTACGTCGCCGAAGATGGCGTTGCTAATGCTTTGATTGCCCAAGGAAGGATAGAAGAAGCGATGCCGCACCTGCAGCGGGCACGATTCCTGCGGCCCAACGATCCAGCGGCCACGCTCAACATCGCTAGCCTGGAGCAGATGCATGGCAACTATCAGGCCGCTCTCGATGGCTATGCGCGGTTAGCTCAATACACTAGAAATCCTTATTGGGTGGCGATGGCGCGGGTCAACAGCGGATTTGCGCACTACTCGCTGAAACAATATGACAACGCGAAGCAAGACTTCGAAGCCACGCTGAACGAGCAGCCCGGAAATTCGTCGGCATATCGTGGGCTGGGCTTGCTGGCACAACGAACGGGCGATATCGCCACGGCTACCCAGGATTACGAGCGATCGGTCGAACTCCAGGCATCGCCGCTCGGATATCTGCTGCTGGCCCAAGCGCTCGAGATCGGCGGACAGACGGAAGCCGCGCGTGCGGCTCAGTCCCATGCCGCCGGAATGACCCGGGACCTCGATCACGATATCGCCACGGTGAAACAGTTATTGGCAGACTAACTAAGGTTCAGAAGAAGTACTTCCGCCGCGACAGTCTCCCTCAGTGGCTAAAGCCGGTTCTGAAAACAAGTCGGTTATCGCAGCGGTGAACCGCTGCGCCACCCAAAACCAGGAACGCGATGCGGTGAATCACTGCGCCACCCAAACCAAATGCAACCATCAAGTCTTCCGCAGGTTGCCAGGGCTGTCAAACCAAGGGCTCCCGATCGAAGGGCCGAATTTAAGAGTGGTTATACGGTAAGATTGCCGGCACGAGGTGAGTGATGGTCCGCCGAGACAATGAGTTCATCTTTCCTTTTCCTGCCGCATCCCGCCGTTCGTTTCTCAGCCTGTCGGCCGCTGTTTCGGCGGCCTTGGCGTTGCGCATTGTCACCGAGCCGATGCTGGCTCACGCTCGGCTGCACAACTTTCCGAAAGATGGGATCCGGATTGACGCCAACGAGAATCCGCTTGGGCCCTGCGCTTCGGCGCGCGAGGCGGCAGCCGCCATGGTCGCACAGGGCGGTCGTTATTCCGACTGGCTCACCGACGATCTGGTGAAGACGCTCGCGGAAATGGAAGGGCTGAAGCTGGAACAGGTTCGCGTCTATGCCGGATCGAGCGAGCCGCTGCATCATACGGTAGCCGCATTCGCCTCAGCGCAGCGCAGCTACGTCACCGCCGATCCGGGATACGAAGCGGGAGTGTTCACCGCTAAAGCCATCGGCGCCAAGCTGGTGAAAGTCCCGTTGACGAAAAGCTATGCGCACGATGTGAAAGCCATGCTGGCTGCGGCTCCCGACGCGGGCGTCTTCTATGTCTGCAATCCCAACAATCCGACCGGCACGCTAACCAGTCATTCCGATATCGAATACCTGGTCGAGAACCAGCCTAAGGGCTCGGTGGTGCTGGTCGACGAAGCCTACATTCATTTTAGCGACGCGGTTTCGGCGATGGACCTGGTGAAAGCCGGCAAGGACATCATCCTGCTGCGCACCTTCTCGAAGATCTACGGCCTGGCTGGGCTTCGCTGTGGCGCTGTATTCGGCCGGCCCGACCTGCTGGAGAAAATCGAAAACTACGGCGGCTGGAATTTCATGCCGATCACCGCGATGGTCGCCGCCTCGGCAAGTTTGAAGGACGCGCAACTGGTGCCCGAGCGCAGGCGCATTAACGCCACTATCCGCGGCCAGGTTTTTGCCTGGCTCGACCGCAACGGATACTCCTACATTCCCTCGGAAGCGAACTTTTTCATGCTCGATACGAAACGGCCGGCAAAGCCGGCGATCGACGCCATGGCTAAGCAAAATGTATTTATCGGACGCATCTGGCCGTCGATGCCAACCTACTCGCGAGTCACCATCGGCACCGGGCCCGAGATGGAACAGTTCCAGGCGGCGTTCCAGAAGGTGATGACGGGGGCGGTTACGGCCAGCGTCCGGGCGATTCCGAGCGCGGGCGAACTGGGCAAACGGAAACGGAATCTGGATGGGATTGTGATTCGAGCTTAAGTCGGCGTGTCGTCGTGTGGGGACGGGCGCCTCGTCCGTCCAAAGCTGCTGTGAGCATCGACGGGGGCCGGGCTGCGCTCGCCTGGACGGACGAATGCATCCGTCCCTACGCAAGCTTCATTCGCTATAACATCTATCCATGCCGAAAAAACACTCCGCCTCCGCCAAGCTTGCGGAGCCTTCCGTAAAGCTTTCCACCCGAGGAGTCGCCCGCCTGCAGTCCCGTCACCCGTGGGTCTACCGCTCGGATGTTGTCGAAGAAAAAGATGTGCCGCCGGGCGCCGTCGTCCGCGTCCTTGATTCGCGCGGGAAATTCCTTGGAACAGCACTTTATAGTTCGTCGTCGCAGATCGCGATCCGCATGATCTCGCATGGGTCAGTGCCCGATCTGCCCGCGCTGGTTGCCGAGCGCATTCGCGCGGCCATTGCCTACCGGAAGGAGAATGATCTCGTCCGCAATACTGACGCTTACCGCATCGTCTTCAGCGAAGCCGATTTTCTGCCTGGTCTGATCGTCGATCGCTATAACGACGTGCTCTCTTTGCAGATCCTTACCCAGGCCATCGACGCCGCACCCGTGCGTGCCGCCATCGTGCAGACGCTGAAAGAAGAACTGCAGCCCGCCGGGGTGGTAGAACGTGTCGAAGCACGCATCCGCGAACTTGAGCAATTGCCGCCGCTTTCATCGGCGCTGTTGTGGGGAGAAAAGAGTTCGACCGAAGTCAGAATGAACGGCGTCCGCTTCTACTACGACGGTCTCGAAGGGCAGAAGACCGGGGCCTTTCTCGATCAACGCGAGAACTATGCCGCCGCCGCGCAGTACGCTCACGGGGAAGCGCTCGATGCTTTCTGCTATCAGGGAGGATTCGCCCTGCATCTGGCTTTGCACCCGGCAGCCAAGTGTTCCAGCGTTACTGGAGTCGACAGCTCGCGTCCGGCGCTGGAAATGGCGGAAAAGAACGCGACTCTGAATGGGCGGGAACTGGAATGGATCGAGGCCAACGCCTTCGATCTCTTGCGGGAATACTCGGCCGCGAACCGGCGCTACGACACCATCGTTCTCGATCCGCCGGCGTTTGCCAAGACCAAGCGCGACCTCGACAAAGCCCTCGGCGGGTATAAGGAGCTCAACCTGCGAGCTATGAAAATGCTGCGGCCGGGAGGGATTCTCGTGACGTGCTCCTGCTCCTTCCACGTGAGCCCCGCCGACTTCCTCAAAGTGGTCGCCAACGCCGCCCAGGACGCCCACAAGTCGCTGCGGATCATCGAGAGCCGCGGAGCGTCGAAAGACCATCCAATACTGCTGAATGTGCCGGAAACCAGCTATCTGCAATGCCTGATATTGCGCGTAAGCAATTGAAAATGAATACTATTTCTTACTTGACAATAACACACTAAGATCTTATGATTTGATGACACTAACTACAACCTGGGAGCTTCGAAAGCTCCCCGAATGAATTTCCAAGTAGGAGGATTCACCTTTATGACACTGATTACGCGTTATGACCCTTTCCGTGAGTTCGTCACTCTCCAGGAACGCATGAACCGCCTGTTCCGCGATCCCCGTGGGCCGGAAGGTCAGGATGAATCCCTGACCACAACCGCATTCGCGCCGCCCGTGGACGTCTACGAGGACGAGCACAACATCACCTTGAAGATCGAAGTGCCGGGAATCGATGAGAAAGACATCGACGTCCGCATCGAGAACAACACGCTGATCGTGCACGGCGAGCGCAAGTTCGAGAAGGAAGAAAAAGAAGAGAACTACCGCCGCGTGGAGCGTCAGTATGGCAGCTTCACCCGCACCTTCAGCCTCCCCAGCACGGTCAACCATGACAACGTTCAGGCCGACTATGACAAGGGCGTGTTGAAGATCAAGCTGGCGAAGAAAGCTGAAGCCAAGCCGAAGCAGATCAAGGTAAACGTCGGCAGCGCCAAGGCGATCGAAGGCAAAGAGCCGAAGAGCGTCGGCAAGGCCGCGTAAGGTTGGTGGAGAGACGGGCGCCTCGCCCGTTCAGCCCAGCAGTTGTAAACTCAGCGGGAGGCGAGAACCAGCGCCTCCCGTTTTATTTGAAGACTGACAAGGCAATACGCAATGAAGGAATGAAGCCATGGCAATCCGTTGGGATAAATTCACCGTCAAGGCGCAGGAGGCCGTCCAGCGCGCGAACGAACTTGCTTCCGAGCACGGCAATCCGGAGCTTGCCCCGCTCCATCTGCTGGCCGCGTTAGTCGAAGATAAAGAAGGCATCGTTGCGCCTGTGCTGGAAAAGATCGGCATTGGGCCGCAGGCCGTGCTCAGCGACATCTACAAGCAAATTGAGAAGCTGCCGAAAGTGTCGGGCGGCGGCGGCGCGGCCCAGCCCGCGATGTCGTCGCAGATCAACCAACTCCTGGAAAAGTCTTTCAAAGAAGCCGACAACTTCAAAGACGAATACGTTTCGACCGAGCACATGCTGCTGGCGCTCGCCAGCCTGAAGCGCGATCCAAAGCACGGAGATCCGGCGCAGGAGTTGATGGCGCGTCACGGCGCGACCCATGATGCCATCCTGAAGGCGCTTACCGCTGTCCGCGGATCGCAGCGCATCACCGACCAGAATCCGGAAGCGAAGTACCAGGCGCTGGAGCGGTATGCCCGCGACCTGAACGAGCAGGCGCGGCGGGGCAAGCTCGACCCGGTTATCGGCCGCGATGAAGAGATTCGGCGCGTCGTGCAGGTGCTGTCGCGGCGCACGAAGAATAATCCAGTGCTGATCGGCGAGCCGGGCGTGGGGAAGACCGCCATCGTCGAAGGTCTGGCGCAGCGCATTATTTCCGGCGACGTGCCCGAAGTGCTGAAAAACAAGCGCGTCGTGTCGCTCGATCTGGGAGCCATGCTGGCGGGCGCGAAATATCGCGGCGAATTCGAGGATCGCCTCAAGGCCGTCCTGAAAGAAATCGAAGACTCGCAGGGGCAGATCATCCTCTTCATCGATGAGTTGCACACGCTCATCGGAGCCGGAGCCGCCGAAGGCAGCATCGACGCCTCCAACATGCTGAAGCCAGCGCTTGCCCGTGGGGAGTTGCGCGCCATCGGCGCGACCACGCTCAACGAATATCGCAAGTACATCGAGAAAGACGCGGCGCTCGAACGCCGCTTCCAGATCGTTTTCGTGGGCGAGCCTAACGTCGAAGACACGATTGCGATTCTGCGCGGATTGAAGGAAAAGTACGAAGTGCATCACGGAGTGCGCATCAAGGATTCGGCCATAGTCGCCGCCGCGACTCTTTCGCATCGCTACATTTCCGATCGTTTCCTGCCAGACAAAGCCATCGACCTGATCGACGAAGCCGCTTCCTCGCTGCGCATTCAGATCGATTCCATGCCCACCGAGATCGATCAGCTGGAACGGCGAGCAACGCAGCTCGAAATCGAAAAGCAGGCGCTGAAAAAAGAAGACGACGCCAACTCCAAAGAACGCCTCGCTCACGTCGAAAAGGAACTGGCCGGCATTCGGGAGCAGTCGAACGCGCTCAAGGCAAAGTGGAAACAGGAAAAAGACGTCATCGCGCGCGCCCGCGCGCTGAAAGAAAAGCTGGAGCAGCTCAAGGTCGAAGAAGCGGCTGAAGAGCGCAAAGGGAATCTGGAGCGCGTGGCGCAGATCCGCTATGGGCTCATCCGCCAGACCGAACAAGAGCTGAATAAAGTTACCTCGCAGATCGACGGCAAGGCCGGGCATCGGATGTTGAAAGAAGAAGTCGACGAGGAAGACATCGCTCGCATCGTCTCCAAGTGGACCGGCATTCCGGTTTCGAAGATGCTTGAAGGCGAAGTCAAAAAGCTCATCAACATGGAGGACCGGCTGCGGCTGCGCGTTATCGGACAGGATGAAGCGCTTGAACGCGTGGCCAACGCGATCCGACGTTCGCGTGCGGGGCTGAGCGATCCGAAGAGGCCGATCGGGTCTTTTATTTTTCTGGGGCCAACCGGCGTCGGCAAGACCGAACTTGCTCGCGCGCTCGCGGAATTTCTTTTCGACGACGAGCGCGCCATGGTGCGCATCGACATGTCGGAATACATGGAGAAGCACGCGGTGTCGCGCATGATCGGCGCGCCTCCGGGCTATGTCGGCTACGAAGAGGGGGGACAGCTCACGGAACAAGTGCGGCGGCATCCTTACGCGGTCGTGCTCTTCGACGAGATTGAAAAAGCTCACCCCGATGTGTTTAACATCCTGCTGCAGATCATGGACGACGGCCGCCTGACCGACGGCAAGGGCCGAAAGGTGGATTTCAAGAACACGGTCATCATCATGACCTCGAACCTGGGGTCATCATATTTGCAGTCGGAAAATATTCGCTCCGCCGATGGCTTCGAGCGCGCTTCAAAGCAGGTGATGGAGGCGCTGCACGGGCATTTCAAGCCTGAGTTCCTGAATCGCGTGGACGACATCATCATCTTCCATCCGCTGGGCAAGGAACAGTTGGTGAAAATTGTCGATTTGCGGCTCGAAGACTTGCGCCGCCTGCTGGCCGACCGCAAGATTTCGCTGGAGCTGACCGACGCTGCCAAAGAACTTCTCTTCACTGAAGGCTATGATCCGAACTTTGGAGCGCGTCCGCTGAAGCGGGCCATTCAGAAGCTGGTGCAGGATCCGCTGGCGCTGAAAATTCTGGACGGCGCGGTGCTGCACGGGGACCACGTCGTCGTCGACGCGGATAAAAAAGCGGGCAAGATGACGTTCAAGGTCAGTGAGCGGGTGGGGGAGAAAGCGACGGCGCGGGTGAAGAAGTAGAAATGGGGGCGAGCTCTGCTCGGCCGGGCGACGAATGCGTCCGCCGCTACGTGGTTCTTGGCGCTTTGAACTGGTCGGCCACTTCTCGTCGCGATAGATACCACGCCACCATCACTCGCACGATTATCCCGAGGCCGCCGAAGGCTAGCGCTTTGGGTTGCACCATCACGGTTGCGGCTGAGACTGACGGGACCAGCATTACTATTCCTGCGATGGCGATCAGCGATGCTGCGTGGCGCGCGATGTTATTGAGTTGCAGTAAACCCCATGCGACTCCTCCTCCTGTGACTGCCGTTAGCAGGAACATGTACGGGCCAGATAATTCCAGACCGAACAAGAGCGGTGCGCCTGCCGACATCGATATCGTGCCGGGACGAAGGAGCATCAATCCGCCCGCGATCGCGAGATAGATTCCACAGAAAGCGAACAATGCGGCGACAGCCTGCACACCGTTTGGTGTTGGGTTGGCGGCGCTGTCGGTCATGAGTCCCTATCGCGAATCCAGAGTTCTTGTGACCACAGGCCGCTGCCGAGCTTCGCTCGGCTTGGACCCTTCGACTGCGCTCAGGGCAGGCTCACGAGGGCGCCCGTCCCCACACGAATTGTCACGGCCTCGCGTGACCTTTTGCCGCCTTCTTGGTCTTCGGCTTCGAGGCTCGGCGCGCCCCGGGCACCTTTCCGATTCGAGGATCGCCTGCGAGAACGAATTCGCAGGCGCGTAGTGCTGCCTCTTCGAAATCCTTCGCATCGGACGGGAGCACCTGCCAGCCGGTCACTTTCTTTCCCAGCACCTTGATGGATCGCATGTTGGGGAAGTCGCGGCGCAGGCTCTGGTGATTCTCCTCGGTAGTGGCGAGCCATACGCCGTTGTCCACGGTCTGGCCAGGTTTGTCTTTGTTCCGGAGGATCAAAACAATCTTGTCTTGAACGTAAATCGCCAGGCAGCCGAACATGGGATGAGTGCGTGGCGAGAGCGGAGCGAGCGCGTCGAGTACGAATTCGTGCGGAACAGGCTTGCGCTGCTTGACGCGTAAGGTGGCATCCAACTGCGGAGCGCCTGTTTTGCGCCGGGACTTCGACATAGGGGTTGCCGAATACGCTTCGCTTAGTTCTGTTCCAATAGTTCTGCTCCAGCCGACTGTATATCACTAACGGCCTCCGTTGCGAAGTCGAACAACTTGCGGTTCCTGCTCCGAGGCTGTAACGTACTCGGCCAGCCACAATTTTCACGGGGGATGGAATGAAACTCAGCCGTTATCCGGTTAGCTTTATTTTCTTGTCGGGATTGATTGGCGCGTCATTGATTGGCACGTCATTGATAAGCACGTCATGGGCGCAATCTGCGCCCGCGCCGAAGACTGTTGTCGTCCGCGCTGGACACTTGCTTGACGTTAAGACCGGCAGGACGCTCTCGAACCAGACGATTGTGATCCATGGGGATAAGATCGCTAGTGTTGGCTCCGATGCGCAGGTTCCGGCTGAGGCGCAGGTGGTCGATCTGTCGAATGCGACCGTGCTGCCGGGATTGATTGACGCGCACACGCACATCACATACACGCCCAACTTTGGCTACTCGCGGCTCGGGGTTTCCGTACCGCGCCAGGCCCTCAACGGAGCGCGCAATGCCCGGGTTACGCTCAATGCTGGTTTTACGACCATCCGAAATGTGGGCGCGACCGACTTCACCGACGTTGCTCTGCGCGATGCCATCAACGCCGGCGACGTGCCCGGACCGCGCATGCTGGTCAGCGGGCCGGCGCTCAGCATTACGGGTGGACACTGCGACGAAAATCTGCTGCCGTTTGAGTGGCACGCCCAGAGCGAAGGTGCGGCCGATGGCATTGAAGCCGTCCAGCATAAGACACGCGAGATCATCAAGTATGGCGCCGACCTGATTAAGATCTGCGCCACCGGCGGCGTGCTTTCGCATGGCGACAATCCGCAGGCGTCGCAATACACGCTTGAAGAGATGAAGGCGATTGTGGCCGATGCGCATCGGCTGGGGCGCAAGGTGGCGGCGCATGCGCATGGCGCCGAGGGCATCCGGTGGGCGTCGGAGGCGGGCGTGGATTCGATTGAGCACGGGTCTTACATTGACGACGCGGCCATTGCCACCATGAAGAAGAATGGCACCTATCTGGTGCCGACTCTCTACCTGGCCGACTGGTTTTTGGAGAACGCGGAGAAGATTGGTACGCCCGCCGAATTGATTGCCAAGGGACGAGAAGTGATGCCCGCGGCGCGCAAGAATGTGGCGCGCGCGTTTGCCGCGGGAGTGAAAGTCGGATTCGGCACCGATGCGGCGGTGTATCCGCACGGGCTTAACGCGCATGAATTCGCGGTTATGGTGAAGCTGGGGCTGACGCCGCTGCAGGCGATCCAGGCGGCGACGGTTGATGATGCCGATTTGCTCGGCTGGTCTGACAAGGTCGGGACAATTGAGCCGGGGAAGTGGGCTG
>Ga0209448_10000532_pt1 | contig 12544 bp, 11 predicted proteins | sample BogFormECP14_OM2_FD_188245 | JGI IMG/M metagenome (GOLD analysis project Ga0209448, IMG submission 188245) | Bog forest soil microbial communities from Calvert Island, British Columbia, Canada - ECP14_OM2 (SPAdes) (version 2) | ecosystem: Environmental > Aquatic > Freshwater > Wetlands > Bog ... | reverse complement strand
CGGACGATACCGGAAAGCCAGATGATTTCGCGCGCGTCACCCGCGAGCGGGCGCAGGAATTTGCCGTGCGCTATCACCACTATTTCACGCGCCATGACAAACGCACGGGCGGCATCAAGCACGAGCTCGATCCCCTGCCCCGCGTCGTGCTGGCGCCGGGTCTCGGCCTATTCGGTCTTGGCCGCACCAAGAAGGACGCGGCCATTGCCGCCGACATCGCCGAAGCCTGGATCGAAGGCGTCAGCGGCGCCGAGGCGATCGGAAAATTCGAGTCGATCTCGGAAGCCGACATGTTCGATTGCGAATATTGGCCGCTTGAACAAGCCAAGCTCGGCGCGCGCGTCGAGCTGCCGCTCGCCGGCCAGATCGCGGCGGTCACCGGAGCGGCCGGCGCGATTGGGGCTGCGACCGCAAAGGTATTAGCGGCAGCCGGCGCCGAAGTTGCGCTTCTTGACGTGAATTTGTCGGCGGCACGCGCGCAGGCCAGCGCTGTCGGCGCCACCGCGTTGGCGGTCGAATGCGATGTCACCAGGGCAGACTCGGTGCGAGCCGCGTTCGCCGCGATCGCGGCGAATTTCGGCGGTGTCGATATCGTCGTCTCCAATGCCGGCGCGGCATGGCAAGGCCGCATCGGCGAAGTCGACGAAGAGATTTTGCGCGAGAGTTTCGAGCTGAATTTTTACGGCCACCAGCGCGTGGCGCAAGCCGCCGTGCAAATCATGCTAGCGCAAGGCACTGGCGGTTGTCTTCTGTTCAACGTGTCGAAACAGGCGGTCAATCCGGGTCCGAATTTCGGCCCTTACGGGCTGCCGAAAGCGGCGCTGCTAGCGCTGATGCGCCAATATGCGCTCGACTATGGCGCAGAGGGCATTCGCGCCAACGCCGTCAATGCCGACCGCATCCGTTCGGGAATATTGACCAGCGACATGATCGCCGCGCGCTCCAAGGCGCGCGGCCTATCCGAAAAGGACTACATGAGCGGCAATCTGCTCGGCCGCGAGGTAACCGCCGATGACGTCGCGGAGGCCTTCCTGCACCAGGCACTGGCGCTGAAAACAACGGCCGACGTCACCACCGTCGACGGCGGCAATATCGCGGCCGCGATGCGCTGAGCAAACCGCTCAGTCGCTCGACAAAATCACGTTCTTCAAAATCGGATAGATCTGGGTTTCCCAGCGCTTGCCGGAGAACACCCCGTAATGGCCGACGCCGGCCTGCATGTGGTGGCGCTTGAGATAGGGGCGGAGCTTGCTGCACAGATCGTGCGCCGCCACCGTCTGGCCGACGGCGCAGATGTCGTCGCGCTCGCCTTCCACCGTTAGCAGCATGGTCTTTCTGATCGCGCTCGGATCGACTTTCTGGCCGTGCCATTCGAGCTGGCCGAGCGGCAGCGCGTAGTCCTGGAAGATCAGCCGCACGGTCTCCAGGTAAAACTCCGCCGTGAGATCGAGCACGGCGAAATATTCGTCATAAAACGCCTTGGTGACGGCGGCCTTTTCCAGCTCGCCATTGGCAAGATTTTCGTAAAGCTCCTTATGGGCCTTCACATGCCGTTCGACATTCATGCTCATGAAGGCGACGAGCTGCACAAAGCCCGGATAGACGCGGCGGAAGGCGCCGGGATAGCGCAATGGCACGGATGCGGTCAGCGTGCGCTCGAACCAATCGATGGATTTTTTCCGCGCCAGCTCATTGACCGTGGTCGGATTGACGCGGGTATCGATCGGCCCCGCCATCAGTGTCATCGAGCGCGGCTGCGCCGGATTGCCGGCCTGCGCCATCACCGAGGCTGCGGCAAGCACGGCGACGCAAGGCTGACAGACCGCCGCCACATGGGAGCCCGGTCCCATCGTTTCCAGGAACTTAATGATGTGGTCGGTATATTCGTCGACGCCGAACCGGCCGGCGGTGAGCGGCACGTCGCGCGCATTGTGCCAGTCGGTGATGTAGACGTCGTGGTCGGGCAGCATGGTCTTCACGGTCGCCCGCAACAGCGTCGCGAAATGACCCGACAGCGGCGCCACCAACAGGATGCGCGGCTGCACCGTCGCAACGTCTTTCTTGAAATGCAAAAGCGTCCCGAACGGCGTGGTCAGCGCCGCTTCCTCGCGCACCTCGACTTCACGGTTGCCGACAGTGACGGAGCCGATGCCGAAAGGCGCCCGGGTATGGGTCAGACCCGCCCGCGAAATCAGCTCATAGACCGCGGTCAGGTTGCGCATCGCCGGGTGGTCGGCGAGCATCGGGCTTCCCGAACTGGCCGCCATGCTGGCCCAAGCCCGAACCGGCGTCATAATGTCCGATTGTAACTGGTAAGCGAGATACAGCATCCCGAGGTACAGTTTGGGTCCACGGGCGCCGCGTGCCGATCGACTGGCACAACTCGACCCCCCAACTCGGAAAGCTAGTGCATTTTTTGTTGCGCTGCGACAAGAATATGAACATCCTACACAATTGAGATCGGCGTTAAGGTTGCCGGCGCGGGGCGGCAACCGGGGGCTTCCTGAAAATCGTCCTTGGCTCAGGTCTCATGTACAGTATAAGTCTTTGATTGGGCTCTAAATTCAAAAGAGAACGACGGGATGTCCAAGGCCACTCTCACCATTGCCAGCAAGAATTATGGCTCGTGGTCGCTGCGAGGCTGGTTGCTATGCAAAATGGCCGGCATCGAATTCGATGAGAAAAGCGTCTCGACCGATGATCCCTCGACGCGCGCGGAATTGTTGCTGCTATCGCCCTCCTTTCTGGTGCCTTGCCTGATCCAGGACAACATGAAGGTCTGGGATACGCTGGCGATCGCCGAATATCTCCACGAGATCGCTCCCGATGCCGGGATCCTGCCTACGGATCAGGCCCAGCGTGCGCATTGCCGCTCGATCTGCGGCGAGATGCATTCCGGTTTCAGCAATCTGCGCTCGGCGTTGCCAATGAACATCAAGGCGCATTTCCCCGACTTCAAGTCCTGGGCCGGCGCGCGCGGCGATATCGACCGCATCACCGCGATCTGGCGCGAATGTCTCGGCCAATATAGCGGCCCCTATCTGTTCGGGCCGGCACCGTGCGCGGCGGATGTCATGTATGCGCCAGTCTGCTCGCGGTTTCAGACTTATGATGTTGCGATTGATCCGACGTCGCAAAGCTATTGCAACACGATAATGGCCCATCCGCACATGCAGGAATGGATCGCGGCGGCCAAGGTCGAGCCTGACGAGTTGGAAGAACTCGACGTCGAGTTCTAGAAAGCAAGCGCTTCAGTCCCAATCGATCGTGCCTGAATAGGCGAAATCGACGATGCGGCCGTCGCGGCTTGCCAGGCCGGCGATGATCGCCATTTCCCGATCACTCAGCGCAAAATCGAAAATCGACGCGTTTTCTGTCAGGCGATCGAGCTTGCTGGTGCGCGGGATGACGACAATGTTCTGCTGCACGAGATAACGCAGACAGACTTGCGCCGCGGTCTTCTCGTGCGCGGCGCCGATGCTGGCGAGCACCTTGTTCTTCATCGCATCGCCGCGGGCGATCGGGCTATAGGCGACGACCGCCATGCTCTGGCGGTGACATTCCGCGATCACCTTGGATTGGTCGAGGAACGGATGGCATTCGACCTAGTCGCAGACCAGCGGCTCGGTCGCGATTTTGGTCGCTTCTTCGATCATCGGCACCGTGAAATTGGAAACACCGATATGGCGCGCCAGCCCGTCACGCTTGACCTTGCACAAGCCGCCGAGCGTTTCCTCGAGCGGGATTTGCGGATTGGGCCAGTGCAGCAGCAAGAGATCGACTTCGCTCTGGCGCAGCCGCACCAAACTGTCGCGGGTGGCGCGTTCGAGCGCGCGCGGCGCGAAATGCGACGGCCAGACCTTGGTGGTGAGGAAAATCTCGCTGCGCTTGACGCCCGAGGCGTGCAGGCCCTCGCCCACTTCGCGTTCATTGTCGTAGATTTCCGCCGTGTCGATGTGGCGGTAGCCGAGCCGCAAAGCCTGCTCGACGACCCGCGCACAGGAGCGCCCGCGCAGCTCCCAGGTGCCGAGGCCGACGAGCGGAATCTTCGTTCCCTTGGCCTCAATATTGGGTATCGATACGATCGAACTCACGTGCCTTAGTCCCAGTTCAATCCCATTGTGGTGCCTGCGGCGGACTAACGATACGCCCATCGGGCCGCTTGAGCTTGCCGATCTCGGCCATTTCGGCATCGCTCAGCTTGAAATCAAGGCTGCCGAGATTCTCCGCAAGCCGCTCGCGCTTCGAGGTGCGCGGGATCGGAATGATGCGCTCTTGTTCGAGAAAGCGCAGCGCAACCTGCGAGGCCGACTTGCCGTGCGCGCGGCCGATTTTTTGCAGCGTCTCATCGCCCGGCACCTTGTCGCGCGCCAGCGGACAATACCCCACCACGGCCATGCCATGGCGCCGTGCCGCAGCGATCACTTTGCTCTGATCGAGATAGGGATGCACTTCGATTTGCAGAACCGCGATCGGCTCGCTCGCGAGCTTCGTCGCCTCATCGATCATGACGGTGTTGAAATTGGCGACGCCGATAGTCTTGGCAAGTCCGGCTTTTTTGACCTTGCACAAAGCCGCGATCGATCCGGCGAGCGGAATTTGCGCGTTGGGCCAGTGGATCATCAGAAGATCGACCCAGGGCAAACCAAGCTTTTCTAGGCTTTCGTCGACCGAACGCTCGAGATCGCCTGGCGCGAGCCGGTTGAACCAAACCTTCGTGGTGAGAAAGACATCCTCGCGCTTGAGGCCGGAGCCGCGCAACCCGGAGCCGACTTCGCGTTCGTTGCCGTACATCTGCGCCGTATCGAGATGCCGGTAGCCGAGCTGCAAGGCCGCTTCGACCAGTTCGACGCACACATCGTCCTTGAGCGTCATGGTCCCGAATCCAAGCGCCGGAATACGCGCCCCGTGAGCTTCAATCACTTCACGCTCAATGACTTCCATTCCCAACTCCTGGCGGCTTGGCGCTAACGCTTATCTTTTGCGCATGATCTTATCCGAAAACCGGAGACCACTTTTCGGGATCATGCATGGCCGCAAGCATCCGCCATCGCGCGCGGCAATTCCAGCCCAATGCGACAAGTGCATAGGTGGTCCGATGCAGCCGCTCGGCGCGGGTTTTAGCGCGTTTTGCCGAGCACCGCGAAGGCGGCTTCAGGAGCCTGCTCGATAACTTTGAGCAGCGCCCGCGCCGGCCCGCGCGGGGAGCGCTTGCCCTGCTCCCAATTGCGCACCGTCTCGACCGGGACGCCGATGCGCGCCGCGAAGGCGGCTTGGGTCAGACCGGTCCGCCCGCGCACATTGCGGGCGTAGCTTGCATCCTCATGTCGGGTATCAGAAAGGCGCGCGCCATTGCGGGCGGCGGTACGGATCGCTTGCGGATCGCTCGGTATGGCGCGCTCGCTGCCGTCAGGCAGAATCTCGACCAATCGTCCGTCCGCTTTTAGACGTACGCGCAGCATGGCATTCGCTCCGCCGGTTGCCCCGGCAATTGGGCTGCCGACACCATAACTGATTCGTCATGGATTCAATGAGTTAGTAAGCCAAAAGCGTGTTAAAGAACTGGGCCAGTGACCTGGAATTAGGTCATTAGCAGATAAGCCATTGGCTTACTTACTCTCCCGAGAATCGCCCCGGCCGGAACTTGCCCGTGCAGAATCTCCAGATCGACGCGCAGCGGCTTTGGGACTCGCTGATGCACACGGCACAGATCGGTGCGACGCCGAAGGGCGGCATTTGCCGCCTCACGCTGACCGACCTCGACCGCCAAGTGCGCGACTGGTTCAAGGCGCAATGCCAAGCGCTCGGCTGCGACGTTGCCGTCGACGAGGTCGGCAACATATTCGCGCGCCGTCGGGGCAAGAACCCGGCGCTGCCCCCGATCGCCATGGGCTCGCATCTCGACACCCAGCCGACCGGCGGCAAGTTCGATGGCGTGCTCGGCGTCTTGAGCGCGCTCGAAGCGCTGCGGACGCTGCACGACCTCGGCTACGAAACCAACGCCCCGATCGAGATCGTCAACTGGACCAACGAGGAAGGTTCGCGCTTCGCCCCCGCCATGCTCGCCTCCGGCGTCTTCGCCGGCGTGTTCACGGCCGAGTATGCGCACGCGCGCGCCGACCGCGACCGCAAGACATTTGGCGGTGAATTGCAGCGCATCGGTTACAAGGGCAGCGAGAAATCTGGCGTCCGCAAATTTTCGGCGATGTTCGAATTGCACATCGAGCAAGGCCCGATCCTCGAAGACGAAGGTTCCATGATCGGCGTCGTGCAAGGCGTCCAAGGTATGCGCTGGTACGAAGTCACGGTCTCAGGTCAGGCCGCCCATACCGGTACAACCCCGATGCCGCGGCGCAAGAATGCGCTCGTCGGCGCCGCGCGCGTCATCGACCGCATCGACACGATCGCCCGCGAACATGCCCCCGACGCCGTCGGCGCCGTCGGCCTGATCGAGAACAAGCCGAACAGCCGCAATGTCATTCCCGACGAGGTGTTTTTCACTGTCGATTTCCGTCACCCGGACGAGGCGGTGCTCGACGCCATGGAGGCGAAACTGCGCGCGGCGCTGGCCGAAATCCTCGTGCCGCTGAACCTCGGCTATGAGGAGAACCGCATCTGGTCATCGCCGCCGGTGAAATTCGCGCCCGATCTGATCGATTGCGTGCGGATCGGCGTGGCGAAGTCAGGCTTCACGTCGCGCGACATGATCTCCGGTGCGGGCCACGATGCCGCTTATGTCGCCCGCGTCGCACCGACGACCATGATCTTCGTGCCCTGCCGCGGCGGCATTTCACACAACGAAGCGGAATCGACGAGTTTTGCGCAATGCGCCGCCGGCGCCCAGGTTCTGCTCAATGCAGTCTTGGAATTCGACCGGCGGCTCGGCTAAGCGCGCGCTGCAATGCGCGATCGCTGGATATTCGTGATCGCTACAGGGTGCTGAAAAACTGCAGCAGCACGGCGCGGCGTGCCGTCTCGCGGGCTTCGCAGGCGCTGATCATCATATTCGCCATCGTGCCCTGAATCTTGTCCCAATAGAAATTGCAGGTGGTGTCGCGATAGGCGATCCAGGCACGCTGCATGGCGCGAAGCTTTGCGGTCTGCCGGTCGTCGAGCGTCGCCAGGAGATTTTTGTAATTCTCGTTGAGGAGATCGTCCCAGATCGCCGTCTCCATTCGATAACAATCGGCGGCGCCGTGTTCGGAGGTGCCGGAGGGCGTGTTGGTGCAGGGCGTGGCGACCAGGTTGAACAGGCACTGCCGTTCGACCTCATCCAAATTGTCGTGATTTTTCGCGGCGCAGTCGCGGATCGCAGCGACTTCCTTGGCGGTCGCCTCGCGCGTCTGGGCGTGCGCGCAGATCGACTCGCCCCACAACATGAGTACAACCGCCACCTTGATCCGCCACCGCATCCTCACCTCGTCTTCTCGAAAATCTCCCGGCCGATCAGCATGCGGCGGATCTCGCTGGTGCCGGCGCCGATTTCGTAAAGCTTGGCGTCGCGCAGCAGCCGGCCGGCCGGATAGTCGTTGATATAGCCGTTGCCTCCCAAGCACTGGATGGTTTCGAGCGCCATCCAGGTCGCGCGTTCGGCGGCGTAGAGAATGGCTCCGGCCGCGTCTTCGCGCGTCGTCTCGCCGCGATCGCAGGCTTTGGCCACGGCATAGACGTAAGACTTGGAGGCATTGAGCGTCACATACATGTCGGCGAGCTTGGCCTGCATGAGCTGGAAGCGGCCGATCGGCTGGCCGAACTGCGTGCGCTGATGCAGATAGGGAATGACGATGTCCAAGCAGGCTCGCATGACGCCGAGGGGACCCGCGGCCAGCACGGTGCGTTCGTAGTCGAGGCCGGACATCAGCACATTGACGCCGTTGCCGACGACGCCGAGCACGTTCTCGGCCGGCACCTCGCAATCCTCGAACACGATTTCGCTGGTGTCGGAGCCGCGCATGCCGAGCTTGTCGAGCTTCTTGCCGGTGCCGAAACCCTTGAAGCCGTTTTCGACAATGAAGGCGGTGATGCCGCGGGCGCCTGCGGTACGATCGGTCTTGGCATAGACCACGATCGTGTCGGCGAGCGGCCCGTTGGTGATCCACATTTTCGAGCCGTTGAGCAGGTAGCGGTCGCCCTTCTTGTCGGCGCGCGTCTTCATCGATACCACGTCCGAGCCGGCGCCCGGCTCCGACATCGCGAGCGCGCCGACATGCTCTCCAGAGATCAGCTTCGGCAGATAATGGCGCTTCTGCTCGTCGCTGCCGTTACGCCTGAGCTGGTTCACGCACAGGTTCGAATGCGCGCCATAGGACAGGCCGATGGCGGCGGAGCCGCGAGAAATTTCCTCCATGGCCACGCAATGCGCCAGATAGCCGAGCCCCGCGCCGCCCAATTCTTCTTCGACCGTGATGCCGAGCAGTCCAAGCGCGCCAAGCTCTGGCCACAGTTCGCGCGGGAAGCTGTTGGAGCGGTCGATCTCGGAAGCGAGCGGCGCGATTTTGTCTTGGGTGAAATCCCGCACGGTATCGCGCAGCATTTCGACATCGCTGCCGAGGCCGAAATCAAGGCCGGGTAAGCTGTTGGCGAGCATTGCGCGTTCCTTCCCATGGCCGCCCCATAAGACCGCCACATGGCCGCGCGAGGCGAAATGACCGCCTTATAGATAGCCGCTGGCGGCGGGCCTGTCAGGATGCTGGAAGGCTAGGCCGGCACGCCGTCGGACCGTCGCGCGGCACGCGCCGGCGCCGGCCGGGACAGGATCTTGTCGATCGATTCCGCCGGGCATGCTTTGGCGAACAGGTAGCCCTGCATTTCATCGCAGCCGGCGAGCCGCAGCAGCACCCGCTGTTCATTGGTCTCGACGCCTTCGGCCAAAACCTTCATGCCGAGCGCATGGCCGAGCGTGACAATGGCCTGGATGATGGCGCCGGAATTGCCGGTCGTGCCGAGCGAGGCGACGAAGCTGCGATCGATTTTGAGCCGGTCGAACGGAAATTTCTGCAGATAGTTCAAACTCGAATAGCCGGTGCCGAAATCGTCCAGCGCGGTAGCGACGCCAAGCGCGCGCAAGGCCTCGAGCTTGACCTGAGTTTCTTCCGGATTGTCGATCAGCACGCCTTCCGTCACTTCAAGGACGACGCGAGACGCGGCGATGCCAGTTTCAGCGAGAGCGGTGCGCAGGAGTTCGACCAGGCCGCGGCTGCGCATCTGCACCGGCGACAGATTGACGGAGACGAACAAATCGGTCCAGCGCGCGCCGTCATTGAGCGCGCGCCGCAGCGCGATTTCGCCGAGCTCCACCATCAAGCCGTTCTCTTCGGCCAGCGGAATAAACATGGACGGCGCGATCGCGCCGCGCGTCGGATGGGTCCAGCGCAACAGGGCTTCGACGCCGACGACGGAGCCGCCCTCGGCGGCGACGACCGGCTGGTAATGAACCTCGAACGCGTCCTTGCGGATCGCCGTTTCGAGCTCGCGCAGCAGGAACCGGCGTTCGGAATGTTCCTCCTGGATTTGCGGCACGAAACGCCGCACCGCGCCGCGCCCGTTGCGCTTGGCGGCGCGCAGGGCCAGCGCCGCACGGCGATTGAGCTCATCGCCGGTGGTGCCGTCTTCCGGCGCCTGCGCGATGCCGATGCTCACGCTGATCTGCCACATCTGATCCATGAAGATCGGCGCGGCCAGCGCCGCTGCGACACGGTCGGCCAGCTCGGTCGCGGTTTGCGCGTTGCCGCCGCTGACAATGACGGCAAATTCGTCGTCCAGAAAACGACCGAACAGCGCGCCGTCCGGAAGCCAAGCCTTCAAGCGTTCGACGATACTCACCATCATGGCATCGCCGCCCGCCCAGCCGAGCATGTCGTTGATGTCACGGAAGCCGTCGATGTCGAGGAGCGCGAACACGACGGTGCGCTGTTTCCGCGGCGCCATCACGTCGTCGAGCTGTTCGAGCAGGACGCGGCGGTTGGGAAGCCCGGTCAGCGGATCCTGGGTGGTGAGCTTGCGGACCTGATCGACGCTGCGGCCGAAGGATTCGGCGAGCCGCTGCATTGCGCCGAGCGCCAGCGCCGCTGCGAGCGCGAGGAAGACGCCGAACGCGCCGACCACGCTCCACAGCCAATTCATCGTGTGGATGAGCGCCCGGTCGGGCAACCAGCTGAACCAACCGACGATACGGCCTTGCGCATCGTGCAGCGACTGTATTTCACGATCGTTGTCGGAGGTCAGGTCGGCTTCGAATCGCAGGTCGTTAAGCCCGGCGCGGCGTTCGATGAGGTCGAGCTGGCCGCCATCGAAGTGATCAGCATCGCCGAATACTGCGCGAAGCTCGCCGAGGGTGGCCTCCACGGCCTTGTGCCGCTCGGCCGCCTGCCGCGCGTCGTTACGCTGCGTTGCAGTGATACCGGCCGCGGCGCAGGCGATCACCGCCAGGGCGAAAATCAACAACAGGACTGGAGTGATGCGCGCGATATTCCGGCCAGGCGTCAAAATTCGAGCTTGCCCGCCTAATCGCCGCCGTGCCCACCAAGTTCGGGCTCCTGGAGCGGCCGTCATTCCCACGCCCCCACACGCCTACACATTACGTGTGCGAGCTTAGGCGGTTGTGATTAACGGCAAGGAAAAGCCCGCAACCGGCGCGATTTTGCCGCGGCGTGGCGTTTTGGCACTAGTTATCAACGCCAACTGGCGGCAAATAGGACGCCGTTCACGGTCCGTTAACGAAGCCAAAGGGTAATATTGGCTCAGGGTCAGCGGTTCCGGCGAATGCGTCGAGTTCCGAGGGTTTGGGAATGCGAGGTTTCGGAGCAGGCTTTTTTGCCGTGGCTGTTGTTGCCGTGGTCGGCGCGCCGCTCGCGGCGATGTTGGCGCATCACGCGGAAAACGGCGCTACCGCTCCCGGCCTGCCCGAACCTTCCCAAATCAACACGCGCGTACCCGCGCAAAACAGCACGCCGGTGTCCATACCGGTGTCCATGACAAGCACGCCTGTGCGGCTTCAAGTCAGCACGCCCGTGCCAGTCCAAAATCGCGTCCAAGACAATGTGCCGACGCATTCTCAGGACAGCGCCGCCGCCCACGCGCAAGATGGAGCGCCCGTAGGGCTGCCTGCATCCAAGCAAGACGGCTCGATCGCGCACACCCAAGACACCGCGCCCGCGCCCTCACAAGACAGCAAGCAAGATAACAAGCAGGACAATAACACGCCGGCTCAGGCGCAAACCGGCGCGCCCGCGCAAACTGCCGGCCAAAACTGTCCTGGAAATCCCAATGCGCTCGGTACCAGCCGGGTACTTGCCATCGATCCCGCCGACTACAAGCGGCTCGGCCATATGCAGTATCCGGAATCGCTGCCGCTGCAAGACAAAGAGGTCGTGGTCACCTTCGACGACGGACCGCTGCCGCCCTATTCCAACCGGATCCTTGACATCCTCGCCTCCGAATGCGTGAAGGTAACGTATTTTCTGGTCGGCGAGATGGCGCGCGCCTATCCGGCCGTCGTGCGGCGGATGTACGAACAAGGTCACACACTCGGCACGCATAGCGAAGACCATCCGATGCGTTTTGGGACGATGCCGGTCGAGCGCATGCGGAAGGAAATCGACGTCGGCATTGCCAACGTGAGCGCGGCGCTTGGCGATACCAAATATCTGGCGCCGTTCTTCCGCCTCCCCGGCCTCGACCGATCCGAAACCGTCGAAAACGAGATCGCCGCGCGCCACCTCATCCTCTTCTCATCGGACACAGTGGCCGACGATTGGCACCACGGCATCACGCCGGACCAGATCAAGTCGCTGGCGTTGAGCCGACTGCAAAGGCTCGGCAAGGGCATTTTGCTGCTGCACGACATTCACCCCAAAACCGTGGCGGCGCTGCCTGGGCTTTTGAAGGGCCTCAAGGACAATGGCTTCCGCATTGTGCAGGTCGTGCCTTCGGCATCCTACGAGATCGCGATGGCGAACAAGCCGAAGGCGCAGATGCTGGCGTCCGCGACGCCCGAAGAGGTCAAGATCGGCAGCGGCATCGACAATGCCGGCGCACAACCGGCTTGGCCGCTGCCCACTCAGGTGAACCTCAAGCCTGACGACGCGCTGCCGGCCCCAGACGCTTCGGCCTTCCAGCCCGATTCCGGCGTGGCGGACGATACCGCCACTGTGCAATGGCCCGAGCAACCAAAATCCGTGGCCGCGACCGACGACGATACGCACAGCGACAGCGCCGAGAAAACCCCAGAGAAAACCTCTGAGTACACGCGCCATCGCAAGCGCGACAACGATTCCGCCGAGCATGAAGGGCATCACCGCCGTCACGAGCGGGCGCGCTCCGGCGGCGAAGGCCATCACACCGATCTGGTCACCAAGATAAAATCGCTGGCCGCGCTGTTCACGCCGGCGCATTGACGCGCGGCGGGATCATGCTCTACGCCCGCAGAGCGCAGGCTGGTGCGGCCGAGAGGAGACCAATTTCGCACCTAGCAGTTTGCTGAAAAACCTCTCGCAATGGCGAATATTTGCTGATTCAGTTTTCTACCACGAATCGGCGGAGGCTT
>Ga0209448_10000531_pt1 | contig 12568 bp, 9 predicted proteins | sample BogFormECP14_OM2_FD_188245 | JGI IMG/M metagenome (GOLD analysis project Ga0209448, IMG submission 188245) | Bog forest soil microbial communities from Calvert Island, British Columbia, Canada - ECP14_OM2 (SPAdes) (version 2) | ecosystem: Environmental > Aquatic > Freshwater > Wetlands > Bog ... | reverse complement strand
CGCCAGCAGAAGAAACATCCAAAAGCCGCTGCGATCGGTGTCGTGAAGCCGGCGCACTCCGACCGCCAGGCCCGGAAGAAATGTAGCGAGGCCCCAAAGTTGACCCAGAAGTCCGCTGCCCGAGCCCATGCCGTAGTCGTACGCGTCAACAACGATGCTGATAAGAACGGTGAACAGGGTCCAATACCAAAACTCGGATCGGGCGGCGCGGCCCGAGAAATTGACGTAGTTCGAAAATCCGGACTTGATCGCCTGTGTGAAGGTCATCGTCGTCTCGCGCGATGTAGGTGACAATTCTTAGTCGGCAACAACGAAATTTTAATTCACTTCGCCAGTCCGAGCCCGACGCTCAGCTGTTCCGATGCGATACAAAACCGCCGCTCGCGAACGGGTCGGGCCCGAACCGGTTGGGGCCGGGCGTGCCTCTTTGGCAGGCCCAGTAGAGCAGCAGAATAACCCCGACGATGCTCAAGGTAATGAGAATCCACCAGCCGCTGCGGTCGATATCGTGGAGGCGGCGAATGGCGAGGCCAAGGCCCGGCAGAAATATCAGCAGATTGAAAACGCCGTTGAGCGGGGATACCGCGCTGTGCGATGCAAAAATAGCGGAATCTATGATCTCCGTGGCAAGCAAGCCGAGGAACGCGAACAGAACCCAATACCAGTATTCCGATCGGATTGCCCGGCCGGAAAACACGACGTAATTCGAAAACCCGGACCTCACCGCCTGCCAAAAGTCCATGACCGCCTCCCGGCGAATTATCGATCAAGCATAACAGCGTTACGCAGGCGGCGACAGATCGCGACTTATTTTGCCGGCGTCGGCTCGGCGGTCTTGTCGGCGGTTTTGCGCGCCAATTGCGCGGCCCGGGCGGTTTCGGCGAGCGCTGCGAGCTTTTCCTGCGGATCGCTGCCCGGCTGCACGATGCCGGCCGACATGATCACCGTCATCGCCTGCTCGACCGTGATGTCGAGATCGATCACGTCGCGCTTGGGCACATAAAAGAAAAAGCCGGTCGTCGGGTTCGGCGTGCACGGCATGAACGCGGAAACATGCTCGGCTGCCGGTAGGTGGCTCGAAATCTCCTTGGTCGGCGACTGCGTCAGGAACACCAGTGACCACATGCCGGGTGACGGGAATTCGACCAGAGCGACTTTGCGGAAGCTGGATTCCGATTTGGAGAATAGCGTGTGGAAAATCTGCTTCGCGGTGCGATAGATCGGGCGCACGATCGGCATGCGGTGCAGCAGGCTCTCGCCGAACTCGACGAGCTTGCGGCCGATGAAATTCGCGGTCAGGAAGCCCAAAAGCGTCAGCGCGACGAAAACAATAATCAGCCCGGTGCCGGGAATTTTGATCGGCAGGTAGGTCTCGGGCCGGTAGTCGACCGGAATAAGCGGCCGCACTAGATTGTCGACCCAGGTCACGAACCACCAGATCAGCCACAGTGTCACGGCCGCCGGGCCGGCGACGACCAATCCGGTCAGAAAGTAGGTGCGGATGCGACTAACCAATCCGGGCGCGTGCTTTTCGCTAACGCTCTGATCGCTATCGTATGTCATCGACTACCCATGCCCATCCCTGATCCAATTGAATTGGATCAGGGAATATTTTTAGCTTGAGCATGATCTTTCCCGAAAACCGGGATCCCTTTTCGGGATCATGCTCAAGCCTGCGAAGTATACATGGACTCGCTGGCGCCGGTGCAGCAGCACCGGACGCTAGCATTAACACGGCACTGCCCCGGCAAGGGAAAAACGCGTCTATTCGACTGTCACCGACTTGGCAAGATTGCGCGGCTGATCGACATCCGTGCCCATGATGACGGCGGTATGATAGGCCAAAAGCTGCGCTGGCACGGCATAGACGAGTGGCGCGACCGCCGCATGCACGGTCGGCAGCGTCAGCGTCTCGGCCGCCTGACCGGCGGCGACGCTTGCGCCCTTGACGTCCGTCATCAGAATAAGCCTGCCGCCGCGCGCGGCGACTTCCTGCATGTTGGAAACGGTCTTCTCAAAGACCTTGTCGTGCGGCGCGATCACGATCACCGGCAGGTTCTCGTCGATCAGCGCGATGGGGCCGTGCTTGAGTTCGCCCGCCGCATAGCCCTCGGCGTGAATGTAGGAGATTTCCTTGAGCTTGAGCGCGCCTTCGAGCGCGAGCGGATAGCTCGTGCCGCGGCCGAGATAAAGCACGTCACGGCATTTGGACAGATCGCGCGCGATCAGCTCGATCTGCGGCTCCAGCGCCAAGGCGTCATTGAGGTGACGCGGGACTTCGATCAGCGCGCGCACTAACGTTTTTTCCTGCGCCTCGTTCAGCACGCCCCGCGCCCGTCCCGCCGCGATCGCCAGCGTCGCCAGCGCCGCCAACTGGCAGGTGAAGGCTTTGGTCGATGCCACGCCGATCTCGGGTCCGGCAAGCGTCGGCATGACGACATCGCTCTCGCGCGCAATGCTCGACGTCGGCACGTTGACGACCGAGAGAACGTGCTGCTTGTGTGCGTGCGCGTAACGCAGCGACGCCAAAGTGTCGGCGGTCTCGCCGGATTGCGAGACGAAGATCGCAAGATTGCCGTCGCCAAGCGGCACGTCGCGATAGCGGAACTCGGATGCGATATCGACTTCGACCGGCAGATGGGCGAAATTCTCGAACCAATACCGCGCCACCATGCCGGCATAATAGGCCGTGCCGCAGGCGGCGATTGAAATGCGCTGCAGTTTCTTGAAATCGAACGGCAGCTGCATCGGCAGTGCGACTCGCCGCGACGCCATGTCGATATAATTCGCCAGCGTGTGGCCAACGACTTCGGGCTGCTCGTGGATTTCCTTCGCCATGAAGTGGCGATGATTGCCCTTGTCGATCGGCAAAACCGAGGCTTGCGATTTCAGTACCGCGCGCTGCACGATCTTGCCGTCGCTGTCGTGGATCTCGGCGCTCTTGCGGGTGACGATCACCCAATCGCCGTCTTCAAGATAACAGACGGTGTCGGTAAAGGGTGCGAGCGCGATCGCGTCGGAACCGACATACATCGACCCGTCGCCGAAGCCGACAGCGAGCGGCGAGCCGCGGCGCGCGCCGACCAATAAATCGTCCTCGCCCGCGAACAAGAACGCGAGCGCGAAGGCGCCGCGCAATCGCGGCAAGGCCGCCTTCACGGCGTCGACCGGCGAGGCGCCGCGCTTCATCTCGTCCGTGACGAGATGCGCGATCACTTCGGTGTCGGTTTCAGTCGAGAACTTGGCACCCTTGCCTTCGAGCTCGCGGCGCAGCTCGCTGAAATTCTCGATGATGCCGTTGTGCACCACCGCGAGCTTTTCGGTGGCGTGCGGATGCGCGTTGTTCTCGGTCGGCCGGCCATGGGTGGCCCAGCGCGTGTGGCCGATGCCGATCGTACCTGAGAGCGGCTCGAGGCCGAGTTTCTTTTCAAGATTCCTGAGCTTGCCCTCGGCGCGGCGCCGCGTCAGCTTGCCGCCTTCGAGGGTCGCGACGCCGGCGGAATCGTAGCCGCGATATTCCAGGCGCTTGAGCGCATCGACGAGCTGTGGCGCCGCCGGTTCAGAGCCGATAATTCCGATAATGCCGCACATCCGTGTGGACGATCTCCGATCAGCAATCGGTAACCAGTAATCGGTAATCAGTAAAATAACGAATTCTGACTACTGATTACCTACTACCGACTCCTCGTTTTGCCGAGCGATTTCAATCCGCGCAAGCGCGACGCCCAACCTTCCTTAACAACCTGCCTGCCGCGGCCGAGCGCCAAAGCGTCAGCCGGCACGTTCTCGGTAATCACCGAGCCTGAGCCGATATAGGCGCCGTCGCCGATCTCGACCGGCGCCACCAGTGCCGAATTCGAACCGATAAAAGCATCCTTGCCGATCCGAGTCTTGTGCTTGTCGGCGCCGTCGTAATTACAGGTAATGGTGCCGGCCCCCACATTGGCATTGGCGCCGACAAAGGCGTCGCCGATATAGCTTAAGTGGTTGGCCTTGGCGCCGGCTTCGATCACGGCTTCCTTGACCTCGACGAAATTGCCGATGCGCGACCCTTCGCCGAGTTCTGCGCCCGGCCGCAGCCGTGCAAAAGGGCCGACGGACACGTTCTTGCCGACATGGGCGCCGGCGAGATGTGAGAACGAGTGGATGACCGCGCCGTCCTCCACGGTGACTTTCTCGCCGAACACCACGTAAGGCTCGACCACGACGTCTTTGCCAAACTTGGTATCGGCACTGAGAAACACCGTCTCGGGCGCAATCAGCGTGACGCCTCCGGCGAGGGCTGCTTCACGCAATCGATGCTGCGCCACGGCTTCCGCTCCGGCGAGTTGGCCTTTGGTATTGATGCCGCGCACGTCATCCTCCTCGACTTCGACCGTCACCGCGCGGAGCTTCATGCAGCGCGCGATTTCGATCGCATCGGTCAGATAGAATTCATGTTTGCTGTTGTGGTCGCCGATCCGCTCCAGGATGGCAAGCACGCTGTTGCCGGCAAACGCCATGATGCCGGCGTTGCAGAGACCGATCTTGCGCTCGCTCTCGCTCGCATCGGCCTCCTCGCGAATGGCCACGAGTTCGCTGCCGACCACGATCAGCCGCCCGTAGCCCATCGGATCGGCTGGGCGAAACCCGAGCACCGCGATGGCGGCGCCGTCCGCGAGCGGCGCGCGCAGACGCGACAGCGTCGCCGGCCGAATGAGCGGCGTGTCGCCATAGACAATAAGAATGTCGTCGCAAAGATTGCCGTCAGATGGTTGTTCGATTGCGGATTTTGCCGCCAGCACCGCGTGCGCTGTGCCGCGCCGCTCGCGCTGCGTAAAGGTCGAGGCGCCAGGCAGGACGCGCTTGGCCGCCGCGGCAACCTTGTCCTCTCCCGGACCGATGACGATTGCGGTCGAGGTCACACCGGCCGCGGCGACGGCCGCCAGCACATGCGCGAGCAGCGAGCGGCCGGCGACCTCGTGCAGCACTTTCGGCTTTGACGAGCGCATGCGGGTGCCCTCGCCGGCGGCGAGCACGATCGCCAAGCAGCTTCGAGCCGTCATCTTCAACCTCCGCGGCGCACTCTTAGAGCATGATCCGGAAAAGTGGAAAACGGTTTTCCACGAAGATCATGCGGCAGAACATGCCGCAGATGCGCGCCGAAAGTCGCGAATTTGACCAAAGAATTGAGCACGGCAAATGCCGAAGCGGCCCCGAAAGCGCCAATGAGCGGTTCCATATGGCCGAATCTGATAGATTTTTAGCACTGATTCGTCTGGAAGTTGCTGGAGCGCAGAAGAATGCTGGATCTCGCGCAAGCCGTGAGAGAGCAGATCGTCAAAGAGACGCCGCCGCGAAAGACCGCGGCGCCAAAGGCGTTCACGATGCGCAAGCTGCGAAGCTTAATGGTCTGGATGATGGCGGCGTCCGCGGCGCTCGCGCTTGCCGTCCTGTCCGGCCGCAGCCAGGTCGGCAGCGAGCGGCTGGTGGCCATGTTCCATAGCAGCCGCGCGCCGCAAATGGCGGCAAAATTCGACGCCGAAAGCGTGACGCGGCAGCTTGCCGACGCCGTACGCGTCCTGGCGTCGAACGATGAGCAACTGAGGAATCGCGTCGCCGCGGTCGAGCACGATCTGGACGATGTCACCGGATCGATTCGGCAAGTCGCGGCGGTCAGTGAAGCGCGGCGCGCTGAAGACGGACCGACGTTGGCGGCGACCGCAGCGCTGACCGCCTCCGCGACCGCTACACTTGATCATTCGCCATCGCCGCCCGGCTTCGATCCTGCCGAAAACGCCGCGCCTTCGGGGCCGCCACCGACGCAATATGGTGTCGATATCGGCAGCGGGCTCACACTCCAAGCCTTGCGCGCGCGCTGGCAAACGTTGCGCGCGGCGCATCCGGCGCTGCTCGAGGGCATGCAGCCGATCGTCAGCGTCAAGGAACCGCCGCATGGCAGCAAGATTGAGCTGCGGCTCGTGGTCGGGCCGCTCTCCCAGCCAGGCGCCGCGACGCAATTGTGCTCGGCGCTGACCATGTTCGGCATGTTCTGCCAGCCCGCGGTTTATGACGGCCAGCACTTGGCGCAGCGGTGACAAGACCGCAATGGTGAAATCGTCGGTCCGGGCCAAATCAACAACGGCCTGATGACGATCTCTTTCCTCATTCAGCGAGACAGCGCTGCCGGGCAGCGCCAAGTCCTCCGTTGATTGCTCGCCCGCTATTTTTTTTGCCTGAGAAGAATTCGAATTCAAGGACGACCCCATAGGGCGTTCGGCAGAACGCCCGTTGCAAGCAACGGGTTATGGGGTCGCCGCCAAAGGCGGTGCACTTTCGCGCATCCTTGACTTCGAATTCTTCTCAGGCACCGTTTGGGCATGCAATCAATGGAGTAATCTGCCTCAGTGGCATTCCCCCGAATGACGTCAACCGTGCGCCGCCCACTCTTTCTACCGACACCCCGGCAGATCAATTTGCTGCTGATCGTCGCCTTTCTCTCGGTCGGCGAGGCGCTCTACATCCGCTACATGGCGATCGAGAATCTGAATACGGAATTGGCGTGTCAGGCCGGTTTGCAAACATGGCTGTGCACCACGTTCCGGATATCGATTGTGTTCTTTGATCACGGCGTATTCGGCTGGGTGGCGCTTGGCGCAGCGCTCCTTAATTTTGCGCGGCCTTCGATCGTACTAACGGCGCTTGCTCTTGCCGCGGCGGGGTTTGGCGTCGTACTGCACAACGCCGATCTTTCCGCGCTCGCCGCAGGATTGCTCATCCTCAGTCTGGCGCGTCCCGCGCCTGCGCCAGAATGAAAGCGAGCCCGAGCAGGCCGGCGCACAGCCAAATCGCCTGCCAGTTGGCAAATGTCTCGTTGATCGCGATGTAGACGGCCGAAACGGCCAGTACGGCCGCGGCAAGAGTCTCTGCCGCCGGACGCGCTCCGGCGGGACGCGGCGTCGACACCATCAGAATCAAATAGGCGAAGACAGCTGCGCTCTGCGGCGCGAACGGCAGGTTGCGGTAGCGCGGATCGAAAACCAGCCCAAGCGCGGTTTCGACCGAAAGCAAAGTCAGCGCGATAAAAACCGCGCCGAGCGCAATATCGAGACCGTCGCGCACATTTTTTCGCTGGCCGAGCAAGGCAGCGAAACTCGGCAGCGGTCGGCGCGCAGCGCTTGCCGCCGCACACACAATCGGGGCTAAGCCCGCGGTCGCCGCCAAAGCGAGCATCCTTACCCAGCCGCCAATACCGATACTGTCGACCGGGATCGTCTCGAGCGCCCAGCCGAACAACACGCAGGCCAGGAACGCGATCACGGCGACCCTGGTCCACAGGAGCGGCGGCCCGGTTTTGCCACGGCCGGCCAGCCAAGCACCCGCAAAGGCGAACCCGGCGAGCAGAATCCCCGCTGCCGCCCGCGCCCGCCAACGCGGATGATCGGAGACCGAGCCGCTGAAGCTGAATTTTGGCGCCTGCGTCGCGCGGCTGAAAATACCCCAATAGCGGCCGGTCGAACCTTCAAGCGCGCGCTTCCACGGCTGGTCGAAAGCTTCGATGACATTGACGCGGAAATTCTCGCGATGCCCGAGCGCTAGCGTTTCCGCAATCACCCGCGCCTGGTTTGACGGCGACGGCCGTGCCGCCTCGCGCATCCGTCCGGCGCTTGGCCAGCCGATTTCGCCGATCACGATCTCCTTGTTAGGGATCGCCGCCGCGACTTTCTTGCGGATGTCGTCGACATGAGCGGCGGCGGCCGACGCCGGCAGCGGGACATCCTCCCAGTAGGGCAGGATATGGATGGTGACGAAATCGACGTCGTTTTGCAGGTCGCTGTAGCGCAACCAGAATTCCCACACATCCGCATAGGTGACCGGCATCGATACCTGCGACTTAACCTCGCGGATGATGGCGCCAAGATCGGTCGCCGAAAGCTCACCGCGCAGCAGCACTTCATTGCCGACGACGACGGCGGAAATGACGTCCGGATATTTCTTGGCGAGATCGATAGCGGTCGCGATTTGCTGCCGGTTGAATTCGGCAACTTTGGCGAGCCACAGTCCCATCAGCATCTTGAGCCCGTGGCGCTGCGCGATAGCGGGAATCTGATCGAGGCCGTTGGCGTTCGAATAGGTGCGGATGCAGTCGGTGTAGCGCGACAATATGGTGAGGTCTTCGTCGATCTGCGTGGCGCTCACCATGGTGCCCGGGACCAGCGGATCCTGGCTGCCGCGGAACGGCGCATAGGACACGCAGTAGAGCTTGCCGCCCGACACGAGCGCGAGCGGCGACGGCGGCAACTGAACAGGCCTGCCGAGCCACCACCACGCCATACCGATCGCGAGCGCGGTCAGCGCGTAATGCGCAAGCGCCGAAGCGAGGGATTTTGAGTCCGCGGGGCCAGCCACCGTGTCGCATTAGCCTTGCCGGTAACCAATGCCAAGCTTAGGGCACAAGTGCGCCGCCTGGCGCGCTGGACAAACGAACGGAGTTAGGGTGTTGTCGTCATGGCCATTTCGGCCATGGCCGCCGCAATAGCGGCCTAATCCGATGACGAATAAGAGTAATCAGGCGGCCAACACGCCCGGGGAAAAACGTCCGTTCCGATCGGCCCAAGTGTAAGCCCAAACATCAAGGGAACCATGTCCCATCGAGTGCCCAGCATTGCCGGCGGATCGCGCGTCGTGACCACACTCGCCCCAGGTCTCGCCCTATCTCTCGCCATTTGGCTTGCCGCCGTATCCGTTCTTTTACCAGCCTCCGCGGCGATGGCCCAAAGCGCACCAGCACCGGCCGATCAGCAGCCCGCACCGGGCCAGGAGGCCCTCAAGCCCAACAAATTTCTCGAAGCCCAGCGTCTCCTCAATGGACCCGCAGGCAATCCGGAATGCGTTGATCTCGGCACCAAAGCCCTTTTTCGACTACAAGGCGACGACATCGATACGGCTTTCCGCCACCTCGATCTTTATGACCGTTTCGGCTGCCCGGGCGGCCATATCCAGGCCGCTTATCGTTGCCTGCTGCTGCACCCCCTGACGCCCGATAAGAAGCCAACCGATCCCAAGGCCTCCGACACTTTGGAGGATACGGTCGACGCCTGCTGGATCAATCCGGCGTTACCGGTGAAGGCGACGTCCGCATCGGCACCCGCCGCCCCGGCCACAGCCGCTGCGCCCAGCCCGAACACGTCGCACTAAGCAAATGTTTGCTATAGCGCAAAGCAGCAACGTCCACGTCGCCGCTCGCAAGTTGTTGTCTTGAAATTGCCATTCCGCGGGTCTATTTTATTTTTTGCCGCTCGCAAGGTTGCCTCACCCTTTCGACCATCATCGAACCTTGGGGACAGGTTCGGGCCCGTGTCGTCCGCCCCCGCGTGGTTAGAAGTCGATGCGTACCCTCGCTGCCGTGCTCGCGCTTGTGGCGTGCGTGCATGCCGGCATTTGGGCTCTCCTGCAACACAGGGAGACGGCCCCTAATTTCACTGGGCAACTCGCCAGCGTCTCCTATTACCCCTTTCGTTATACTGATGATCCTAAAAACGCCCTCCGTCCGACGGCTGAGCAAATCCGCGCCGATCTGAAGGCCATCGCACCCTTTACCCGCGTGGTCCGGACCTATTCGTCCACCGACGGCTCCGAACTAGTGCCCCCAATTGCTGCCGAGTTCGGTCTCAAAGTCACCGTCGGGGCCTGGCTCAGTAGGGACCCGGAAAGCAATGAGCGGGAAATCCAAGCCGCCCTGAAACTCGCCAACCACAACAGCAATGTGAACGCCATTGTGGTCGGCAACGAAACCTTGTTGCGCGAGGATATGAGCGTCGATGAACTGATCAAGCGCATCCAAACTGTGAAAAGGTCGAGCCCGGTTCCCGTCACCACCGCTGAAATCTGGACCGTATGGAGAGATAATCCGAAGCTCGTCTCTGCCGTCGATTTCGTCGCCGCGCATATCCTTCCCTATTGGGAAGGCGCCGATGCTTCGCACGCGCTCGACCGTTCTATCGAGTTCTACGACCAGCTGCGCCAGATGTACCCCGGCAAGCGCATCGTCATCGCCGAATTCGGCTGGCCGAGCGCCGGTTACAACTACCATGATGCCAATCCCGGCCGCATCGAACAGGCGAGGGTCATCCGCGATTTCGTCAATTGGGCCACGGCCTACGGCATTGACTACAATATCATCGACGCGATCGACCAGCCGGGAAAGAGCGCGGAAGGCGGCGTCGGTCCCTATTGGGGACTTTTTGACGCATCGCTCCAGCCCAAATTCGCTTGGACCGGCGCCATCACCGATCCAGACTACCTCAAGCAGGCCGGCCTCGCCGTTCTGCTCGGCGTGCTTCTGTCCTTGCCGATCCTCGCCATGGCCGGCGTGACGGTGACCCAGGCGACGATGCTCGCCATCTCGGCCAATCTGGTCGGTGCCTGGTTCACGGCGATCGTCGACTTCTGGAAGGGCCATTACTTCGTCCTGGGCGCGGCCTTTGCGCTTGGCTTGGGCCTGACGCTCCTGGTGCCTTTGATTGCGATCGCATTGTCGCGGCTCGATGAGATCGCGGCCATCGCCTTCGGCCGTCCGCCGCGCCGGCTCGCCAGCGCGCCGTCGATCGTGCCGGACGGTGCCGTATCAACCATTGAAGGCTATACGCCAAAAGTGTCGATCCACGTTCCGGCCTGCTGCGAGTCGCCAGAAATGCTGAAGCTGACGCTCGATTCCGTCGCGGGCCTCGACTATCCGAACCTCGAATGCGTGGTGGTGATCAATAATACCCCCGACCCTGCTTTGTGGCGGCCGGTCGAGGACCATTGCCGCACGCTCGGCGACCGTTTCAAATTCGTGCAGATCGACAAGCTTGTCGGTTTCAAAGCCGGCGCGCTGCGGCTTGCGCTCGCGCACACGGCGCCTGATGCGGAAATCATCGCCAGCATCGACGCCGATTACGTCGTCGACTCAGCTTGGCTGAAAGACCTCGTCCCGCTCTTTGCCGATCCGCGCGTCGGCTTCGTGCAATCGCCGCAGGATCACCGCGACGGCGATACCTCGCTCATGCACCACGCCATGAACTCCGAATATGCCGGGTTCTTCGATATCGGCATGGTGCAGAGGAACGAAGTCAACGCCATCGTCATGCACGGCACGATGTGCCTAATCCGCCGCGCGGCGATCGACGGCTCGGGCGGCTGGTCGAGCGACACCATCGTCGAGGACACCGATCTTGGCATCAGCATGCTCGAGCACGGCTGGCTCGCGCACTATACCAACCGCCGTTACGGCCGCGGCCTCCTGCCCGACACGTTCGACGCCTATAAGCGCCAGCGCCATCGCTGGGCCTTCGGCGGCTTCCAATTGCTGCGCAAGCACTGGCGGCATCTGTTGCCGCAATCAGACGGCCTTACCCGCGAGCAGAAGCGCGAATACGCCATCGGCTGGCTCAATTGGATGGGCGCGGATTCCGTCGGCGTCATCGTTGCGCTGTTGAACATCGTTTGGGTGCCGTTCGTCGCCTACACCAATAGTGGGGTGGCGGTTGTCATTGGCGCCTGGTTTCGCAAGTGGTCACCTGCCGCTATCGCCCAACACGCGGCGTGGCTTGCCCCATTCGCCGACTCGCTTTCGCAAGGTGCTGACTCGCTTGCCCAGTTTGCCGACTGGCTGGCCCAGTTCGGCGCTGTGCCGGATCGCATTCTGACACTCCCGATCATCGCCGCGTTTGCGGTTTCGGTTGCCCATTTCATTTCGCTTTACCGGCTGCGGGTGCGAGCATCCTTTGGCGAAATGGTTGGCGCGGTGTTTGCGGCGATGTCGCTGCAATGGACCGTCGCGCGCGCGGTCGGCACCGGCGTTCTCAATGAGCACATGCCGTTCTTGCGTACGGCCAAGGGCGGCATGGGCCGCAAGGGTGCGGATTTCCCGGCCTTCTGGGAAGCCGTGATCTCAGGGCTCCTTCTCACCGGCGCGACGACGCTCGTCGTGACCAATTACAAGCAGGTCCACGAGATCGATATCTTCGCAGCTGTTCTTGTGGTGCAGAGCCTGCCGTTCCTGGCCGCCGTCGCGCTCGCCGGCATCGAGGGCACGCGTTTCAACAGCTTCGTCTACTGGCGCGGCATCGAGGCCAAGATCGAAGCCAAGGCGGCCGTCATCCTGCCGCAGTCGCAAGAGGTCATGACCAAGGTCATCGAGCCGGCAAAGCCCGCGGACAATATCGAAACGGCGCAGTAAGTCTGCGCCGCCTTCTTCGCCACATTTGCACCAAACGAAGGTCAGCCCGCCAGCGCGGTTTCCGTCAGCCGCACCCAATACGACGTGCCGACCGGGATCACCTCGTCGTTGAAATTATAAGCCGGGTGATGCAGCCCCGCGCTGTCGCCATTGCCAACAAAGATGAAGGCGCCCGGCCGCTCCTCCAGCATATAGGCAAAGTCCTCGGCGCCCATCACCGGCGCCACGGCGGTATCGACCTTGGTGTTGCCGACGATTTCGCTCGCGACATCGGCAGCGAATGAGGTCTGGCGTTCATGGTTCACCAGAACCGGATAGCCGCGATGGTAAGAAACCTTGGCGGTGGCGCCGTAAAGCCGCGCCGTG
>Ga0209448_10000530_pt1 | contig 12568 bp, 14 predicted proteins | sample BogFormECP14_OM2_FD_188245 | JGI IMG/M metagenome (GOLD analysis project Ga0209448, IMG submission 188245) | Bog forest soil microbial communities from Calvert Island, British Columbia, Canada - ECP14_OM2 (SPAdes) (version 2) | ecosystem: Environmental > Aquatic > Freshwater > Wetlands > Bog ... | reverse complement strand
AATTCCAGCCGCTTCAGATTTTCTCAACGATGGCTGTCCGGCGCATACTGACCGAAGAAAATGGCCTTTTCCGCGTGCTGGCGCGCTCAAATCCTCCCGTCAAATGGGAGACGCTCCCGCTCGATCGCCTAATGCCCCTCATTCCGCCCTCACCTGCGGACAAGAAAAGCGGTCTCTTCTGCAAAGCGATACCGCTCAACGGGGGCTTCCCAGATTACGTGAGCGAATCTCTCCGCAATAGCCTCGCTCCGGAAGAGGCCGTAATCGGATTGACCTTTGTTTCCAAGGAAAAAAAGCTGTTCTACGCTCCTAACCTGCCCGGAATTGGAGACCAGTGGTTGCGGAGTTTGGAGGAGAGCGATCTGGCGATCCTCGACGGAACTTTCTGGAAGGACGACGAATTAAACGCCATCCAAAAAGGAAGCAAATCCGCGCGGCAAATGGGGCATTTGCCGTTGTGGGGCGACCGTGGGCTTCTCCGGCAGCCGTTTCGTGCGAGCAAAACCCGGCGCGTGCTCATTCATCTTAACAACACGAACCCTGTATTGAATGACGAGAGTCAGGAATCGCGCATCGTCCGTGATGCCGGTTGGGAAATCGCCTATGATGGAATGGAACTCGCGATATGAGCCAAGCACAATCCATCGAGTCAACGTTCCCGCTGCTCTCGGGAGCCGACTTCATCGCCGGCTTTCACGCGATTGGCGAAGAGCGCTATCACCACAAACATCCATTTCATGTCTTGATGCACGAGGGAAAGCTCACGCGAGGCCAGCTGCAAGCTTGGGCTTTGAATCGCTACTACTATCAGAGCCGCATTCCCATCAAGGATGCTGCTATTCTCGCGCGGAGCGAGGATCCCGCCTTTCGCCTCGCTTGGCGAAAACGCATCCTCGATCACGATGGCGACGGCGTGAAACCGGGTGGAATTGAGAAGTGGCTGCGGCTCGTCGAAGCCACTGGGCTTTCCCGCGAGCAGGCTCTTCGCGACGATGGCATTCTTCCTGCGACGCGCTATGCCGTGCAAGCCTACGTTGATTTCGTCTCTATGCGCTCACACCTCGAGGCCGTCGCGTCCTCGCTTACCGAACTTTTCTCCAAGAAGCTCATCACGCTGCGGATGGATCGACTCCGCCTGCACTACCCCTGGCTCTCAAGTGGCCTGGACTATTTCACCGGCCGCCTCACGCAAGCTCCAGAAGACGCTGACTTCGCGCTCGCGTGGGTTGTGAAGCACGCCACCACGCGCGAACAACAAGATAGGGCCCACGCTGCGCTGCGCGCCAAGTGCGACATCCTCTGGGCGCAGCTCGACGCCCTCTACTTTTCCTACGTGAACCCTGGCTGGCCCCCACCGGGCGCCTTTCGCCCAACGGCAGAAGTGGGCTCCGTATGAGCGTTGATCTCGATAGCCGCCCGCGCCTCGCCCCTGGCTGTCGTATGAACGAGAAAACTCAGCAGCCGCGCACCTTGCTGATGCCCGAGCGCGCGTTGCGCCTGAATGGACCAAGCCTGGAAATTGTCGAGCGCTGCGACGGCAAACACACCGTTCGGCAAATCGTTGCAGAATTGCAGCAGCTCTACTCCAAGGCCGAACCAACCAAAGTAGAGCAAGACATTCTTGGCTATTTAGCACTGCTGCAAAAAGAGCGCGCCCTCGACTTTGAGCCCGCAGGCACATAATTTTGCAGGAGCGGGCTTGCACCGCCTTTTCTTGACTTGATCGCCGGTGATTCGACAGATTTCGATGAACGAAATGCCATCCAATCCTCTCGCCCTCATCGCGGAGCTGACACACCGATGCCCTCTTCACTGCGTCTACTGCTCGAATCCTCTCGAATTGCAAGACCGCAACACCGAACTCTCCTTTGAAGACTGGTCCCGCGTCTTCCAGGAAGCCGCCGCTCTCGGCGTTCTGCAGGCTGACTTCACGGGGGGCGAACCACTGACCCGCCCAGACATCCTCGATCTAATCCGCGCTGCCCGCGCCGTCGGCCTATACGTGAATCTCATAACATCCGGCTTGCCCCTCGACGAATCCCGACTGGATGCGCTCGTACAAGCCGGCCTTGACCATTTTCAGTTGAGCTTTCAGGGCGCCCGCGAAGAAATCGCGCAAGAAATCTCCGGCACAAAAGCTCATTCCCAGAAACTCCGCGTCCTCGAATGGCTCAAGCGCCACCGTTTGGCTGTCACTCTCAATTTCGTCATTCACCGCCGCAACATCGAGCAACTTCCGGAAATGCTCGCTCTCGCCGAATCTTCGAGTGCCAGCCGCGTGGAGTTCGCAAACGTTCAATACTACGGCTGGGCATTCGCTAATCGCGGTTCCCTTCTGCCGACGCGCGAGCAGCTCACGCAATCCATTGACTTCTTGAAGAAGGCACAAGAGCGCCTGGCAGGAAAAATTAAGGTGGAATATGTGGTTCCGGATTACTACGCGAAATATCCGAAGCCTTGCATGGGCGGCTGGGGCCGCAAACTCATGCTCATCACGCCAAACGGTGACGCGCTTCCCTGCCATGCCGCTCGGATCATTCCCGGCCTCACTTTTGAAAACGTGAAGAACCACAGTTTGCGAGAAATTTGGGAATGTTCCGATGCGTTTCAAAAATTCCGCGGCGAAGCCTGGATGCAAGAACCTTGCAAAACCTGCGACCGTCGCGCACTGGATTTCGGCGGCTGCCGCTGCCAAGCTTTTCTTCTAGCCTCAGACGCGGCGGCAACAGACCCGGTTTGCTCGCTAGCCCCGCAGCGCTCCAAAGTCGACGCGATCCTGAACGAAATTAACTTTGCAGAGGCAGGGACGGCCGCGCCCTCTACAGCCCCGATCCCCGCTCAACATCTCACCAAACCCGCCTGGCTCTACCGTCCAAATCCCTCCTAAGCGGTTGCGGGCGCCTCTGGCTGCCGCTGCAAAGGCATGACTACGCGAAAAATAAAAACCATGCTCCCCAAAAAGCATAATGTCCCAAACACTGCCAACGTATATGGCGCCCCAATATGTTTCGCGACTCCCCCCGCGATGAGCGACCCAATAGGCTGCACGCCCATGAACATGGTCGCGTAAACTGCCATGATTCTCCCGCGCAATTGGTCCGGCACACGATTCTGCAATGTTGTATTCGTCGCCGCCATCTGCACCGTGGCGCAGAATCCCACCACCAGCAGCACGGCCATCGAAAGCCAGAAGTACCGCGACTGCGAGAAAATGACCAATCCCACCGCGCAAGTCGTCGACGTTGCCGCAATCCACCGCGCCAATCCTTTGTAACTGGTTCTGGCGGCAAAATGCAGCGCACCGAGCACCGCTCCGACGCCCGCTGCGCTCATCAACAAACCAAATCCCTTCGCGCCTCGATGCAAAACTTCACTCGCAAAAATTGGCAGAAAAACCGAGTACTGCAATCCCAGGAGACTCAGCATGCTCAAGAGCAGCAGGGTCGAGCGAATCGGCAAATCGCTCATAGCAAACCGAAATCCCTGCATAAAACTCTGGAAAGGCGAGCCAGTCTCCTTCTTCGGTTCCCACTTCACGATGCGCATCGCCAGCAGCGCGCCAATCACGGCTAGAAAACTCACTCCGTTTAGAAAAAAACACCACGCCGGCCCTTTCCAAGCCAGCGCAAATCCCGCGATCGCCGGTCCGACCACACGCGCTCCGTTAAAAATTGAAGAATTCAGCGCAATCGCGTTCGGTAAATCTTCTTTGACCACCATCTCGACGAGAAACGCCTGCCGAATCGGCACATCAAACGCGTTTACTACGCCAACAAGAAATGCAACGAAGATCAGCTCCCACACCTGGATGATGTTTGCGAACGTCAACGCCGCGAGCACGAACGCCAGCACCATCGAAACCGTCTGCGTCCAAATCACGCCATAATGGCGGTTGTAGCGGTCGCCGATGTAGCCGCCAAGCGCGGCCAAAAATAAAATGGGAACTTGATTGGCAAAACCGAAAACTCCCAGAAGTGCGGCGGAATTCGTCAGCTTATAGACCAGCCACAATTGCGCCGTCGTCTGCATCCATGTGCCGATGAGCGAGGTAAGCTGGCCTGCAATAAATAACTGAAAGTTGCGATGGTGCAGTGCGCGAAAGCGCGGCGGCAAAACGGGAATGGCACCCTCCCCTGGTTGGATGCGCGCGACGTGACCTAGTCACGATGCCGTGCGGCTGATGCCATTGTCAATGCCGGGGCGGAATTAACTGCGGCCAATTTGTCCGATGAAAAATCTCGAGGAAAATAAATTGCCTGGCTCGAATCGTGCTTGAAGAACAAAAACAGAAAAATCTGCCCGTTACTCGCCCGGCGGGTCGGGGGCCCCGCCAACATGCAAATGGCTCAAGTCCCGCAGCGTCGCCTTATCTTCTTCGCTCATTCCGCGCGTGAACTCAGGATCATTCAACCGCTGATTACGCGCTGATTCCGGCATGTTCTGCAACACGCGCAGTCTCTGCCGAATCGCCTGCCGCCGCTCCACGGGCATCTGTTTCCACTTGGGCAGCACTTCATTGCGAATATGATTCTGCTGCTGAGGAGTCAACCTATTCCATTGCTCTGCGCGATCTCTTAATTCCTGTCTTTGTGCCGGAGGAAGATTCTTGTACCTGTTGTTGTTCTCGATGATCCTCTGCCGGTCTTGCGGCGGCAGGTCGCTGAATTTTCTCTGCGGCTGCGGCGGCGTGTACGAGGACGGCGGCCGGTTCGGATTGTTGCTTGGATTGGGGCTAGGACGCGGCACGTAGTTCGGCCGGTTCGCGCCGTTTCCCTGAGGATTGCCCCCGTTGCCGTTCGGCCGGTTTCCCTGTTGCGCTGGTTTCGCCGCATTCTTCGGCGGCTGGTGCTGCGGCGGCCGGTTCTGAGATTTCGGAGGCGTATGTTGCTGCGGCGCCCAATGCGCTACGTGGCCGTGCTGCGCCATCGAAGGGGCGGCTACCACTGCGCCGAGCCCCATCGCCAGCAAACATCCCGCGAGTTGGAATCGAAATCTCATCGATTACATCGTCTGATTCGGGCTGTCGTTCTTCTGCTGGTTCTGGTTTTGATCCGGGTTGCTGTCTCCCGTGTCATCCGGCTGTACCGGCTGAGGCAAATCCGTCAGTGCTCCGAAATCCGAAAGCACGTCAAAGTTTTCAAGAACCGGCAAGTCCTGATTGATCTGCGCCTCGTCTGCCGCCGTAAGAGTACGATCCGTTGGCCGCGAACCAATCCACACCGTGGCCAGCAACAGCAGCGACGCTGCAAACGCGACGCGCGGGGATGGCGTAAACCACGCCCACCAACCTTGTTTCACCGGCTCCGCCGCCACTCGCGCGCGCACACGCACATCAAACGCCGCCGACGGCTCGATTTGCGGCACTTCATCCAGCAACGATGCCACCGCGCGGAATTCGTTCACGCGCAACTGGCACGCCCCGCACGCCGCGACATGCTTCTCCATCTCCAGCCGTTCGCTCTCTTTCAAGCGCCCGTCCACGTACGCCAAAATTTTGTTTTCCATTCGCGTACAGCTCATAACAACCTTCCTTCTCTACCCAGGGTCAACTATTACTTCCCTCACAGCACGGGTTGTAGTTCCTCTACTTTCCGTGCCTCGCCACGAGGGGGGCTAGTTCCACTCGAAGCGTTTCGTATGCCCGAAAGAGCAGCGATTTCAGCGCGCTCTCCGAACATTCCAAAATCTTTGCAATGTCTCCATAATCCAACTCCTGATATTTGTGCAGGAGCACCGCCGCGCGCTGCTTTTCCGGCAGCTTATCGATCGCGTGGCGAATCATTTTCTTGCGCGCCTCCTCGATCATGTACTGCTCGATATTCGGATGCTTCTCGGCAATGTCCAGCGGCTTCTCATCGCCGTCTTCCGCATCGATGATCACCGGCGCATCCAGTGAGACTTCCATCCGCTGATGACGGTTGTCTCGCACCGAGTTCAACGCCAAATTCGTCGCGATCCGAAAAAGCCATGTCGTGAATTTGGCGCTCGGCACATAATCTTTCCGTGCTCGATACACTCTCAAAAACACTTCTTGCGCCAAGTCTTCCGCCTCTTCCCGCGCGCGAACCATGCGGTAGAGAAAGTTGACAAGAGGTGTCCTGTAGCGCTGAAGGAGAAGTTCGAACGACCGCTCGTCGCCCGCCTTCACGTCCAGCATCAGTTGGACGTCCGACCTGGCCATAGCCGCCACATTCTATCGAACCCCAGCGGGCTCTTAAAGTTGCAAATGTTTATCTGGCGTTTAGGCGAAGGCAGGGCGAAGAAAGTACGAATCTAGACGTGGAATAAATGCTGCATTATCAATACCGTGGCCACTCCCACAAACACCAGCACGGCCATCCGCCAATTCGGCTCCCGGTTCACTTCCGGCAGCAAATCGGTCGCCGCGACGTAAACCGTCACTCCGCCGGAGATCGGCAGCGCGTACTTCAATTGACTTTGCAGCACACTTGTCAGCAAGACTCCCAGGAGCGTCGCTGCTCCTAACAACCCCGACGCGAGAATTGCGTTGCGCCGCCCTTGTCCGCTCGCGAGCACCAGCGACGCCACGGTGAACCCCTCCGGCAGCTTGTGCAAAAACACCGCCACGAAAATCATCGCCCCAAGCCATACGGAAACAAGAAACCCTGCGGCAATCGCCACCCCATCGAAAAACGTGTGAATGGTCAGTCCCAGCAAAACGGTGGTTCTTGCGTGGTGATGGCTCACCTCTTCATGGTGAGTCTCTTCCCCAAAATGAAAATGAGGCGCAATCGTATGCTCAAACAAATGCACAAGAAAATAACCAAGCAGCACAAACACCAGCGCCTGCTCACCTGCCAAATGAATCGATTCGGGAATCACATCGAGGAACGCCACGGCCAGCATGTAGCCGGCCCCCAACGCCAAAAAATACTGCAAATACCGCCGCGGCCAATCCCGCCGCACCACGAAATACCCGCCAACCAAATTCCCAGCCGCCGCAACAAGTCCCAGCCCCGCCGCCAACCCCACCCGTAATGCCAAATCGTGTCCCATATGGAGTGCGGCAGACCAGCTGCCGCTTTTTGCGACCTACCCATCGCCACTCAAGGGCGTGTCATCCCGAGCGTAGCGAGGGATCTGCTTTTTCCGTCTTTTTCCGGGCTCTCGGCGCCCTCTCTGTAAATTCTTTTTCTTAGTCGTTATTTCTCTACGTTATTACTTCTTCTGGTCATCCACTATGCCTAAACAAAATCACATCCCCCTCTTGCACGATGTATTCTTTCCCCTCTAGCCTCACCTGCGCCTTCTCCCGCGCAGCCGCAATACTCCCCGCCGCCAAAAGATCGCTCCACTTCACCACTTCCGCCCGAATAAAACCTTTCTCGATATCGCTGTGAATCGCTCCCGCGGCCTTCTGCGCCGTCGACCCCTTGCGAATCGTCCAAGCCCGCACTTCCGGTTCCCCCGCCGTAAAAAACTGAATCAATCCCATCAAGTCGTACGTCGCGCGAATCAACCGGTTCAACCCCGGCTCTTTCAATCCATACGAAGCCAAAAGTTCCACCGCTTCTTTCTCATCCATCTCCGAAAGTTCCGCCTCCAGCCTCCCGCAAATCGCCACCACCGCCGAGTTCGGCTTCCCTTGCAGCGCACCCAACTTGTGCCGCTCCACCGCCGTGTCCAGCTTGTCCGCTTCGTCGTCCCCCAAATTCAGCACATAAAGCACCGGCCGCGCCGACAAAAACAAAAATCCCCCAATCGGCTTCCGCTCCTCGGCCGTCAACTCCAACTCCCGCAAAGGCTTCTCCGATTCCAGATGCGCCTTGCACTTTTCCAAAACCGCTTTCTCCGCCAGCAAAACCGGATCACTCTTCTTCTTCAGATCCTTCTCCAACCGCTCCAACCGCCGCAGAATCTGGTCATGATCCGAAAGAATCAATTCCAGTTCCAGATTCGTCGCGTCCCGCAAAGGATCAATGCTCCCCTCCGAATGCGGCACCGACGGATCGTCAAACACGCGAATCACATGCGCAATCGTATCCACCTCGCGCAAAGGCGCAAGCGCATCGCGGTTCTTCTCCTTCTGCATCCCCCCCAGGTCGACATACTGCACCGTCGCGTACGTAATTTTCTTCGGGGTATACAGCTTCGCCAGCTCAAGCAGCCGCGGCTCCGGCACCTTCGCCACGCCAACATGTGTAGCCGACCCTCCGCCCTTCCCCTCGACATTTGCCTTCGTCAAAATCCGGAACAGCGTGGTCTTCCCAACTTGTGGTAGTCCAATAATCCCTGTCTGCAAGTCGCTTCCTTCCCCTGTTGCTTCATTCACTCAACTCAAACTCATCATGCTAGCACACAGCCACTGTCGCAAACGCTCCGCGCAACTCTGCGCCTCTGCGTTATCTTTTCTCTTTCTTTCTCTCTCCGTCGTTACCTCGTTACTTCTTTACGTCTCTCCGCCATAATATCCACTCGGGCCAGAAGGTAGCCCTCTCACTACCAAATGCAGATCACCGTCCTCGATCTATCCGCCTACATTGGTCTTACCGCCGTAGCCGCCATCACCATCAACATGCTCCTCGGCGTCATGATGGCCTTCCGCTACAGCCCCGTCCGCAACTGGCCGCATCACCGCTTTAATTATTTTCGCTTCCACAACTGGACCGGCTACCTCGCCCTGGCCGTCGCGATCCTCCACCCACTCCCGCTGCTCCTCAACAAATCGCCAAAATTTCGCGTCCTCCACATCCTCTATCCCGTCCACTCGCCCCAGCAACCGCTCGAAAACACCATCGGCGCCATCGCCCTGTATATCGTCGCAATCATGGTCATCACCTCTTATTTTCGGATTCAGCTAGGCCGCCGCACCTGGAAAGCCTTCCACTTCACTGTCTATCTCGGCGCCATCGCCCTCTTCTGGCACTCCCTCTTCACCGACCCCGACCTAAAAGGCGCCCCCATCGACTGGCTCGACGGCGGCAAACTCTTCGTCGAATCCTGCGCCGCCATCATTCTCGTAACCAGCATCCTCCGAGCCCGCCACGCGCGAAAAAAATCCCGCAGCGCACGTCCCCACCCCAAACCAACGCCCGCATCGCAATAACCTGCGTGATTCTTCTCTGCGCTTCCTTTGTGTACTCTGCGTCTCTGCGTTATCCTTTCTCTTTTCGCGCTCTCAGCCTAATCTATCCCCTGCCATGACGCTCCCCATAAGCTCGATTTCCTTCGATCTCGCCGCCGCCACGGAATATCTCGCCGCAAATGACGGCCGCCTCGCCGAACTAATCCAATCCACTGAGCCATTCCAGCTCGACGAAGTCCTGGCCGAAAGCCCCTACGAAGCCCTCCTCGAAGCCATCGCCTACCAATCCATCTCCGGCAAAGCCGCCGCTACGATCTTCGCCCGAGTAAAGGCTCTCAGCTCCACCGGCCGCGCTCCCAGCCCGCAAGAAATGCTCAAACTCCGAAAACAGGCCCTCCGCAAAGCCGGCCTGTCCGGCGCGAAGGTCCTGGCCATGAAAGATCTCGCAAAAAAAACAATCGAAGGCGTAGTCCCCACCCTTGAAGACGCGCAAAAACTCTCCGACGAAGAACTCGTCGAGCGCCTAACCTCCGTCCGTGGCATCGGCGCCTGGACGGTCGAGATGTTTTTGATTTTCCGCCTCGGCCGCCCCGACGTTCTTCCGATCCACGACCTCGGCGTACAAAAAGGCTGGTCCATCACCTACGGCAAGAGACACAAACCCAAACCCAAAGAACTCTTGGCCTTCGGCGAACGCTGGCGCCCCTACCGCACCGTCGCCAGTTGGTACATGTGGCGCGCCTGCCACCGCGCCGGCAACGCCGCCATGCGCAAAATCCGCCCCGCCAAAGTCCGCCGCAAAACCAAAAGCAAACCCGCTCCCCGAAAGCCTACTCCCCGCTCGCGTCAGTAGGTGAGGGGCTTGTTGACCCCTGAAGGGCCCCTTCCGTCCTGCCTTCGCACTTCTATTTCGTCCTTATTCCGCGACCGGTACCTTGTCGAATCTCGACAATCCTCCCGCGACAACCAAGAACCAAATCGCCTGCCCAAATATCAACATCCCAAATCCATGCCTGTCCGGCGTCAAAAAACCCGAACAAATTCCCGCGACCGTCACCACTCCCAGGACCACCCCGTAAATCCCAACTCCGCGCCCGAGTGTCCGATACCGCAAGATCGACGCGGACCAGAACACCACCCCCAGCGACGACCCCACGGCGTACACGCGCGCGAACGCCTGATTCAATTGAAAGTTGAAGTTCATGAGCGTCTGCCACACATCGCGAGTTTCTGCAGTCGCCGCGACAATCTTTCGCATCAGAACGGGCGCGATCAAACCGTCGCACACTGCCGCGTTCATCACTGCGATGCTCGCAATTGCGTAAAGCACCAGCCCTGCCCACGCCAACCGGTCCGCCCCGCCAATGCGCCTCGTCATTCCCCACGCGCCAAGGAAAATAACCGGAATGCTCGCCAGCGCCAGCGAATGCACGACAATCAACATCCGCGCCACGTGATCCACTTCCGCCGGGGCAATCTTGCCGCCCGGATGGGAAACCATGGTTATAATCATCCCCGCTGATCCTGCGATTAGCGCGATCGCGCTCCTGCGTTCGTCTGTCATGCGTCAACAGTAGGGACGGCTCGCCAAGCCGTCAACGTTGATTGGCAGGAAACGCCGCAATACCGAACAAAAAGGCGCCAAATGTCCAGAAACTCGCCGCGTTCCTCACCAAAAGTCGCCCGTTCCGCGGCCGCGGTTAACTCCACCCGCTTGCCAACGACAAAAAAGATCGACCACTCTGCATCCGCAAAGAATGTCAGTCACGTGGCCACCAAAAAGAAAATGGACGCGCGCGTTCGCGTCACGCGAAACGCACTCGGAGATGCCCTCGTCGCGCTCATGCACGAGCAGCCATTCGAAGGCATCACCGTCCAGCGCGTCCTCGATCGCGCCAAAATCAGCCGATCCACCTTTTATACGCACTACAGCGACAAAAACGATCTCTTCCTCAGCGACGTCGAAGATTTCTTCGAAATGATGTCTACCGCCCTCATCCGCCACAACGACACTTCCAACCGCGTCGCTCCCGTCCAGGAGTTCTTCGCCCACGTCGCCGAGATGCGTCCGTTTATTTCCTCGATGACGGCCTCCGAGAAGGTTCGCGACGTCATGGAGCTCGGCCAGGGACATTTCGCTCGCGCCATTGACCAGCGCCTCGCCGCGCTTCCCCCAACGCACAACCTGTCTGCCACACGTCGCTCGGCCCTGGCCCACGCCAGCGCCGGTTCTCTCTTCTCCCTGCTCAACTGGTGGCTTCATCACGGGGGCTCGACAACGCCCGCACAAATGGACGCCTTCTTCCACCAAACTCTCTGGTCCGGCATTAATCCACCAGCCAAGGCCGCCATCCACGCAACCACCCGCCCCTTCACCCGAAAGCCGGTCTGAACCCACTCCGGTCGAGCTCGCTGTTCAACCCCTGAATCCTACCGTTCACCACCAGTTTTCTTCCATCCATGGTCTTTCCCTGGACCGCCAACAGAATTTCCCATTCTTTGCTCTGGGAATAAGTCCGTCCGAGTTCCCCAATCCATCTGTCGACTTTCTAAGACTTTTGAAACGGAGCCCCGTCTACGCTGTGACGCCTGTTTCGGAACTGCGTTCTAGTTCACGTTTCTGAAGGACGCTAACTCTCTTAAAATCTTCGGTTAGGGTAACCAACGGAATTGCACCAATTTTGTGCAACGTAAGTCGTTTAGAATCCGCATCTACGAAAAAAGGGGGAGCGGGAGGGGGGCACCGATAATCGGCCAATTATCTCAGCCTGCAGCTAACTCTCTCACCATCAAGTACATAGCAGCAATCCCGGCCAGCAGAACGCCACTCTCGAGCGATACCGAAATGGTGTGTAGCCTGCCGAACTCCGCCAACAAAGGGCTATCCGCCCCCGTTGCTTGGATCGATCCCATCTGCATTCGTAAGACAGCCATCTTGGCGCTGACCGTGTACTGCGAGATGGCCGTTAGCGCCATCATCAACACCACGCAGAGCGCCGCCGGAGTCACAAAACTGGCAAGCGCTCGCGTCCGCGCCAACCGCACCAGCAAGAACACAATGCCCAATGCTATGCCGCCGAGATGCATGCGCGTCAGAGAAAAACCTACGATAGCCCCAGCCTGGTCCCGGTTCGGCGCCAGCACCCTAAACGCCCCCGGCGCCACCACAAAGCTCAGAAACACATCGCTCCCGAGCCAAACGCTCAGGGCCAGAAACTCAATCGTGCGAAGAATGGCGGTCATGACCAGATCCGTGGCGCCCTACTCTCGCCCTTTTTACCGAGTGATGCAACCACCGATTGAGCACACGCATGCCGAGTTTTTGATTCGTCATAGAGATTAGTGCCAGAATGAGTGGGTTATGGTGGGCGACAAAGGACTTGAACCTTTGACCTCTCCCGTGTGAGGGGAGCGCTCTAACCAACTGAGCTAGTCGCCCGGCCGGTACAGCCGCGACGCTCGAAAGCGTCATCTACCTATTTGTAGCAGGAAGGACCCGGGTTTTCAACAGATGCCGACGGC
>Ga0209448_10000529_pt1 | contig 12596 bp, 9 predicted proteins | sample BogFormECP14_OM2_FD_188245 | JGI IMG/M metagenome (GOLD analysis project Ga0209448, IMG submission 188245) | Bog forest soil microbial communities from Calvert Island, British Columbia, Canada - ECP14_OM2 (SPAdes) (version 2) | ecosystem: Environmental > Aquatic > Freshwater > Wetlands > Bog ... | reverse complement strand
GATCCTGCGCATCATCTTTGTCCACGACGCCGGCAAGATCGTGAATCCCACCATGGTGGACGGACAATTGATGGGGGCCTTGGCCCACGGCGTCGGCAACGGCCTCTATGAGTGGATGGGTTTTGGCACTGACGGCCAGCCGCTGACCACGAATCTTGCCGACTATCTTCTGGTCACGTCGAGCGAAATGCCGCCGGTGGAGATCGCGCACAAGGAATCGCCGACGCCGCTTAATCCACTCGGCGTGAAGGGGGTGGGCGAATCCGGCGTCATCCCGCTGCCTGCGGCGATTGCGTCGGCGGTCGAGGACGCGCTGTCGCCCTTCAACGTCCGCATCCAGAAGATTCCGATCAAGCCCGGCACTCTTTTTGCTCAGCTCGATCAGTGTGTGCATTCCCGGACTTGAGCCGTTACGGCGTAGGGGCTCGGGACCTTTGGATTAAGTCCCACAGGCGCGGCGGCGTCAGCGGCAAGTCGGTGGGCTGAACATTGAAGGCGCTCAGCGCCGATGCGATCGCGTTCGTCACGGCGCCGCCGACCGGAATGATGCCGCCTTCGCCTGCGCCTTTGGCGCCCAGAGGATTGTGGGGCGCCGGAAACCGCGCAAGCGTAATCGCGCGAATGTGCGGATAGTCGGTCGCGAGAGGAATTTGGTAATCCGCAAGCGACCCGACGAGCAGCTGCCCGTCGGCGTCGTAAAGCAGATTTTCGCTGAACACGCTGCCGAAGCCCTGGACCGTGGCGCCGACGACCTGGCCGTGCAGCGTCAACGGGTTGATCACGCGCCCGACATCGTCGACCACCACATAGTCGAGCAATTGGACCGATCCGGTCTTGGGATCGACCGCGACATGCGCGGCCGCGGTCCCGTAGGTGTAAGTCCGTTTGTCACTGGTGAATGTGCCTTCACAGGTCAACACACCGGCGGCCGCAGCTTCGGCAAGCGTCATGGCGCGGCCGTCGCGCGCCCGTGCGACGCCGCCTGACACTGAGACGTCGTCAGCCACAATGGAGAATTTGCGCGCGGCGATATCGCGGAAGCACTTCAACATATCCTCGACCGCCGCTACGACGGCGGATCCGCCCATCACGGTCGCACGCGAGCCGTAGGAGCCATATCCCTGTTTCAGATAGTTGGTCGAGCCGTGCAGCACGCGGACATCATCCATCGGGATTTCAAGCGCATCCGCTGCGATCTGCGCCATGATTGTCTCGATGCCCTGGCCGATCGCGGACGATCCGACATAGACATCGACTTTCCCATCGGACGTGACTTCGATCCGCGCGCTTTCGCCGGGGCCGGAGGCGCCGCCTTCGATGAAGCATCCGATCCCGATGCCGTGATAGCGGCCGTCGCGCAGCGTGCCGGCGAGCGCTTTCTTGTCATCCCAGCCGAATTCCTCGAGGCAGCGTTCCAAGGTGACGCGGTAGTCGCCGCTGTCACACTCGGTGTCGCCGAAACCATCCTCGGGGGCTATTCCGACCAGGGCATAAGGCATGTCTTGATCGGTGAGCAGATTGCGCCGCCGCATCTCCAAGGGGGCCACACCTATTTCGCGTGCCGCAATGTCGATCATGCGTTCGCAGAAAAAGCAGCCCTCGAAGCGTCCCGGGCCGCGATAGGTGCCGGCCGGGGTCTTGTTGGTGAGGACGCCGTGTCCGGTGAAATCGAGATTCGGAATCCGGTAAGGCGCGGCGGTGAATTGAATGACGTTGCGTACCGGCGTCATCCCGTTGGGCCGAACATAGGCACCGATATCGACATGCATGGTCCCGCGCATGGCAACAACGGTGCCGTCAGTCTGACACGCGATCTCGATATCGGCATCCATCTGCCGCGCGTGGCCGATGGCCATGAAGTGCTCGCGCCGGTCTTCGATCCACTTGATGGGATGCCCAAATTTCCGCGCCGCGAAAGCGACGAGAAAATCTTCCGGATAGAATTCGCCGCGCGCGCCAAAGCCGCCGCCGACATCGAGTTCGATATAATCGACGGAGGTCTCCGGCAGGCCCATCATCCCGGCGAGCGCGCGGCGGTTGAAGAACGGCAGCTTGGCGGCGCCGCAAACGGTGAGGCGGCCGTCTCCTGCATGCCATTCCGCGAGCAGGCCGCGCGTCTCCAGGGGCGAAGCGGTGTGACGCTGCACGGAAAATCGCTCACGGCGGGTATAGGGCGCGGCGGCAAAGGCTGCCGCGGCATCGCCGCATTGCGCGGTGAAAGTCGAGGCGATGTTGGTCGCGGTGCCGGGAAAGAGGAGGGGCCTGCCGGCCGCGGATGCTCGCCAATCGACGCATGGCGTCAGCGCGTTGATCTCGATGATGACTTCTTGCGCGGCATCTTCGGCCAGCTCGACGCCGGTCGCGAGCACGACGGCAACCGGCTCGCCGACATAGCGGACATAGTCGGCGGCGATGATCGGCTGCGCATAGGGCGCGATCGTCGGGTTCTTGCGCCGGAACGGAATCGTCGGAATCGGCTGTGAAATATCGGGCGCGGTGATGACGGCACAGACCCCGGGCATTTTCAGCGCAGGTGCCGCATCAATCCTAGCGATACGCCCGAACGCCACAGGGCTGCGCACGATCGCCGCGTGCCATTGCCCTTCGCGCTTAAGGTCGGCGATATACCGACCGCGGCCGCGCAGAAACCGAAAATCTTCCACGCGCTCGATCGGCCGCCCGATATAGGTATTGACGGTTCTCATCCGGCCTTCGATCCCTGCTTCTTGGCATAGTGTTCGCGCGCTTCGAGCGCCGCCTCGACAATCGGGATATAGCCGGTGCAGCGGCACAGATTGCCCGAGAGCACATCGCGGATGCGGTCCGCATCCGCCATCGGTTCATCGCTGAGCAGCGCGTGCAAGGTTGTCAGCATGCCCGGCGTGCAGAAGCCGCATTGCAGTGCGTGATGCTTGCGAAACGCCTCTTGCAGCGGCGACAGCTCATCGCCGTCGGCAAGCCCTTCGACTGTCACGATCGACGCGCCAGCGACCTGCACCGCGAGCATAAGACAAGACCTGACTGCCTGGCCATCGACGATCACGGTACAGGCGCCGCAGGCGCCATGCTCGCAGCCGGCATGCCCCGTGAGATTGAGATGGTCGCGCAGGCAGTCGCACAACGTTGTACGCGGTGCGATGTCAATTTCGACGGCCTGGCCGTTCACCTCGAATTGAAGCTGCATGGGCACTCGGTGAGGTCAGAACGGCAAAAGGTTGCCGAATTTTGCGCGAACGTCGCGTTCCAGCTCCTCGCTCGCGCGCACAACGATGGGAAATGTGGCGCGCCGGCCGAACGGCTTGCAGGCATCGATCACAACGCGCGCATTGCGCGGATCGGTTTCCGAATAGGCCATGGGATCGAGCGCCGAGCTCCAGCAGCCGCGCAGGATTTCCATGCCTTCGCGCGGATCGCAGCGCGTGCACATGGCCCAGATGACCTTGTCCATGTCGGCGGGATCGATGTCGTCGTCGACGACGACGACAAAGCGATTGACGTAAGCGCCGGCGTGACATTGCGACGCGATCAGTCCGGCTTGCTTGGCGTGACCGGCATATTGCTGCTTGATCGCAATCGTGAGCCATAACCGGCTGCCGCCTGCGGCATGCGACCACACACCTTTCACCTCGGGGACGCCGGCGGCCTCGAGCTGGTTCCACACCGCGCCCGACCGGTAGGAGCCGCGGTAGAACGAATCGTCATCGGGCGGAATGCCCGGAATCGCGCCGAGCAAGATCGGATCGTTGCGTATCATCATGGTTTCGATGCGGATGGCGGGCTCCTGCTTCAAGCCGCCGGCGTAATAGCCGGTCCATTCGCCGAGCGGGCCCTCATCGATCTTGTCGTTGGGATGAATGAAGCCCTCGAACGCGATCTCCGCATGAGCTGGAATCGGTAGCCCGGTTTTCGGACCGGTGATGATTTCCACGGGCTCGCCAATGAGCCCGCCCGCGGCGTCATATTCATTCTTGCCGTGCGGAATCTCGAGCCCTGCGATCATGAACAAAGCCGGGTGCATGCCACACACGACGGCGACCGGGCAGGGCAGGCCGCGCTCGTGATATTTCCGCTGGATCATGTCGCCGTGCTTGCCTTTGGAGCACATCACTGTGGCGAGGCGCTTGTCGTGCGCCTGCACCCGATAGGCGCCATAATTGATCCAGCCGGTATCGGGATCGCGCATGATCACCATGTCGCCGGTGCCGATGTAATAGCCGCCGTCGTGCTCATGCCATTTCGGCACCGGGATCTTGAAGAGATCGATGTCGTCGCCGGTGAAGACGTTTTCCAGGAGCGCGCCAGACTTAACGTCGACCGGCGGAATGGTCTTGGCCTGCTTCATGTAGCGACGCCAATACTGCACGAGCTCGATCTCGGTGCTGTTGCCCGGATTTCCCAACGTGAGATTGATGCGGCGGACGGAGGTGAGCAGATTGGCGAGGACGCGATATCCCTTGGGGTAGCCGGGGATATCGTCGAACAGGACCGCGGGGTTGCCGATCTTGCGCTGATAGATGTCGACAATGCCGCCGATCTCGCGTTCGCGATTGGCGCCTTTGATGTGCCGGATTTCGCCCGCCGCATCCATCTCGCCGAGCCAGGACCGCAAGTCCTGCTTGAAAATGTTGCGGGTGGCGGCAGATGGCTTCACCATCGTATTCATGTTCTGCCTCGGTCGTTTCGAATTGCCACCGGATCATCTCACCAGTCGTGTCTGCTGTCACGCTCGCCGGATCGGCTAAGGCGCCGGTTTCTGCGCTCGCAACCGACCTGCGGCGTCGAGCGCCGCGGCGACGATGTTCTGATAGCCGGTGCAGCGGCACAGATTACCGGAGATCGCGATCCGGACTTCTGCTTCGGTCGGACTTGGATTGTCCCGCAACAGTTCGAGCAGCGTGGTCAAGATTCCCGGCGTACAGAAGCCGCATTGCAGGCCGTGATTGTCGCGAAAGGCCTCCTGCAGCGGGTGCAGCGTTTTATCGTCCGGGGCGATGCCTTCGATGGTCAAGAGCTGATGGCCGTCGGCTTGGACCGCGAGCATCAGACAAGAACGGGCCGAATGGCCGTCGAACAAAATCGTGCATGCGCCGCAAACGCCGTGTTCGCAGCCGAGATGGGTGCCGGTGAGGCCGAGCTGATGGCGCAGAAAGTCGGCAAGTGTCACCCGCACCGGAACGGTCTCGTCATACGTCTTGTTGTTGACCGTGATTGAGATTTTGCGCGTTTCGCTCATGCGGAAGCCTCGCCGACGAGACGCTGATGCGCTTTAAGCAGCGCACGGCGCGGCAGAACCGTCGCCAATTGCTGGCGATAGGATGCAGGTGCGTGGATGTCGTCAACCGCGTCCACGCTGCGCAGCGTTTCGCAGATTTCATGGAGCCGCTTTTCGTCGGGCTTTTCTCCGATCAGCGCGCGTTCGATGTCGCGGGCGCGTACCGGCGCCGGTCCCATGCCGCCGAGCGTTAAGGAGGCGCGCGTAATCTTGCCGATTGCATCCTCCTCAATGAGGACTGCGGCCGAGACAATGGCAAAATCACCGTGGCGCCTGGCGAATTCGACGAACGCATAGCCGTGCCCGGCCGGCCAGCACGGAAACGAGACCGCGGTGAGCATTTCGTCGAGCTCGATCGCGGGCGTCATATAGGCGACCGGAAAATTCGCGAAGTCGATGCTCCGCGTCCCGTTCTTGCCCGCAACCGACACTTTTGCGTCGAGCGCCGCCGCAACCGACACCAGCTCGGCGGACGGATCGAGATGACACAGCGAGCCGCCGAGCGTACCGCGATTCCGCGTCTGGCGATGGCCGACATGGGCGATCGCCTCGTGCATGAGCGGGCACTTCTTCTTCACGACGCCGGAGAATTCGATATCACGCTGCCGCGTCATCGCGCCGATGTCGAGTGTGTCGCCGTGTTCGCTGATATAGCTCAGCCCATCCACGCGATTGAGATCGATCACATGATCCGGCAGCACGAAGCGCATATTGAGCATCGGCATCAGCGACTGCCCGCCGGCGAGCAATTTCGCGTTCTCCAAAGTGGAAAGCAGTCCGACCGCCTCCGCCGTGGTGCGCGGGTCGTGGTACGAAAAGTGAGGCGGCTTCATAGGGCGGTCCGGCTCGCGGCAAGGCGTGGGATTCTCGACGATGCCGGTAACGGTGCCGCTTGTCGAGCTTCAAAAAAGATCAGTCGCTATCTCCTTTAAACGCTACGATTTCTCGCGCAGCCCTCGGCATTTCGCTCAGGCCGGCGGAAAAATGTGCGGAAATTTGGTGCGCAACTTTGTCCGCAGGTCGGCGCTCACATCGACGACCGTTGGGAAAGAGTTCTTGAGCTTCATGTCGTAGGGAATACAGGCGTCGATCAGGATGCGATTGTTGAAATTGCCCGGCAGATAGAGCGGGTCGCGCTTTGAAGCCCACGCCTTCTGGATCAGATCGATATCGACGTTTGGATCGAACCGCGTACACATCGCCCACAACACTTGATCGAGCTCGCCGGCGTCGATGTCATCATCGACCACGATGTTCCACTTGCCCGCATAGGCGCCGCCCTGGCAGGCGGCGGCAATGTGCAGCGCCTGGCGCGCATGGCCGGGATAGCGTTGGCGGATTTGCACGACGGTAAATCGTGTCGCCGGGCCAGCCTCGTGATTCCAGACGCCAAGCACATCCGGCACGCCCGACGCTTCGAGCGCGCGCCAGATTTGCGCCGCGCCGGCGATGCCCTTGAGCAGTCCGGTCTCGTCGACCGGCTTGTGCTGCGGGGCGCAACAAATGATCGGATCGTTGCGATACAGGATTGTCTTGACGTTGACGTGAGGACGCGGCTGCGCATCATCGGAGTAATAGCCCATCCATTCGCCGAACGGCCCTTCGGGTCTGACCTGTCCCGGCATTGTCTCGCCTTCGATGGCGATCTCGCAATCGGCGGGGATTGGAAACCCGGTATAGGGTCCGCGGATCACATCGATCGGTTCGCCGCGAAGGCCGCCGGCTAGGTCATATTCGCTGATGTCCGGCATTGGCGCGCCGGACAATAAAAACAACAATGGGTCCTGGCCGCACAGGATCACCACCTTCATGGGCTGGCCACGCTCGAAATAAATGTCGCGGTGAATGCGGCCGTGCTTGCCCTCGGTGATCTGACAGCCGATGTTTTTGCCGTCATAAACTTGGGAGCGGTAAGCGCCGAGGTTGAACCAGCCTTTGTCGGGGTCCTGGGTGACGACGCAATCGGCCGTGCCGATGAAACGCGCCTTGTCCTGCTCGTGGTGGCGCGGCACTGGAAATTTGAGGACGTCGCAGGCGTCGCCTTCCATGACGTTCTGCAGGATGGGGCCATCCTTCACGAAGCGGGGCGGGATCGTTTTCATGTTTTGCATGCGGGCGTGGAAGCGCCGGACGATGTCGACTTTGCGTTTCTGCTCCAGCGGCAGGCCGAGCGTCAGCGCGACGCGGTTGACCGTCGAGAAATGTCCGTAAAGGGTGCGGAACCCTTTCGGATAGCCCGGAACCTCGTCGAACAGAATCGCGGGCGCGGTGTTATTGCTTTTCTCGGTCAGCATCTGGGTGATGCTGCCCATTTCCGTGTCCCAATGTGCGCCGTTGACGTGAAGCAATTCGCCGATGCGCTGCACCTCGTTGAGCCAGCCCCGCAAGCCGTCGCGGTAGTGGAGGCGGGGCTCAATTTCGCTGTCGACGAAAGCCATGCTGTGTCCTCGACGTTGGGGGCAAAGCGCAGTGGCATTATTGTATTTAATTGTATACAATAGTAAAGCCCGCGTCCGGCTAGGACAAAGAACCTACGCTTTACCGAGCGCCTGTTCGATACGAGCCCGGATGGAGTGAGGCGATATCGGGACCTCGGAAATGCGAATGGCGAACTCGCTGAGTGCATCCTCGATCGCCGAGATGATGGCGGCCGCGGCGGGAACGGTTCCGACTTCGCCGACGCCCTTGGCGCCGAGCGGATTCAACTGCGTCGGGCTTTCCATGTAGCTCGTCTCGATCCGCGGCAGTTCCGTTGCGGTCGGCAACAGATAATCGGCAAAATTGGTCGCCAGCGGCTGGCCCTCATTGTCGTGGATGATGTGCTCGAACATCGCATTGCCGATGCCGTGGACAATTCCGCCTTTGATCTGGCCATCGACAATCATCGGATTGATCAGGCGGCCCGCGTCCTGGACCGCCACATATTTCAGAATCGTGATGCCGCCGGTTTCAAAATCGACTTCGACCTCGGCGATGTGACTTGCATTGGCGTAGGCCAGCGCGTCGGTACGGAAATTGGCAACGGCGTCCAAGCCGGGCTCCATGCCGGCAGGGAAACTATAGCCCGGCGCGCCCTGGAGAATGCGCGCCAGCTCTGCGAGACTGACGCTCGCATCCTTGGCGCCGGCGACATGGACGGTGCCGTCGCTCAATTCCAGATCGCTTTCGTCGGCTTCGATGATGCGCCCGGCAAGCGTTTTGGCCTTGGCGGCGACCGCGCGCGACGCGAGCAGCACTGACGATCCCGCCGTAATGAGCTGCCGGCTGGCGAAACCGCCTTGGCCGAGCGGGACCGGACCGGTATCGCCGGCGATCACGTTGATGTCGGACGCCTTCAATCCGAATTCGCCGGCGCAGATTTGCGCGAGCGCGGTGCGCAGGCCTTGCCCCATTTGCGCCGCGCCGGTGTAAACCGTTATTTGGCCCGTCAGATCTATCCGCACGATGCCGGTTTCGAACGGGCCGCGTCCGGTTCCTTTCACCGCATTGGCGATGCCGATGCCGGTGTGGCGGCCGGCTGCCCGCGCTTGCGCTTTGCGTTGCGGAAAGTCCTGCCACTTGGCGACCTTGAGCGCGGCGTCTTGCGTCGCCGGGTAATCGCCGGTGTCGTACATGATCGAGACGCCCGAGCGCGCCTTGATCGGCTTTTCATAGGGCATGTCGTCGGCGGCGATCAGATTGCGCCGGCGCAGGTCGGCCCGGTCGAGCTTGAGCTTTGTCGCTACCAGATCCATCAGCCGTTCCATCGCAAACGCGGATTGCGGATATCCCGCGCCGCGTACTGATGACACCGGCGTCTTGTTGGTGAGCACCACGCGCACGTCCATGGCGAATGCCGGCACCACATAGGGGCCGGTGACGGCCGACGCCGAATTATACGGCAGGTTGACGTCCTGCAGCGCATAGGCGCCCTGATCGTGAATCAGCTTGCCGCGGATTCCCTCGATCTTTCCGTCATTGTCGGTGGCGATGGCGAGCGACCAAATCTGGTCGCGTTCCTGCACCGCGTTGGTAAAATGCTCGCGCCGGTCCTCGATCCATTTTATCGAGCGTTTGAGAAGTTTCGCCGCGGCGGCAACCGCAATGTCTTCGGAATAGACGCATAGCTTCGCGCCGAAGCCGCCGCCAACCTCGGGCGTGACGACCCTGATCTTGCTGTCCGGCAGGCCCAGGAGAACGGCGATGGAATTCTTCAGATCGTGCGCCCTTTGCGTCGAGGCGGAGACGAACAGCGAGTCGTCGGTGTCTCTGTATTCGACGACAATGCCCCGCCCTTCGATCGAATGCGCGCCGCCGCGGCATTGCACGATCTCCTCTTCAAAGACATGAGCAGCGTCCTTGAAGGCGCGGTCGACATCGCCATAGCCGACCTTGTAACTTGCAACGGTGTTCGACTTGAGTTCGGATCGAACATGCGGGCTCGCGGCGCGCTCGCTCAAGCGGCAGTCGACAACGGGTTCCAGCATGTCGTAGGTGACAGTGACCAGCGCGGCCGCATCTTCGGCGACATAGCGGCTGTCGCCAATGACGATGGCGACGGTTTCGCCGACGTAACAGACTTCCCTTTCGGCCAGAGCAAAAGGCCACACCAGGTCGAGCGCGGTGCCCGAATTCGAGTGGCGCTGCATGCGTTTTTGGCGCATGGCCGCGCCGATATCATCGAGCGTTAGAACGGCGTGAATGCCTGGCGCCGCCGCAGCGAGGCCGACATCGATCTTCCGAATTGCGGCATGGGCATGCGGGCTGCGGACGAAGCTCGCATGCAGCAAGCCGGGAAATTGGATGTCATCGACATAGCGGGCGCGTCCCTGCAACAGCGGCTCGTCCTCGATGCGAGGAACACTTTGTCCGATCAAATTCCCGCCCTCCGCGCCTGTCTATTCCGGAGTTGATTCGCGAGTCGGCCAGAAAACCGCATGCCGGAAACCTTACGGCGCTGCTATGTTCCGGTATGTATTCAATTGTATACAATTGCCATTGCGGCATAACAAGTGGCTCGACCGGGGCCTAAAGAAAACGCTGAAGTCGTCAAAACTATGCTTCGTCCGCGGTGAAATATTCCAGGCGGCATTTCAGCGCCTGTTGGATGTGGTGGCGCGCGGCCTTTTCCGCGCCGTCCTGGTCACGCTTTTCGATGGCGCGGACGATGCGCAGGTGCTCGATGTCCGATTGGCCATGACGCGAAGGCATTTGGAAGGTGAGATTCTGCAGCAGCGCCATCGAGTCGTTGAGAACCTCAAGCGTTTCCAAAAGATATTGGTTGTGCGTGGCTTCGTAGATATGCTGGTGGAAACGGCGGTTGAGCGTCACCAAGGCGAGAAGATCGCGCCCCTCTTTGGCGAGCTGTTTCTGCAGCTGATAGAGCACCGCAATCTCGGTTTCGGTCGCATGCTGGGCGGCAAACCGCGCGGCGGAGCCCTCGAGAATTTCCCGCACGGCGTAGAGGTCGAAGATTTGCTTGTTGGACAGCTGCGCCACCGCGAAGCCGCGCCCGGCCCGGATGACGAGCAAGCCGCGCCGTTGCAGCCGCTGCAGCGCCTCGCGCACGGGAGTGCGGCTGACCCCGAGGCTTTGGGCAATGTCTTCTTCGCGAATGCGCTCACCCTTTGCGAAGCGCCCTTCCCAGATCGCGTTACGCAAGCTCTGATAGACGAAGTCCGCTCGCGACCCGGTGTGCAGCGAGTTGCGATCGAGCGTGGTCAAAAAGCTCGAACTTGCGGCGGGCGAGTTCGACGGCGGCCGCCGGTCCGCCGCTCGCTTGCTGGCGCGAAGCTTCCGCTCGCTCGATTTCAACGTCTCTTTCCCCGCAAACTTGCGATAATCGGCGTTCTGAATCGGCATTTCTGAATCAGCATGGCCGGTCGGAAAGTAATGGCCGCGCGGCAGCGATAGATCAATGCTCTTCACGACCGTCATACCCAACGGACGAGGCGCGTGCGGCGCGCCAAGACGTCATACCGTTTTTATTACAGGCCTGCTGTAGCGCCTTGGTCGTCCAATACGGAGTCGGAATATGAACAATCTTTGCGAGGATTTCACAGCGAAAATTTCAGCTTGGGGACAAGCGCAATTGTAACATTAAGTGTACAAGGCGGCATTTGACTGCTAGATCGAACCATGAAGCCGGCTCCGTTTTCCTATCACGCGCCCACCGAATTGCAGGAAGCTCTAAAACTTCTTGCCGCTTTAGCCCCGCATGATGGACGCATCTTGGCGGGCGGCCAAACGCTGGTGCCGACGATGGCATTTCGCATGGCGCGGCCGGCGCATCTGATCGACATCAATGGTATCCGCGAGCTTGAAGGCGTCACCGTCAATAACGACTCGCTGCGGATCGGCGCTTGTGCGCGTCACGCTTATTTCGAGTCGGATCAGATACCGGGACGGCTGGGCGGCCTACTCCGCAAGGTGGTTCGCTTTATTGCTCATTATCCCATTCGGCAACGCGGCACATTCTGCGGCAGCGTCGCCAACGCCGACCCGTCTTCCGAATGGTGCTGCGTGACGGCGACGCTCGACGGCATCATTGTCGCGGAGAGCGGGCGCGGATCGCGGCGAATCGCAGCCAAGGATTTCTTCAAGGCCGTGATGACCACTTCTATCAGGGAAGACGAGCTGATAACCGCGGTCGAATTGCCGCTCCTGCCGTCGGATACCCGGACCGGCTTCTGCGAATTCAGCCGCCGCTCCGGCGACTTTGCCATCGTCATGGTGCTTGCGACCTATCGGCTCGAAACCGGCCGCATAATTGACGCGCGCATCGGATTGGGCGGTGCGGAGGCAACGCCGCGGCGCATCTCTGCCGCGGAAGCGATCTTGAACGGACAGGAGCCGAAGCCGGCCGTGTTCGCGGCAGCAAGCGAGGCAGCAGCCGGCGCGATCGAGCCACTCGACGATAACAACAATTCAGCCGAATATCGCCGCGCTCTCGTCCGCACGCTCATGGCAAGAGCCCTCGCGAGCGCCTCCTGATGGACAAAGTCTGCATAGTTCTCGACATCAACGATGCCGTGCATGACGTCACGGTCGAACCGCGGCGTACCCTGGCCGACGTCATCCGCGACGATTGCGGTCTCACCGGCACGCATCTCGGTTGCGAACACGGCGTTTGCGGCGCCTGTACGGTCCTGGTTGACGGCGCGCCGGTGCGGTCGTGTCTGATGTTCGCTATCCAGCTCAACAAGAAGAAGATCAGAACGGTCGAGGGCTTGCAGCATGGCGCGATATTGCACCCGCTCCAGGAGGCCTTTATCGAGCATCACGCATTGCAATGCGGATTTTGCACGCCGGGTTTTCTGATGCTGGCCGCGGGGCTTCTCGAACA
>Ga0209448_10000528_pt1 | contig 12600 bp, 10 predicted proteins | sample BogFormECP14_OM2_FD_188245 | JGI IMG/M metagenome (GOLD analysis project Ga0209448, IMG submission 188245) | Bog forest soil microbial communities from Calvert Island, British Columbia, Canada - ECP14_OM2 (SPAdes) (version 2) | ecosystem: Environmental > Aquatic > Freshwater > Wetlands > Bog ... | reverse complement strand
GATCGTCGGCCAATCCCGGGTTCCGCGATTTCGCCATCGCCGCCACCATGGTCCGCGATCGCGAGGCGCACAACCGGGTCTCCTTCGACATCAACCCCAGCTCACGCCAGACCCTGCAGGCACTCATCGCCGCGGGGCACTTCACCGACCTGATCCGCGCAGGTGCGCGCAGCCATCAACCCGGCTGCAACGGCTGCATCGGCATGGGCCAGGCACCCGCCGCCGGCCGCATCTCACTGCGAACCGTCCCGCGAAACTTCCCCGGCCGCTCAGGAACCCGCGAAGACAGCGTCTACCTCTGCAGCCCCGAAACCGCCGCCGCCTCCGCGCTGACCGGAATGATCACCGACCCACGAGACGCGGGCCTGACGTACCACCCGATCACCGAGCCGGCGCACATGCCCGTCAACGAGATGATGTTCATGGCACCAATCGACACGGACGAGGCCAGGGCGACGCGGCTGGAAAAGACACCCAACATCGCCAGACTGCCGGCGTTCGACGCATTCCCGCCCGACGTGGCGGCAACCGTGCTGCTCAAAACCGGTCCCGACATCTCCACCGACGACATCACCCCGGCCGGTGCCCGGGTCCTGCCCTACTGGTCCAACATCCCCAAGGTTTCCGAATTCACCTTCGAAGGTGTCGACGACAACTACGCGTCGCGCGCGGCCCACGATCGCGACCTCGGCGGCAGCCACGCCATAGTCGGCGGCGCCAACTACGGCCAGGGCTCAAGCCGCGAAAACGCCGCCATCGCACCGCGTTACCTCGGTGCCCGAGTCGTCATCGCCAAAAGCTTTGCGCGCATCCACTGGCAAAACCTCATCAACTTCGGGGTGCTGCCCCTGACCTTCACCGACGCATCCGACTACGACCGCCTTCACCCCGGCGACACCATCCGCATCGCAAACGTCGAGGCCGCGTTGACGGCAGGCAACGAGGTGATGGCGACCATCGACGGATCAGACGACTCAATTCCGCTGCATCACAACCTATCTCAACGCCAAATCAAGATCCTCATGGCCGGCGGGGCCATCAACTGGCACGACAACCGCGGACCCGGTCACGTTGCGTCGAACACGGCTCCATCAGCCGCGCCGGCCGCACACATCCAACCAACAACGCAACGAGGACACCAATGACGACAATCCGAGTCGGCAAATCAGCGTCACACGCTGCTCCTGCCGCACCCGACCGTGCCCGCCAGCCCACTGATCCGGCTGGTCCGACAGGCCGCCTTTCGTGTTGGCTTGCCAACATGACGCTCGACGACGTTCCGGCGACGGTGCGCGAACGCGCCAAGCATCTCATCCTCGACGGGATAGCCTGCGCCCTGGTCGGCGCGCAACTGCCCGTATCCCGAACGGGGGTTAACGCCGTGACCGCCCTCGACGGCGCCGGCGACGCCGCCCTCATCGGGTGGGGAACACGCACCACCAGCCCTACCTCGGCGGCAATGCTGAACTCCAGTTTCATCCAAGGCTTCGAGCTCGATGACTACCACCCGATCGCGCCCCTACATAGCAATGCCCTCGTGCTGCCAGCGATGCTCAGCGCCGCCCACCAGATCAAACCCGTTTCCGGGGAACGTTTTCTCCTGGGCGCGATCCTGGGCTATGAAACCGGGCCGCGGGTCGGACAAGCGCTCGGCGGCCTGGACATGCTATCCCGCGGCTGGCATTCGGGCGTGGTCTTCGGCACCCTGTCGGCGGCCGCCGCTGCGGGAACGATCTACGGACTAAACGCCGAGGGCTTCGAAGATGCACTGGGGATAGCCGCCACCCAGTCCTGCGGCCTGATGTCAGCACAGTTCGAATCGATGGTCAAACGCATACAACACGGCTTCGCCGCGCGCAACGGGCTCACCGCCGCCGCGTTGGCCGCCGGCGGCTACACCGGGATCAAACGCGTCTTCGAGCGCCGATATGGCGGATATCTCGCCACCTTCGGCCAGGGCCACCACACCGACGCCACCGCCATCTACGAGGGTCTCGGCACGGCGTGGGAGACCCAGCGCATCGCCGTGAAGCCCTATGCCGCGATGGGTCTTTTGCACGCCGCTATCGACGCCGCGCTGAAGCTGCGTGGCAGCGGCGAGGCTGTCGTCGATCAGATCGCGCGCATCGATATCGACATGTCTGAAGCGGCCTACAGCCATGGCGGATGGCAAGCCACCCGGCCACTGACGACAATCGGCGCGCAAATGAACGTCGCCTACGCGGTCGCCGTCGCACTTCTGGACGGGTCAGTGCTCATCGACCAATTCAGCCAAAGACGCATCAATAGCGACGATGTGTGGAGGCTCATTACCCGAACACACACGCATCACGAGAAGTCCTACGACGCCTTGCCGGAAAGTCAGCGCCTCACCACGCGTCTGTTGATCACCTCCCATGACGGCACAACTCGCGAGCAGGTGGTCACCCACCCGCGCGGCACCGGGGACCACCAGCTCACCAACGCCCAAATCGTGGACAAGTACCGCAGTCTGACCCACGCAGTGATCGGGCGCCGCCGCCAAGACGCGATCCAGAACACGGTGCTCGGCCTCGAGACGCTCGACGACATCGTGATCCTGACAGGCATGCTCAACCCGCCGGTGAACTCGGCCCTCAGTTAATGCCCGGCACTGGGGGACCCTACGAGGACAACGAGGCATGCCGCACAACCTCACCCAAACGGTGATCAGCGAACACCTCGCCGACGGAACCATGACAGTGGGCGACGAGATAGCCCTGCGCATCGACCTGCCGCCGCTGCAAGATGTGCTGTATGCCGACTTCGACACTAGTGTGAATCGAATTGTTGCCCAACCCTTTTTGTTGAATGCCGAAGTCGACCGCGTCACGGCCACACGGGTGGAGGGCATGCGATCAGTGAAGTCACGCAGCTTGGTGCGGTCGTATTCCAGACCGTCGGGTTGGCAGTCGCTTCGATCGGTCCATTTCGCTGCTCAGAGTGTTGTGCTGCCCGCGGGCCGCGAATCAGTGGGTGCGGTAGCGGTGTTCGAGTTCGTCGTAGGTGGCCTTGCGGACCAGGCGTTGGCGTTCGTCCCACGGCGCGAGCTGATCGCGAGCCGTATCCAACGAACCGATGTCGCGAAGCCTCCTCAGCACTGTTTGGCTGCCCAGGATCGCCCCCTGCATGGCGGCGTTGGCGTAAAGGATGATGGAAAAGCCCATGGCTACCAGCTCGTCACGGCTCAGAAGGGGTGTTTTTCCGCCTTCGACCATGTTGGCCAGCTTCGGAATTCCTGGCATGCATTTACCTGCCGCGCGGAGTTCTTCGCGTGAGTGGAGGCCCTCGATGAAAAGGACATCGGCCCCGGCTGCCGCGTAGGCTGCGGCGCGGTCGAGTGCGGCGTCCAGACCATGGTTTGCGCGGGCGTCGGTCCGGGCGATGATGACGGTGTTCTCGTCGCTGCGGGCGTCGACCGCGGCGTGGATCTTTTGCACCATTTCGGCCGCGCTGATCACTTCCTGACCGTCGAAATGCCCGCAGCGCTTCGGGGCGACCTGGTCCTCCAGCTGGAGACCGGCGGCCCCGGCACGTTCCAGGACACGTACCGTGCGTGCGACCGCGATGGCATTGCCGAAGCCGGTGTCGGCGTCGACGACAAGAGGTAGGTCAACGGCGTCCGCCACAGCGGCGGTGTTCGCAACGATTTCCGGCAGTGAAATCAGGCCGATGTCCGGGAGACCGAGGTAGGTGTTGGTGAGTCCCGCGCCGGTGAGGTAGACGGCGTCGAACCCGAGGTCCTGTGCGATGAGCGCGGTGAGCGCATTGGGTACGCCGGGCAGCAGTAGTCCATGGTCGGTGGTGAACAAGTCGCGCAGGCGCTCACCCGGCGAACGGGCCGGGGCGCTGCGTACCTTGTTTCCGTCGGCGGGTGTCACGGGGGTCTCCTGTTCGTGTCAGTCGGCAGTGGTCGGGGTGGCGAAGGTCGTATGGCCGATCACGTCATCGGTCATCGCGGCGACGATGTTGTGCAGACTGTTGTTGATGTGCAGGGCAGTGGCCTGCACAGCGGCGGTTTCATCGCCGTCCTGGATGGCCGCACAGATGGCCAGATGCTCTACGACGGTCTGGGCCATGCGCGGTGGTCGGCGTTTGGCGATCTGGCGCAGTCGCTGCAGTTGTGTGCGCAGCCTTTCCAGTCTTCGGCGGATTTTCGAACAGCTCTGCCTGTAAGGGATCGCGATCCGCGTCGAACGATTCCAGAATGAGTCCGGCGGGCGACGATGCGACGAGAGGTGCATGGAGGAAGCAGTCGTGATGCGGCGCGAGGTGGACCTGATTGAGTTCACAAAGCGCAGCAAGTTTTTTCAAGGCCGTGTAGCCGCCTGACATGGTGCTGTCCGCCTGCAAAATTTGAATCGCGTGATCTTCAATGAGATCGCGGCATCTGAACATGGTCAATTCGCTCTCGCCGCCCGAGAGCGGGATCTTTGTCTGCTGCGCCAAAAGACGAAGCTCCCGATGATCGTCGTTCCACCGCACGGGCTCCTCGAGCCAGCGAACGTTGAGCGGCTCCAGCAGTCGCGCGCCTTCGATCGCCGTCTGCAGCGACCAGCCTCGGTTGACGTCGATCATCAAATCATCGTCCGCTCCAATCACCTCGCGTATGGCTTCGATCCGCGCAATATCTTCTTTTCAAACGGCAGCCCACCTACCTTAGCCTTGAACGCGCGATGGCCCTTCGACTTGAGCTGCTGGAGTTCATCCTTGATTTCCGGGATGGTCTTGCCGTCGCGGTAATACGCGCAAGTCACGTAATACGGCACCGTGTCGCGGTAGCCGCCGAATAGGCGATACAGCGCCATGTTGGCGGCCTTTCCGATAGCGTCCCAGCACGCGATATCGATCGCCGAAAGTATTCGGATAATCGGCTCCCTCCCCCAACCTTTTTCGTACGCAACGCGCTGCGACGTCAGGCCGAAAAGCTTTTCGTACAGCCGCTCTGGGGCCGAGGCATCCTCCCCGAGCACCAGGTCGGCTATCCCGGACTTGAAGGCCTGAATCATCGGCTCGGCCGAGCTATAGCTCGTAGCAAGGCCGAAGCCCTCGACCCCATCTCGCGTTCGAATGCGGACAAGTAACTCATTTGCTCGCGGCACGATGAAATTGCTGACCCAATAGGCCGGTCCATCGTTAGGAGCGGTAAGGATTTGAACGTCGAGTTCTACAATTTTCATCTGTCCACTCCTGATAAGGCATCCACGTTGGCGCGCTGGGCGCCGTCATCGCCGCAGCCACCGGGAATCAGCGCCGACAGATAGCCGGCCTTGGTCAGCGTGTCGACGAGCTGTTCGGGATATTCGCGGTTGAAGTCGCCCTGCTGCCAGTACTTTTCGCCGAACTGTTCGCATAATATGCGCACCGTACGACGCAGTTCGGCGTGTTCGGGTGTGTCCGCACTGTTGGTGAGTTCGATGGTCACGCTGTCTACCTGTGGGTGGTGGCGTTTGTTCTCACATGAGGTGCATGCGTTGGGCGTTGTCGGTGAGCCAGCCTCGGTAGTCGGGGTGTGCCAGCCCGATGAGCGCGGCGGCACGTTCGGTGCTCGACAGCGCCTTGAGGTTGATGAGGCCGTATTCGGTGGCGACGTAGTGGGTTTCGTTGCGCGGTGTGGTCACCGGCCCGGAGAGCCGGGGAACGATCTTGCTGATGGTGCCGCCTCGGGTGGTCGATGCAAACGCGATCACCGATTTGCCGCCCCGGGAGGCGTATGCGCCGCGCACAAAGTCCAGTTGCCCGCCGGCGGCGCTGAATTGGTGGCCGTTGACGTGTTCGGAGTTGCACGCCCCGGTCAGATCCATTTCCACGGTGGAGTTGACCGAAATCACGTTGTCGTTTTGGGCGATCACGGCGGGGTCGTTGACGTAGTTGACCGGATAGCTTTCCAGGGCGATGTTGTCGTTCATGAACCGATAGGTGTCGCGATCGCCCATCGCGAAGGTGAAGACCGCCTTACCCCGGTTTAGTGTCTTGTAGCGGCCGGTGACGACCCCGCGGCGCACCAGATCGGCCAGCGCCGGGGTGAACACCTCCGAATGGATCCCGAGATCGGCGCGGTCGCGAAGTTCTTCGCACACCGCCTGGGGCAGACCGCCGACCCCGATCTGAATGCAGGCCCGATCGGGAACCAGGGCCGCGACCTGTCGGCCGATCAGCCGGTCGACATCGGATATCGGGCGCTGCGCCAGTTCGGGCAGCGCCGCGTCGTTCTCGACGACGGCGTCGACCTCGGACACGTGTAGTGCTGATTGGCCGTACACCCGCGGCATATTGGGGTTGACTTCGACGACCAGTTGGTGGGCCTGTCGTGCCACCGAGCTGATGTAGTCGTTGTTGGTGCCGAACGTGAAGTAGCCGTGCTCATCCATCGGGGACACCGTCACAATGCAGGTGTCAACCGGAATCGACTCGGCGAACAGCCGCACCGACCCGCTAAACGAGGTCGGGATGAAATAGACCACCTTGCGACCGTCCTGCTCGCCGCGCTTGATCAGCTCACGCTCGGGGCGCTGCAAGAACATCGAGTACGGCAGCAATCGTCCCATCAGTTCGTAATGCAGGACGGTCTGGGCCATCGGGGTTTCGGCGTGAAAGTAGTACATCTTGACGCGATCGATCTCGCCACGTTCGGCGCGGCCGGCCAAGGCGCGTAGCAGCGCCGGCGGTTGGCTGACGGCCTGCCCGATGGCTACCGAGGAACCGGTGTTCACCGCTTCCATGGCGGTGTCGGCGTCGGTGAGTTTGGCGTGGTAGATGCCGGCGTTGTCGAGCAGTACGGAGTTGCTCATCAGTAGTTCGCCGCCTCGGCCGGTGAGCCCGCGCGAGTGTAGATCAACATGGTGCGTTCGAACGTCATCACCACCACACCGTCCTGGTTGGTGCCGGTGGTTTGCACCGTGACGATGCCCTGGGCGGGACGGCTTTTCGACAGCCGTTTCGACACCACCGTTGAGGTCGCGTAGAGGGTGTCCCCGGCGAACACCGGTGCGGTGGCGCGTACCTTGTCCCAGCCCAGGTTCGCCACCACCTTGGCGCTGACGGTGCGAACGCTCATCCCGGTCAGCATCGCGATGGTCAGCGTGGAATCAACGAGGAGCTTCTTCCATTCGGTGGCTGCGGCGTAGTTGGCGTCGAAGTGCACCGGCTGTGTGTTCATCGTCAGCAGAGTCATCCAGATGTTGTCGGTGTCGGTGATGGTGCGACCGGGTCGGTGCTCGAAGGTGTCGCCGACGACGAAATCCTCGTAATACAACCCGGATGTCTCGCGGTACACGTGGGGGGCTATCTCGTTGTAGGCCGATATTTGAGTTTCCATGTTTTGTCTCGTTCAGTGGTGGGTGCTGTGCAATATGCGGCGGGCGCGACGGGCGACCGCTTCGTCGACCATCGATCCTGCAACGGTTCCCACGCCGACCTGGTTGGCGTTGATGACCTGCCTGGCCCACGCGATCTGGTCCTGGTCTGGCGTGAATGCCGCGTTGATGACGGGAATTTGCGCGGGGTGGATCGCCGCCTTGCCGGCGAATCCTTGGGCAACGGCGCGCTTGAGTGCTTGCCCCAAGCCGTCGGTGTCGGTGATGTCGAAAAACGGTGAGTCGATGACCGGGATCGCTGCGGCGGCCGCGTGTATCAACAGCAGGCTGCGCGCGTACCCGGTCACCTCCGCGGCGACGTCGGCTCCGAGATCTGCGGACATGTCGGCGCCGCCGAACATCACCGCATCGACGACGTGTGGGTCCAGCAGGTCTGCGATTCGCGTCACTGCGCGGGCGCTTTCATAGATCACGATCACCCCGGCCTTTTTCTTCGCCTGGCCCAGCACGGATTTGACCAGAGCTGCTACGGCCGCGGATTCGGCTTTGGGGATCACGATGAAATCCGGGTCGGCAGCAGAGCCCAGCAGTGCGGTCAGATCGTGCCAACCCGCCAGTGTCGCCGGCGAGTTGATCCGCAGCGCCGTGGAAGGCCGCGACGGTCGCTGGGCTGCAAGGTAATTCAAGGCGGCACGGCGTGCCTGATCTTTGGCCGCCGGCGCCACCGAATCCTCCAGGTCCAGGATCACAGCGTCGGCACCCACGGTGGCGGCCGCGGTGAAGTGGTCCGTCTTGGTCGCCGGAGTGAACAACATGCTGCGGGGAATCGACCGCATATCCGGGGCTCCTTTCCAATACACGACCACGCTAAGGACTTCCCACCCTCCCGTCTACTAGAATCTTTAGAAGAAACGATTGCGTCTTGCGCAAGTATTGGTTGGGGGCGAGATGGAGCTATATCAACTGCGGTATTTCCAGACGGTTGCCGAGGTCGGCACCCTTCGAGAAGCCGCCGAGTATCTCGCGGTGTCGCAATCGGCAGTAAGCCGGGCGGTCACCCTGCTCGAGTCGGAGATCGGGGTTGAGTTGTTCACCCGACGCGGTCGCGCCAACGAACTCAACCGGTTCGGCACGGCGTTTCTGCAGGCCACCCAGGCGGCTCAGCGTGGCCTCGATACCGCGGTAGCCGGCGTTCGGCAACTCGCAGGCGCCGATGGCGGGACCGTGGCGCTGGGGTTTCTTCATTCGCTGGGAGTGGCTACCGTGCCCGCACTGATCCGGCAGCATCATGACCGGTTCCCGGCCGCGAGATTCGAACTGCACCAACGCTCCGGACACGCCCTACTCGGCGACCTGGCAAGCGGTGTCACCGACGTATGTCTCAGTTACCCAATGACATTCGAGCAATCCCAAGACGTCACCTGGGAGCCATTGTTCACCCAACAGCTCTACGCCGTTGTGCACCGAGAGCATCCCCTCGCGACGCGCCAACTGATCGGCTTCGACGAAATTTCCGACCAACCATTCGTCGCCCTCGACCCCGATCACACGCTGCGCAAAATCTTCGACGACGCCTGCGCCCGGCACGACATCACGCCCACGATCGCCTTTGAAGGAACAGACATCACGACGCTGCGAGGCCTCATCGGTGCGCGATTGGGCATCGGCATACTTCCCCGCGCATCGACACCCAGCCCCGACATCGTCGAAATCGCCGTCGACGACAAACAACTCGTCAGGCCCATCGCGGTCGGTTGGATGTCGAACAGATACCTCCCACCCTCGGCCGCACACTTCCGTGACAGCGCGCTGGTGTCGTATCGCAACGAGAATCGACCCACCACATGAGTGCCGTATTCGAGATCAGGACAACAGGTTAGCTGCTGCCGCCCCACTGCCTGCCCTGGGTGTGGCAGCCCAACTGCGGCAGCCGCATGGCGGCGGGTGTGGCTATCATCAGCGGACGAAACGCTTAGAACGACTAATCAGAATCTCAAGTTCCTGTCATTTATGACATCGAGATGACACGACGATGAGATTTATGTCATCAGAAATGAGAACCTACAGACGTAACGCACGCCGATAACCGTGTGATGTGTAAACCGCGACAAGGGCAGCTGACGGGCTACGACGATCGTCTTCGTCGGGCCGGTACGATGCTTGGGCCGTGGTCAGGGCGGAGTGAGCATTACCGTCGTCGCCGGTCCCTGAAGGCCCATGTCCTGTCGTGTCCCCAGTACCACCGTTCGCGACGGCCGTCACAGCTCCAGTCCGTCGGTCTCGAAGCTGCTCGCCTCCTGTGCTGCGGCGATCGCGGTGGTGGCGTGTTCGTAGCCGTCGCGCCCTTCGTGTGCACGATCTCCCGCATACGTACGCCTCACTGGCGCGGCGGGCCGGGGCAGATCTGCGGTTGTTGCAGAAGACGATGGGCCACGCCTCGATCACGGTCACTGCGCACATCTACGCCGACCTCTACGACGACGAGCTCGACGACATCGCCTCGGCGCTAGACGCTCTCGACGACGTCCGCGGAGGTCGCCGCTGAGAATTTGGCCGGATTTTGGCCGGATGAATTTCGCCCGAGCAGGACCGATTGCGAGAATTCAGCGGGCCGTCAGGCCTCTGAACTGCAAGTATTCGTGGTGGCCAGGGCCGGGATCGAACCCGCGACCTTCCGCTTTTCAGCGCGAAGGCCACGCAGTCGATCAGGGGGCGGCAAGGGTGCTGGTGAATGCGGTATGGATGGCGCGGCTGAGCTGGACGACATCACCGGCTAACGTTGTGAGGCATCGTGAATCGATGAACAGGCTGTGCTCGATGAGCATCCCCTGCCCGGTGAGGACGAACCGGCGACATAGGTGCAGTACTGCGCCCACACCGGCAGTCCGCCGGTGGACAAATATCCGCTCGCGCAGACGGCTGCCACACCAGGAATCGATGGTGTCACCAACACCCAAGTTAAGATATTCTCAGCGTGCACGTCACGCAGGGCGCAATCCGCCTGGCTCACAACGATTTCTGTCGCTGGGACGCCGGTGAATCGGTACAGGCTCACCGTGTCGCAGTCGTATGCGCCGCCATCTGAGGATGGGACACGCACCGCGGTCCGCGACGGCCTGAAACCCTGGCCGTCCAAAGCGGCAAGGCGCCAGCCGGCCGGGACACCCAGTCCAGTCAGCCACCGCGGCAAATCGTCAGCGCGAACCTGAACCAGATCATCGACGTGGTCGGCGATCACAGCAGCCGGCGAGGACACCGACGGCAACCCGCCCCACTCATCGGGGTGCTGTTGCTCCATCCAGGTCAGCTCCGCCCCGGATACACGAGCTTCGGCAGCTGGGACAAACCCACAGGCCGAACGCCCCGACGGCCGCCAATCCGCCGGCCGCGGCTTCGTCCGGCGATACCGGCGGAACATGGATGCTGACCGGCGGACCCGGCGCGGACGGCGGCGCCGCTACGGCCGGTCGTCTCACCGGACGAAGGCGTGGACACCCCCGGCGTCGCCGTCTGCCGCAGCGTGCGCGCCGTCGCCCGCAGCCGCCTGCTGGAACGACTGGGAAAGCTGACGCCCGACACAATGCGCCAAGTCGAACGCGCCCTCGCCATGATTTTGGGCATTGAGGGCTGATTCCCGCTGCTAGTCCAGCGTGTAACCAAGCCGCTCGGCGAGCTTGTGCAGCAAGCCGATCGCGGCATCGGCGATCACCGTCCCGGGCGGGAAGATGGCGGCGGCTCCGGCAGCGTAGAGCTCGTCGAAGTCACCGGGCGGAATGACGCCGCCGACCACGATCATGATGTCGGGCCGGCCCACCTCGGCCATCGCGTCGCGAAGTGCGGGCACCAAGGTCAGGTGGCCGGCGGCCAGCGAGGACACACCGACCACATGCACATCGTTGTCAGCGGCCTGACGGGCCACCTCTTCGGGCGTGGAGAACAGCGATCCGACGTCGACGTCGAACCCGATGTCGGCGAATGCCGTCGCGATCACCTTCTGACCGCGATCATGGCCGTCCTGGCCCATCTTGGCCACCAGAATCCTGGGACGACGGCCATCGGCCTCGGCGAACCTCTCGACTAGTTGGCTGGCATTTGCGATGTTGGTGGCCTTTCCAGCTTCGTCACGGTAGACCCCGGCGATCGTGCGGATCTCCGCCTGGTGCCGGCCGTACACCTTTTCCAGCGCGTCGGAGATCTCCCCGACCGTGGCCTTGGCCCGGGCCGCGTCGATGGCCAAAGCGAGCAAGTTATTGCCCAGCCCATCCACCCCGGCGCGGCCGTGGGCGGCGGCTGCCCGGGTTAGCTCGGCGAGGGCGGCCTCGACCGCCGAGTTGTCTCGGCTTGCCCGCAGCTCTTGCAGTTTGGCCAGCTGTTCGGTACGCACCCGGCTGTTCTCGACCTTGAGTACCTCGACTTCTTGGTCCTCGTCGACCTGGTATTTGTTGACCCCGACCACCGGCTGAATGCCCGAGTCGATACGCGCCTGGGTGCGCGCGGCCGCCTCCTCGATGCGCAGCTTGGGGATGCCGTCGCTGATGGCCGCAGCCATGCCGCCGTGCTCGGCCACTTCGGCGATGTGGCCGCGCGCCCGCTGCGCGAGCTGATGTGTCAGCCACTCGACGTAATAGGAGCCCGCCCACGGGTCGATCGGCCGCGTCGTGCCTGACTCCTGCTGCAATACCAGCTGGGTGTTACGGGCGATCCGGGCGGAAAACTCGGTGGGCAGCGCCAGCGCCTCGTCCAGCGCGTTGGTGTGCAGGGACTGGGTGTGGCCCTGGGTCGCGGCCATCGCCTCGATGCAGGTGCGCGCCACGTTGTTGAAGGCGTCCTGGGCGGTCAGCGACCAGCCTGAGGTCTGCGAATGTGTGCGCAGCGACAACGATTTGGCGCTCTTCGGGTCGAACTTGGCGACCAGTTCGCTCCACAGCAACCGGCCCGCCCGCAGTTTGGCGACCTCCATGAAGAAGTTCATCCCGATGCCCCAGAAGAACGACAACCGGGGCGCGAACTTGTCGATGTCCAGCTCGGCGTCCAGGCCCGCCTTGATGTAGTCGACGCCGTCGGCCAGGGTGTAAGCCAACTCCAAATCCGCTGTGGCACCGGCTTCTTGGATGTGGTAGCCGGAGATCGAGATGGAGTTGAACTTCGGCATCTTGACGCTGGTGTAGCCGAAGATGTCGGAGATGATGCGCATCGACGGCTTGGGCGGGTAGATGTAGGTGTTGCGCACCATGAACTCTTTGAGGATGTCGTTCTGGATGGTACC
>Ga0209448_10000526_pt1 | contig 12638 bp, 11 predicted proteins | sample BogFormECP14_OM2_FD_188245 | JGI IMG/M metagenome (GOLD analysis project Ga0209448, IMG submission 188245) | Bog forest soil microbial communities from Calvert Island, British Columbia, Canada - ECP14_OM2 (SPAdes) (version 2) | ecosystem: Environmental > Aquatic > Freshwater > Wetlands > Bog ... | reverse complement strand
GAGATAGGCCATAAAGGGATAAGCGAACGCCGCAGTGGAGATGAGGAAGTTGCCGCCCAGCAGCAACCAGATCACCGCCGGGTAGGAGGCAGGGACCGGCGTGCCGGGAGCGTCTGCGACCGCGAGAGAAGTCATGAGGATACGTTGTCCTTCATCAGGTTTGGTGGGGTTGAAGGATTGATGTGGGTTGCGGCCGGTTAGCGGGGACAGCTCCCGCGGAATGCGGGCGCCAAGGTCAGGTAAGTGCAGGGCTCGTCGGCTGACTTCCAGGAAGCCGCCTGGGCGCGACGACTGGCGTTACCCCGAGCCGCACGCGCAAGAGCTTCGAACACGCGCACGCCCCGAGGAGCGACCGTACTGGTGTGGGCGGCCGTAAAAGCCTTGTCGGAGAACGAAGCTGTAGATGTCATGAAATGAATGTATTGGCCGGATGGTGGCGCCAAAATCCGTCGGTTGATCCTTTGAGGTAACGAACCACCCTCCTACAATCAGAGGAGGGTGGCGGACGAACGCCTCGGCGGGCAACCGGTCCTGCGGTGGCGCGGTCGGCGCTCGGTGCAGCATCGCGCAAAGCGTGTCCCACGGTATAGACCCAGGTGTTCGCCCGGCAACAGTACCATTGGCACGCGGAATCGCCACAGGTCTTCGTTAGCGCAGGCGAGCTGGTTGCGCGGTCAGCACGACAAGGCCGGTTCGGGCCGGAGCGAGTTTCCCGAACCAGAACCGGCCAATCATGCTGTGGTAAAGCATGTTTCGCCAGTCCTCTTAACCTAGCTGGCATAGACCGCGATCGAGCGGCCGCGGCGGGGCGGGCCCGCCAGCGGGCGTCAGCGCGCTGCTCAGTGGCAGGCACAGGGCAGCGCCGAGCAAGCCGACCGCAAGCGTGCTAACCGCTACCACCGGCTGCCCGCCATGGCTGAGACCGTAGGAGGCGAGGATCGGCGCGATCACCGCGGCGACCGCCATGCCGGTGCCCCAGATACCGTGGTAAACGCCACGTTGCGCGGCCGGGGCGATGCGGTGCACGACGCCGGCGCCGACGGCAAACCAGACGATCTCGCCCGGTGCACACGCCACTGCGGCCACGGTGAACATCGCTGCGCTGTGGGCGAGTGTGCCGACGCCCATGCATACGGCCGTCCACACCGACGCGGCCGCCAGGATGTCCAGCCTTGGGCCGCCGGCGAGGCATCGGCTCAGCCAGGGTGTAATCATCGGGGTCAGCGTCATCACCGCCAGGGCATGCGTCATCACCGCCAAGCCGAACGCGCCCGCAGACAGGCCCTGCGCGATCATCAGCATCGGCATCACCGCAAACAACCCCATCAGTGCCGTCAGCGTTGCCACGCTTGATGCCAGCAGTAACACCAGGCGAGCGTCGGAGAAGACCTCGCGGTATCCCGTCCTCGCGGATGCGGCTCGGCAAGTGTCGGGTGGCAGGCAGCGCAACGCCACGACACCGAAGACCGCACAGGCGGCGGCGTTGAGCAAGAACAGTGCGGGCAGGCCCAGCGAACCAGCGAGCAGTCCGCCGGCCGCGCCGGTGATGGCACCCCCGCCGTTGATGACCCAGCCGAACCGGAATGCGTCGACCTTGGCCCGGCGCTGGTGATCGGGGATCAGCTCGCTGATCGCGGCGCTGATCACCGGACGTGGTGCGTCACAGACGATGCCGGCCAGCGCGGCGCCGGCGACCAACACGAGCGCGCTGTGGACGCCGGCCATCACAGTGAGCACCACTGCGCCGAACGCCATGGTGGCTACCAGCGTCGCGCGTCGCCCGATCCGGTCGATGAGCCACCCGCACAGCAATTGACCCACCACCCAGCCGACCCCGAAGGCCGTCAACACCATGGCGACCAGTCCGGCGCCGTGCCCGCGCTCGGCGACGTGATAGCTCATGAACGGGTAAGCGAAGGATGCACCGCAAACCAGCAGGTTCCCGCCGAGCAATAGCCAAATCATGGCCGGATAGCGCGTCGGCGTCGGCGGGCGCCCCTCGCAGACCGCGGACTGGTCGGCACTCGCGGAGCGCGGCAGCACACAAGTCAGCACTGCCACCAACTCACCGTCAGGGTCGGCGGTGAGCGGCGGCGTTATTGTCATAGGCAACAACGTATTAGGCGTCTAGCTGCGCGAACATCCGTCGATATGACCGTTGAGTGGACGAGCGCGCCTCCTCCGATCGGAGGAGACGTGGCGGCGCGGCAACACGTCAGGTTCGAACTGCGACGGTTTCGCGAAGCCGGCGGCGCGCACCACGACGTTGCCGCCCAGCAGAAGCCAGATCACCACCGGGTAGCCGCCGGGTTCCGGCGCTGCGCCGCCGCGCAGGGCGGTCAGCGCCGCGGGCCGGTGTCCGATCGACTTGGCTGAGGTCACACGCCAAACGTAAAGGCGCCGGGCCGGGCGGAAATCCTGCGATCGCGCCCAATGCTGAGAACTGTTCCTCCTATGATTGGAGGATGACCACCGCCGCGCCCATCACCGTGGTGGTGGGCGACGACCATCCGATGTATCGGGACGGCGTGGTCCGGGCGCTGAAGGACAGCGGCAGAATTCGGGTGGTCGCGGAGGCCGGCGACGGGCGTGCCGCGCTGACCGCGATCCGCGAACACCAGCCGTCGGTGGCGCTGCTGGACTACAAGATGCCCGAGCTGGACGGGCTGGAGGTGGTGCACGCCGTCGCCCGCGACGGCCTGGCTACTCATGTGCTGCTGCTGAGCGCGTTCAACGATGCCGCGCTGGTGTACAAGGCGCTGGCCGCCGGCGCGGCGGGCTTCCTGACCAAGGACTCCGACCGCGCCGAGATCGTCGCGGCGGTGATCAGTTGCGCCAATGGCGCCGGATATGTGCCGACGTCGTTGGCCAGCGGGCTCGCCAATGAGCTGCGCCAGCGAGCCAAAGGGGATTCGGCGCTGCTGTCACCGCGGGAACTCGAGACCATCCGGATGATCGCCGAAGGACTTTCGGCGCCCCAGATCGCGGCGAAATTGCATCTGGCGCCCACCACGGTGCGCACCCATGTGCAGAACCTCTACGCGAAGCTTGGGGTGTCTGACCGTGGGGCGGCAGTCGCCGAGGCGATGCGGCGGCGTTTGCTGGAGTGAGCATCTCACGTGCTCAGCGGCGCCTCGACGCCGTCAACTTGACTAGGGCGACGCCGCCTGGAAGCCATACGGCTGGGGTCCCCCAATCTACGTGGGCCGCCAAATCGCCTGACTCACTTCGCTTTTGGTCCTGAATCTCCATACAGAAAAGGACCGCCCCGATGTCTCACGACCATCGCAATGCGGCGGCCGCCGGGTGTCGACGCCGATCGCGGCGCGGTTTATCACGTAACCCAAATTAAGGAGATGCGACGCAATGGATTTCACCTTTTTGCCCCCGGAGATCAATTCCGCCCGGATGTACAGCGGCCCGGGGTCGGGCTCGCTTTTGGCCGCCGCTGGAAGCTGGGACTCGCTGGCCGCCGAGCTGAGCACCACGGCCGAGACCTACGGATCGGTGGTGTCGAGCCTGACCACCTTGCACTGGCATGGCCCCGCGTCGGCGTCGATGCAGGCCACGGCCACCCCCTATGTGGGTTGGCTGTACACGACTGCCGAGCAGACAAAGCAGACGGCCATGCAGGCCCGGGTGGCAGCAGCGGCCTTTGAGCAGGCATATGCGATGACTGTGCCTCCGCCGGCGGTCACGGCCAACCGCGTCCAGTTGAGATCATTGATAGCGACGAACTTTTTCGGCCAGAACACCGCGGCGATCGCGGCTACGGAGGCACAGTACGCCGAGATGTGGGCCCAGGACGGCGCCGCGATGTCTGGCTACGCCAGCAGCTCGTCGGCAGCCACCCAGTTGCCACCGTTTTCCCCCCCGCAGCAGACCACCACCCCGGATGCGCAGACCGCTCAGAGCAACGCGGTCAGCCAAGCCGTCAGCACCCCCGCCGCTGACGCACAGTCGGTGTTGTCGGGACTGGAATCTGAATTGTCCGGGGTCGTGCAGCAGGTGGAGGCGCTGCCGGGTATCCCTGACGACTTCACCGCCCTTGACGGCCTATTCGCTGTGTATTCAACGGTCTCCGACATCCAGGATTTCCAGTCGTTTGCTTCCGGAGTCATTGGGGCCGAGAACAATTTGGGCATTTTGCCCGGTGTAGGGGCAGCGGCAGCGGCGGCTCCGTCCGAGCTCGCTCCGGCGCTCACCGGGGTGAACCAGTTAAACGGTGCCGCGTCGGGCCTTGGTGGTGCTGGCCTGGGCAACATAACCGCAACCCTTGCCCGGGCAAATACGATCGGGCCGATGTCTGTGCCGGCGGCCTGGTCCGCACCGTCGGCCCACACTGTCTCGGCGTTGTCGGGCGCCGGTTTGACCACGCTCCCAGGGACCGACGAGCTGGCCGAGTCCGGATCCGGTATGCCAGGCGTACCCGGGATGCCAGCGGGCACGGTCTCGCGAGCCTCGGGCGTCATCCCCCGATACGGGATCCGGCTCACGGTGATGACGCGCCCACTCGCAGGTGGGTGAGAGACCCTAACCAGCAGCCCGTTGACCTTCAATAGTAGGTGCCGGGTCGGTTCACCCCTTGAGGGGTAGTTCCACGCAGACGTGGGTGCCGGCGGGAGTATCGAGAAAGAGAAAGACTCCGCCGGCGGCGTCAACCCGGGCCCGATGCGACGCCAAACCGATGTGGCCCTCGCCCAGGCGGCGCGCCGCGGTCTCGCTGCTGACTCCCACACCGTCGTCGGCCACATCCAAAACGCAGGTCTTATCGGTGATCCCAAGTGTGACCGATGCACTATGGGCGTGCGAATGTTGCACCACATTGGAGACCAACTCACGCACCACCCCGAACACGATGGGGTCGATCGCACTGCGGATCGGGTAATCGATGTCGGTCGAGATCTTGATACCCGAACGCTGCGCGGCAAGCGCGGCCAGCTGTTCAACCGCAGCACCCAACCCGACCTGCTCAAGAATAGCCGGATGCAGCTCGAAGGTCGCCTGCCGCAGTTGCTCCGAGGCAGCCCGAAGACCGGCCAGCGCACGCCCGACACGCTCATCGCCGGGAAATGCCGTATCCAATTCGACGAGCTCCTGGCGCACCGCCAGGATGTCTTGAAGCGGTCCATCGTGAATGGACTCCGAAATCCGACGCTGCAGCACGTCTGACGCGGTCATCGTCTGAGCAAGCAATTCCTCCCGCAATGCGCTCAAACCGGCCACCGAGCGCGTATGCCGTTCCTCGATGCGAACGACCACAAAGGCTGTACCACAAAGGAATCCGTAGAGCACAAACCGAAAAATGGACTCGAACAATCCGCTCGAGCGCAACATCACCGGGTCTTCGAGCACCGCGATCGCGAACCCCACCATGGAGAAGACCAGCACCACCGCCGCCCGCCGCGAGGAGACATCGAGGCCCAACAGGATCGGCAGCATGGTCATGATCAGCAGCGGATAGATCCCGTTGGTGGACAGCAACTGAAAGACCGTCAACGCGACGACGTCAATGACGGTGAAAGCAAACGGCTCCAGCCGGCCGATTCCGACCAAGCGGCCCATCCCAACCCATCGACGGAAAGGAGAAAACGCCAGCGCCGCAGCACAGAGTGCAACGAATGCGTACAGGACGATCAATGCGCTCTGCTGCGGCCACTCAGACCGGCGCGTGCCGATAATCATGGCGGCGACCATGAGCCCCACCACACCGATCCGAAGCACCGACGCAATGCGATACGAGCGCAACTGGTGAAGCCTGCGTACTCGATCCAGTTCTGCGTCGCTGGTCATCGCCACCCGATCACCGTAATCATCCGCGCTAGCGCCCCCGAAGCAAACTGCAAAAATACGCATTAGGCTGTCCGGGATCGCGAACCGCGCTTTTGCGGTAAATCGCTAAACTCAGCGCCATGGCCGGCGCAGTGACGCTCGAGGCGGGAAACAACCCATGCGCACGAGTCAGCAACCGATCCACCCCAGCCGCGAACTCCGAAACGCTCACCCACCAAAATTAACCTGACCCCTGACAACGCCTAAGCCTCACGCGCTTTCCACAGCACGTCCCTGGCGCCCACACAGGCGATCAGGGCGGCGAGGATGGTGATGGCTCCGCCGACAAGCAACGGCGTACGGGGACCGGCGACGTCGGCCAGCCAACCGAGGAACGCCGCCCCGATCGGCCAGCCCCCCAGTGCGCACAGGGTGTAGATACCCATCACGCGACCGCGGACGTCGTCTCCCACAGTGAGATGTACTCGGGTCAGCACGAGTTTGGTGAAAGCCAGCATCGACGCGCCGGTCGGAAACAGCAGCAGCGCGATCGTCAAGTAGCACGGCATCAGCGCGACGCAGAGTTCCAGCGTTCCGAATGTGGCGGCCGTGGCCAACACCATTCCCAGGGGCGGGCACCCCCGCAGCAGCGTGGCCGCAGCCGTGCCGACGATTGCTCCGGCCGCCAGGACCGTACAAAGCACCCCATACGCGGCCGCCCCGCGGCCCAGGGTGTGATGCGCGATGCTGGCGAGGCTGACCGGGAAGATCATCCCGAACGTCGATGCCATCAGAAGCAACAGCAGACTGCTGCGCAGGTCGGTCCTACTCCATGCGTAGGCCAGCCCGTCGCGAACCCGGGTGCCAATTGCGTCGGCCGGCCCGACGGTGCGCACCGTGTGTCCGCCCGCGGGTATCAAGGCGGCGATGACGACGACGAATGACACCGCATTGCCGATGAAAAGATATCCACTACCGTCGACGGCGATCACGAGGCCGGCCAGCGCGGACCCGACGATTCGCGCGCAATTGTCTATCAGCAAGTTCAGCGCCACCGCGTCGCCCAGAAGGTCGTGGCTGACCAGTTGGGCGGTATAGGCCTGCCGCAGTGGCAGGTCCATCGCGCTTAGCGCGCCGGTGACAAGCGCTGCAACATAGACATGCCACACCTGAACCATTGAGGAAAGCTCGAGGCATCCGATGGTCAGCGCACACAGACCCATGCCGGTGCTGGTCAAGATCAGCAAGCGGCGAATATCGTGACGGTCAGCGAGGCTGCCGCCCCACAACGACAACATCAGTACCGGCAGGAACTGCAGCGCGATGGTGAACCCGACCGCGGCAGCACTGCCATTGGACAATTCGAGAACCAGCCAGTCCTGGGCGACCCGCTGCATCCACGTCCCGATCGCCGACGCGCCTTGGGAGAATGCCACCACGCGGAACTTGCGAGCCGAGTCCGCGAACAGGATTGGCAGACTACACCTCAGTCGGTTGATCGCCGGTGCGTGAACGGCGGGTAGTACACGGCGTACACGCATCGTCATCGCTGAACTCCAGCGGTGCGGATGAACAACCAGGCGCTCTGCGGGCCACCTAGTAACCAGCCAATGCCTGGCGCAATGCCATCAATTGCGGTGCGCACCAAGGCGACTGCCCATCCGGTCCGGTGCGCCAGGCCAGTCATCAGCCCCTCGCACGGACATCGCCTGAGCGCCACACCCAGGTAGAGCGCAGTGCAAGTGTGCTGTTTCTTTTCATACTGGCAACGTAGGGGTACGGGGCGACGCGATGTATCCCCAGATAACACGGACTTGTGGATGAGATTCCCTCCTACGTTCGTAGGAGGCTGGGTGTTAGCGATGCGCGGATACCTGGCCAATTGCCGCGAGGACAGCTATCGTGGCGCAACCGATGCGCCGAGTTCACTCGCGCAGCGGTACCACCACGCCGATATGGGCCAATCTGGACTTGCTAGATTCCCAATATCTTTCGTCAGAAGCTTGACGTGCTGTCAAAGCGGTGAAGAGTGGCCGTCAACCGGTCGAGTCTCGATCGCCCATCGAGATTTGTTGGAAGCGCCGTCGTCGACTGTGGCCTATAGCTTGCTCGGCGCGATCAAGGTGGTGGAGATCGCACGGCAAGGGTGCGTTTCGATGCGGGCGGCGAGGACTGCGGTCCGTTCGTTGAGGTATTGGTCGTCGCGGATGTTTAGGTTGGACTCGCGAAACAGGCAGGTTGCGAAGCGCGCGCCGAATATGTCGTTGGCCCCCAGTGCGGCCAGCACTATCGGTGGGGTGGCGATTCCCAGGGCTTCCGCTCGCTGATTACACACTTGCCACTAGTGTGGAAGCATGCTTCGCGGCGTTATAGGCGGGCTCCAAAGATGGCAGTATCGTGGGGGCCGTCCGCGGTGGTCGGCGCGCATCACAAACCGGTTGGGCTCCGTCATCTTTGCGGCCGGCATCGGGCCCAATCAAGCTGCCACACTTGAAGTACGTGGCCACAAGTCAGGGCGGACGATCTCATTCCCGGTAGTCGTCGCCAACTATGAGGGTGAGCGCTATTTGGTGGCCATGCTCGGCCAGCAGACGAAATGGGTGCGTAACCTGCGCGCCGGCGACGGCCGTGCGGTGTTGCAGCACGGGCAGCGCGAAGAGGTGTCTCTGGTCGAGGACCTCTCCGATAAGCGCGCCCCAATCTTGCGTCGGTACCTCGACCTGGCGGCCGGAGCACGTCCGTTCTTCGCGATCGACCGCGGTGCGCCGCTCAGCGAATTCGAGCGCATCGTCGACCAGTATCCCGTCTTTCGCGTCGCCTGATGGCCCGCGTCGAGGGCACTGCCGTAGTTCGCCGCACTCTTCGATCAGATGACACGTACGGGACCCGACACGGGCGACATCGGGATTCAGCAAACTGAGGCGGACGGAGGCCGTTGGGTGCTGGTCGGCCCAGCCGGGCCAGCAGCCGCAGCGCCAGCGGGGTGGTGACACCCCTCCGCTTCTCCCGTGAGGCGGCCGAATACGGTGGGATCGAATACGGCGGGTTACCGGTAGACTTCGTTTTCCATTATAACGCCGCGCCGCAACTTATTTCAGCGCAGGCGGCGCGTCAAGATGGATCGGGGTGGTTCAATGTCGCTGTCCGGTTTCGGGCGGGGAGATGAACAGCGGACTGGTCCAGACCTGGTGACCATCGAATTGCTTGGCCCGCAGGTAAACTGCACTGGCCGATGACGGGAGTCGCAGTGCCAGCTCGCCGGTCACGGTGGTCGGGAGCGCTGCGGGATCGGCGATCCGCTCGAGGTGCAACGTGAGGTTGAGGCCGCCCACGGCGACGTCACGCTGCCCCCCGCCGATCAGCTCCGCGCCGGTGAGCTCTATGGTCGCGCCGAGATCCTCCTCGAGCACCGTGGTGTGGATTGCGAACCGCGCCTGCGCAAGGTCGCCGAGGGCGAGCACGATCCCGATGTCGGACCCGTAGGTCCTGGTTTGCCAGCTGATCGCCTCACCGTCGGTGTGGAAGTGCTGCTCGGGATGTGTTGCCGCCCAGGGGGTCACAGCGTCCACGGTGGTCTCGCTGATCTGCACCCGGCCGGTCCAGGTGGCCCAGCGATATCTGTCTCGATGCCGGGCCCCGCCCCACCGGATCCGCACGAGGGTGTCCGACAGGCCCGCCTCGGCATGCAGGTCGCGGCGCCAGACCAGCCCTGCGGCATCGAAGATCTGCAGTTCTTCCCAGCCGGCGCTGCCGTAGAGGGCGTATTGCGCGACCAGTCCGGCGGCGTCGGTCACAATGTCGTCGCCCATCCAGTGATCAGCGGAGCGCAGTAGGGCCACCGCCCGGGCGCCGGTGGTTGCCCAGGTGCGGCGTGAGCGCAACGCGCGCCCCACCTCCGTGGCGGTGAGCGCGGGTGCGAGAACCCCGGTCAGGCCGCCGAATCCGCCGAAGATGTTGGCGCCCGGCGCGCCGCCGCCGGGGCGCCCGCGGTGCTCGTCGCTCGCGGCGCTGGCCCCCAGGCGCAGCCCGCGCGCCAGCGCGTCCTGGAAAAACCACGGGCTGCTTCCCCAGGCGGAGTGCACTTCTATCAGTCGCTCGAGCTCGGGGTGATGCCAGTCAAGGACCGCTCGACGGCCTCCGACATGAGGAATCAGTAGATAGGATTCGGGATCCTTGTCGTAAGCGGCGTAAAGCCGTGTGATCGGCCAAGTCTGCGGTACGGGAGCGGCGCTGGTCGCCATGCCCTGATGCCATTCGAGGCAGCGGGCGAGGGTGGTGTCCTCACCGAGGAACACGACATTGTGGTCGCCGCCGACTCCGGCGGTCCCGCACCACTCGATGCCCGGGTAGCACACGAACTGGTCGTCCTGCGATAGGGACCGGCACGCCGCGACCGCGTCAGTCCAGGCTTGGTCGGTGATCTGGAAATCGTTGGCGGTGTATCCCAGCACGTCGAGGGCGCCGATGTCGCGGCCGTACCGAAGATTCCAGTCGGTGTCTTGTGTTCCGACCGTGTCGTTGGAATGCACGTGCAGGTCGCAAAAGTACGCGCGAGGCGCGGGAAAGTCGTCGATGACATCCAAGTGGCAGGTCGCTGGCCCGATCGTGCCCGCGCCGGACTCTGCGATCACCTCGATCTCGCCGGAGGCCGCCGGCACCGACAGCGTGGCGCAGGCCCAGCCCTCGGCGGGAGTGGCTGCGCTCGCTACCAGCGCACCGTCGGCGTGGGCGCGCAGTGTGCCGGCCGCGATGTCGCGGCAGGCATTGCCCCACCGGTCCTCTAGATGGGCCTGCAGTTCGACGTCGGCACTGCCGGCGCGTACGACGCGCGGACCGCTGATGACGACTCGTTCCGGCGGCCCGGCAACGACGGCGATCCGGCACACATCGGCGTGGGCCATCCGCGAGGTCCCGAGCGCATCGACGAAGAGGTGAATCTCGAATTCGTCCTCGACGAACGTCTGCACGCGTGTGCCAGGGCCTCCGAATCGGCGGTCTCCGAGCCGGATCTCCATGACGTCACCGGGGCGCAGGTATCCATCGACGGCGTGGATGAGAAGCGACTTCTGGAACGGCCGCTCGCCGCCCTTGACGTCGTAGCGGGCATCCAGACGCTGCACGCTGGCCGCGCCGGCCTCCGATGCCCCGCCAACCAGTGAGCGACCGACGAGGCGGGCGGTGGCGAAATCCCGGCCGCCCGGATCGGCGGTTTGCAGATCCCAGTCCGAGTAGTAGCGGAAGCACAGTTTCAGCCACCCGCTGTCGGCGATGCCCGAGCGCCCCACGGTGTAGGTGAACACCACTTCATCAATGGACCCGGCGACGATGATCGTCGCCGAGCAGGTGAGGGCACCCAGGAAAGGAATCGCGTCGAAGTCGGCGGTGATGCGGTCGCGCACGGCCACCACCGAGCAGTCGTTGCTGTCGGTGCACTGCTGCGGGCGCACCGCGACCGACGCAAGCGCCGACCACGATCCTGCGTGAAGCGGCGGGCCTGTGGACACAGCGGTGATTTTCGACCCTATCAACCCAGGAGTCCAGCACATAGATATGATCAGATTCATCATTGAAAGTGAAGAATGTGAATCTTCAGCAGCTGCGGTATGTCATCGCCTTGGCGGAGACCAGGAGTTTCACACGCGCCGCTGACAGTGTGTTCGTCGTGCAGTCCGCACTGAGTCAGCAGGTGCGCAAATTCGAAGACGAACTCGGCGTACAGCTCTTTGAACGCACCACGAGGTCGGTGTCGCTGACGTCCACGGGCGAGGCGCTCATGCCGTTGGTGCGCCAAGTCGTTGCGGGCGTGGACCAGATCAAGATCGACGCGCAGGCGCTGAGCGGGACCGTCGCCGGTCGACTGACCGTCGGCATGATGGAGGTGCCGCCAGAAAGCCTCGACGTCGCCGCCCTAATGGCGATGTTTCACGCACGTCATCCCGATGTCAGCCTGACGCTGCGCAGAGGCGGAAGCGACCTGCTGGTGGAGGCCACCCGCGACCGCAAGCTCGACGTCGCGATCGTCGGCGGCAGTGTGCCGTCGGGCACCGAACGACTGACCTTCACCCATCTGTTCACCGAGTCGCTCATCGCGGTGGTGCCGGCCGGTCACCAATTGACGGCGGGATCATCGGTGTCCCTGACCGCTCTCGCGGGCCTGCCGTTCATCGACTTCCCGCCCGGCTACGGCCTGCGCCACGAGACCGACCGCGGGTTCGCCGGGGTGCCCCGACGCGTCGCCTTCGAGGTCACCCGGGTCGACGAGGTCATCCACTTCGTGCGGAAGAATCTTGGCGTCGCGTTGCTGCCGGAATCCGTTGCGCGCAAACGCGCTGACAGCGACCCGACTCTTGCGCTACTGCCCGTGCGCGGGGCGAGCCTGAAACGCCAAGTCCACATCGTCGCGCCGGACATCCAGCGCCGATCCGCCGCATGCCACGCCTTCATCCGATGCGTCGATGACCATCTACCCAACCGGCGGCGACGATGGCATGGGTGAACAAGACACGTCGATCATTTGGCGCCTTCCAGGGAGTGACAGCGTCGCGGCGCACAGCCTGTGGTTGGCGACGTGCCCGTGGAGCCGCATGAAACTTGACGGAACGCCAACGGCTGACAGCGGCCCGACCGCTCTGGCGTGATCACTGGCGCCATTCGACTGTTGTGACCCACGTGTGTGAGGCCCGCGACGATCGCAACTCGTGAAACGCTGTCAGGAGTCGGCGGCCAATGGCAATCGGACCTCGAAACGCGCACCAGTGCCCAGGTTGCATGCCGACAGCGTGCCGCGGTGTGCCTGCACCAGTCCCGCCGCGATAGCGAGCCCCAGACCAGACCCACCGGGCAGCGATGAATCAGCCCGCGGCACA
>Ga0209448_10000525_pt1 | contig 12650 bp, 14 predicted proteins | sample BogFormECP14_OM2_FD_188245 | JGI IMG/M metagenome (GOLD analysis project Ga0209448, IMG submission 188245) | Bog forest soil microbial communities from Calvert Island, British Columbia, Canada - ECP14_OM2 (SPAdes) (version 2) | ecosystem: Environmental > Aquatic > Freshwater > Wetlands > Bog ... | reverse complement strand
GAGCGTGACGATGCGGGCGCCGGACGTCTTGACCTCGCTCCTGGTAAAACCTTCGAAGAACATCGGGCGTCATCTCCGCTCTATTGCCGACGGGGCTATTGTCTTTAGCCCGCGGATGATCGAGTAAATCGGCTGAACTCGCAACTACTGAACTCGCAACCGTCTTGTGGCACACTCACCGCGCCAAGAACGTAACCTGCATAACGAACGTAAAAGGGAAGAAAATGCCGCCGTCAGAAATGCCGCCGTCAGACATAGACCCGCAATCCGGATTCCGCCTACCGCTGCCCAAACGCGAAGACTTGGACGAGGTCGGCAAGCGCGCTTACGACCACGCCAATACGCCTGGCAAAACCATCGTCGGCCTGCGCGGGCCCGCCGGCATTCATCTCTACAGCACCGGAACGGTCGAGGCGCACAACACCATGAACTCTTACTTGCGCTTTCAGGCGGGCTTCGATCCGAAAGTTCGCGAGGTCGCGATCCTTGCCGTGGCGCGCGAAATGGACAGCCGCTTCGAATGGGCGGCGCACGAAGGGGAAGCCTTGCGGGTCGGCGTGCCGGCCGACGTCATCGACGTGATCAAACGCCGCTTGAGCACGCAAGGCCTCGACGAAACTTACGCGGCGATCATCGAGCTCGGCCGCCAGGTGCTTGGCGACCACAAAGTCACGTCGGCAGCGTTCGCCCGCGTGAAGGCTTTGTTCGAACCGACCAAGCTGGTTCAGCTCGTCATGCTCATGGGCACTTACGCCTCGACCGCAGTGCTGCTCGCGGCCTTTGATATGCAGGTGCCGGACGGCAAGCCGGTGCTGCCGGTGCCGTAGTTTCGCTCCCGTCGTCCCCGCGAAAGCGGGTACCCATAATCAGTGCCGATGCGGAACTTGCTCCACCGGGATTATGGATTCCCGCTTGCGCGGGAATGACGCGGGGTCCGATTCACTTCTTCTTATCGAAACCCAACTCGGTCCAGCGCGACTTGACTGCGTCGATGTCCGCTTTCTCCGGCCACACCGTCGGCGGGAAACGCGCGCCTCCGAGATCGGGATCGGGATCGTGGTCGAGATTGATCGTGGCGTCGATCAGCATGCGGTTCCACTTGCCGGTGCCGTAGAGAGAGGTGTTGCGGTCGCGCTTTCGCGTCGACGGATCGAGCCCCAGCCCGAACGTCGCCGGCATGATGACGATGTCGTCCTCGCCGGCATTGACCCGATAGGCGATCGCCCAATCCACCGCCGCGTAATCGTGGATGTCGATATCGTCGTCGACCACGGTGACGTGCTTGTAGCGCACGTGTCCGGCCGAGGAGCCCCACAGCGCATTCGCCACCTGCTTGGCCTGGCCGCGATAGCTTTGCTTGATCTGCACCACGATGTTCACGCCGGCCTGCACCGGCGGACACCACACGTCGGTGATGCCCGGCACGCCGGCACGATCGAGCACGTTCCACGCCGTCGCCGAGCGCATGATCGAGGAGCACATGCCGTTCTCGGAAAAACTGCCCGGCATCGAGCCTTCGATGGTGCCGCGGAAGATCGGATCCTTGCGGTGGGTAATGGCCGTGACCCGGATAGTCGGCTTCGGCGATTTATCGCCGGCCACATATCCGGTGACTTCGGCGAACGGGCCTTCCATCGTGTAGGTCTCAGGGTCGAGCCCGAGATAGCCTTCGATCACGATCTCGGCGGTGGCCGGCACCTGCAGATCGACGGTCTCGCATTTGACGAGCTCGACCGGCGCGCCGCGCACCGCGCCGATTACGTCGTATTCGCACATCCCTTTCGGCACCGGCGAGCCGGCGACGAAGCCGAGCGACGGCTCCCAGCCGATGGCAACCGCGATCGGCATTTCCTTGTGGCCCGCTTGCTGCCAGGCGGTGACGTGATGACCGATATGCTGGGCACGCCACATCAGGATCGGAATCTTGGTCTTGCCGGCAAGCATGCCGCGATAGATGCCGACATTCATCACGCCGGTTTCGGGATCTTTGGTGACGACGCCGCCGTAAGTCATAATGTAGCGGCCGCCGTCGAGCCTGTTCCATTGCGGCACCGGAAGCTCATAGAGATCGACGTCGTCGCCCTTGACGATGTTCTCCTTCACCGGCCCGGTGGCGACAACTTTCGGCGGCACGCCCTCGCCGAGCGCGGTGCGGCCGAGCTTGACCAGTTCGCGCGGATGGGTGTCCGGCGGCAGGCCGAACATCATGGCGACGCGGCGCGCGCTCGACAGCCCGCCGGTGAACACCTGCCGGCAGCGCGCATTGGCGCCGTAGTCGCGGATATTGCTGAACAGCACCGCGGGTCCGGTGCCGGCGCCTTGCGCCAACCGCGCGATGGTGCCGAGCTCGATATTCCAATCGACCTCGGCTTCGACGCGCTGCAATTCACCCGCCGCGTCGAGCGCTTTGATCCAACCGCGTATGTCGCCGAACGCTACCGGCTTTCGTTCAGGGCTCATGATTTATGGGGCTTTTATCTCTGGTCGTGAAGTGGTGCAGGCGTTCTGCGCTGCCGCGGCGGGGCCTGTCAAGGAACGGGCCTGCTCGGCACATATGAGACGCCGGCCGAGGCGGATTTCTTTATTGATTGCTCGGCCACCATTTTGCCTGAGAGGAATTCGAACTCAAGGACGGCCGCAAAGCGGCCGCCGCCGAAGGCGGTGCGCTTCGCGCATCCTTGACTTCGAATTCCTCTCAGGCACCGTTTAGCCATGCAATCAATGCAGACTTGGCACTGCGGCCAGTGCTGTCGCAAAAACATGGCTTTAGCACTGGCTTTGCGCGGCGAGCATTGCGGCACGCTCTGTGCATTGGCGCACCGACCATCGGCGTTCATAGTCGCCGGCTGGATCGGACGAAGACGTGGAGTAACGGCGTGACAAGTGACGACCGCAGAGTATTGATCGCGGGCGGCGGGCCGGTTGGGCTTTTGTGCGCGTGGCTCCTTGGCCGCCGCGGCGTCCCGGTGCGGCTGTTCGATCTCAATAGCGGCCCGCAGGCCGACCCGCGCGCGGCGACGACGCATCCGGCGACGCTCGATCTCCTCGACATCGACGGCTTTGCGGACGACATGACGCGCGTCGGGCTTAAGGCGCCGATCTTCCAGTTCTGGGACAGGTCGAGCGGCGAACTGGTCGCGGAATTCGACCACGCTGTTTTGCAGAACGACACGCGGCATCCGTTCGTCATCCAGTGCGAGCAGTTCAAGACCTCCAATCTCCTCCTCGAGCGGTTGCGCAAAATCGGCAATGTCGACGTGCTGTTCGATCACGAAGTGACGGGCGCGGCGCAGACGCCCGACCGCGTCAGCATCGACGTGCGCGGCCCGGGCGGCGTAACGTCCCACTCCGGCGGCTATCTGATCAGCGCCGAAGGCGGCCGCAGCACTGTGCGCAAACAATCTGGCATCGCCTTCGAGGGCTTTACCTGGCCCGAGCGTTTCATCGTGCTGACGACGCCGTTCGATTTCGAGGCCCATCGCGGCTATTGCTATCGCAGCTATTTCGCCGACCCGGGCGAGTGGTGCAATTGCTTCAAGGTCTCGGCCGACGGCCCGCCCGGCCTGTGGCGCACCGTCTATCCGGCCGATCCGGCGCTCACCGAAGGAGAGATATTGAGCGACACCGGCGTGCAGGCGCGCATCCAGTCGTTCTTCCCCTCCGACAGCGCTTACGAAATCGTCCACCGCAATCTCTACGTGACGCACCAGCGCGTCGCCGAGACGTTCCGCAAAGGCCGCGTTCTGCTCGCCGGCGACTCGGCACATGTCAACAATCCGATCGGCGGCATGGGCCTGAACGGCGGCATCCAGGACGCGGTGAACCTGTCGGACAAGCTCGCGCGCGTCATTCTCGATTCCGAATCCGATCGCCTCCTCGATCTCTACGACCGGCAACGCCGCACCGTCGCGGTCGAGTTCGTCCAGGAGCAATCGATCGCCAACAAGAACCGCCTCGAAGCGCGCGACCCGGAAACGCGAAAGCGCAATCTCGGCGAGCTGCGCCAGATGGCGGCTGAACCTGAGCGCGCCCGGCAATTCCTGCTGCGCACCGCCATGATCGCAAGCCAGCGCCGGGCGGATAGTTTGGAATTGGCGGAGAGCTGATGGCGCGCGGCCGGATTACGCTTCGGCCAATCTACGCTACAAGTTTCGTATATTCCGGGCTAAGATCACTGGGTTTTGATAAGGGTCAATTCGGGCTACGCTTATTGCCTGTACCACGCGTGACGGTATTGCAGAGATTGATCCCGAGGAACCCACGATGAGCAACGGCAGCACGCTTTCCCTCCCCGAACTCGAAGATCGCATCGCCATAACTCGCGACAATATCCGCCAGCTCATCGAACAGGCCGCGGCGAATTCGGGCGCCGGCGATGAGGACCGCAACGCCGACCGTATCGCTCAACAAACCGAAGAACTGGAGCGGCTAACCAAGGAAAGAGATGCGCTGCTGAAGAAACGCGGCTGACGCGTGCACTAACGCCGCAACGCCACCACCCGTTTCGCGGCGCCTGTCGTCGGGACATCCGCGGGACGGACCCTTTGGCTCAACGCACCCGGCTTCCTTGCGATGGAGGTGAAATCCACCTCCGGCAGTAGCAGGTCGCTGCTGACGCGCAGCAGCGGTTCCGGTGCGTCGGTGTCGTCGTGCATGATCCGGCGCCAGATGCGGTAGCTCAGTTCGGTGAACGGGGCTGCGGCCAGGAATTCGTCGGCGAGCAGTTTGCGCATCGCCGCGGTTTCCTTGGCGCTAATGCTGAAGCTCACCAGATAGGCATCGACCAGGGCGTCGACTTTGCGGGGCAAGCCGGCGCAATCCGGGCCAGCGTCGCCCAAATGCATAAGGGCCGCGACGACGGTCCGCGTGTGATCGAGTCGCTCTATGAGACGATGCTCCGCGCGTGAGCCGGCGGAGTCAAAACGAAATGGGGGGAAATCCACAGCGTGTGGACAAGCCGCGCCGCCGGCGATTTACCACCGGCCGCACGGGAACTTTGCGAAAGATGAAGCCTCCGGTAATGCGAGAACAAGATCTACAATGCCGCGCTCGATCACTGCTACGGCCAGACCGGCGCGTCGCACACCGAAGCGGATACGGCGGCCTTCAAGGTTTGTATGACGGGTCGCGGCTATCAGTGGAAGTGGACCAAGCTGGTGCAAGACCCGGAAAGCAAAGCCTCGCCGCGCCAAGCCCGGCAGAACGACGACGGCTATATCGATCCCGACACCGGCATGGTCTGCCACAATGCCGGAATCGCGGCGATCTGCGTTCCGCCGAACGGCACCGTGCGTTACACCAACGACGACGGGCTGAATTGCACGCGCACCGGGCTGATGTCGCTATGCACGAATTTTTGAGGCGCGAGCTGGGGCAATCTGATCCCGGGGTCTCGCTACTCTTGAGCTGGGATTGATTCGGCTCAGCAAAGGGGATGCGCGATAGCCCTCTTCGTCGAACTTGATGTTTCGCTGAAGTTCACTTCCATCTGCGTCGTCGCGGCGGATGGGTTCCCTGGCGAAAGAGTCCTAAGATGGTGTAACGTCGGACTGCCGATGCGCTTGCAACGGTACGCCTGAATTCGAGGGAAGATTGAGATGGAAGACCGCGAGATTCGGGCGGCTCTCGATCGCCACTGGGCCGCCTCCGACGCGAACGACTTCGAGGCAGAGCATCAGATTTACCGAGAGGACGCAGTGCTCGAGTATCCGCAATCTGGGGAGCGCATCCGCGGTCGGCACAACATTCAGGCATCTCGTTTCGCGCAGCCGAACAAGAAGCGCTTCACCATGCGCCGGATACTCGGCGCTGCCGACCTCTGGATCACTGAATTCGTCCTGACCTACGACGGGCAGCCCTCTTACACAGTGAGCATTATGGAGTTCAGGGACGGGAAGGTGGCCCGCGAAACCCAATACTTCGGTGATCCGTTCGAACCGGGCCCTTCGCGGGTTCAATGGGTTGAGCGGATGCCTTAAAGAGGCCCGGGACACAGGCCAGCGAAGCGCCGCCGTTCTTCGAACGGCTATGCCCGGGCATGACGCCGGAAGTGCGAGCCGCTACGCCGGCAGCGGCTTGCCGTTGGTCTCCGGCAGGAACGGCGTCACCACGAAGCCGAGCGCATAGATGCACGCAATCGTCATCGCGGCGCGGCTGAAGCCGCCGAATTGCGCGATCAGAACGCCGGCATAGAGCGGCCCGAGAAAGGCGATGAAGCGCGGCGCGTTGAAGGCAAAGGCAACGCCGGTGGCGCGCGAGCGCGTCGGGAACAGTTCCGGCAGCCACACCGGCATCCAGGAATATTGCCCAAGCGTGAAGAAGGCATTGACCGCGGCCGCCACGAGCAGCAGCGTCAGATCCTGCGTCCACAGGAACAGCACCGGCGTCATCACGAAGGCCATGGCGAAGAAGATCATGACGACGGGTTTGCGGCCGAAGCGATCGGCGAGGAAGCCGAGGCTGGCATAGCCCGCGATGGCGCCGAAATTATACGCCATGCCGGCGTAGCTCGCCCATTGCGGCCCCGGCAAACCGGACTTGGCCGCAACCGAGGCGATATAGGGCGGCACCCAGGACGAGATGCCCCACCAGGCGAGCGTCGTGGTCAGCGACATGAAGAAGACGAGGATGGTTCGCTTGCGCGTCACCGGATCGACGAACAGATCGGCGACGGTGAAGCGGGTGAGCGCCTGGTCTTGCGCCGACAGCGTGGCGCCGGAGGTCTTGCGCGCCTGCGCCTCGCGCCGCCGGGCGTCGACCTCTTGCCACGGCCGGGATTCATCGATCGTGCTTCTGATCCACACCGTGAGCAGAGCCGGCAGGATGCCGATCAGGAACATATAGCGCCACGCCTCGGGCCCGTAGCCGGAGACGAACAGCCAGATGAAGGAGGCCAGGAAAAAGCCGATGCCGAGCCCGCATTGCATCAGGCCGGCGCCTTTGCCGCGCGCGTTCTGCGGCCACAGCTCCGCCAGCATGGAGGTTCCGGTCGCCCATTCCGAGCCGATGGCGATGCCGACCAGAAGACGAAGCACCGCGAACGATATCCAGTTGAACGACAGCGCGGTGAGGCCGGTCATCAGCGAATAGGCCAGAATGGCGTAGATCATGGTGCGGCGCCGGCCGATATAATCGGCGGCTATGCCGCCGATAAAGCCGCCGATGCCCCAACCCAACAGCGTGATCGAGATGACGATGCCGGCGAAAGCCGGGATCTGCGCATATTGCGACGGCTCGAGCAGCGAATGCATCGCCGGCCCGACGGTGAGAATAAGCGCATAGGTCTCATAGCCGTCGAACAGCCAGCCGAGATTGGCCGCAATCAGCATGCGCCATTGGCTGCCGGTGAGCGACTTGTACCAAGGCAAGTCGCCCGGAGCGTGCGTGGAAACATTAGTGATCTGGGCCATGTCGACCTCCCCCGTAATAGTTCTTATAGCGAGATGCAGGTTGGCCCTGCTTCGGCGCGAAGTGCCGCACCGCCCTCGCCTCATCCTGAGCGCGAAGTGTAGCGGAAAGATTTGGTCAGGTCACGAAGCTGTCATGGGTCGGGATGTGTGAGAAGACGCCGCGCGAGGCGGATTTTCTCATTGATTGCACGGCCACTATTTTGCCTGAGAGGAATTTGAACTCAAGGACGACCCGAAGGGTCGCCGCCGGAGGCAGTGCGCTTTGCGCATCCTTGACTTCAAATTCCTCTCAGGCATCGTTTGGGCGTGCAATCAATGGAGACTTGGCGCTGCGGACAGCGCTGTCTCAAATGTATTTAGACCAGGATGGCTCGGTCACGGCGCAGGTGTCGCGGCCGGCGCCGGCGCGGCAAAGGCCGCCTCAAGCCGCGCAGCAAATTGCCGTTCCATCTCCTTGGCCTTCGACTTGAGCACCGGCTGGCCGAGGCTGCCGAGCTTGCCGGTGAGCGCGGCTTCGACCTCGTAATCGATCTTGGTCCCCATCTCGGGTCCCTGCCCGGCGTCGGAGAGCCGGGTCAGCGATGTCGCGGTGAGCCGGCCGACAATGCCAAGCGGCGCGCCCTCGATCTTGGCCGCGATCTCGCTCGGCTCTTGAGCGCGCGTGACTTCGACGGCCACCTTGAAGCTGAATTTCATGTAGGCCACTTTGGTCTCGAACACCGCCGCATAATGATCGGGCGAGGTTTCCTGCAGATCGCGCACACCCTCGACGCAGGACGCCAGCATGCGCGCGTCGCGCAGCGCCTTGTAGACTTCGGCGCGCGGCACCTTCACGGTCAACTCACCGGTAAATTTCATAGCAACTCGGTCTCCTGCCGTTACGCCCGCAGCGCCGTGAGCATGTCCTTGATGTATTCGTCGGCGCTCGAAATCACCAGCATCATGGCGTGCGGGCGCAATTGGGCGAGCATCTTTGACAGCACCTCATCGCTCGACGTCGCGCCGCCGAGGATCAGCGCCGTGGTCATCACATGCTTGATGCTGCAGGCTTCACCGATAATCGCCGCCGCCGCGGCGTTCTCTCCGGCGGTCGCCACCATCACCACGAGATCGGCCGAATTCACCTCGTCGACCAGATTCTTGGTGCGGCCGGCGAGATCGTTGAGCCAGCCGTTCATGGAAAACCTCTCGCCCTTTTTCGGCGCGCCCGAGAAGGCGGTCGCGGTGAGGAAGCTCGCACGCTGCCAGGGCGACTGGGCGAGGTCCTTGACCACGCGCTCGCTCGGCGCATCGAGCGCGATCACCTTGATGGCGCGGGCTTGAGAATTCGGCTGGTCGATGCGGAATTTGGCCTCTTCGGCCGAACTCATCCGAGCGGATTCACTTTCCATCGCCTACTCTCCTGTTGCGCCGTCCGCACCATAGCCAAGAGCCTTAACCAGGTGCCGAAAGGATTTCCTTATGCGCCGCGTCTTGTATAAGGGCCTCCGTTCCACGGCAAATCCGCAAAAAGAGACTGCCTCTCATGTCCGCTAAACGTATCGATGTGTGCAGTACCGGCGACGTCGCGCCCGGATCGGCGCTCAAGGTCGAGATCGATGACCTGGTGCTCGCGGTCTTCAATATCGACGGCGCGTTCTATGTCACCGACGATACCTGCACCCACGGCCCGGGCTCGCTGTCGGAAGGCTATATCGAGGATGACGTCGTCGAATGCAACTTCCACAACGGGCAGTTCAATATCCGCACCGGCGAAGTTGTGTCGCCGCCCTGCATGGTGCCGGTGAAGACCTATCCGGTTGCGGTCGTGGACGACAAGGTGACGATCGAGGTGTGAGGCTTCCCCGGGTCCCGCTTGGGCCGCCGCCCAACCCTTTGTAGCACCCTGCAGTTTACGGTTGACGAAGCGCGCGGCTCCAGCTTGTTAAGCACCAACAAATTGTCCCGGAGGATCGCCCGATGATGAGAACCAAACCGCCGTTCCGCGCCGACGTGGTCGGCAGCCTCTTGCGCACCGCGCCGTTGAAGGAAGCGCGCGCCAAGCGCGAAAAGGGCGAGATGTCCGCCGCGCAGCTCACCGAGGTCGAAGACCGCGAAATCGAGAAGATCATCAAGAAGCAGGAAGAGGTCGGGCTGGAAGTCGCGACCGACGGTGAATTCCGCCGCTCGTGGTGGCATTTCGACTTTTACGGCATGCTCGATGGCGTCGAGATCCATGAGATCGATCACGGCATCCAGTTTCAGGGCGTGCAGACGCGGCATCTCACGCCGCGTATCACCGGCAAGCTCGGCTTCACCAAGCATCCGATGTTGGAGCATTTCAAATTTCTCAAGGCGCACACCCGCGCGACGCCGAAAATGTGCATTCCAAGCCCGGCCACGATGCATTTCCGCCTCGAGCCGAGCGCCATCGCGACCAAGGACTATGCCGATCGCAATGCCATTTTCGACGATCTGGCGAAAACCTATAAGCAGGCGATCCGCGGCTTCTACGACGCCGGCTGCCGCTATCTGCAATTCGACGACACCGCCTGGGCTTATCTCTGCTCGCAAGCCGAACTGAAGAAGGCGCGCGACCGCGGCCTCGACGCCGATAATCTCGCCAAGGACTATGCCCGCGTCATCAACATGGCGCTCGAAGGCAAACCGGCCGACATGATGGTGACGACGCATGTCTGCCGCGGCAATTTCCGCTCGACCTGGATTTCCGAGGGCGGCTACGAGCCGGTCGCCGAGATCATGCTCGGCGCGCTGAACTACGACGGCTATTTCCTCGAATACGACACCGCGCGCGCCGGCGGCTTTGAGCCTTTGCGCTTTCTCCCCAAAGGCAACAAGATCGTCGTGCTCGGCCTCATCACCACCAAATCCGGCACGCTGGAAAAGAAGGACGACGTCAAACGCCGCATCGAGGAGGCGACCAAATTCGCCGCGCTCGATCAGCTCGCGCTGTCGCCGCAATGCGGCTTTGCCTCGACCGAAGAAGGCAACGTGCTGGCCGAGGACGAGCAATGGGCGAAGCTGCGCATGGTCGTCGAACTGGCCGACGAGGTGTGGGGGAAATAGACCCCTGCCACGGTCTCTCCCCGCATCGAGCGGCGCTAAATGCCGCCAGCGCAAATCTGGGAGGTCGACATGAATCGTCCAGAGCTCAAACTAAAAACTCGCTCGTGGCCGGTAATGTCCGTCGTGATGTTGTCTGGACTGGTGATAGGCATCGTCGCCCTCGCTGTTGCTACTCGGTTTGCGGGAGCGCAAGGGATGACCGCCGACCCCGATGCGGAGCGCAAGCAGGACCTCGTCACTGCCTACAAGATTCTGGTGAATGAGGGCATCCTCGACAGCTTCGGTCACGTCTCGGTGCGTTCGGCAAAAGATCCGAATGTCTTTCTGATGCCGCGGGCCATGCCGCCTTCCCTTGTCGCTGTGGATGATATCGTTGAGCTGCGCGTATCCGACAGTCAGCCGATCGATCCGAAAGGACGGCGGGTCAATGGCGAGCGCTACATTCATGGCGAGATCTATAAGGCGCGGCCGGACGTCATGTCCGTCATTCATTCGCATTCACAAGCCGTCATCCCGCTCAGTTTGACCCCGATCAAGCTCAAGCCTGTGATCGTGCAGGCGGGCTTCCTGCCGCCGGAGAGCCCGACCTTTGAAATTCGCGATGCCATCAAAGAAGGCGATCGCGGCATGCAGGTGACGGACAGCGCAAGGGGTGCCGCGCTTGCCCGCACTTTGGCGTCGTATCCGGTCGCGCTGATGCGCGGCCATGGCGATGTGGTGGTCGGATCGTCGATCAAGCAGGCCGTGGTCTACGCCGCCTACGTGGACATCGATGCCCGCATGCAGACCCAAGCGCTGCTACTGTCCCGAGACGTCGTCACGATGAAACAATCCGAGCTATTCACGCCTGCGGAATTCGACATCAATCGGCCGTGGGAGAACTTCAAACAAAAGATCCTTGATGATGCGGCGAAGGCCAAGATCGACCGCGCGCAATTCGGGCTCGATCAGACGCAAACGGAGAAATAGCGCTATTTGCCCTGATCCGGCTATGGCGGGGCATTATGGATTCAGGTTGCGACCAATTGCTTCGCGCTGACCCGCTTGTGGACATGCACCATCAGCGCCATGGCGAAGATCGGTGTCGCCAGATTGACGATCGGGATCGAGACAAAGGCGGTGATGAACAGCCCGCCGATATAGACCAGCGCGGCGTTGCGCTTGCGCAACAGTTTCGCCTCGACGGGCGGGCGGAAGCGCATGGCGGCGAGCTCAAAATATTCGCGGCCGAGAATATAAGCGGTGGCGAGGAAGAAGATCACCGCGCCGAAACCGGCAAACAGAATAAGCGGCGCTGCGACCAGGTAGATCACGACGGCAAAGAGCGCGGTTTTAAAACCTTCCCATAGCGCCGGCCACAGCGGCAGCACTTTGCCGGGTAGATCCGCCGGATAAAATTCGCGCTCGACCTCGTCGCAGATGCGATCTGCGAAAAAGCTGCCGACCACGGCCGTCACCGCCGGCATCAGCATGACGCTGCCGACGACGATGCCGAGCCCTGCCGCAAATGACAGCAGCCAGGCGAGCGCGGTCGCGGGCGCGTGCGCCTGCGGGCCGAGCGTGGTTTCGACCGTGGCGCTGCCGGTTCCGAGCAGCCAGACAATGATCCGTTCCAGCGCGATGCCGGCGACCACAATTAGCGCCAGCGCCAGCGCGATCGATTTCCACAGCACCGCGCGCAGCGGAGCTGCGAACATCTGGGTAATGGCGTTGATGACGTCGTCGATCATGGGTCCCTCTACCGTGCGGCAGACGTAGCGACGGCGTTCGACAAGTACAAGGGAGTTTAGAATCCGAAAGCGCGCAGAAGGCGCATTTTTCCCCCATTCGCACGGTCGCGTTGGAGCGCGGAGGATAATTGGCTGCGCGAACGGCAGCATAAGGCGAACTAGGCGACCATCACCTCGACTTCGTCTTCCGCAGCTTCCGGCACCAGGGGGATGAGCGAGTCGTCAGATCCCCGCGTCTGGTCGGCCCATTGCAACCGCTTATAGTCGAAGCCGCGCACGATGGTCGGTTTCACCACATTGAAATAGGGCGAAATGTCGAAGTCGCGCGGGCAATAGAGCGACGAGTGGCGGATTTCCAGAATCTCCTCGCGGGCCAATTGGCTGCCGGCGAGCTTGATCTTGGGCAGGATCGGGTAGCGCACCGCCGTGAACGCATCCGCGATCA
>Ga0209448_10000524_pt1 | contig 12720 bp, 10 predicted proteins | sample BogFormECP14_OM2_FD_188245 | JGI IMG/M metagenome (GOLD analysis project Ga0209448, IMG submission 188245) | Bog forest soil microbial communities from Calvert Island, British Columbia, Canada - ECP14_OM2 (SPAdes) (version 2) | ecosystem: Environmental > Aquatic > Freshwater > Wetlands > Bog ... | reverse complement strand
TCGTCGTCCTGGATGTTGTATACAACCATACCTGTGAGGGAGATCACGTCGGCCCTACCTATAGCTTCAAGGGTTTCGACGCCACAGGCTATTACATGCTGTCCTCCGACCCGACGAGCCCATACGCCAATTACTCGGGCACCGGCAACACGTTGAATTTCAACCAGCCTCACGTGCGCAAAATGGTTATGGACAGCCTGCGGTATTGGAAGAACGAGATGCACATCGATGGTTTCCGCTTCGATCTGGCATCGGTGTTTAGCCGCAATGCAGACGGATCACTGAATTGGGGAGATGCTCCGATATTCAGTGAAATCGCCGCAGACCCCGAGTTGGGCCGGTTGGCGTTGATCGCGGAGCCTTGGGACATCGGCGGCTATCAGCTCGGACGTGGATTTCCGGGCACGACCTGGCTGCAATGGAACGCGCGTTATCGCGACGATGTCCGCCGTTTTGTGAGGGGCGACGCGGGGATGGTCCCAGACCTTATGCGTTGCATTTATGGCAGCGATGACTTGTTTCCGGACAGCCGCGAGCATGCCTATCATGCCTTCCAGACCGTCAACTACATCGATTGCCACGACGGCTTCACGCTCTACGACCTGGTTTCTTACAATCAGAAACACAACTGGAACAACGGTCATGACAATCAAGACGGTATGGACGCGAATTACAGTTGGAATTGCGGACACGAAGGAGACGAGAGCGCGCCGGCGGAGGTTCCGGCACTTCGCCGGAAACAGGCGAAGAACTTTTGCTGTCTGCTTCTGCTATCGAATGGCATCCCCATGTTCCGGGCGGGTGACGAGTTCTTGAACACGCAGTTCGGAAACAATAATCCCTACAACCAGGACAACGAAATCAGCTGGCTAGATTGGAGTCAGCTCGAGGCGAATCGGGACACATTCCGCTTCTTCAAAAACATGATTGCATTCCGGAAGTCTCATCCTTCCCTGTGTCGCAGCAGATTCTGGCGTGAGGACATTTCTTGGTACGGCACTGGCCCCACAGTCGATCTATCGCCAGAGTCACACAGCCTGGCGTTTTGTCTGCATGGCGCGTCACAGGCTGATGACGACATCTATGTAATGATCAATGCTTATTGGGAAGAGCTGCAGTTCCAGATCCTGGAAGGTACCGGGCAAGATTGGTTAAGAATCGTGGACACCGACCTCCCAAGTCCCGACGATTTCTCTGAATGCGGGTTGCCGCTGCAGCAGTCGATTTATCAAGTAGCTCCGCGATCCATTGTGATCCTAGTTCGTGCTAAGTAAGGAGTCATACATGGCCAAGAAGCGTATAGGCGTACTCACTGGAGGCGGCGACGTTCCCGGGCTGAACTCCGTCATCAAGTCGGTGGTTTACCGCGGCGCGGAAATCGGATGCGACGTCATCGGCTTCCGCCGTGGCTGGGAAGGATTGACCCACGTCGATCTGAATGATCCGGCGAGCAAGACGCGGTACATTCTGCCTCTGAACCGCGACAACACACGCACCATCGATCGCACGGGCGGAACTTTCCTGCACAGTTCGCGTACCAATCCAGCCAAGATGAAGAAGGTGCCTCCCGCTCTCGAGGGGCTGAAGTTCGAGGCCAAAGAGTCGACCAAGAAGGGCGTGACCAGCACTGTATTTGACGTTACTCCTGCCGTGCTGAAGAACATCGAAACGCTCGGGCTCGACTACCTGATCGCGATCGGTGGTGACGATACTCTCAGTTATGCTGCGGAACTCGATCGCAAGGGCATGAAGGTGCTCGCGGTCCCGAAGACTATGGACAACGATGTCCGCAACACCGAATACTGCATCGGATTTTCGACGGCGATTACGCGTGCCATGGACGCCATCGACCGCCAGCGCACTACGGTCGGGTCGCACGAGCGCATTGGCATCTTTCGCGTATTCGGACGCGATGCGGGCTACACGGCGCTCTATACGGCGTACGTCACAGCCGTGCGTTGCTGCATTCCCGAATATAAGGTCGATCTGCAACACCTGATCGATTTGCTTATCAACGACAAACGCAACAACCCGAGCAACTACTCGCTTGTCATTCTCTCCGAAGGCGCCGAGTGGCAGGGCTACGCGGTGAGGGAATACGGGGAAGCCGATGCGTTCGGACATCGCAAGAAGATGAGTGTGGCCGAAGATCTGAGCGATGAAATCAAGCGGACCACAGGTGAAGAAACGGTGGTAAGCGACCTAACTTACGACCTGCGCTCCGGCAGCCCCGACTTCGTCGATCGCATGGTGGGATTCACGTTCGCAGGCATGGCCATGGATGCCCTCGTAGAAGGCAAATCTGGCTTGATGACCGCGATCAACGAGGGCCGTTATACCATGGTGGCAATTCCCGATCCGAAGCTGGGCCCGCGCAAGGTAGATATCGCATCGATGTACAACACCGAGCGCTACCGCCCCAGGTACGACCACAAGCTCGGTCTGCCCATCTTCCTGACGCGGCCGTAGTGAGCGGTGAGTAAGGGATCTATTGTTGTTTTCATGCCTCCTGAATGCGAGAAGGCGTTCTATTGCGAGATTGTCGACAGACGAGAATTACTGACAAAACGCTAATGAGAGTGCTACATTAGCTCGCACAAGGAGGCGCTGGTCAGTGCCATACCTCCTTTCGTGTCCCTTGCGGGGGTATTTAAAGGGCCATGGGGTTGTTCTGGCTCATCCGCGGCTCTTTTCCCTGTGGCGGGATCAGTGTGTTGTTCGTTCTATAGTTACACCGAGACTATGCGCATCTGAATGGTACCGTCTGAGCCGTTTTCGGAAAGATGGCAAAATGGCTTCTCTCCGAGCTCTTCTGCTTCGCTTTAACTCAAGACGCACAACGATTGCGACGTTAGGCTGTTGCCTTACCTGCGTGTTGCTAATGGCAGGCACGGCTCACGCGCTCGATCCCAATAAACATCTCACCCAGTACATACGCACATCTTGGAAAATACAAAATGGCTCCCTGCCGGCGGGCATGTTTTCGATTGCGCAAACCTCGGACGGTTTTCTTTGGTTCTCATCTCTTTCGCAAGGCGTATACAGATTTGACGGTGTTCGGTTTCTTCCCTGGGTTCCGCCTGCCAAGATTGGCTCGATCCACATAGACGACGTCGTTGCCGATCACGCAGGCGGTCTTTGGGCGATAGGAGCTCACGAAATCGCTCATGTCAAGGATGGCGCCGTCATTGCTTATTTTGACTTAGAAGGAATCGGGGGGCGTGCTGGCGTCAGCCGAGATCCCGACGGCTCGTTGTGGATCACGCGAGGCTCGAACAGGGTTCCAGACGCGCCACTTTGCCATATCACTGACCGCTCCGCGAAGTGTTTCGGAAAATCCGATGGAATGCCGATCTCCCCAGCCAATGCCGTGCTGTCCGATGGAGAGGGGGGGTTTTGGGTTGGAGGACAGACGGCCCTTGTCCACTGGCGTGCCGGCGTGTCGCAGATCTATCCCATTGAAGGGCTCAAATCCAATGTAGGTGACATTGGGATAAACAGCCTGGCCCGTGGCGCCGATGGATCGCTCTGGGTCGGCATAGCGGCAGCAGGGCCCGGACTGGGACTTGGAAAATTGCGCGACGGCGTGTTTCGGCCCTTCGTAACCCCCAACTTCGATGGAAGTAAAATATCGGTCTACGACATGATTTTCGATGGCGACGGCAGTCTTTGGGTCGCTAGCTTGAGCAAAGGCATCTTCCGCATCCGCGGGGATGTTGCGGAGCACTACGGACGAACAGAAGGCCTATCCAGCGATACGATAGGGGCTCTCTTTGAAGACAGAGAGGGAATCGTGTGGGCTGCGACTACGAATGGTGTCGACAGCTTTCGCGATCCGCGGATTGTCACTTTTTCGGCATCGGAAGGATTGGGGAATGATGCAGTAGCAGGCGTTCTGGCCAGCCACGATGGCACGATCTGGATTGCGAACTCTGGATCACTCGATCACATCGTTAACGGGAGCGTCTCGTCCCTTCGCGCGGGCAATGGTCTTCCAGGCCATCAAGTTGCCTCAATGATTGAAGACCGCGCCGGCAATATGTGGGTGGGCATCGATGACGGACTATATCTGTTCAAGAATGGGCGCTTCCGACGCCTCCCTGAACCAAATCACAAACCGCTGGGCCTAGTGGTTGGGATGACCGAAGACGTGGATGGGAATATTTGGGCAGAATGCGCGGGCAATCCGCGAAAGCTGGTGCGCATCCGCGATTTCCAAGTGCGCGAAGAGTTCTCTGCCTCGCAAATTCCACCCGGCCATACCCTTGCTCCGGATCCACGCGGAGGTATTTGGATAGGAACTCTAAAGGGAGACCTTGCGCTATTCCGCCATGGTGTTGTTGAGAAGTTCGCGTTAAATCCAAAGGGCGATCCTGTTAACCACCAGATTATCGCCGACGCAGACGGTTCCGTCCTTGCCGCCTCCGAGGACGGGCTAGTCGGATTGCGGCAGGATAAGGTGCAAAGAATGACGAAAAAAAACGGCCTCCCGTGCGACTCCGTAATTTCGTTCATTGAAGACGACGCGAAACGCTGGTGGCTCTATACCGAGTGCGGCGTGGTTGAACTGCCGGATTCCGAGATCCAGCGCTGGTGGGCAAATCCAGAGGTAGTCGTTGAAGCCCATGTGTATGACGTGTTGGACGGTGCGCGTCCACAGGGAGGACCATCTTTCAATTCAGCGGCTTACTCTTCGGATGGGCGGGTGTGGTTTGCGAGCGGTTTTGTCTTGCAGATGGTGGATCCGTCCAGGCTCTCGCGAACAGCTTCATCGGCGGAGACCTACATCGAATCGGTAATCGTTGACCGAAAGGAATTCGCAGCAACGGAAGGCCTGAATCTTTCCCCGCACCCCCGTGACCTGCAGATTGATTACACCTCGCCCACCTTTGCGATTCCACAGAAGGTGAAATTTCGCTACAGGCTCGGCAATTATGATCGTGATTGGCACGATGCCGGTACCCGCCGGCACTCGTTCTACACGGATCTGCCTCCCGGCAAGTATTCCTTTCGTGTGATGGCATGCAACAGTGACGGCGTCTGGAACGATAGCGCAGCCCAGCTGGATTTCTCCATCGCTCCGGCGTACTACCAGACGAATTGGTTTCGCGGCCTCTTCGCGGCCTTCTTCTTGGCCCTGGCGTGGGCGGCCTACCAGTTGCGCGTCCGGCAATTGCGTCAGCAGTTCGCCATGACGCTGGAGGCACGCGTCAGCGAGCGCACACGGATTGCTCGGGACCTGCATGACACGCTCTTGCAAAGTTTCCACGGGCTGTTGTTCCGTTTTCAGGCGGCTCGCAACATGCTTCCGAATCGCCCCGAGGAAGCAACTCAGGCTCTGGATGCCGCATTAATTAGGACCGAGCAGGCACTGGACGAAAGCCGGCACTCGATTCAGGAATTACGTCCCGGTCTGTCCGCTGAAAACAACCTCGATCAAATGTTGATAACAACTGGTCAGGAACTAGCTTCTTCCAACCACGCCGAGGACGGCTCACCCCACTTCGAGGTAATCGTGGAAGGCGAGCGCCGATACCTGCCTCTGATGATCAAGGATGAAATCGGTCGAATCGCGCGAGAACTGCTCCGCAATGCCTTCCGGCACGCACGCGCGCATGAGATTGAAGCTGAGATACGTTATGACAGTGACGTTTTCCTCCTGATTGTGCGGGATGATGGAAAGGGCATCGACCCCAAGATACTGCAAGATGGTGGGCGTGCCGGGCACTGGGGGCTACCAGGTGTTCAGGAACGCGCGCGTGGAATTGGAGCTCGATTGGAATTTTTGAGCGAAGCCGGAGCCGGTACAGAAATTCGATTGACGCTGCCCGCGGCCATCGCCTATGAAAAATCCAGGAGTGGACCTCGATTTAGACTGTTGCCTAAACGGAGGATTCATGAGAACCAATCCTAAAGGGTCAAATCTCGAATATCCCCCGTGCACTCGGGGACGTTCCGAAAAATCTTCGTTTCATTGAGACGCTACCAAGACGTGGTTATCGGTTCATCGCGCCTATTGGGGATGCGTCGCTGCGGGCCAGTTCAGAACTACAGAGTACGTTTCGGTTTGACCCTTCTGCGGCTCGAGGATTAGAAACTTAGTCCCGTCTTTCGTGACGGCATACTGATTTATCCTGGGATCAGGTATCAGCCTGGTTTCGAATAACTTTCTTGGGATGCCTATTTTGGGCTGCGAGCCAGGCTCCATGCTCACCGACATCATCTTTCCATCCAGGTCGAGAAAAAAAAGTTCTCGGCCGTCACCACGCCAGCGGGGTTGGGCACCGCCAGCAACCGAGACCCGCGCGATGTTCTGAAATGAAGGAAACGACGCTACGAAAACTTCCCACCTCCCATCGCGAACCTCACCGTAAGCAATTTGCTGCCGATCGGGGGACAGGTGGAATTCATCTTTTACAAAACTATTGGAGTAGAGAGGTTGGGGCTTGATTTCGCCTGCCAAAGGTATGATCGAGAATGTTTTTGTATCGTGCGTAAGCAGAAACCGGCCATCCGACGACCAGTCTTCTACCCAGTGCCTTTGGTCGTCGCCGTAGACTGGTTGTGGTTGCTGAGTTGTAATGTCAATCTTCTGGACCAAGAACGGAGGATCGGAGCCACCGTTAGGAAGCAGGTTGAAGGCAACGTAGCGTGAATCAGGAGACCATACAGGGTCCGATTGCGCCCGCGGATCGGTCGTTAGAGGAGTTGTAATGTTGTTCGTCAGGTCGACAAGCCATAGGGCGCCCGTAGCATGCTGGTGGAACGAGTTAAGCGCTATATGCTTTCCATCCGGCGAAAGAGTGAACTGCTCGTAATCGATTGCTGATTCCAGCGTGCTAATCACAGCGCCGTCGCGTCCGTGCCAGTTAAGTTGGTCGAGTAAAGCGCCTTCTCCAGTGCCGTAGATGAGAACTCCGTTTTGAGACGCCGTAAACTCGGAAGTGCCCAGATAAGCTGGAGAAGCCCCGACATTTTGGGAAACCAGCCGCGGTGGACCTGTCTTGCGCATGTTTTCCCAGTCCATAGGCTGTGCCATGAGGGTCCGATCCTGAGCAAACAGCAAATAATTCGGCACGGCTATTGCCCGGCTTTGGCTTTCCAGCAACGGGATTGGACTTCCGCCATCCAGCGACTGCGCATAGATTTGCGCGCCGAGATCGCTACTGGCAAGAGTTGCACGCGCCAGGTAGATAAAATGCTTACCATCCGGTAGAAACTGAACCCACATTTGACTGGCCTGCCCGGGAAGCAGGGAGGTCGCCGGCGTAGCAGGCCCTCCATAGGGAGAAATGCGGAAGATCGGACTGTTCACAGCACGGGCAAAGAGGATGGTACCATCGGGTCCCCAGGAACCCTGTGCGATTTCCGGCACGCTGTAGATGTCTGCGGGAACCGAACCTGATGGCTGAACTTTCTTCAGCTTGCCATTGGCCCAGAAGCCGATGAACTGGGAATCTGGCGACCAGAACGGCAAGAGTGCCCCATCGGTCTGGTCTAGCCGATGCGCGTCTGACGAACCCAATGACCTCACCCACAAAAAGCTTTGACCGGATGCATCAGTCGCTGCGAAAGCTAGCATCCGTCCATCTGGCGAAAGAGCAATGTGTTCGAAAGGGTGCCAGTGGCGATGCAGTGTCACGCCCTGTGGCAGGCCAAGCGACAGCGCTACTGGGCTGGTCGCTCGAGTCGGTGGAACGCGCAATAACCAGACGACGATGATGACAACGAGAACCACGAAACCAAGCCCAGCCGCGAGCAGGAGTTTCGGTGTCGGGTGCCAGGACCGGGAATGAAGCGTTACGGGAGCTTCCGCCGTTCTGGCCTCGTTCTGCACGTCTTCCTCAGAACGCCAATGGAATTCCGGCACATAGGTCCCAGACCGAAGTTCGATCCGGACGGCCGGAGTTCCCGGAACCGTTGAATAATATTGAACGAGCCTCTTTCGAACCTCTGTCGCTCTCACGCGAACGACCGCGTCATTGGAGGTGTCATAATCGACGTTTCGACCGAACATCGTTACACCGATCATGCGCTCGCGAAGAGAATCCAGATCACCGGCCAACCTGCGTTCGATGATCAGCCGGAGAAAATCTTGGCATCGCTTGCTGCCGCCAAAGGCATCGCTCAAGATGATTGATTCGAGCTCTTTCCGTATAGCAGCAGTCTGCGCGGACGTGAGTTCATCCACCATTGGGGGTTTCTTTTACGGCATTTTAACTCTTAACGGGTCTTAACGGGAGCCAATCGTCCGCCATAACCGCCTTTCGGAGTCAATGGGTTACCGGAGAACACCCGTTAAGCGGCTTCTTAACGGTTTGCTGCCAGAGTCGTATCGGCTCCCTGAACTGTATGAAACATTCCCCTGCTTTCGGATTGGAGGTATTGTTGTCCAGCGTTCATGAAATAAGGTCCGAATAGGCAGGCACCGGACCGACAGGAGACAACCATGAGTGCAGTCCACCACACTACCATGAGCAGCGCAAGCTCGAATGAGTTCCTGAGTATCACTCCTGGTTTGATTCGAGTCCTCAGCGTCGATGATCACGCCCTCCTGCGAGAAGGGATCGCGGCTCTGGTCAATGCTGAGCCAGACATGGAGCTGGTAGCAGAGGCCTCCGACGGAGAGGAAGCCATCAAACAATTTCGACGGCACCGGCCGGATGTCACTCTGATGGATCTTCAAATGCCCAGTATGAATGGTAGCGAAGCTATCGGCCGGATCAGAAACGAATTCCCGAACGCCAAGATCATCGTACTGTCGACCTATTCCGGTGATGTTCACGTCCTGCGGGCGATCAAAGCGGGTGCTCGGGGTTACATCGTAAAGGGACACGTCCACAGAGAACTATTAGACGCGATCCGGAGTGTCCATGCCGGACACAAGCGAATACCACCCGAAATTGCGGCGGAGCTGGCTGAGCACGCTGCTGATGATGCGCTGACTTCGCGCGAAATAGATGTGCTGCGCTTGATCGCCGCTGGCAATGCCAATAAGCAGATCGCCGACAAGCTCTCCATTGAAGAAACGACCGTCAAGAGCCACATCAGTAGCATTCTCTCGAAACTGGGCGCCAACGATCGGACCCATGCTGTGACCATTGGACTACAGCGCGGGATTATCGATCTGGGCATCCCTCAAAAGTATGACTCGTAAATCCTCCTTTGTGACGTTCCGGTATCTTCCGACTGCCACTACCATGAGACTGGCAAAGGAGAATACCCTGCAACGTCTGTTTTCCACATTCGCGGAGGGCTGGCCCGGCATTGGTCTTTTGCTTCAGCGTGTCCTTACTAGTGCGGTTCTGTTCTATTTCGCGGGCACCCATCTCCTGGAAACGAGTAGCTTGGCGCCGAGCCTTCCACATCTGGTCGCTGCCCTCGCAGGAATGCTTCTGCTTTTTGGTCTATGGACCCCACTAGCGGGAACTGCCATCGTTATTGTCGAGGTCTGGATATTCCTGGCACGTTTGGGGAATCCTCTGATCGCCATCATGCTAGTTATCCTCGGTGCTACCGTCGCGATGATCGGACCTGGAGTCTGGTCGATTGACGCCCAACTTTACGGACGGAAGCACATCGAACCTTCAAGGCAATAAGACCAATTCCAAATCCTCCAATAGTATGAATGCTCCCTCTCCTGGAAGTACAAGCCTGCGCCTGCACCATATACCCAGAACATAATTGTCCGATTTGCCGATGTAACCAGACGCAGGTTGTTGCAGACTCACCGCAGATTCGATTTCCTCTTTGGAGGCGCTTATGTGGAAGATCACTAATCGTGGTTTAACGCTACAGGAAGTTTTAATCATGGCGGCAATGAATGTTCTCAACCGCACTGATAGCGACCGACCAAGGCGAGCGAACGATCTGGCGCAGCCGCGCGCACCAAGACTCACTGAGATCTAGGAGATTGTCATGGCAAAGGTGATTGAGTTTTACATACCGAAGAACTTTCGGAAACCGTTGAGGACGGCGGCTCAGCCGCAACTCGGAAGAATCATCGAGTTTTGCCCGCAGACGAAAAGATCAGCTTAGCTGCTATCGACCTTCTGTGGATTGAGAGGAAATATGACGGTCAGCCCCACACAAACCGGCTTCATGCGTCTGGAAGATTCCGAAAAACTGTTGCGAGCCATCTTTCCAAACTATCCCAGCCTGGAGCCGTGCCATTCCGCGCCACGTCTGGAACCGATTCCCCAGGGCAGCAAGGACTACTGGAACGAAGAGAGAATGTCTCTCTGCTAGTCACTTTGTTCGTATAAGAGTTCGCAAAGCACTGCAAGTGTAAGACTTCGGGAGGAGACTATGGGATGCGCCACTATTGATTTCACAGACGTCGGAGGCCTTGCAGGAAGAAGCTTCCCCAACGTGAGCGGCATGGAAGAGGAGCGGCTGTATCTGGGATCTGAAGATAGCGCTGACTACTGCTTCGAAGGCATCATTGGCAAGAGCCCAGCCATTCAGAAGGTCCTGGAACAAGTCGCGATCGTGGCGCCCACGGACTCGACTGTCTTGCTCCACGGGGAGACGGGAACCGGCAAGGAGTTGATTGCGTGCGCCATTCATAATCTCAGCGCCCGGCGCCAGCGCGCCTTTGTCAGACTGAACTGCGCGGCCATCCCCTCGGGCTTGCTGGAGAGCGAACTATTCGGGCACGAAAAGGGGGCCTTCACGGGGGCTCTAATGCAAAGAAAGGGTCGATTCGAGCTCGCGGATGGAGGCTCGTTGTTTCTGGATGAGATCGGCGACATCAGCCTGGAACTCCAGCCGAAACTATTGCGTGCCATCCAAGAGCAGGAGTTCGAACGTCTGGGAAGCTCCAAGACGATCGGCGTGAACGTGCGGCTGATTGCCGCCACGCATCGCGATCTTCCCGCCATGATTCGGGAGGAGAAGTTCCGGGAGGATCTTTTTTATCGATTCAACGTCTTCCCGATCGAGATCCCGCCGCTGCGCGAAAGGCGTGAGGATATTCCACTGCTGGTGAACTACTTTGTGTCAAAGGTAGCGGGGCGGATGGGGAGACAAATAAAGTGCATCCCCAAACGCGCAATGGAGATGCTGACGAACTGTCCCTGGAAGGGGAATATCAGGGAATTGGCAAACTTCATCGAACGAGCTGTCATACTCACACGTGGTGAGGAGTTAGAGGTGCCGCTTGCCGAGCTTGCCACCTCATCCGAGACCAATGTTGCTGTCGGAACGGCCTCTACGTTTCGACAAGCAGAGTCCTCTGTAATCATCGGTGCATTGAAAGCCGCATCGGGACGCATCGCAGGCAAGGGGGGAGCCGCCGAACGGCTGGGATTGAAGCGTACGACGCTACAAAACAAGATTCGTCGCTTGGGCATCGCAAAGGCGACTTACGGCTATTAGATACTTTCATGTCTCCGTGTGCACTCGCTTCTAGCAATTTACGGAAGCGAGTTTCCCAGGGTAGCGTTAGACATCCCTTGAAGCCTTGAAGCGCGATAAACCAGTGGAGGGCATAGGCAGTGAGCGAGAAGAAAGACAGAGAACGAGTAATCGCCGAAATCACACTTTCGCATCTGATGCGATTGGGAAATGAACAGGGCTGTCCTGTGAGTCGAGAACAGGCTCTCGAATTCCTCAATCAGGAGGGGCGGGCGTTTGAAATGTGGAAGCACATGATGCAGGCCGCTGAGGACTTCATCGCATGCAGCTTATTGAGGCATTCCTTTAACCCCGGAGGACACAACGTATTTGCCTCTCAGCCCGGCCCATTGCGATCAATCAGCACTGCCGCGCACTAGCGTGTTTCCTGTCCACTCCGCCCATAGTCCAGGAAATATGCAGGCAAGGGGAGCACGCAGCCAACTCAGCGCTGCGGGTCTTCAATTAAAGGGAATTTCAGAACAGATCGTCTCAACGGTGCGGTTGATAGTCCCCCTTACTGATTCCGAGGCGCCTCATCTTATTCTGCAGGGTGGTACGTTTAAGGCCGAGGCGTTCGGCGGCTCCGCCGTGACCCGAGACTTGCCCGGACGCTGCCTTCAATGCCTCGAGGATGACCTTCCGCTCGGCTTCATGGAAGGTAGATGCCGGGCTCGAAACGTTGCGAGAATGAGAGGCTTGGAACTCGGCGATTGGCACTTCTAGTTCTTCGCCGTGCGAAAGTATGACTGCGCGCTCGATGAAGTTCGCCAATTCCCTGACGTTGCCCTTCCACGGATAATTTGTCAGGACGTCCATTGCTTGCCTGGGGATGGACCTGATGTTTTTCCGCATTCTCCTGGATAGCTTCGAAACGAAATAATTAACCAGCAGTGGAATATCCTCAGGCCGCTCCCGCAGTGGTGGGATCTCAATCGGGAAAACGCTGAGTCGATAAAATAGATCTTCGCGAAAACTGCCCTGTCGAATCATCTCGGGGAGATCCCGATGGGACGCGGCGATCAGACGCACGTCAACCCGCATCGTTCGAGTGCTACCCAGCCTTTCGAATTCCTGCTCCTGTAGAGCGCGCAGCAATTTTGGCTGCAATTCGAGATTGATGTCGCCTATCTCGTCTAGAAACAGCGAGCCTCTATCGGCCAGTTCGAATCTCCCTTTTTTTTGCATGAGGGCACCGGTAAAGGCTCCCTTTTCATGCCCGAATAGTTCGCTCTCCAGCAAGCCCGAGGGAATGGCCGCGCAGTTTAGTCTCACAAAGGTGCGTTGGCGCCTGGAACTGAGGTTGTGAATGGCGCGGCCGAT
>Ga0209448_10000523_pt1 | contig 12746 bp, 9 predicted proteins | sample BogFormECP14_OM2_FD_188245 | JGI IMG/M metagenome (GOLD analysis project Ga0209448, IMG submission 188245) | Bog forest soil microbial communities from Calvert Island, British Columbia, Canada - ECP14_OM2 (SPAdes) (version 2) | ecosystem: Environmental > Aquatic > Freshwater > Wetlands > Bog ... | reverse complement strand
ACCCAGCGCTGCCGTCCAGGCAGCCTGATTCACTCGGCTCTGCCTCGCATTGTCCGGGTGCACAGCCATGTTGATGGCGAATAACCATGCCGATCTGCGTAATTTCGTCAGCATCCGCTTGAGGACGCCGACTTCATCCGGTATCAGCCGGCGGGTCCAGCGGAGTTCTGGGGAAAGCTGCTCGACGACATCGAGAACGCCGGGGATCTGGGAACAGAGCAGGGCGTTGACGCGGTTGAAATCGTCGGCCAGTGTGGCCAGCGAGTTACCCGCAATCGCCAACGTGGCTAGGCCTAGATCGAACGTGATGTGTGCATTGAGTCCGGCCATCATGTGCTGCAACATGATCGCCTTATGGTTTTGGTCGCCGACGAACGAGACCTCCCAAGGAAGTGTCGGACCCTGGTACTCATCCGGGTCGAAGTACCCATTCAACGAGTTGAAGTAGCGTTGGGAAAAGACGACGCCGAGCTGGTCTATACGATCCCCGTCGTCGAACACACCCTCGCTGATGGCGTCCTGGATGGCCAGGGTGATCCGCTTGTACAGGGCAGCGAAATAGCCGATGTGGCTTTCTGCTTTGATCGCCCAGTCGACAACCTGATCTATGCCGCGTACAGCATCGTCGAGGGTTCTGGGCTCTTCGAGGCGTGCCAGTTGGCGCGTCATGGTATCTGTCACGTCCCCCAGCGTGGGCCGACTGAGTGGCGTAGGCACGCGTAGCCGACTACTTGCATCTTGTACGCGGCGGTACTCGAGCGACATACCGCCGTGATGTCACGCCAGAAGGTCCCAGCGGCGGGCGAGGTGATCGGGCATGTCGAACGGCGCCCGCTCGCCACCCCGCTCCAACTTGAACAGCGAGTCCAGCATGTCGCGCCCGACTGGAGCGGCCATTCGCGACATCAGTCGGTAGCGCGGCAGGTCGTGCTCGATCCGGCGCAGGACGTGCACAAAGAACCATTTGGCGATGCGCGCGAGCGGCCCGAGGTCGTCAGCGAGATCCGACTCCGGAACGCGCAACAGGTCGGCGGTCTCGTCCCCGGTCAGGTGGCGAATCAACGGCGGGATCGTGTCGTCGAACCGGTGCAAAGGTGTCAGCTGGTCCAGAAGATTGAGGAGCGCACCAGTGAGTTCCTGCCCTTCAGGCGACGCCTTGAACTGCCTGCGCCGGATGGTGTCGACCAGCGCGGCGGCATCGGCGACGTCGCGCACCAGCAGCTCGTCACGTACACCGAGCAGGTGCCCGATGACGTTCCACAGATGCAGGTATGCGTCGACGTCCTTGGCGGGCATGCGCACGCCGAGGCGACGCATCGGATCGGCGACGACATAGGAGAAGGCCAGGAGTGTCCCGGCGAGGTCCTCCTGGTTGATCGGTGTGCCCCAGTCGGGATGCCACATGCCGGGCGTCTGCTCGTTGCGGGCCTTGATCAAGTGACGAACAGCGGCGTGCATCAGGCGGACGCGCTGGATGGTGCGCCGGCCCTTGCCCTCTTCGTCGAGGCCGCCATCGGGGAGCGCGTCGATCAGGAACTGGCCGGTCTCCATCACCCGCCGGCGCGCGTCGGTATCGAGCCGCGCGGTCAGGTACAGCACCTTCACGCCCTTGGCTGCCGCGTACGAGGACGGGAGAGACGCGCAGAACAGGCAGACTGCGATTTGGACGCCCCAGGTCTCGAACAGCTGCTGCCCGCGCTTGATCTTGCGCTCGTCAGCCCACTCTGGCAGAGGCAGGGTCTCGGCCAGATAGGCCTGGATCTCGTCGGGCAACTCCTCCGGCACCGGCTGGTCGACGCGAACCAGCGTCCGCATGATCGCACTGACCGCGTCGACGCCGCCACGCTCGAGCACGGCCGCAACCGGCGTGTCAGCCACCGGATCGCCCAGCTCTCGCATGCGATCGAGCAGGGTGTCCGTCCATCTGGTGCTTCCGTTGGCGACCGCCATGTGCGCAGCTTGTCAGACTTTGCGCGCTTCGCCGATCACCCACCCCGGCCGGCTCGCAACATGTCGACCAGCTCCTCGCGTGACCCGGCTCCCAAGCGCTGGTACACGCGATACACGTGCCCCTCAATGGTGCGCACCGACGTAACGAGCCGCTTGGCGATCTCCTTGTTGGATAATCCTGCGGCTACCAATTCGATGATCTCGCGCTGACGGCCGGTCAACGGTTGGTCTATGGGGTTTCGCAGCGCCGGCGTGCACAGCCCGCCGCAGTCGGTGGCCAGCTGCTGCGCCAACGCCGCGGCATACAGACTGCGCTTGTGCTGCTGGTTGCGGCTGAACGCCACGGCCGCCTGGGCGGCGACGTCGGCGGCAGCGGCGCGATCGCCGAGCGCCCGGTAGTCGGCCGATGCCGCAAGCAGACCCTCCCCATCGTCGGCCACCAACGATTCCGTATGCCGCGCAACGGCATGAGCAAGAGGAAACGACAACTCATTGGCCAGCTCACGCGCGCGTGTCGCCCCCGACGTGTCGCCCCACTCAGCCGCCACTTGCACGCAGGCCAGTTCATGGGTTGGCTGACAGCGCTCGCGCGCATCCTCTCCGGCAGCACGGACGACCGAGATCGCGTCGGTCAGGCACCCGCTGGCCGCCAGAGCCCAGCCGCTGGCCACCGCCAGAGCGGTCTGCATGAACAGGTAGTCGGCCGGCACACATTGCCGTGCTTCGGTGATCGCTTCGTTCGCCGCATCCGACTGACCCATCTTGGCGTGAGCTTCGGCCAACGCGAAGCAGCTCGCTGCTCGTAAACCGGTTGTGACGCTGTGCCTTTCCACCCCGGCCAGCGCCTCATGCAGAAGTTTCACCGCGGCAGGGATCTCCCCGCGAACGAGCTCGGCGTGGCCCAGCAAGAATGCAAGGTTTGCGTAGGCAAGACCGGGAACGTCGGGCACCGACTCGGATAGCTGTTTGGCCGAGCGCACGCATTCGTCGATGCGCCCGCTCAACCGGCAGGCACGCGCATAGACGGCGCCATACCAGAACCTCATAGGCGACGCCTGCGACGACGTGATCGCGCGGTCAACGGCCTGCGCCACGAAGTCGGTGATGTCATCGAGTCGGCCGAGCGCGCCCTGCGCGATAGTCAATGCGATGGAGGCCAACATGGCGTGAAAGTCAGGCAGTGTCGGCGCATTCAGCGCTGCCAGTGCCTTTTCTGCCGCGGTTTCGCTGCGGGCCAGCACCGCGTCCAAGCATGATTCGATCGCGGCGCGCTCGGCCCGCTCCGCCGCGGATTCCTGCCTCGCTGCCAGGCCGTCCAGGATGTCCCGCGCTTCGCAGGGTCGGCCGAGATTCCAGATCAGGTTGTCTGCCCGCACGGTCGCCCAGTGATGTCCGTCGGGCTCATCCAGGCCGATCCCGGCCAGGATCGCTTCGGCCTGGTCGCCGTGCCCGCGCCCAGCCAGGCTTATAGCACGCAGGCCGACGGCCTCGCTGAGCCCCGCATCGGCTGCGGCGGTGGCGAATCGGTCGGACAGGTCCAGGTCGAGCAACGTCATCGAGAACCGCGCCGCCTCCAGGTATAGGTGCGGGTCGGGTGCGAGGTCTGATTCGAGGGTAAGCAGCGCCCGACGCACCGTAGCGTGCATGTCGGCGTCAGCGTCCTTGGCCAGCCGTTGTGCCAGCTTGCCGCGGATTCGCGACAGATACATCTCGCTGGCGCCGGCCCGCCGAAGCTCACCGAACAGCGGATGCGCCAGTCGGGCCATCAGCTTGGAGCCGCTGCGTTCCACCACGACCAGGCTCATCTGCTCGGCCGCCTCGAGATCGCGGCGGTGCACCAGGTCGCAGAGCACGTCGACCGCTAGCGGCTCGTACTGCGACAACGTATCGACGACCAGCGCCACATCGGGGGCGAGCCGACTCAATTGCCGACTGACCATGTCGCCGATGCTGTCCGACACGGCGACGCGCTCGTCCCACATCCATACTCCGGCAACCTGTCGTATCGCGCCGGCGGCGATCTGGTCTTTGAGCAGTTGCCGCAGAAAGAGCGCGTTACCTCGGGTCAGTTTCCAGAACCGCTTGGCGCTGCGACTATCTACTGCGCCGCCAAGCATGGTCTCGATCATGCGGCGAGTGCCCGGAGCCGACAGCGGTTCGAGGTCCAGGCGGACGAGCAAGTCGTCTTTCCACAGCGCAGTGATCGCATCGGGCTCGTCCTCGCCGGTGCGCACCGTGACCACCAGCCGTGTCCCACGGGCCTGGGCTAGCTGGTGCACGACGTGCGCCGACAATCCGTCGAGAAGGTGGGCGTCATCGACCCCGATCAGCACACGGCCGCGACATTGCTGCGTCACAAAGAAATCGATGACATGTCGCACATTCGATATCGGATCGGACGCGGTGTCGGATATCGAGGCGATGAACGCACCTAATGGGAGCTGTCGCGCGGACTGAGTGCCCACGATCCAATACGTTCGCTCGCCTGAGGCTTGGGCACGGGCGATCACCTCACGGGCGAGTCGGGTCTTGCCCACTCCCGCGGCTCCTGCTATGACGGCGCCGGAAAAATTGCCAACTCCGCTCAGCGCACGAGAAATATCGGCTAATTCGCTATCACGCCCTGTCAGCGGATCGCCGCTAATCACCGACAAACTATAACCCTGTATCGAATTAGCGGCGTGAATTCAGCTGCTATTCTCGGGCCGCTTTAGGATTATCCGGGCCGGGAGTTCGGTCCAATCCACGTTGGTTGCTGAGGCGGTTGCCCGCTACCGCCGGGGTTGCCAAACCACCAGCGCGGTGCTCTTGGGCAGCACCGCGACCTCCCGGCGCTGGTTGGCACGCAAAACCGCCAACTCCTCGGCCATTTCCTGCAGCCGCGACTGCAGTGCCTCGACCTGGTTGGTCAACTCGATGATGCGCTTGATGCCGGCGAGGTTGACCCCTTCGTGCTGGGAAAGCCGCTGCACCTGGCGCAGCAACTCGACGTCATGCTGCGAATAGCGCCGCCCACCACCGGAAGTACGGCGGGGGCTGACCAACCCGAGGCGGTCATAGGTACGCAGGGTTTGCGCGTGCATGCCGGCCAGTTCGGCGGCCACCGAGATCAAGAAGGTCCGGGATTCGTCTCTCTTAGAGTTCTTCGCCATCTAGCGATTGCCTGCCCATCCGGCGCGTGGGTTGAAACCACTGGACCGCTCCGCCTCCGCATAGGCCTCCAGTGCCTCTTGCGCGGCGCCCTCCAAGTTTGGCGGGACCGCCACCTTGACGGTGACGAGCAAATCCCCGTTGCCGCCGCTGCGCTTGGGCACACCGCGTCCGCGCACCCGCAGGATGCGCCCGTCGGCGGTGCCCTTGGGCACCCGGACACCGACCTTGCCGTCCAGCGTTGGCACCGAAAGCGTTGAGCCTAAGGCCAATTCGGTGAAGCTGACCGGCGCGGTGACGGTGAGGTCGTCGCCGTCACGGCCGAAGACCTTGTCCGGTCGCACATGCACCGTCACATATAGGTCGCCCGACGGGGCTCCGCGCAACCCGGCTTCGCCCTGCCCGGGTAACCGGATTCGCTGCCCGTCCTCGACACCGGGCGGGATCCGCACATTGATAGTGCGGGTCCGGGTCGTGACCCCGGTGCCTTTGCACTCATCGCAGGGGTGCTCGATGATCGAGCCGCTGCCCCGGCAGTCGGTGCACGGTTCGGAGAAACCGAACGCCCCCTGGTTGCGGTTGATCACGCCGGAGCCGTTACAGGTGGGACACACTTTCGGGCTGGTGCCCGGCTGGGCTCCGCTGCCGTGGCAGTTGGTGCACGGCGCTGGGCTGGTCAGCCGCAGCGGCATCGCGACGCCGTTGGCGGCCTCGACGAATTCCAGCTCGGTCTCGGTCTCCAGGTCGTTGCCGCGTCGCGGGCGGGTGGGCCGAGCGCCGGCGCCGCGCCCGAACAAGCCGCCGAACAGGTCACCGATGTTGGCGCCGCCGCTTTTCCCGGCCGCATCGAACAAATCGTTGAGGTTGAACTCGGCGCCATCACCACCGACGTTGAAGCCGCCGAAGCCACCTCCAAAACCACCACTGTCGAACCGGCTTCCGCCGAGACCACCGCCGGCGAACAGCCGGCGGGTTTCGTCGTATTCCTTGCGCTTCGCCGGATCCGAGAGCACATTGTGCGCCTCCGATACCGTCTTGAATCGTTCACCGGCGGCGGGGTTGTCGGGATTCGCGTCGGGATGCAGGTCACGCGCTAACTTGCGGTAGGCGCGTTTGATCTCTTCGGGCGTGGCGTCCGGGGAGACGCCCAGCTCCTTGTAGAAGTCTTTTTCGACCCATTCACGCTGGGCCATGTCGCGTCACCCCCTCACCTTCCTTTTCTTAGCCTTATTCGCCTGAGGTGTCGGCGTTGTCGCCGGTGTCGGCCTGCTCTCTATTGGTGGCACTGTCGGCGGGATCCGCTGCGACAGTCTCGGCAGCATCGCCGGCAACCGTGTCGACGACGCCGACCAGGGCATGGCGCAGTACGTGCTCGCCCAGTTTGTAGCCTTCCCGCATGACCGTGCCGATCACCGGTTTGGAACCCTGCCCACCGTCGCCCTCGTGCTGTACGGCTTCGTGCAACACGGGGTCGAAGTCTTCACCCTCGGCGCCGAACGCTGTCAGGCCGAGCCCGGTCAGCGCACTCATCAGCTTGTCGGCAACCGACTTCAGCGGGCCTGACTCCAGATCGCCGTGCTTGCGCGCCCGGTCGAGATCGTCGATCACGCCCAGCAATTGGCTCACCACGGCCGCCTTGGCCCGGTCCGCCGCGGCCTGCTGGTCGCGCAGTGCGCGCTTGCGGTAGTTGGCGAAGTCGGCCTGCACCCGCTTCAGATCGTCGGTGAGCTCGGCGACTTTATCGCCTGACTTCGCCTGCGGGCCTCTAGGCGCCGCCTCTCCCGGCGAATCGCCGGGAGGGACGTGCCTTACTTCACCGGTCTCGGGATCGATCCGCCGTTTGTCGGTGACCGTTACCTGTTCCTGGTTCCCTTCCGTTTTCTGGTCGCCTTCCATCACTTGGACTCCCGGTCGTCGTCGACCACCTCCGCGTCCACGACATCGTCGGCTGAACCGGGCTGCGGACCGCCGGCCTGGGCGTCGCCCCCAGCGGCCTGGGTGGCTTCGTATATCGCCTGTCCCAGTGCCTGGGACTCCTGGCCCAGCTTCTCCATCGCGGACTTGATCGCGGAGATGTCCGTGCCACCGAGCGCCGTCTTGGCCTCAGCCACAGCGGCATCGACCTTGTTGAGGGTGTCTTCAGGAACCTTCGAACCGCCCTCGGCTTCGCGCTGCTCTTTGACGAACTTCTCCGTCTGGTAGACCAGCGTCTCGGCCTGGTTGCGGACGTCGGCTTCTTCGCGACGCTTGCGGTCCTCCTCGGCGTGAGCCTCGGCGTCCTTGATCATCCGGTCGATCTCTTCCTTGGACAGGCCGGAGCCCTCCTGGATTTTGATCGTGTTCTCCTTGCCGGTGCCCTTGTCCTTGGCGGTGACGTGCACGATGCCGTTTGCGTCGATGTCGAAGGTGACCTCGATCTGCGGGACACCGCGCGGGGCCGGTGGAATACCGGTCAGCTCGAAGGAACCGAGCAGCTTGTTGTGCGAGGCGATTTCGCGCTCACCCTGGAAGACCTGGATCTGAACCGACGGCTGGTTGTCATCGGCGGTGGTGAAGGTCTCCGACCTCTTGGTCGGAATCGTGGTGTTCCGCTCGATGAGCTTGGTCATCACGCCGCCCTTGGTCTCAATACCCAGGCTCAGCGGCGTAACATCAAGCAGCAGAACATCTTTCACCTCACCCTTGAGCACACCGGCTTGCAGAGCCGCTCCCACCGCTACAACTTCATCGGGGTTGACGCCCTTGTTGGGCTCCTTGCCGCCGGTCATCTCCTTGACCAGGTCCGACACCGCGGGCATACGAGTGGAACCGCCCACCAGCACGACGTGGTCGATCTCGGACACCGAGATGCCGGCGTCCTTGATCACCGACTGGAAGGGCTGACGGGTGCGGTCCAGCAGATCCTGAGTGATGCGCTGGAACTCAGCGCGGGTCAGCTGCTCGTCGAGGAACAACGGGTTCTTGTCCGCGTCGACGGTGATGTAGGGCAGGTTGATCGAGGTGCTCTGGCTCGAGCTCAGCTCGATCTTGGCCTTCTCGGCCGCCTCGCGCAGCCGCTGCATGGCCATCTTGTCCTTGGTCAGGTCAATGCCGCTGGTGCCCTTGAACTTTTCGACCAGCCAGTCAACGACGCGCTGGTCCCAGTCGTCGCCACCGAGGTGGTTGTCACCGCTGGTAGCACGGACCTCGACCACACCCTCGCCGATCTCAAGCAACGAGACGTCGAAGGTGCCGCCGCCGAGGTCGAAGACCAGGATGGTCTGTTCCTTCTCGCCCTTGTCCAGGCCGTAGGCCAGGGCCGCGGCAGTCGGTTCGTTGACGATGCGCAGCACGTTCAGGCCGGCGATCTGGCCCGCTTCCTTGGTGGCCTGACGCTGGGCGTCGTTGAAGTAGGCGGGTGTGGTGATGACCGCGTCGGTGATGTCCTCACCGAGGTAGCTTTCGGCGTCACGCTTCAGCTTCATCAGAATGCGGGCGCTGATCTCCTGCGCGGTGTATTTCTTGTCGTCGATCTCGATAGACCAGTCGGTGCCCATGTGCCGCTTGACCGAGCGGACGGTGCGATCGACGTTGGTCACCGCCTGGTTCTTGGCGGGCTGGCCGACGAGCACTTCGCCGTTGCGCGCGAACGCGACGACCGACGGAGTGGTCCTCGAGCCTTCGGAGTTGGCGACGACGACTGGGTCGCCACCCTCTAAAACCGCGACGACGGAGTTGGTGGTCCCGAGGTCGATACCGACCGCACGAGCCATAGTGATTCCTCCTGAGTGAATAGAGCTTCTGCTGTGCACTATGCTGAGTGAACCCCGCTCAAGCCTGCCTCCGTAGACGGCGGGCTGTCAACCCGATATTGAGTCAGGTTCACTCAACTTACTGATCATCCTAACGGCGGCCCTGCGCATCTTGTTCCCGGGGGTGCTGAGAGTTCTTAGAGGGCCGGGAGATGACCTCATCGATCAGCGCAAGCAGTGCGCGAGTGGCGGCGCTGGGGGGCCGAGTCGCAGACGTCGCGACGAAAAGCCGCCATTGCAGATCGTAATCGGCGATGCGGACCGTCACCAGCCCGGAACCGTCGACGTCGGGGACGAACTGGCCGAGAAAGCCGATTCCCAGGCCGTTGCGGATATATGTCGCCGCCGTGCCGATGTCGGCGACTTCCACCACGACCGTCCGTTCCACGCCCGCAGCGGCGAACGCATTGTCGACCACGGTTCGGTTGCCGTACCCGGGTGGGCCGTCCACGAACGACATTCCAGCCAGGTCGGCCAGTGGCACCGAATCCCACTGGGCGAGTGGGTGATCGGCGGGAACCACCAGCGACAGCGGTATCGAGGCGACGAGGCGAGCGTGCAGGTCAGGCGGGGCAGGACCGGTGCAAACGAGAAACGCGACGTCGAGATCGCCGTCACGGAGTTGTCGGGCCAGTCCGGCCGATCCGGCACTGGCGGCACGCAAGTGAACCACCACTCCTGGATGCCGAGTATGGAGATCAGCCAGCAGTGTAGGTATGTCGATAACGCTGATCGAAGTCAAAATCCCCACCGTGACGATGCCGCGGACGGCACCGCGGGTGGCGTGGACGGCGTCTTTGGCAGCACGGGCCGCATCGAGGGTTTCGCGGGCGCGGGGTCGCAGCGCATTTCCCGCAAGGGTGAGCGTCACGCCTGCCGAGCCCCGGATAAACAATTCTGCGCCGACTTCCCGTTCGAGGGCTTTGATCGTCGCGGACACTCCGGATTGGACGACATGCAGTCTTTTGGCGGCCCCGGTGAAGCTCTGGCTGTCCGCGACGGCGAGAAAGTACTCGAGATGGCGAAGCTCCACCCAGCTATTATCACCGTTGGTGCTGGGACCTATCACAAGATTTCGTTGTCCCTGATGGTGCTGGTCGACGTACCGTCGACTTGTCGAGCGAGCGCGCGATCCTGCTAACAGTGATCGCGAATCCCCCTCCTGCCTGCTCGATTCGCCGGCCACTTTCTGCTCGGAGACCGAGATCGCGCGCCGTCGACCCTGCAACTGTGCTGGACGGCCCCCATGAATCAGCAAGCCCCCACTCTGACAAGGTCCAGAACCCGCTGGTCTTCCGCGTCCACCGACGACCAATTCGTTGTGCTCAACCCCGCCACGGGTCAGCCGGTCACCGTTGTCCAGGGGGCCGGACCCGACGAGGTGGACCAGGCGGTGCGGGCCGCCCACGCTGCACACCTGTCCTGGAAGCAGCGGCCGGCGCGGGAACGTGGTCATTACCTGCGCCAGATCGCCGATATCCTCCGTGCCCACGCAGACGAGATCGCCGAACTCGAGTCACTGGAAATGGGCAAACCGATCACCCAGGCGCGCCAGTTCGACGTCGAAGCGGCGATCGCCATCTTCGACTACTTCGGCAGCGTGGTGGAGGTGCTGCCCAACCAGGCGCGCGACTACGGCCCGGTGCTGGACGTGACCACGCTCGAACCGTACGGGGTGATTGCCGGCATCGTGCCGTTCAACTGGCCGCCTATCCACACCGCCGGGAAGATCGCACCAGCACTGGCTGTCGGCAACGCGGTCGTGCTCAAACCACCGGAGCAGACGCCGTCGGTGGTCCTGCGGATGGTCGAGCTGATTCAGTCAGTCCTGCCGGGTCGTGTGGTGCACGCCGTGCCCGGCAAGGGCGAGGTGGGCGCCACGCTTGCCGGACATCCGCTGGTGGGCAAGGTTTCTTTCACGGGATCGCCCCGGACGGGTGCGGCAGTGCTGCGGACGACGGCCGCCAATCTGACCCCAACCCTGATGGAGCTGGGCGGAAAAAACCCTTTGGTGGTCTTCGGCGACGCCGATCTGCACGAGGCGCTGCTGGCCGCCGTCGACGGCGGCTTTTTCAACCAGGGCGAAGCCTGTACAGCCGCATCGCGAATCCTGGTGCAGGACAGCATCTACGCCGAGTTCGCGGCGAAACTGTGCGCTGCGGTGAGCCGGCTGCGGGTGGGCGACGGCGCCGACCCCGCCACTGACGTCGGGCCATTGGTCACCCAAGAGCAGCAGCAACAAGTTCTGGAATACCTCAAGATCGGCGAGGCCGAAGGTGCTCGCATCGCTGCTCAGGCCCCGCTGCCCGATGATCCTCAATTGGCGGACGGGTTCTACGTCGCGCCGACCGTGCTGACCGACGTCACACCCGACATGCGGGTAGCCAGGGAGGAGATCTTTGGTCCGGTAGTCGCCCTGATCCGGTTCAGCGACGAAGACGAGGCGGTCCGGATCGCAAACGACACCCCGTTCGGGCTGGTTGGGGCGGTGTTCAGTCAGAACACCGATCGGGCCCTGCGGGTGAGCCGGCAGATCCGGGCCGGAGCCGTCTTTGTCAACAACTATCATCGGATCGCTATCGGTACTGGATTCGGCGGGGTCGGCCACAGCGGATTCGGGCGCGAGCACGCCCAGGAAACACTGGCGGAATACGGGTACACCAAAACGATTCGGCTGGCCACCCAGCGCGATGAGCTGCGGTACTGGACCGCCGCCAGCAGAGTACTAGAGGATTAGAGATCAAATGCGCACCATCGCACTCGAAGAGCATTACGCCACAGCAGGATTCCTTCGCGGGCCGGGCGGCTGGCTCGCATCTCGCTCGGGCATCATCGAACCGATCTCCGACCTCGGCGACGGACGGATCGCGGCGATGGACGAGGCGGGCATCGACCTGGCCGTGCTGTCATTGGCTGCTCCCGGAGTGGAACAGCTGGACGGGCCGGAAGCCGTCCGCCTGGCCCGTGAATGCAACGACGAGTTGGCAGCTGCGGTCGGGCGGTACCCTGATCGGCTGGCGGGCTTCGCGGCTCTGCCCATCAGTGCGCCAGACGCGGCCGCTGACGAACTGGATCGAGCGGTGCGCCAACACGGCTTTGCCGGCGCGGTGATCAACGGGCACAGCCAAGGCCGCTACCTGGACAATCCCTTCTTCGACCCCATACTCAACCGCGCGGCCACGCTGGAGATCCCGATCTACCTCCACCCGACCATTCCGCCGGCAGGCGTTATCGAGTCGAGTTACGCGGGGTTTGCCGACAAGGTCACGTTCGCGCTGGCCACAGTGGGCTGGGGCTGGCACATCAACACCGCAACGCACGTGCTGCGGATGATTCTGGGCGGGGTTTTCGACCGCTATCCGGCACTACAAGTCATCATCGGGCACATGGGTGAAGGAACGTCGTTCATGCTGCCGCGATTCGACGCCACGCTGAAGCCGGAACTGACTGGCCTGCAACATCCGGTCAGTTCCTACCTTCGGCAGAACTTCCACTACACGTTCGCCAACTTCAATGACGTGGCGACCTATGCCAACCTGGTCGCACAGGTCGGCATTGACCGAGTGGCCTTCTCGGCCGACTACCCGTTCGGGTCGATGAAGGCGGCACGCGCATTCCTCGACAATCTGCCGCTGACGCACGACGAGCGCGCAAGCATCAGCCATCGCAACGCCGAGAAGCTGCTGGGCGTCTGACACTTTCTGCCTACCCCGGCTCGCCGGGTTCGTCTATATCATGACCGCCCGCGAGGTCGCTGCAGTCGACGATCTCGACGTCTCGCCTGGCCCGTAGATACGCCCCCGCGCCCTGGTCTCCCGAAATCAGGGCCAGCACCTCAGGCCAGTACCGCCGCGC
>Ga0209448_10000522_pt1 | contig 12753 bp, 14 predicted proteins | sample BogFormECP14_OM2_FD_188245 | JGI IMG/M metagenome (GOLD analysis project Ga0209448, IMG submission 188245) | Bog forest soil microbial communities from Calvert Island, British Columbia, Canada - ECP14_OM2 (SPAdes) (version 2) | ecosystem: Environmental > Aquatic > Freshwater > Wetlands > Bog ... | reverse complement strand
CGATCACGACGGCGCTCGGCTACAATCAGCTGCTCGCGACCAACTCGGTCGAAATCGTCGCCGAGAAAGGACCGCAATTCATCGATGAATTTCACGCCGAGGCCCGTGGGCTCGCGGACGGTCAGCGACAGGCGCTGGAAAACAAGATCGAAGTCTTGCGCAAGATGGTCGCCTTCGCGCGCAGCGTTTCGGATGACTGGAATCAGCATGAGATTCTCGCCAATACGGAAAAGGGTCTCGGCGTCCACGCGCTCAATCTCGACATCGATGTCGGCCCGCTGCTGCAAACGCAAAAGCTGCTGGACTCCGTCGTGTTCGCGCGGCGCAAGGGAGTGACGAGGACGCTCACCGCTGCCGAACTCGAAATGATGAATCTGACCGGCGACGGCAACGGCTTCGATATGGTGACAATGCCACCGGAATGGCGCGCCCAGGTGCCAACGTCCAACTTCTTCCGTCCGAGCGGATATTTCGACAATCCGGTTGCGCAGCACAATAATGTCGTCGCCAAACTGATCGCGGCGACCGATGCGCGCATGGACGAAGAGACCAAGAAGCAAGGCGCCAAAGATTTGGCGGCGGTGCTGCATTGATTGGCGGATTTTGTGCGAAGCGGCGGCGCCGAACTGGCGGTGGATATTTTGTCGACTGAATTGCGCCGTTGCGATGCCGCAATAGGCGGCTACGATCATGACTCTTAGGCGTACCTTATTACCTTACGGTCCTTCTTGAGCTGTGCATGAAGCGCCGCGAATTCTTGAAAATTCTGTCGGGTGCAATTTGGCCGGCGATTTGGCCCGTCGCCGCTCGCGCTCAATATCCGGGCCCGCCCTACGGCGCGTCGCCATATCCAACGTCGCCGTATCAAGCTCCGCCTTATCAGCCGCAGCCAAATCAGGCCGTTCCGACGGCGGCAATTCAAACCGCGGCCGCGCCCGACGACAAATCGGTAGGCCAAGTTGCGACGCTCAGCGGCCGCGCCACGGTGACGCGAGCCAATGTCGCCGCCGTCGCGTTGAAGGTCGCCGACCACATATTTGAGAACGACGCGCTGCAAACCGATTTGAACTCGGCGCTCGGCATTACTTTCGATGACGAGACCACATTCAGTCTGTCGGCGAATACGCGGATCGTCGTCGACAAGTTCGTCTATGAGGAAGGCGCCAGCGGCAATGCCGCCTCGTTTAATGTGGCGACCGGCACGGCTGCTTTCGTCGCTAGCCTTGTCGCTAAGACCGGCGACATGAAGATATCCACGGACAATGCGACGCTTGGCATTCGCGGCACCACGGGCGTCGTCGAAGTGCCGGCGATCGGCGGCGCCAACGCGCCGACGATCAAGCTTTATCCGGATACGGATGGGCACGTCGGACGGATCGAGGTGTTCGATCGGCAGGGCGGCCGCCTCGGCGCGCTGACGCAAGGTGCCAGCGCATTTGCGATCCGGCCGGGCGCCAACGGCCGCATCAGCGCCGTGCCCTACCAGATTCCGCCGCAAGAAGCGGCGCGCGACCGCGGCGTGCTGCAACGGCTCAACACGACGCACGCGATCGGCCGGCAGATTGCAATTCAACGCCGGCAAACGCGCGCGCTCAATCGGCAGCGGCAGAACAACTTACGTCCGGGTAACCAACAGAATCGCGGGCAGAATCGCGGTCCTGGCGGCGGCCAGCGGCCGTTCAACCGCCCACAGCGCGCGCCGGCGCTGCCGCGCGGTAACGGCCGCAAGCGATGATCGCCGGTGGCACGCAGGCTGGCCGACGGCCGCTATCGGGTCGGCACGCATTTCAAACAGGTCGTGCGCAAGCAGGATCGATCTCATGGTGCCGGCCGGCGATCACATGGAAATCCGCGAGTCGAGCCGCGGCCACAGTCCCTTCCTGGTCAACCGCGATCAGATCGGACACCCGGTGTCTTGGCTGGTATCCGCCGTCGGACGCGCCTATCTCGCGTTCTGCCCGGAAAAGGAGCTGCAGCAGGTTATCGGCATTTTGCGTAAATCCAGTCTCTGCGACGACCGTGCGGCGCGCGATCCGAAACGGCTGGAGGACATCCTTTCGGAGGTTCGCCTGAAAGGCTACGGAACGCGCGACCCGTCACATACCGGCGGTCCTCACGGCGGACCGAATGTCGTCGACGGTCTCGCCGCAATTGCGGTGCCGCTGATGAAAGGCCGCCGCGTCTACGGCGCGATCAACCTGCTATGGATCAAGACGGCATTTCCGGTCGACGAGTTCGCCTGCGTTCATCTGCCCGCCTTGAAGACCGCCGCGAATGAAATCGTCGAATCCATGTTGCAGGAACAGCGGCGGCGGCGCACCCTTTGACGCACGGGACGCCCAGCCGCCGAGTTGTCTAGCCCGCGGCTGCGTGAAGAGGGGAAACCCATGCGTGCTTACCAATTGGCGAAAGGCGGCGCCGGCATCGATGCGCTCACTCAGGTCGAGCGCCCCGAGCCGAAGCCTGCGCATCGCCAGGTCCTGGTCAAGGTCAAAGCCTGCTCGCTCAACTATCGCGACCTCGCCATTGCGCGCGGCACTTACCGCATGCCGGTGCGCGAGAACATCGTCCCGCTGTCCGACGGCGCCGGCGAAGTGATCGAGATCGGTGCCGGCGTCACCCGCGTCAAGGCGGGCGACCACGTTGCCGGCAATTTCTTTCAGCGCTGGTCCGGCGGCGAGCCCTCAGCCGACGCGCATAAGAGCGCGCTCGGCGGCGGCATCGACGGCATGTTGTCGGAATACGTCGTGCTGGAAGAAGACGGCGTCGTGAAGATTCCGGCGCATCTGTCGCTAGAGGAGGGGGCGACCCTTCCGTGTGCGGCTGTGACCGTATGGCACGCCATGATGGAACACGCCAAGCTCAAAGCCGGCGATACGATTTTACTGCAAGGCACCGGCGGGGTATCGATCTTCGGTTTGCAATTCGCCAAGGCGATGGGTATCCGCGCCATTATTACCTCGTCGAGCGAGGAAAAATTGAAGCGCGCCAAGGCGCTCGGCGCTGCGTTCGGCATCAATTACAAGACGACGCCGGATTGGGACAAGGCGGCCATGGAATTCACCGGCGGCGCCGGCGTCGATCACGTCGTCGAAGTCGGCGGCGCGGCGACCCTGACGCGCTCGTTCGGCGCGCTCCGCGTCGGCGGCAAAGTCACCATGATCGGCGGCTTAAGCGGCGGCGCGACCGAGCTCAATCCGGGGCTGATCTTCTCGCGCCGCGCCAATGTTCAGGGCATCTCCGTCGGCTCGACGCGGATGTTCGAGGTGATGAACCGCGCCATTGCAGGCAACGCCATCAAGCCGGTGATCGATAAGGTGTTTCCGTTTGCGGAGGCCAAGGCGGCCTATCACCACATGGCTTCGGGCGCGCATTTCGGCAAGATCGTCATTGCGGTAGGGTGATGGTTTGGCCGTCACGCCGCCGAGTGTGCAGTGTCCGCCGCACCCGCCTCGTCGCCCGGGTCGATCTGGAATATGTCGACTTGCGCGCTCATGGCCGCTGCCTGGCTCTCCAGCGTCTTCGCGGTGCCGGCGCTCTGACCCACCAGCGCCGCGTTCTGTTGTGTGATCTGGTCCATCTGCGCGAGTGATTTGTTGATCTCTTCGATGCCGCTCGATTGCTCGGCACTGGCGGACGCGATCTCGGAGACGATCCCGGCCACTTCCTTGATCGACTGAACAATCTCGGTCAGCGCCGTGCCGGCTTTGTTGACGAGGTCGGCGCCTTCCCGCACTTGGCTATTGCTGGCGGTGATCAGGTCGGAAATATCCTTGGCGGCCTGCGATGAGCGCTGCGCCAGGCTGCGCACCTCGGATGCCACCACCGCAAAGCCACGACCGGCGTCGCCGGTGGTCCAGGCCGGCTCGCGGCGGCCGTCGGGCACCATTACTTCCGAAGTACGGTACCGCGGCATGGCAGGCGCTCCGTCGGGCCTGATTGAGAAAACTAGAAGACCCCAAGATCGTTAACAGGCGGTAACCACGTATGCGGCGGCCGAACCTAAATCTTGAAATTGAAGGCAAAAGGCGCCCGGCGGGACATCCTGCCGCAGGAAATTCCAAGACCGCGGCGGGGCATTGGCGGAAGGCGAGGAGCTGACGCTTACGCCTTCTTCGACCGCTTGACTGTTCCTCTGTTGCGAAGAACCGATTGCAAGACCACGGCCTGGTTCACCTTCGGATCGCGCGCCCCGTAGAGCAGCGTCACCAAGGCGCCTTTGCCGAGTTTGCGCAGATCGGCAACCGCGGAATTGCCCGCCAGTTCTTTTTCGTAACGCTTGCTAAATTCGGCAAATCGATCCGGCTTGTGCCCAAACCACAGGCGTAACTTCGGGCTTGGTGCGACGTCTTTCATCCAGCGATCGAGATGGGCGCTCGATTTCTTCACTCCGCGCGGCCAGAGGCGATCGACGAGCACGCGGATGCCGTCCGATGGTTCGGCGGGCTCATAAACGCGTTTAATTTGGAAGGTCATATCGGCACCTGCCTCTACGTTTGAAGTCTCTCGTTCCCCCTTTGGGCTGCTGCCCCGTGAGCGCGGCCAGTCCCGCAAAATCCATGGACGAGCGTAGAAATGGCAAGGATAATATCCTTCGGGTTCAAAAAGAGAACGTCAAAAAGGAAACGCTATGGCCAAGCAGAGGATCAGCTACGTCGCGCTCGACAAAATGGATGCCAGGATGCGCGCCGAGATGGAGCGCTGCCAGCGCGAAGGCACGCCGCGGCCGGAAAGCTCGGCGATCCGGGCGCACGTGCCGGCCTGTTTCTGGTTCTTCGCCGAGTCCTGGCACAACATTTTCCGCACCGGCGTTCTCAACCACGCGATCAAGGAACTGTGCCGGCTTTATGTGTCACGCTCCGTCACTTGCGAATATTGCGGCAATCAGCGCTCGGTTAAAGCGACGACGAGCGGCGCGCTGATCGAGGACCAAGTCCTCGACCTCCTGAACTTCGAGAAATCGACGCGCTACGACGAGCGGCAGAAGGCGGCGCTGGCCTATGCCGAGGCCATCGTGTGGCATCTCAACACCGACGACGCGTTCTGGGACCGCATGCGCCGCCAGTTCTCCGAGCCGGAACTGGTCGAGCTCGGCTGCATGATCGGGCTGACGCTCGGCCAGCAGAGCTGGCTGCGGCTCCTTAATATCGAGCATCACGAAGTGATGGCCGGGACTTCGGCGTCCATGGCGCCTGGCTACGAAGATGCTAAGAGTCTCGATGCGACGAAATCGCAGGCGGACTATTGGGCAAAATCGAACGACCAATCGGAACCCGTCGCGTAGGGATTCAATATCAATGTCGGTAAGTGAAGAAAAGCTGCGCGGGCAGCTGGTGGACTGCACGCGCATGATGGTCATGGCGGAGCTGCTGGATTATAGCGGCCACGTCAGCGCGCGCCTGCCGAGCACCGATCGCTTTCTCATTCCGGCGCGTGACTCAAGCCGCGCCGGCATCAAGGCCGACGATATCCTGATCGTCGATCTCAATGGCAAAGTTCTCGAAGGCGAGGGGCCTTGCCCGGCGGAGACGCAAATTCACGCCGGCGTCTATCGGGCGCGGGACGACGTCCAGGTCGTCGGCCATGGACACCCGCCGATGTCGACTTTGTTTACGATGGTCGATCGCCCGATGGTCGCCGTGCGCAATTACGGCTATCGTTTCATCGGCACGCCGGTTCATCCGGACCCGACCCATATCCGCACCGCAGCGCAAGGCGACGCCGTGGCCCGCACGCTCGGCAAATGCAGTTGCTGTCTGCTGCGCGGCCATGGCAGCGTCGTTGCCGCCAACAGCGTCGCCGAGGTTTTCCTCGACAGCCTGGAAATGGAGGAGAACGCCCGCAGCACCGTTTACGCCGCGAGCCTCGGAACGATCAAGCCGATCACGCCGCAGGAAGCCGAACTCCTCAAGGCAAGCTTCGCCAAGAACGACTTCCGCGCCGGTAAGGTTTGGGATCACTATAAAGAGAAAGCCAAGATCGCCGGCCTGCTTTAGGCCGCGCCTTACCTCGTCAGTCTTGGCTTTCGCCGATCGATTGACAAAGATCAAAGCCGAGCAGTGAAGTTGCGGTAACTTGTACTGTGTCGGAGTTTTTGTCCGTGCTCATTGCATTATTCGCCGACATTCACGCTAACAAACAGGCCTTCACGGCGTGTCTTGCGCAAAGCCGAGATCTTGGCGCGGCGCGAATTGTTCTCCTCGGCGACTATGTCGGCTACGGCGCCGATCCGGAATGGACCGTCACGACCGTCATGGATCTTGTCGCGCGCGGCGCGATGGCGGTGCGCGGCAACCACGACAACGCGATCGGCGATCCAAGCGAGGACCTCAATATCAACGGCCAGATCGTCATAGAGTGGACGCGCGGCGAGCTTGGGCTTTTGGAGCGGCAATTTCTCAAAGAATTGCCGCTGACGTTGAGTGAAGACGACCGCCTCTACGTTCATTCCGACGCGAGCGAGCCGGAAAGCTGGCGATATGTCACCAATATCGATGATGCGGCGCGAAGCTTAGATGCGGCGTCGGCCCGAGTTACCTTTTGCGGCCACACCCACCAGCCGAAAATCTACACCAAGGGGTCAAGCGGCATTACTACCGCTTTCACGCCGATCGCCGACGTCGCGGTTCCACTGCTGCCAGGCCGAGGATGGCTTGCGGTGATCGGCTCCGTTGGTCAGCCGCGCGACGGCAATCCGGCTGCTTGCTATGCGCTCTTTGATACCGAAAGGCAGGAATTGACGTACCGTCGCGTGCCATATGACGTGGACGCGGCCGCAGCCAAAATCCGCGGCAAGGGCTTACCCGATTGGCTTGCCGAGCGATTGTTTATCGGGAACTGACCGATGGTCAAACCGTCGCTTGAACTGGGTTCGGTTATCGATGGTTTCCGCATCGAGGAATGCCTGCATCGCGGCGGCATGGCGACGATTTGGCGGGTGTCACGGCCGGAGGAGACGCTGCCACTCGTTATGAAGGTGCCGAAAATCGCCGAAGGCGAAGACCCGGCGGCGATCGTCAGCTTTGAGATGGAGCAGATGATCTTGCCGCGCTTGTCCGGCGTCCATGTGCCGAAATTTGTCGCGGTCGGCGATTTTGCGGTTCGGCCCTATATCGTCATCGAGCGTATCGGCGGCAACTCTCTTGTCCGCCGGCTCGCGGAACTGCCGCTGCCGTACCCAGACGTTGCCGAAATCGGGGTAAAAATCGCTTGTGCGCTCGACGATCTGCACCGGCAGCACGTGATTCACCTCGACGTCAAGCCAAGCAACATCATGTTTCGGCCGACCGGCGAAGCCGTTCTTCTCGACTTTGGGCTTTCGCATCACGCTCAGCTGCCCGATCTGATGAAGGAAGAATTCCGCGTGCCCTTCGGCACGGCGCCCTACATGTCGCCCGAACAATTGCTCGGCGTGCGCAACGATCCAAGAAGCGATCTGTTTGCACTGGGCGTTCTGCTGTATTTTTTCTCGACCGGGCTGCGTCCGTTTGGCGAAAGCGAGACCATGTATGGGATGCGCCGCCGGCTGTGGCGCGATCCGGTGCCGCCGCGGCAAATGCGGCCGGACTATCCGCCTTGGCTGCAGGAGATCGTGCTGCGCTGCCTCGAGATCGAGCCAGCCTGGCGCTATCCCACGGCGGCGCAACTGGCATTTGAATTGAGCCATCCCGATCAAGTCAAACTGACGCACCGATCCGAGCGATTGAAGCGGGACCCGCTGCGCACGGTGCTGCGACGGCGTTTCAACAAGGAGTTCACGAGATCGGTCGCGACGCCGGCGGTGCCGACATACAACGCCTCGGCGCCGATCGTTGCGGTCGCGGTCGATCTGGCGGAAGAGCAGGCCAAGCTGAACGATGCGCTGCGCATGGTCGCGGCCCGGATTCTCGCGACGCTTCCCTCGGCAAGGCTTGCTTGCCTCAACGTGATCAAGCTCGGGCGGGTGACAATCGATTTCACGCTGGACGAAGCCGGTCACAACAAGCAGATCGATCGCCTTGTCGCGCTCAAGCACTGGGCCGAGCCATTAAAGCTTGAAGAGCAAAGGCTGACCGCTCACGTGCTCGAAGCCGTCGATCCGGCGAACGCCATCCTCGAATTCGCCCGCGCCAACCGGATCGATCACATCTTGATCGGCGCCAGGCAAAACTCTCTGCTGCGCAATATTCTTGGCAGCATCTCCGCCAAAGTGGCGGCGGAAGCGCGGTGTACGGTAACAATCGTTCGACCTGCGCAAACCGGTGGCGCAAGCGCGCTGACAACCGGGGAGGAGACGACTTTACTCGCGGAGTAGGAACGCGACCAGGGCAATTGCCGCGGCGAATGTCCGCTTCTGACAGCCGCAAGTCGGCGAGTGCTCAGGTTTCGCCGCCGTATTTCGCGCCGAGGTCGCGTTGAATCATCATGCGGATGTATGGATCGGGATCGTTACCAAGATAGTCGTTCCCATTGTAGACGGGGCCGCAGCGAAACAGGTTCCCGCCACGGCACGGCACCGTTGCGGACGACGCGACCGGCTTCGGTTTTTTGTTCTTGTTCGCGGCGTCGGCGCTCGACGTCAGCATGATACCGAGGCTGAGGGCGCAAACCAGAAGCTTCAAGGGATACATGGCCATCTTCCTTCAGGGTCATATCCGCTTCGCTTGGTCGAATGCGATCATCGCAGCATAAGATGGACGGCGACTGTTGAACTTCAAATGGATGTGAATGCCTCGAAGATTCGTTGCTTCTTGAACTTTGGCACAAGTCCTTTGTTATTCTTATGTCACTCAAAATACATGTCTTCTCGTCCGATGTTGTGCGGCAGATCAAGGGCCAATGATCTCTGTCGCTATATTGTGACTTGGTCAGCGCGGGAGTCTCTACCCAATGCAGTTCCGGCCCGAACGCAGTGTCATAAGGCCGACATCAAGCTTGACCCCGAGCGCGTAATCCCTGTTAAAGTGGTGAAATAGCGATCCGTGGCCGCAGCCTGGGAGGGGCGACGCCGCGGACGCTCCGGGGGAAACGGGGAACGGTGTGCGCGCGCTTCTTGGGCTGAGCGGCGTTATCGACGCGATGAACACGAAAATCGGCCGCTGGGTTTCCTGGCTGATCCTGCTCGCCGTGGTGGTTTCCGCCGGCAATGCCACCGTCCGCAAGGTCTTTGACGTTTCCTCCAATTCCTGGCTCGAATTGCAATGGATATTGTTCAGCGCGGTGTTTCTGTTGTGCGCACCGTGGACGCTTCTCGAGAACGAGCATATCCGCATCGACATCGTGAACAATCTTATGCCGAACCGGTTGCGCAACGCGATCGAGATCGTCGGTCACTGCTTTTTCCTGTTGCCGCTCACCATCATCATGATCACGACCGGCATTCCGTTCTTTTTGGGCTCGTTCGAGATCAATGAGCAATCCGGCAATGCCGGCGGATTGCCGCAATGGCCGGCAAAGTCGCTGATCATGATCGGGTTTGCGCTGTTGTTTGCGCAGGGCATTTCCGAACTGATCAAGCGTATCGCCGTCATGCGCGGCCTTATTGCCGATCCGCACGCGACGCAGGTCCACGCGCTGGAGGCCGGAGTCGAGCATATCGTCGAGGCGATCGAGAAACACTGAGTGCCATTGGGGTCCTGAGGGGGAATGGAAGCGTTTCTCATTCACAACTTGGCGCCGATCATGTTCGGCTCGCTAGTGGTCGTGCTGCTGCTCGGCTATCCGGCGGCATTCTCGCTCGGCTTCGTCGGATTGTTCTTCGCGCTTGTCGGCATCGCGTTCGGCCAGTTTCAACCCGATTTTTTGCAGGCGCTGCCCGAGCGCATCTACGGCGTGATGAACAACGACACGCTGTTGGCGATTCCGTTCTTCACGTTCATGGGCTTGGTGCTGGAGCGGTCCGGCATGGCCGAGGACTTGCTCGACACGATCGGTCAATTGTTCGGTACGGTCCGCGGCGGCTTGTCTTACGCCGTGATCTTTGTCGGCGCATTGCTTGCGGCCACGACCGGCGTCGTCGCCGCCTCGGTCATTTCCATGGGGCTGATATCGCTGCCGATCATGTTGCGCTACGGCTACGACCGGCGCGTCGCCGCCGGCGTAATCGCCGCGTCAGGCACTTTGGCGCAGATCATTCCGCCGTCGCTCGTCCTCATCGTGATGGCCGATCAGCTCGGTAAATCGGTCGGCGACATGTATGAGGGCGCGTTCGTTCCAGGCATCGCACTGGCGGGGCTCTACGCGGTCTACACCGCAATCGTCTCGGTCCTGTTTCCGAAGGCGACGCCTGGCCTGCCGGCGGATGCCGTCGGCTTCCGCGAGGACGATCAAAGCCGCGGCCTGTGGTCGCTCCTTGTGCTGGCGATCGTCAGCGGCGTCTTCGGCTGGCTCATGATGCGCAAATCCGAGAGCCACGGCGCCGATTACGTGGTGCTGACGATGTTTTTCGGCATCATATTCGCGTTCGGCGTCGCGGTGGTGAACTGGCTCGTCGACAAGCTCACCGGGGTCCGCTTTCTGTCGCGGATGGCGCAACAGACCACCTTCGTAATGGTGCCGCCGCTGTTCCTGATTTTCCTCGTTCTCGGCACCATTTTCATCGGCGTCGCCACGCCGACCGAAGGCGGCGCCATGGGCGCCAGCGGCGCGCTGATCCTCGGCGCGCTCAAGCGGCGCTTGACCTGGGACTTGGTCCGCCAGGCCACCGAATCGACCGCAAAACTGGCGTCCTTCGTCATCTTCATCCTGATCGGGGCGCGGGTATTCTCGCTGACATTTTACGGCGTCAGCGGCCACGTCTGGGTCGAAGGTCTGCTGACGTCGCTGCCCGGCGGTCAGATCGGTTTTCTGCTCTTCGTCAACGCCTTCGTATTTGTGCTGGCGTTCTTTCTCGACTTCTTCGAACTGGCTTTCATCGTCATCCCGCTGCTCGGGCCGGCGGCGGATCATCTGGGCATCGATCTGATCTGGTTCGGCGTCATTCTCGGCGTCAACATGCAGACCTCGTTCATGCATCCGCCATTCGGCTTTGCGCTGTTCTATCTGCGCTCGGTGGCGCCGCGCGACACCTTCATCGATCGCGTCACCGGCAAGGCGACGGCAGGCGTCACCACCGGCCAGATCTATTGGGGCGCGGCGCCGTTCGTTGTAATCCAGCTGCTCATGGTGATCCTGGTGATCCTGTTTCCGGCCATGGTGACGCACTACAAGAGCGGCGCATCGCTGATCGATCCGAACAAGGTGCAGATCGAAATACCTCAGCTCGACCTGCCGCCGCTCGATCTCAGTCAGCCGCCGAGTATCAAATAGCAATCGCGGCTCACGGTGTGCTTGCAGGACGACCGAAAAGCGCGAATATTGACGCCGGGGAAACGTCGCGTGGGCTGCCTGTTGCGAGTCCTCGACCAATTCGTTGAAGCTGTCTTGGCCGCCGCCCAATGGCTGGCGCTGCCAATTGTGACTTTGCTGTTCCTGCAATGGCCGCTGCGCACAATTGTCGGCCTCTATTCGCGGGAAGCGAACGATCTTGGGCAGTGGCTGTTCGCGCTCTATATCGCAGCCAGCATTACCGCAGCGACGCGCGCGAAAACTCACCTGGCCGCCGACACAATATCGCGGAATTATTCGGACGCGGCGCGCCAGTGGCTGGCGCGCGCCGGCGCGCTGTTCGGCCTCATTCCGTGGTCGATCATCGTCCTGGTCACGAGCTGGAATATCGTGCGTAATTCGACGCTATTGCTCGAGCGTTTCCCCGATACCGGCAACCCCGGCTATTTCATCATCAAGATCGCGCTGTTGCTGTTGGCATTGCTGATCTTGATCGAGGGCGTGATCGGGCTGTGCCGGCCGGTCCAAGCGCCGCGTCCATAATGGCCGGAGCGATGCCTTGGCTGGGTTTGGGCCTGTTGGCGCTGGTCGGCCTTGGCGTCGTCTTCACCGGCATTCCTGCGGCCGTGGTATTGCTGGCGATCGCCTGTCTCGGCGCCGCAATCGGGGCTTTGAGCGGCGACGTGCCGGTTCAGCTGCTCGGCGTCTTGCCCGAACGTCTGATCAATCTGCTCGAGAACGATCTGCTTCAGGCCATTCCGCTCTATGTGCTGATGGGCGCGCTCATCAACCGTTTGCCGCTCGCCGACGCGCTCTATCGCTGCTGCCTCGCCGTTCTGCCGGGGCGGGCGGCTCCGGCCGTCTCGGGATTTGTGCTCGGCGCCTTGCTCGGGCCGATGAACGGTTCCGTCGGCGCCAGCGTGCTCGCTCTATCGCGCGTCGCCGAACCGCGGCTTGCCGCCTCGGGCATTGCGCTTCCCGACCGTGCCGCCATCATCACCGTGGCGAGCACGCTTGGCGTCGTCGTGCCGCCGTCGCTGGTGCTGATCCTGCTCGGCGACGCGATGTTGAACGCGCACACGATTGCGGTGACCACGACCGGCCGCGAAGACCGCGTGATCAACACGCAGGATGTCTTTCATGGTGCGCTGGCGCCCGCCGGCCTCTATCTCGCCGCCTGTCTTGTTCTCGGCTGGTGGTTCAATCGCCGGGCCAAGCCGGGCGAGAGCGCCGAGCCGAGCACCCTGCGCCGATTCGCGAATTCCTCGCTCTCGACGAGGTTCGTCTCCTGGTCGGCGGATTCGTCGACCAACCAGTCCTGCCATTCGCCGGAATCGCCGTCCGCGCGGATCGGGGCGTTAAGCGAAGCGTCGCCGCCGAGGCGGCGGTTCATGTAGATCACGTCCTGCTCGGTGACGCCGATCCGCCGGGCGATGATCTTCACCTGGT
>Ga0209448_10000519_pt1 | contig 12806 bp, 18 predicted proteins | sample BogFormECP14_OM2_FD_188245 | JGI IMG/M metagenome (GOLD analysis project Ga0209448, IMG submission 188245) | Bog forest soil microbial communities from Calvert Island, British Columbia, Canada - ECP14_OM2 (SPAdes) (version 2) | ecosystem: Environmental > Aquatic > Freshwater > Wetlands > Bog ... | reverse complement strand
ATATTCCCCGAGGTGCAGTTTAGCGCGACAATCGGTCTATGCCTAGGTCCAACCGTTGTCTTCTGCATTGAAGTGGTTGTTCTGCATCCCGCTGAATCGATGAGGTCATCGAGACACTGGAGATGCAGGGCGAGACCGTCACTGCAACAGAGGAAGTACGGCGTCTGGCAGAAGAGCCGGAGGAATCTCAAGACAATCTCCCTGAATGGCAGCGCGAGATGGTGCGGAAGGTCCGCGCCATGCTGGCGAGCAGGCGCTGCCTGCAGTTGCCGGACCGCTTCAGGATTCATGAGTGGTCTATTATGAATGAATTCGCAGAGGCGCAGCATAGCAAACAGGTGCGGCAGGAACTGCTGGAGGCTATTCATGGGGCAGGCGCCTTTCGGATGTTTCGGAGTGTGATCCGGCGCCTGGGCATAGAAAAAGGTTGGTATCGCTTCCGCGAGGAAGCGCTGGCAGAAATCGCACGCGACTGGCTCGGGGCGCACGACCTTCCGTACAGGTAGCCGCACACGGGTGAGGGGAGCAGGGGGATGGGTTTCGTACCGATCGGAATCGGGAAGTACGTCCAGCTGCACGTGAAGGCTAACCCTGACGAGAATCCCAAGGAGCTGCTCGCACGTTTGCGCAGTTGCGTTTCTGACGCCTTGGCAGGAGCGCGTTGCTCCTGCGGGGCACCCATCTGGGTTGTCGGGTCCGTTTCGGCGGGATACGCGTGTTTCACTTGCATCACCGGCGAGGCATTTCCCGCCGAGGACTACGAGATTGATCAGGTCCTCGCAGCCCGTGACGAGCTGACATCGCGTGGATTCGACCACCGGCGAGTTTGAAAGTAGAAACGGAGGACTGAAAAATGCCCCTCGACTCCGTCTGCGAGCCGGTTGCGGTCTTTCCTAAAGAGCAGAAGACATACAAACTGCTATGGCGGCGACGATGGCGTTGGGGGTTGAATCTGGTTAGAATAAACGTATGCAAAATTGGCGCGAGCGAGTCAGCGTAAACCCGGCCGTCTGCCACGGCCGAACGTGTATCCGCGGAACACGCGTCTTAGTGTCCGTTATAGTGGATAACGTTGCGGCAGGTGTACCGCGCGAAGAGATATTGCGGAGCTACCCGGTGCTGACAGACCCCGATATCGATGCGGCATTGGCGTACGCGGCTGAGTTGACCCGCGAGGGCACTGTGGATTTGCCGCTGGAAATCAAAGCTTGAAGTTTAAAGTCGACGAAAATCTTCCAACAGAATACGCGCCGATCCTACGCGAGGCAGGCTTCGAAGCAGATACGGTCTCCGACGAGAAACTTTCTGGTGCTGGCGATTCGGTGCTCTCCGAGCGTTGCCGCGCGGAAGATCGTGTGTTGATGACGCTGGACCTAGACTTCGCGAATGTCCAAGCATACCCGCCAAAATCCCATCCGGGAATCGTGGTCTTTCGCTCTAAGTCCCAGGACAAGCCAACGCTTGTTGCTCTCTTGAAGCGCCTGGTCCCCGCGTTGCTGCAATTCTCGCCAAAGCATCAGCTTTGGATTGTCGAGCCGGACCGCATCCGATATCGCGAAGAATAATACTCTGGGAGCAAAGACCTCAATACTGATAAGGGCGAGGTCGGTGGTTCAAGTCCACCCAGGCCCACCATAAATCACCAATAAATAGGCGGCCATTCTCACTTTCCCCTCATAGGAGAATTTGTCAAAAAACTATTTTGCCAAAAATTTGCCAAATCTTCGCATAGGCCGAGGTCGGCGCCATCCAGCCCCAACGCTGGGGCAATAATGCCACTAGAAAGCCAACCCTCTGCCGGCTTGAAGAGTTGACCAGACCAACCAGACGTGTGACGGGCGGCTCGGGAAGGAGTTCTTCACCGTCCCTCCAAGAGACGGGATAAGTTGGGATGACTGGAGAGCTTTCTTGCGAACAAGCGCCCCGCAGTCAGCCACTCGCTGCCGTGCCACGTGCCGGGCACCTAATAGACGGTGCCTACGGGGCAACAACAACAGGTCCGCAAACTGTGAGATTATTCCTGGACCAGTGACAGATGGTAGACGGCGACGATGGCTCGTGAACGAATTTGATCCCAAGCTCATGGATCTGCGGGCGGCTCTTGCTGAGGTGCAGCGCTTGCTTGAGCATCAAAGAGCCTTCGATCAACGGAGAAATATGACGAGACGGAACAGTCGCCCGGCGGTTCTGCATCTGCGGAAGCTGAAAGGAAGACCTGGGACAAATGTCCCTTCACTCAGCAGGGCTAAGCTGATGGAACTGATCGAAGAAGCGGTGTTGGATGCTTACACCGAAGAAGAACAAGCAGCCGGGTTCCTCACGATGATTGAGGAGCATCTGGCGTTGCCGTTTTCTGTGAAGATCCTTGGCGTCGACGCTGACGTGGAGAAGGTCGACATGACACCAGATGGCCAAATTGTTGGCATTTGCCGCCGAGGCAAAACGCGGCAGAAGATCCCAATCCTGGACTTGCCTTTGCCAACGCCGACTCCGGGAGGCGTGGGATGGATTGCAGCTTATCGCCACTGGTGCCGAGGGGACTGGTGAGCGAATATCAGTACTACGATTTCCGTGCTCTAGACCGTCCGCTGACGAGAAAGGAGATGGCCGCACTACGTTCCATCTCCACGCGGGCCGCAATTACTGCCACGAGCTTCACGAACCACTACGAATGGGGAGACCTGAAAGCCAATCCAAGCAAGCTGCTGGAGAAGTATTTCGACGCTTTTGTCTACGTCGCGAACTGGGGGACGCATGAGTTTTATATTCGCCTCCCGCAGGGATCGGTCGACTACAGGTTGCTCAAGGCCATGGTGACTGGCGAGTCCCTGCGGGTACGAAAAACCGCCACATCCGTGATCGTTGAATTTGGATTCGAGTCGGAGTGGGATGGTGAGGACGACGGGACCGGATGGATGGCCTCCCTGATGCCTCTGCGCTCAGACTTGCTTCGCGGCGACCTCCGATGCCTTTATCTCGGCTGGCTTCGCTGTGCGCAGGATGGCGAACTTGATGAAGATAAGCTGGAACCTCCCGTGCCTGCAGGCTTGGAAGAGTTATCCGGTCCGCTACATGCGCTGATCGAATTCCTCAAAATCGATGAGGACCTCGTCGAGGTTGCAGCACAGGCTTCAAAACCGCTCGCCGCCGGACCGAGTCGTAGAGAGCTGTCCGCATGGATTCGGGGCCTGCCGGAAAAGGATAAGAACGAGTTGCTCATCACTGCGGCCGTCGATCAGGCCGAGCGCTGGCGAAACGACCTGGCGCGGCGTTTTCGACGTACGAACTTACAGCAGACTTCCGACGCGCTCGCTGCAAACGAACGGCGTAAGGCAGGCGATCTCCTGGCAGCGGCTCAGACGCGCGCGAAAGAGAGAGCCCGGTTGCTGAACGAACAGCGCACAGCGGAAGCGGCAAAACGCAGAGCGGAAGACCTAGCAAACCGGGCGCGGTATCTCGATCAATTGGGACGACGCCAACCGGAAATCTGGAAACAGGTTGCGGCGCATGTCCAGACGCGGCAGCCCAAAGATTACGACAGAGCGGTCAGTTTGCTAACCGACCTGCATGACCTCGCCGTCTGCCGTGGCCAGACAGCCGGATTTCAAGCGGCGCTGGAGAAGATCCGGCAAGTACACGCCGCCAAGGACGGTTTCCTGCGTCGACTTGCCAAGGCAAACCTGTAGGCACAAGAAGTTCGCGCGGCCGTGCTAATGGCGCGTTCCGAGGTGGCTCGGTCCGTGGATATAACCCAGGGCCCGGAATCTCGGTTAAATAGTAAATCCGCGGCCTGCACCCCGTGCCGGCATGAATGTCGTGAATGTTCGTGCTCCACAACCCCTCCCGAATCTCCCGAGCTTTATCGGAGGCGCGCATTTGAGGGTCGGTCCGACGTCGCACCAATCAGGACCAATCAGGCGTAGGAGTTGTTACCAGGAATATGGTAAGATTGTCTTACCATGGAAACTAAGGTTTCAACGAAAGGTCAGGTCGTTCTTCCCGGTCCGATTCGCCGCAAACTTGGCCTCCGGACGGGAGACCCACTCGACGCAAAGGTGGAGGGTGGGCGCATTGTGTTGACGCCACGAAGCGCGCGCGCACGGAAGGTAAGTATTGTCGTTGACCCCATTACCGGCCTTCCGGTTCTGAGTGCGGGTCCAGACGCTCAACTCTTGAGCAGCAAACAGGTCTATGAGATTTTATCCGACTTCCCATGAAGTATCTCCTCGACGTGAACGGTCTCGTTGCGTTGGGTTTCCTCCAGCACGAATTCCACAAGCGCGTCGCCAGCTGGGTGCACACTCTGGCCTCAAGGGGAGTTCCGGAACTGGCAACTTGTTCGATTACGGAACTTGGCTTCGTCAGGGTCCTCGCACAGGCACCGCAGTATGGATTCACCATCGCCCACGCACGCACCCTATTACTCCGCCTTAAAACAGGAAATTCCCTGAAGTTCACTTTCATCCCCGACGATCATGATGTCTCGCACATTCCAGCTTGGGTCAAGACTGCAAGGCAAACTACCGACGGCCATCTGGCACAACTCGCCAAGGCGAAGAGCGCAATTCTTGCGACGTTGGATGAGAGAATACCGGGAGCATTCCTAATCCCTACCCAAAGGTGAAGTTGTCGCCTTAAGTGTGGTGTTTTGGATTGGCACCAAGACAGGTGAGCAGTGCCCTCCGATTCCATTCACCGTTCTTCCCGCGGATTTTTGAGTCATTGCGCTATCCTCGGTCAACTCAGCCCCTGATAAGGGCGAGGTCGGTGGTTCAAGTCCACCCAGGCCCACCATTCCCAAAAACTCCCTGGCTTAAAAGTTTGTGTGGCACATTCGCGATTATTCGTAGCGCAGGGCGACGATGGGATCGACGCGCATGGCGCGGCGGGCTGGAACGTAGCACGCCGCAAGAGACACCACGACAAGAAGCGTGATGACAGAGAGGAAGATCAGCGGGTCCGTGGCGCTGACGCCGTAGATCATAGTTGCGATAAATCTTGTCGCGATCAGCGCGAAGAGGATGCCAAGCGCTGCGCCAGCGAGGACCAGCTTTAAACCTTCTCCCAAGATGAGCTGCAGCACATCGCTTCGGTGAGCTCCGAGCGCCATGCGCACACCGATCTCGCGCGTGCGCTGTGAAACTGCGTAGGAGATAACTCCGTAGATGCCAACGGTTGCCAGAGTCAGAGCCAGCGCGGCGAAAAGACTGAGAAGAAACATCATGAAATTGCGGAGCGCGAGCGAGTGGGAGAGCACCTGATCCATGGTGCGGACGGAGCCTGTCGGGACGATGGGATCGACGGCGGCAACGGCGGCGCGCACGGCGCGGCTGAGGCTTGCTGGGTCGACACTGGCGCGGAGGATGATGCTCCTCGGAAACCAACCTTCAAACACTTTTGACGTCCTGTAGGAAGCTTGCGCGGCGGGAATAAAGGTGGTGGGAGGTGCCGGCTGATCGAGGTAAGACTTTACGTCACCGACCACGCCAACGATTTCGGACGGATCCTCGCCTAGGAAAATGCGCTCACCGAGCGGGCTGCGCCCTGAAAAGTGCTCGCCCGCAAACGCTTCATTGATGATTACGACCTTACTGGCGGTTTCCGAATCGGACTCGGAAAATGCACGGCCCGATCGCAGGGGAATGCCCATGGCACGGAAAAAGCCGGGAGTGATTTCCCGGTAGTCCGTGCTGTCCCAATTCGTGGAATTGGGCATGCGCACGCCGTTGTTTCCGCCGCGCTCGAGCGGCAGCCCAGCGGCAATGATGGCGGCGGCATCGACGCCGGGGAGAGCCTCGAGGCTCTGAACGGCGGCGCGGTTGAAGCTTTCGATCTGCGCGGTGGAATCGTATTTGGAGCCAATGAGCCAGAACTGGACAGAGAGAATGCGCTGAGGGTTGAAGCCGGGATCGCTGTGGAGGAGTTTTGAAAATGTGGCGATCATCAGGCCCGCACCGGTGAGCAGCACGAGAGAAATCGCAAACTCGCCGACGATGAGCAGCTTACGGAGCAGCGCGCGTCCAGGAGCGGCGCTTGCGCGGCCGGCGCCTTCCTTAAGGGCTTCGTTTATACCGGTTCTGCTGGCTTCGAGAGCCGGAGCGAGGCCGAAGAGAACGCCCGTCAGGAGTGAGACAAGAAACGTAAATGCGAAAACCCAGCCGTCGAGATGGACGTCGGAAGCGCGCGGCAAGTCGGCGGGCGCGACGGCAAGCAACGAGCCAAGCCCCAGGTAAGCGACCAGCAGGCCGACCGCGCCGCCAACGAGCGCGATGAGCATGCTTTCGGTTAGCAATTGCTGGAACAGACGCCAGCGTGATGCGCCCATGGCGATGCGGACAGCGATTTCGCGGCCGCGCAAGCCGCCGCGCGCGAGGAACAGGTTGGCCACATTCGCGCAAGCGATTAAGAGCACAAATCCGATGGCTCCGAGCAAAACCAACAAGTGCGGACGGACGTCCGCACCAATCACGCTCTTGTAGGGCAAAAAACTGAGATTCACTTGTCCGTTAAAACCGCGGGCATATTCACGACGCAGGTCCTGAGTGACTATATTCATTTGCGCGTCGAGCTGAGCTGTCGTGACGCCCGGCTTGAGGCGCGCGAGAACGCTGATGTTGCCCCCATTGCCAGCCGTCTTAGCCACTAGCGCGAGAGGCGTCCACACATCAGGTGCTCCGCTATCAGGAAGATCTCCAGCGACTGCCAATGAAGTGAAGCTGCGGGGCATGACGCCGATGATCGTGAAGGGTTCGCCGTTTAGTAGCATTTTTTGGCCGATTTGTGCCGGATCGGATGCAAAGCGGCGCGCCCACAAGCTAAAGCTGAGGATGGCCACGCGCTGACCGTCTCCGTTGTCATCATCCTGTGTAAAGTCGCGGCCGAGCAGGGGCCGGATACCTAAGACTCTGAAGTAGGATGAGGAGATCGGCATGCCGCGCAGATGCTCGGCACTATTTCCGGAGGCCATGTTATAGCCGACGGACGTGTACCCGGACATAAATTGAAAGAGATCAGAGTGCCCCTGCAACTGCTTAAGTTGGCGCATGTCGAGGCCAGCTTCTTCGCTCTGCTCCTTATAACTTTCCACGAGTTGGACAAGGCGATCCGGCTCGGGAAACGGGAGCGGGCGGAGGAGGACGCCGTAGACGACGGTGAAGATGGCGGTGTTCGCGCCGACGCCCAGAGCCAGGGTCAGTATCGAGACCAGAGTGAACGCTGGGGATTTTGCCAGCACGCGCAGGCCGTATCGAAGGTCTTGCCAGAGGGTGGTCATGAAGCACCTCGCGGAACGGCCGGCACAGGCAAGCTGACATGGGGTTTACTCACGCGTTGACCCTTGCCTAGCATACGGCGGATTCGGGGAAATGTTTCCGTTGACGGGCAAACAGGAGACAGGCAGGAATGCCGGTCCCACGTACCCCTCTCCCGGTTTTTCTGAAAATGCGGATTCTAAAGGACTTTAAGTGCTGTGTTTTGGAATTACGGATTCCAAAGGGGCTACGGGTGAGTTTTGCGGAAGTGCGGATTGTAAAGGACTTAGTGATTTGTGACTGGTAACTCATGACTGGTGGAAGAGGGACGCAAGGGCAGCGCTGAGACGATGGGGTCGTCGGGAGGGGACAGCGCCTCACATTCACAAGGCACAATAGCGTGTAAATTACTGATTATAAATATTTATATTGATTACTTAGTTGATATTCGAAAGAGTGTGCAGGAAGTCGAGGGATTTGAGTGAGTTGGGCGGGGAGTGACGGGTTTGTCACGGCTGTGGAAATTTGTGGAAAAGTGAGGAGAGGCAGTGAGTAGTGAATGGTGGCATGTCGCTATCTTGCTACTAGCTCGTACGAGTCGAGGAACGTAAACTAGGAGACATCGTGGTCGAGCAGAAAATTAATGAATTCTTTGGTGATGCCGAGTCTACTGGCTTTGGAACGGGCTGGTGGAGCGGGATATTGTCAGCCTTTTTTGGATTTCTTTCGTTCGGAGGAGTTTTGTGCCTGCATTTTCCTCAGCTACTAAGCTCTCCTGAACTGCGTCCACATTATCCGATGCGCACCATGCGGATTTTAATCCAATGCCTCATAGTGGCGGCAATCTTATTCGGAATCGTTTCTTCGATTCTGCGCAAGAAAAAGATTTTGGCATTGAGTGGAATGTTGCTTGCCATCGCGGCAACGGCTTTGGGCGGATCAAGCGTACGGATTAACGATAGTATGCACGGCGGGCCCGCAATCGGCATGGACTGGTTTTTGCTTGATTTGTTTTTGATGGCGCTCATTTACGTGCCACTCGAAAGACTCTGGCCCCAGTATCCAAAACAAGGAACATTCAGGAAGGAGTGGACTTTGGATGTGGTTTATTTCATGTCCACACATTTCCCTCTGCAAATTTTATCTTTTCTGGTTTTATTGCCCGCTACCCAGGCTGTTAAATATTTGGGTGTTCCGGTTCTTCAAGAGTTTATCGCTCGAATGCCTTGGTTGTTGCAATTTTTCTTGGCCGTAGTCGTCGCCGACGTTGCTGAATATTTTATTCATCTGGCTTTGCACAAAGTGCCTTTTCTGTGGCGTTTTCATGCCGTTCACCATTCTTCGAAGGCGCTTGATTGGATCGCGGGCTCACGCTCCCACTTTGTCGACGACACACTTGTGCGGGGATTTGTCCTCGCTCCTCTCATGCTCGGATTTTCGCAATCGATCATCTTGTGGTATTTAGTGTTTGTCACTCTTCACGCAACCTGGACGCATTGCAATTTCGGTCCCAACGCGAAATGGCTTGAAAAGTTTTTGGTCATGCCCAGATATCATCATTGGCACCATACTTCCCAAAAGGAGGCCATCGACAAGAACTTCGCGATCCATTTTCCGTGGATTGATAAACTTTTTGGAACTTACTACTTTCCTGCGGAATGGCCGAAACAATACGGCCTCGCCGGCGAAGAGATTTCGCCTAACTTTGTTGGCCAAACGATTGAACCGTTTATGAGAAAGAAAAAGAGCGCACTAAAAGTCTAACGCGTCCAAGGGAAGGTCCTTGGGTATCTGCGCACCCGTTGCGGTCGCCTTCACCAAGCCAAACTGTTTCATAACCTTGACAGTTAAAAATCCAAAATCGTATTCGGCATTGTCGTGGCTTAGCCGCAAAACGCCTGGATAGTGGTGATGATTATTCTGCAGACAAGCGCTGAAGGTCGCCGTTACCGGCAGCCACTCGCCAATGTTCATGGCGTTGTCCTCTTCATCGTGATACCGCCGGTAACCAAAGTCTCGAGTGTGGGTCCAATAGTTTTGAATCATATTGACCCACAGCGCAAAAATCCGGATTCCGACCCACATCACCAGCGTAAACTTCAGAGATCCAACTAACTTCCATAAGAGAAAAAAACTGAAGGCTTGCGCAAGGATTGCAAAAATAGGGTTCTCAACAACCCGAAAAGTCCGGGACTTCAGAATCTGGTCGCCGGCCAAATCCGCGTTGCATTCGTACGGCATCATGCACCGATACATAGTTCGCCAAAAACCATCGCCGGAAAGTTTGTTGGGATCTCCATCATGGTCGGAATTCTTATGATGCAATCGATGACGATTCACCCAGGCGATCGGACCTACATAGATTCCGAAGACGTTATTCACAACGGTGACGGCTTTTATGAACCACTCCTTGTAGTCGAGTGCACGATGAGCGATTCCCATGTGAAGCACATCAGCCAAATACAACCCGGCCAGAAACCAACAGAAGACAAAATAAACTCCGCCTATCAACATTGCAGTCCAAGGTCCCAAATGAGCTGGGGCGAAGTACATACAAGCCAGCATGTAGGAAAGAATAATCAAATAGCCTGCGACATTGTATATTCTCATTGTGGCTCCCGGTGGGGCTATTCAAACAGAAATCGGAGCTCCTTTCAAATAACAAGTTAGAGCAGATAAAGTCTATAGCCCGCAGTTCTTCAACTGCCAGAGTATTTTGCGGTGGCCAGGGACTCAGTGCCCGATTAACGCGGCCGTAGCCGGACAAGCGGCGAGAAACCTATTTTGGGCGGATGCGATGTTTAGGCGAATTGGGGGCGTTTTGTGTTTATTTCGGGGCAGCAAGGGTTTCGGCGGGTAGGGATTTGAGAGCGTGCGGTAGTAGGATGAACAGGAGAAGAGCAGAGTCAAAACCCGCACGCTAAAGACGAAGAGTGCGGCAGCGGCGCAACTTTTCGCGGGTATCCGCTAGAGGCAGACATGGACGAAACCCAACGCATCGCCGATTCTTACCGCGCCGCGACGGTTAAAGGCGCTTGGTACGGACCTACGCTCGCTGAGCTGTTAGCGGGAATTTCGCCTGAACTTAGGACGACGCCACCTGTTCCTGGGGCGCATTCCATTGCGGCGCTGCTTCAGCATTTGCTCCTATGGAATGAAAGAATTCGAAGCACTTCCGACAGCAATCCGATGCCGCGCTGGGAGGCCGAAAAGGAATGGGCCGAGCCGCCGATTCCCTGGAACGAACTTGTTACCCGCTGGAACCAAAGCCGCGACCTGCTCGAAGAGAAGATCCGGAATTTTCCCGTCGAGGATTTGGCGAAACAGGTTGCTGGGCGCAGCTATCCCTACGAAACGATGTTCCATGGAATCGTGCAACACGCGATTTACCATTCCGGACAGATCGCAATGGTCTTAAGCATGCTGCGGTCGCGATCCGTGTAGTGCCTAGCTCGATGTGCGGCAGGTCCTGGACGACAGTGGGTGCCGGTCAGTGACGACGGAAGCTGCAGAAAGCAAAGAGGCCCTATTTGTTGGGCGGACTCGGATCGAACATGCCTATAGAAATCGGACATGTGGAGGCAATCTTCCGGTATCCCGTGAAGTCCATGCGCGGCGAACGACTCGAGGCCGCCAAGCTGAGCTGGCACGGCCTCGATGGTGACAGACGCCTGGCATTCCGGCGGATGGATGACCGCAGCGGGTTCCCGTGGCTAACGGCAAGCAAGCTTCCCGACCTAGTGCTGTTTGCTCCGCAGCGCCGTGAAGACGGTGCTCAGGACGACCTCCCTACGCACATTCGCACGCCGGATGGCGAAGAGATGTCTGTCTTCGGCCCGGACTTGGCTGCGGAGGTCGGACGTCGGTACGGGGCTGCCGTGCAGATGATGCAGTTGAGGCATGGCATCTTCGATGATGCGAGCATCTCTGTGATCGCCTCCGATACGGTGCGCGAGATCGGGCGACTCGCAGGGCGGAGCCTGGACGTGCGAAGATTTCGCCCGAATGTTGTGGTTCGTTTACTGCGATCGGTTCCCTTCCAGGAGGACGAGTGGTTGGGCGGTGTGATGTCCTTCGGCGAGGGGGACGACTCCCCCACCATCGCCGTCACTATGCACGACGTTCGCTGCTCGATGGTGAACCTTGATCCTGATTCTGCAAGTTCGGCGCCAGAAGTGCTGAAGGCGGTCGTTCGTGCGACCCAGAACAACGCGGGAGTCTACGGCACGGTCACTCGCATCGGTCGGCTGGCGGTCGGACAGACCATATTCCTCCGTGCGGCGAACGAGAAAAGGGAGAGTGAGTGATCGAAACACAATGTCCCGGAACGCTACCCAAGCAGATGCACGGTAATGCGACTCGTCGGGATTTAGCCTAAGTCCCTGATATAAACTCTCGACCCGGTTCAGAGAATCTGCGATTTTACAAACTATCATGCGCCCAGTCATTCAAGTTTCCGGAGTGCGCAAGGTCTATGGCTCGACGGTGGCTGTCGACGAGGTGTCGTTCGAAGTAAACGACGGTGAGATCTTTGGCTTAATCGGCCCCAACGGCGCTGGAAAAACCACCACAATGGAGTGCATAGAAGGTCTGCGCACGCCCGACCGGGGCACTATCTCGGTTCTGGGTCTAGATCCCTTTCGCCACGTCTACAAGCTGCAGGAACGCATCGGGGTTCAGCTCCAGGCGGCGCAGCTGCAGAAACGGATCAAAGTTTGGGAGGCCGTAGACCTTTGGGCTTCGCTTTACCAGAAGAAAGCGATAGACGGCGAAAACTTACTCACGCAGCTCGGCCTGGCCGATAAGCGAGGCGCCTGGTTCATGAACCTCTCTGGAGGCCAGAAGCAGCGGCTATTTATTGCCCTTGCGTTGATTAACGATCCGGAAGTGGTGTTTCTCGACGAGCTGACCACCGGACTGGACCCGCAGTCGCGGCGGACAATCTGGGATCTGGTGCGTGGCATCCGCGAGCGCGGCAAGACAGTGTTTTTGACCACTCATCTGATGGAAGAGGCCGAACGGTTGTGCGACCGGGTAGCCATCATCGAGCACGGACGGATCATCGACATTGACACGCCGGAGAGGCTCGTCGACCGGCACTGCCCTGAGCGAACCGTCGTTCTCGCCACTGACGACGCCGTCGCCGAAGAACGCTTCCGGGCGATCCCGGGAGTTGAGGCTGTGATATGCAATGACGTGCGATTCACGATTCGCGGTCGGGGCGACGATTTCGTGACCGAGGTGATTCATTGTCTATCCGAGAATCGGATCCGGGTTAGGGATTTCCGCACGATTCTACCCAACCTTGAGGATGTTTTTCTCAAACTGACTGGCCACTCGATTCGCGATTAGGCTCGACAATGATGCTGCGTGGACTCTGGAAACTGACCTGGATCGAGATCAAGATATTCTTGCGCGAGCCGCTTGGCGCGTTTGGGACAATCGGTTTCCCTGTTCTAGTTTTCCTTATATTGGGTCGGGTCGTTGGCCGCGGACAGGCGCCGTCCTCATTCGCTGCCACCGGGTTTATCCACGTCGGCCTGCCGGTTCTCGCAT
>Ga0209448_10000515_pt1 | contig 12866 bp, 12 predicted proteins | sample BogFormECP14_OM2_FD_188245 | JGI IMG/M metagenome (GOLD analysis project Ga0209448, IMG submission 188245) | Bog forest soil microbial communities from Calvert Island, British Columbia, Canada - ECP14_OM2 (SPAdes) (version 2) | ecosystem: Environmental > Aquatic > Freshwater > Wetlands > Bog ... | reverse complement strand
AGCACTTTCGGATTTTGCGCCAGGGCCATGGCGATTTCGACGCGGCGCCGTTCGCCGTAGGACGTTTGCGCCAGCGGCCGGCCGGCAATGTCGTCGAGCCCGACGCGGCCGAGCGCCTGGCAAGCTTGCAGCCTCAAGTGCTGCTGGCGTTCGAGCGGGCGCAGCGGATTCCAGCGCAACGGCGACAGGCCGAGCAGCGCTAGCGTCACATTACGCTGGATGGTGTCGCGCGCGAACAGCGTGATGATCTGATAGGTCCGCGCCATGCCGAGATGGGTGCGTTTGCGGCTCGGCAATCTGGTGATGTCGGAGCCAAACAGCGACACCGATCCGCTGTCGGGCGAGAGCTCGCCGGTGATGAGGTTGAACAAGGTGGTCTTGCCGGCGCCGTTCGGCCCGATGATCAGCCGGCGCTCGCCCGGCGCGACGTCGAGGCAGACATTCGTGGTCACGCGCAACCCGCCGAACGATTTGCAGAGCTTGTCGACGACGAGCGCGCTCATTGCTTCCTCACCGCAAGCGAGCCCGTCGTCTTCTGCCCGGTTGAGCGCCAAGCGGAGCGCACAAGCCGCACCGCGCCCGGCACCAGACCCTCCGGCATGAAGACGACGATGGCGACGAAGATGGCGCCGAGCATGAAATTCCAGCGCGTGATGTAAGCGCTGACCACGTTCTTGACGATCACGACCAGGGCTGCGCCGACCACCGGCCCGAGCAGCGTGCCGGCGCCGCCGGAAATTACCATCAGCAAGCCCTCCGCCGATGCGGTCAATGCCAGCGCCTGCGGGCTGATAAATTCGTTGTAGTAGACGAAGAGGATGCCGGCGACGGAGGTGAGCAGGCCGGAGAACATGAAGGCCCAGAACCGGGTCATCCAGACATGGTAACCGAGCGCGTTCATGCGGCGGGGCTGATCGCGCGTGCCGCACAAAGCGGCGCCAAGCGGCGAGCGCACGAATATCGCGCAGCCGGCGATGGCGAGAAGGAAGATGATCAAAGTGACGTCGTAAAAACTCTTGGCCGAAGATAGCGAGAAACCGAACGGCGCCGGCCGCGACGCTATGCTGATGCCATTGTCGCCATTGGTGAGGCTGATCCAGCGATACGCCACCCCCCAGATGATCTCGCCGAGCGCGAGCGTGATCATGATGAAGCTGATGCCGGTGGCGCGCAGCGCCAGCGCCGCGAAGCCCGCGGTCGAGACAAGCCCGATCACGAGGCCGGCGAGGATCGCAAAGGTGTGGCTGTAACCGGCGGCGAGGAGATAAGCGACGGTATAGGCCGCGATGCCCAACAGGCCGGCGTGGCCGAGCGACACCAAGCCGGCATAGCCGACCAGCACATTGAGCCCCATCGCGAAGATCGCATAGAGCAGGACCTGGCTCGCGATATTGACGTAATAGCTCTCCGTGATCGCATAGGGCACGGCGATCAGCGCCAGAATAGCGATGACAATTGCAACACGCCGGGCGGTGAAGGAACTGTTCACAGGATTTGCCCTCCGAACAGACCCTGCGGCCGCAGCAACAAAACCAGCACCATCGGCAGGAACAGAATGAAATAGGCGAGTTCAGGCAACAAGGCCTGGCCGAAATTGTAGATGAAGCCGATGATGATGCTGCCGACGAACGAGCCGAGCAGGCTTCCGGTGCCGCCGAGGATGACGACGACGAGCGCGAGCGGCAGCATGTCCTGATCGAGACCCGGATAGACCGACAGGATCGGGCCGCCGATCATCCCGGCAAAACCGGCAAGGCCGGCGCCGAGCGCGAATACGATGGTGAAGAGCTGCGACACCCGGATGCCGACCACGCGCGCCATCTCCGGATCGTCGACGCCGGCGCGGATCATGGCGCCAAGCCGCGTGCGATCAAGCATTAACCAGAGCGCCGCAGCAAAAATCACGGCGATGCCGATGACCGCCATCCGGTACAACGGAAATGCCGCGCCGCCCCATCGGACGAAACCCGACAATCCCGGCGGCGTCGTCACCGAGATCGGATCGCCGCCCCAGCCCATCAGGCACAGATCGGCAACCATGAAGGAGACGCCGAGCGTAACCAGGACTTGCGCCAAAGGCTGACCGGCGAGACGGCGCAGCAACAGCCGCTCCATCATGGCGCCAAGGATCGCCACTTCGACCGCGGCGAGGGTCGCGGCTAGCCAGAAGTTCACCGTGAAGCCCATCGCGCCGGACAAGAACGTAGTGCCCAGATAGGCGCCCACCATGAACATCGAGCCATGCGTCAGATTGGGGATCCGCATCAGCCCGAAGATCAGGGAAAATCCCGCCGACAACAAAAACAACAGGCCGCCGAACGTCACACTGTTGACGGTAAGCAGCAGCCAGAATGTCATATAGCCTGCCTTTCGCTGTCCCGGCTGCTAGCTTTGTTTGATGTTGCGGACGATCCCTCTCAGCACTTGGTCAGCGCCGGATAATCGCGCGAATAGACCGGGTGGGCGAGGAATTCGGCTTCCGGCCAGGTCCAGAACTGACTCACGTTCTCGTAGGTCTTGATGGTCTTGTTCCAGACCTTCAGGCCGTATTTGGCGCCCTCGGTCCCGATGCGCCGGATGTAGAATGTGCCGATCACGTTGTTGAGGTGATCGAATTTGAGCGGGCCGCGCGGCGTTTCGGTCAGATTGACCGCCTTGAGCGCCGCCATGAACTTGTCCTTGTCGCCGGCATCGCCGCCGGAGGCTTTCAGGGCCGCGTCGACGACCTGGCAGTTGACGTAGAGCAGCGCGGCGTATTGGCCCGGAATGGCGTCGTAGTTCTTGATCATGCCGTCGATGAAGCGGTGGTTGGCGTCGGTCTCGAGGTCGAGCGTGTAAGGGCAGCAGCCGACCAGGCCGATCGCCTCGTCGCCGTAGCTCTTGAGCAAGGCGTCGTCGCCGCCGGTCTCGCCGGTCACCACCGGATATTTCAGTCCGGCGCTCGCATAGGCCTTCATGAAGCGCAGCGGGTTCGAGCCGGCAAAGCCCTGACAGACGCCGTCGCAATCGGCGATCTGCGCGACGTAGGGCGTATAGTCGGGCGTCGCCAAGGGCGGCCACAATTTGTTGACGACGCAGCCGCCGTCTTGTTGGAACGCGGCCTGGAAGCCGCCAATTTGCTCGTAGCCGAAGGCGAAGTCCTCGGTGACCGTGACGACGCGCTTGAGCTTCAATTCGGTCGCCGCGTAATGCCCCATCGGCTGCATCGCCTGCGACGAGGTCGCCGACGCGCGCAACAGGTAGGGGTTCGGCAAACGCTGCGTGAGGTTGTCGGCCGCCGCGAGACTGAGCGTTGGCATTTTCTGTTCTTTGATATAATCGCTGATGGCATAGAGCTCGAAGGCGGCAAGCGGCCCGAGAATAACGTCGACTTTGTCGCGCTCGACCAGTTCCTGGGCCTTGGTCTTAGTGCCGGCCGGATTGCCGCCGGTATCGGCCGAGATGAAGTCGACCTTGCGGCCGCCGATCGTGTAATTCTTTTCCTTCAGATAGGTCAGGACGCCCTGCTCCATCTGGATGCCGCCCTGCGCCAGCGGCCCAGTCTTTACCGTGAGCAGTCCGAGCCGGAACGGCTCGGACTGCGCAATGGCGGGCGTTGGAAAGCGGCTCAGCGCCGCGGCGGCGCCGGCTGCGGTGCCGGCCAATACGGCACGGCGGCTGACATTACGAGAGCTGACATTCGACGACGTGAGCTTGCGAGACATTGCCTTCCTCCCTGTGGCGCCCCGTTTGCTGCGCCCTATTGTTGTTACGGCGCCCGAAAGCGCCGCTTTTGCCGCCACGCCCCCAAGCGCGACCGCAGATTCAACGCTATCATTGGCGAAGCGCCTTGACCTGTAAAGGCCGGCATTGTCGCGGCTTTTTTAGCACTTGGTTAGCGGGGGATAGTCGCGCGAATAGACCGGATGGGCGAGAAATTCCTGCTCCGGCCAGGTCCAGAACTGGCTGACATTCTCGTAGGTCTTGATGATCTTGTTCCAAACCTTCAAGCCGTATTTGGCGCCGTCGGGGCCGCACCGCCGGACGCAAAACGTGCCGATCACATTTCCCAAATGGTCGAACTTAATCGGCCCGCGCGGCGTGTCGGGGAGGCCGACCGCCTTGAGCACCGCCAAGAATTTTTCTTTGTCGCCGGTGTCGCCGCCCGCCGCTTTGAGGCCGGCCTCAACCACTTGGCAATTGACATAAAGCCCGGCGGCGTAGAAGCCCGGCAGAACGTTGAAGTTCTTCAGCATCCCGTCGATGAAGCGCTTGTTGGCATCGGTTTCGAGATCGAGCGAATAGGGGCAACACGACGTGAGCCCAATCGCCTCGTCGCCGAAGCTTCTGAGCAGCGCGTCGTCGCCTCCGGTCTCGCCCGCCACGACCGGGTACTTCAATCCCGCGTCGGCATAAGCCTTCATGAAGCGCAGCGGATTCGAGCCGGCAAAACCCTGGCAGACGACGTCGCAATCGCCGATCTGCGCGAGGTAGGGCGTGTAGTCGGGCGTCACCAAGGGCGGCCAGAGTTTGCTGACGACGCAGCCGCCGTCCTTCTCGAAGGCCGCCTGAAAACCGCCGAGCTCTTCATAATCGAAGGAAAGATCCTCGCCGATGCACAAAGCTCGCTTGAGCTTCATCTCGGTGGCCGTGTAGTGGCCCATCGGCTGCATGGCCTGCGACGAGGTCGCCGAAGCGCGCAGCAGATAGGGATTGGGCTGCCGTTGGGTGAGATTGTCGGCCGCGGCCAAGCTGAGCGTCGGCACCTTTTGCTGTTGGATATAGTCGTTGACGGCGTAAAGCTCGAAGGTCGCGAGCGGACCGAGTATCACGTCGACCTTGTCGCGCTCGACCAGTTCCTGAACTTTGGTCTTGGCGCCGGCAGGGGCGCCGCCGGTATCGCCGACGACGAGTTCGACCTGACGGCCGGCCATCGTATTGTTGTTTTCTTTGAGGAACGTGAGAACGCCTTGTTCCATCTGAACGCCACCTTGTGCCAGCGGCCCGGTCTTCACCGTAAGCAGACCGATCTTGATCGGCGCTGATTGTGCGATGGCGGGTGACGGAAAACGGCTGAGCGCGGTGGCGGCGCCGGCCGCGGTCCCTGCCAAAAGCGCGCGGCGCGTCAGCTTCTGCGATTGGTCTTTGCGCGACAGGCCTATGCGCGACTGGCCTTCACGCGACGTGTGTTTACGCGACATATAACCCTCCCTTGGCCGGCGCGAGATTTCTATCGTTCCCGCGTCCGCTGCCGATCATGCTTATACGATGATTTTTTCAGTTTTTCATTTCGTTCTTTTATTTTTCTATTTTTTTCTCGACGCCTTCTTGGTGGCCTTCTTTGCCGCTTTTCTCGGCGCTGTCTTCGCCGCCGTGGCCGGCTTTTGCTGTACTGGAATTATGGGCAGCAAGAGATAAGGCTGCGCCGCGCCGCCGAAATGCAGCCCGGTGGTGCCGCTGAAAATCCGCGGCGGGCGATCGCGCACATCGTCGTGCAGGAACGGCCCGCAACCAGTCAATTCGTTCTTGAAGTTCGACAGCTTGCCGCCGCTCGGCCCGTGATAGACGTAGTCCTTGCCGCGAATGGTGAGCGCGAGGCGGTGACCGGCCGGCACCACGATCGAGGTCGGCCAAATCTCGACGTCGAGCGCGACCACCTCGCCGGGCTTGAGCGGCTGCTTCCTGGTATGCGTATGGTAGGGCCGGTATGGCGTCGATAGTTTCTTGTCGAGCGCGCGATGCGACGCGCGCAGCCAGCCCTGCCCGATCGGCGCGTGCGGATCGATGGCGCCCTGGAACACCACTTCCTTGAGGTCGGGCGAGAACACGCGCAGCACGGCGAAAATATCGGCATCCTTGGTCGACGACGAGACGAAGAGTTTCAGCGCCGACGGGCCGGTGATCTCCGTCTCATGTTCGAGCGGCGCCGTCATGAAGGTAAGGCCGTCGCCCATGGCGTCGAACTTCAGCACCGATTTCTTCTTCGCCGCCTTGGCGCGCAGCGCACCATCAGCCGGATCGAGATAAAGCTTCGTCCATTTGGAGCGCTTGAGCGGCCATTCCGGCTCGGCACGCCCGACGAAGCGGTCGATGTGGCGGACCTGCAATTGCACCGGCGGCTGGTTGTCCCAGCCGTTGTTCTTGCCGTGCAGAAAATAATCGAAGAAGCGCAATTGCAGCTCGCGGCCGTAATCGGTGTAGAAATGCGTCCAATGCTCGATGCCGTGGACTTCGAGCCATTTGTTCTTCGAGGCGGCGCGCACGAAGCTTTCGAAATTGCCGCGCGGATGCAGCGGCTGGCCGCCCCAATTGGCGGCGGACAGAAACGGCACCTTCACCTTCGTCCAGACCGGCGAGCGGGCGCGGTGATAGTCGTTATCGAGCGGATGGGCAAGGATATCGCCGCCGAAATTGCTGCGGTTCTTCGCAAGCTGCGCTTCCGACAGAATTTCCGGGCCGCAGACCAATTCGCCGTGCACGCGGCTTCTTTTGCCGCGCTCGCCGGCACCGTATTGCACGGTCTTGACCTGCATGTCGTACCAGTTTTCCCAGAACGTGCAGAGGATGCCGCCGTGGTGCGTCATGTCGCGATACCAGTCGGCGGCGCCTTCCCAGATGCACATCGCGGCGAGATGCGGCGGCTCGAGCGACGCCACGTGCCACTGATTGATGCCGTAATAGGAAATGCCGTCGAGCCCGACCTTGCCGTTCGACCATGGCTGGACGCCGGCCCATTCGATGCAGTCGTAAAAGTCCTTGGTCTCGCGCGGCGAGAAATGATCGATGAAGCCGGGCGACACGCCGCAGCCGCGAGAATCCACCCGCACGCAGGCATAATCGTGCGGCACCCATTTCTCCGGATCGACCACTTCCCAGCTCTGGTAGAGATTGCTCGAGCCCGCGGTCACATCAGGGTGCTTTTCCGCCATGCGCTGCCAGGCGCTCGGATAGCCGTCCTGGAAGGCAAGCCCCTTGGCGTAGGGCCCGTAGCTGAGGATGACCGGATAATGGCCGTCGGCGATCGGGCGGAATATGTCGGCGCGCAGCACCAGGCCGTCATCCATCGTGATCGGCACGTCCCAATCGATGCGCATGCCGTCGCGCGTTTCGGTACGATGCTGATGGGTCTTATGATCGCCCGCTTTTGCCGCCATGCGGGTCTCGCCTTCACGCAATGACATTCGTTTTCCTCCGGCCGCTCACCTCGACGTCATGGTGGGATTTGTCCTTGCCATCGGCGTCCTTGCGGAAGCGCAGAGATTAAAGACGCGGATGCCCGGCAACAAGCTTGCACTTGGACCGGCCGAAGGCCGGATCCGGGTGGCCGGGCATGACGAAAATGGCGGCAGGTCGCACTGTCCCAGCCGGCTTTCGATATCATGGGCCGCGTTGGGGTTACCGATGTGCCGCTTGTCAGACAGACTTTCGGTTTTGAGACCAGCTTCTTTGCGGAAGCCGGCGTGGAAATTGCGAAGTACCGCGGCAACATCACCGCGACATCGGCTCTAGACAATTTCAATAACACCTCCAGCACACTGACCAATCCAATCATTGGCGGAGGGCTGACGGTTTCGTGCCTATTCCCATTCGTCGCGAATGCACCCAATGGACAATGTGGCCCCGCCCTGCAATTTGAGGTCACACACACCTTCTTCAATACGTCCTGGATGCTCGCGACAACTTCCGCGTCGTCCGGTGCGGCCACGCAGAAAGGCGAAACCCGGGCCTCGGTCGAATTGTTTGTTCCCATCAGCCTGGATGAGATCAGCCGCAGGTGGGGAGCCGGTGAAATAGCACCCCCATAGGCCCTTTCGGAATGCGGGATCAGACTGACCGACTCCCCCAATCAGCCTGTCTTCGCGCGGCCCTTGCCGCGCTTCACGCCGGCCATCTTTTCCAGCACGGCGCAGACCGCGGCGGTATCTTCGGCGCCGCGGCCGCTTTTGAGCGCTTTGGCGTAGATCGCGTTCGAGGCGTCGAACATCGGCGTCGGCGCGCGGATTTTCTTGGCATAGCCGCCGATGACGTCCATGTCCTTCTGCCAGACCGAAATCTTCATGGTGACGTTCTTGTAATTGTCCTTCACCATCATTGGGGCGCGCAATTCGAAGATGCGCGAATTGCCGACGCCGGCGGTCACCAGGTCGAAGATCAGTTGCGGCGGCAGGCCCGCTTTCATCCCCAGCACCATCGCCTCGGCGCTCGCCACATTGTGGATGGCGACCAGGAGATTAGCGACGTATTTCATGCGGCTGCCGTTGCCGAATTCGCCGACGCTGTGCACGGCCCGGGTGAAGCCGGCGAAGAACGGACGGAGTTTCCTGATCTCGGCGGCATCGCCGGACGCATAGACGACGAGGTCCTTGACCTTGGCTTGCGCGCCGGTGCCGCTCACCGGGCAATCGAGCATGACATGACCGGCCTTTCGCAGCACCGCCTCGGCGCGGCTCTTGTCCTCGATGGCGAAGGTCGACATTTCGACGACGACGCGGCGCGGCTGCTTAGCCTTGGCGATGGCTGAGGCGGTTTCGGCAAGCGCTGCGGGCTTCGGCAGGCTGATCAGCACAACGCGCGACCTGCGGGCGACGTCGGCTGCGTCCTCGGCGATCTCAACTCCGGCCTTGGCTAGCGCCCGCCGCCGGTCCGGCGCGACATCATAGCCGATCACGCGCCAGCCGGCTGCGATCAGATTTTGCGCGAAGGCGCCACCCATGATGCCAAGCCCGATAATGCCGACGGTCGCCTTCTTTGCCGAAGCCATGCTGGTTTTCCTTTGAATCAGAGCGGGTGGCCAAAAGCGGTGCGTATGACATTGCGCCGCCTGCCGAGCAAGCGGCTTTCTCGCCGCGCGCCGATCGCCTATGGTCCGCGCGGCAAAGAAACGTTGTTGGGAGAGCGCCGGATGCGTATCGGTGTTGCCGGGATCGGGAAAATGGGCGCGGCCATTGCCGCGCGGCTCCAGGAAATGGGCCACGAGGTCGCGGTGTGGAATCGCACGCCGGACAAGGCCAAAGCGGTCGCGGGGGCCACTGTCGCCGCGACACCCGCAGAACTGGCGCAGTGTTCGGAAGCCGTCATCACCATCCTCACTGACGGGGCGGCGATCGATGCAGTCTATAATGGGCCGTCGGGCTTATTGTCCGGCGACGTGAAAGACAAGCTGTTCATCGAGATGAGCACCGTACCGCCGAAGGTCGAGACCGCACTTAAGCCGAAGGTCGGGGCCAGGAACGCCCTCTTTGTCGAATGCCCGGTCGGCGGCTCAACCACGCCGGCGCGGCAAGGTAAATTGCTCGGCCTTCTGGGCGGCGAGCCCGCCCCCGCGGCGCGCGCGCTGCCGATCCTCAACCAACTCTGCCGCAAGGTTGAGCACTGCGGCCCGGTCGGCTCAGGCTCTTCCATGAAGCTCGCCATCAATCTGCCGCTGATGGTCGCCTGGCAGGCCTATGGCGAGGCGTTCGCCATAGCGCGCGATGTCGGCTGGGAGCCCAAGCGTCTGCTCGATCTCTTCGTCGAGAGCAACGGCGCCAATAACGGCCTGAAAATGCGCGCCAACATGATCGTCGCCATGATGGAAAACCGCGATCCCGGCCCGACCACGTTCAGCATCGCCGACGCCGTCAAGGACCTGCGCACCATGGTCGATGCCGGCCGCGCCAAGGGCGCCGACATGCCGGCGACGGCCGCCGCGCTCGCAGCCTTCGAAGACGCGAACAAACACGGCTTGGGCCGCAGCGACGACAGTTCACGCCAGGCGGTCTATTGGGCGAGCCGCGCAAAATCTTGAGTGAGATAACTTCAGTTCCAGCCAACCAATCGGAGCCAACATGTCGGTCGTTACACTTGCACAAGCATCCACCATCGTTGACGTTGCGCTGAAGAAGGCGCGCGAAACCAATCTGGCGCCGCTGACTGTCGCCGTGCTCGATGCCGGCGGTCATCTCGTCGCCTTCAAGCGCGAGGACAAATCCGGCATCCTGCGCTACGACATCGCTGTCGGCAAAGCCTGGGGGGCGCTCGGCATGGGCTTCGGCTCGCGCACGCTGGCGGTGCGCGCGAGTAAGACGCCGCAATTCTTCACCATGCTGGCGGCAGCAAGCGGCGGCCGCATGGTCACCAATCCGGGCGGCGTACTGATCCGCGACGGAAGCGGCAATGTCATCGGCGCCTGCGGTATTTCCGGCGACACGTCCGACAAGGACGAAATGTGCGCCCTTGCCGGCATCGAAGCGGCGGGACTCAAGGCCGATCCCGGCACGGATTAATTGGAGAAATTTCCATGAAGCTCTTTTCGTTCTGGCGTTCGCTCGCGACCTATCGGGTACGCATCGCGCTCAATCTGAAAAATGTCGTGCCGGATGAGATCATCGACGTGAATCTCATGAAGGGCGCACAGCGCGAGGCCGCCTACCGCGCCGTCAATCCGATGATGGCGCTGCCGGCGCTGATCGATGGCGATGGCCCCGTCCTCTTCGAGTCGCTTGCGATCATCGAATATCTCGACGAGACGCACCCGAACCCGCCGCTGTTGCCGCGCGACGCCCGCGGCCGCGCCCGGGTGCGCGGACTGGCGCAGCTCGTCGCCGCCGATTCCCATCCGCTGATCGTGCCGCGGGTGCGCGAATATCTGGAGCACGAATTCAAGCTCGACGAGGCCGCGCGCACCAAATGGTGCCAGCATTGGCACACCGCGGCGCTGACCGCGCTCGAGACCCACCTGAAAGATCCGGCCACAGGCCAATATTGCCACGGCGACACGATCACGCTCGCCGACATCTGCGTCGCGAGCCAAGCGGCGGGCGCGAAATTCTTCAATGTCGATACCACGCCGTTCCCGAATTTCACGCGGATCGCGACCGCGCTGTCGCAGATCGACGCCTTCGCCCGCGCGCATCCGTTGAGGCAGCCGGGAGCGCCGGCGGCGGCGTAAGCTACCACCACTTGTGAAAATGATGCAGCGGGCCGTGACCTGCGCCGATACCGAGACGGTCGGCGGCGGCAATGGCCGCGGTGACATAGGCTTTGCCGTCGGTCACGGCATCGACCAGCAAAAGTTTTCGGGCGATCCCCGCCGCGATCGCGGAAGATAACGTGCAGCCGGTGCCGTGGGTGTGACGCGTCTCGATGCGGGGAGCGGCAAAGCGCGTGCAGGAGCCGGCTTCGACCAGGAGGTCCACACTTTCCGGCCCGCCAGCATGGCCGCCTTTGATCAGCACCGCACTGGCGCCGAGCGCCAGCAGGCTCTCCGCCTGAGCGCGCATCTCGTCTTCGCCGCGTGCCAACGGCGCATCCAGAAGCGCCGCCGCCTCGGGTAGATTTGGCGTCAGCACGCGCGCTTGCGCGATCAATTTGCGTAGCGCCGTGACTGCGTCGTCGCGCAATAATTTCTGGCCGGACGTGGCGATCATGACCGGATCGAGCACGACATTATGCTGGCGATGCCGATCGAGACCCTTGGCGACGGCATCGATCGCCGCCGCATCGCCGAGCATGCCGATCTTCACCGCGCCGACATCGAGATCGGAAAACACGGCGTCGATCTGCGCCGTGATGAAATCCGCCGGCACTTCGCGGATGCCGGTCACGCCGGTGGTGTTCTGCGCCGTCAGCGCGGTGATGACGGACGCGCCGTAAACGCCGAGCGCCGAAAATGTTTTCAGATCGGCCTGAATGCCGGCGCCGCCGCCCGAATCCGAGCCGGCGATGGTCACCGCAATGGCGGCGCTCATCCCGCGCCTCGTTTCAGAAGCGTCGCGTCGACAATGCCGCGCAACGTGCGTGCGGCAGCGGCCGGATCGGGCGCGAGCGAGAGCGCCGAGATGACCGCGACGCCGTCGGCACCGGCGGCGATGACTTCGGCGGCGTTCGACGCATCGACGCCGGCAATGCCGCAGACCGGCATCTTGTCCTTGCGGCGCTTCAGGACACCGATGATGCGGGCGAGACCTTGTGGCCCGATCGGTGGTTTCTTCTGCTCTTTCGACAGCGTGACATAGACGCCGCCGGAACCGACATAATCGATCAGCTCGACCGGCGCGGCCTCGGCCTCGGCCATCGATTTGATCGACAGGCCGACAATCGCTTCCGGACCCAACAGCCGCCGTGCATCTTCAACCGCCATGTCGTCCGGCCCGACATGCACGCCGTCGGCACCGGCAGCGAGCGCAACGTCGACGCGGTCGTTGACGACGAAAGCGATGCCGAACGGCGCCAGCGCTTTCTTGATCGCTCGCGCCTTGTCGACCATGACGCCGGTGTCGCTATGCTTGTCGCGCAACTGAATGAGCGTCGCTCCGCCTTGCGCACAGAGCCGCGCCAGTTCGGCGAGATCACGGCCGCCTGAGCGCTCGGGATCGACGATGGCGTTCAATCTGAGATCAACCGTCATTGTGCACCTTGAGATGCGCGCGCAGGGTCGCGCCGTCGAGACCATGCAGCGCGTCGATGATGGCAATCGCAAAGCTGCCGGGGCCATCGGCGTCCCGCGCTGCGACTTCGCCGGCGACGCCGAAGGCCGCCAGCGCCGCGATGGTCGCGAGCCAGGCGTCGGGCTCGACTGCGAGCGCGGCACAGACCAGCGCCGACCCGGCGCAGCCCATGGCGGTGACCTGACCCATCAGCGGATCGCCATTGGCGATCGTCACCCGCCGGGCGCCGTCGGCGACGGTATCGACATGGCCGGTGAGTGCCACAATGGTGCCGTGCGATTTGGCAACGCGCGCCGGCGCGGCGCCCGACTGATCATCGCCGGACAGCGCCGCGAATTCCGCTTGATTGAGCCGCACCACCGACGGCTTGCGGCGCAGCAGCCCGCGGGCGAATTCCGCGCGCGCCGGCGAGCGTTCGATGAAGACCGGATCGAGTAGCCAAGGCTTGCTCGCCTCCCC
>Ga0209448_10000514_pt1 | contig 12873 bp, 11 predicted proteins | sample BogFormECP14_OM2_FD_188245 | JGI IMG/M metagenome (GOLD analysis project Ga0209448, IMG submission 188245) | Bog forest soil microbial communities from Calvert Island, British Columbia, Canada - ECP14_OM2 (SPAdes) (version 2) | ecosystem: Environmental > Aquatic > Freshwater > Wetlands > Bog ... | reverse complement strand
ATATTGCGGCGAATCCGAGAGACGACCGCACGGATCGAAGCACTTCGTCCGGCGGCGGTCGTCTCGATCGACGCGAGCGGCTTTTGCGGCAGAGTCGAGAAGCGATTGAAGCGCCGCGGGGCCGGCATGCCGCTCATCCGCTATGTGGCGCCGATGGTGTGGGCGTGGCGGCCGTGGAAGGCCAAGGAAGCCGCCCGGTTTCTCGACCACATCATGACGTTGCTGCCGTTCGAGCCACCCTATTTCCAGAAGGAAGGTTTGCCGGCGACGTTCGTCGGTCACCCCGTGATCGAGGAGGGCGCGGAGAAAGACCATGTTCGATCGGACGCGGTCTCCGAACGATTTGAGCGCGTGCGTCTCGACGAGGATCGAAGGCACGTTTCGAACGGGGAAATAGCCCGTGGAGTATCGCGGCGAAAAGACGGACGAGTCGAACCCTTTCATCGGATCTCCGGGGTCGCGGAAGGCGACGTAGGCGTCGCTCGTGACGAAGCCGGCGTCCCTTACGTCGGACAGGGCTTTCGGAACGACGGCCTTCAGCCAGTCCCGGAGGGGCTTCGGCGTGACAGGCTCGTTCGCGTACGAGACCGTGAGCGTGGCCTGGAAGTCGGCGCCGTCCGTCACGTGATCGTCCACGAAGAGGTCCGGCTTCCATGCGTCCGCGAGCGCGAGGAGGGCGCGTGTCTCTTTCGCGTCGGCCTTCACGAAGTCCCGGTTCAGGTCGAGGCCCCGCGCGTTCGCCCGATACCCCATCTCGTCGGGACCGTTCTGGTTCGGGCGGTTGTACGGGGAGACCCGCGTGTAGCCGTCGACGTTGTAGACGACGACGGTCACGAGCGTGACGCCGTCGAGGAGGCCGAGCCGGTTCGTGAGCGCAATGTCGCGCAGGAGGATCAACGTCGCATCCGTCCCGTCCACTTCGCCGGCGTGAATGGAGTTGAGGACGAGGACGACGGGCTTTGGGCTCTTGAAGCGCTCGGCCGGGTCGAAGAGCTTCTCTTTCGAGGCGACGACGACCGGGATCCGCCGCCCCTGCTCGCTCGGTCCGATGAACGAGACGTGGAGGTAGGGTGACAGCCGCTCGAGCCGCGTCAGGAACGCGATCACCTCGTCGTACGTCTCCGTCTTCCGGAAGCCCGTCAGCTCCGCCTGCGTGAGGAGGTCGGGCGGAACGGGGATCGCGCGGCGGTCCGCGGCGAACGCGGCCGCGGAAACGAGAAGTGCAAGGGCGGCGGTGGCGACGGAGGGGAGGCTGCGTGCGCGCATGGGCGAGATTAGCGCGGGGCTTCCACGGCCGCCCGTGCTCTCCTCATCGCGAGGACGAGCCCGAGCGCCGACGCGGCGAAGAAGCCCAGTCCTTCCAGCAGGCCGCGCGGCGTGTACGTGAACGAGACCCGGCACTTCCCGGGCGGGACCCGAACGGCGCGGAAAGCGCCGTTCGCGAGGAGAATCTGCACGGATTCGGCGTTCACTGTGGCGCTCCAGCCCTTCTCGTAGGCGTCGGCGAGGACCAGAAAACCTCCGGGCGAGTCGACGTCGAGCATCACTCTGCCTCCGCGCCTTTCGACGAGCCGTACCGAGCTCGACCCGGATGGAAGGGGCTCCGGGCCCGCAGGTACCGGCCCCTCGACGACGACCGCCGCTCTCGGATCGAAGCGGGGCGAGAGCGCAGCGGCCACCCCGGCTCCGACCGGAACAGGAAGCGCACGGGGCACGACCCATGCGCGGGGCGGGGCGTCGGCGACGTTCCAGATCGGCACGCCCGGAATGGCGCTCTTCGTGAACGGCAGATTCCGGAGCTCCGACACGATGGTGTCGACGCTCGCGAGGCGCGCGGCCGCCGGACTCCGGGCATCGAGCAGCTGCCGAACCCGGAGGAGCGACGGACCCCTGCCCTCGAGGCCTTCCAGCCCGTATCGCAGTCCGAGGGCGCCCGCGAGCGGCTCCTCGGAAGCGGCCCACGCGGGCGTGACGCGCGGGTCGAGCCGGTCCGGAAGCCCGACGTACGTCGTCCAGAAGCGCCGCGGAAAGCCGGACGCGTCTGGAGGCCGCGCGGCGAGCCGTGCGGCAACGGGAGGCGTCACGCGGTAATGCGCTTCCGAGGCCGCCGGCGAGGCGCGCCGGGCGTGCACGACGAGATCGGGGATCAGAAGGACGAGAGCGGCGAGCGCGAGGATCTCGCCGGTGCGGCTCCGCGCCGCGAGCGCTGCGGCTCCGAGACCGGCTCCGAGTGCTACCGCAAACGCCCACGAAATGAGGAATCGCGCGGGCACGTGAAGGTCCCGGAGCAGGGGAAGCCACGAAAGAAGCCTGTACGGGCCGGCGTCTCCGAACGCGAAGCTCAGGCCGATGGCTCCGCCAGCGGCGAACGTGAGGAACGCGAGGTGTCCCGGTGCCGTTCTCGTTGCAAAGAGCGCTCCGGCGAGAAACAGCAGCCCGGCTGCGGCACCCGGGTACGCGGCGGCCTCGGGGAAGCGGTCGCGCCCGTCCGACGGCAGGAAAACCTCGTCGAGGTCGCCCCTCCAGCGAAGGGCGTCGACGTTCCTTTCCTCGGTCGAAAGGCCCATGGAGCGATCCATCTCGGAATGGAGAATCAAAGTCGGCAAGAGGGACGGTGCCGAAAGGCCCAGGGCGAGGACGGCCGCGAGGCCGACGTCTCGGAAGGCCCTCTTGCGAGGAGTGGCATTCCAGACCGCCGCGACGACCGTCGCCGCGATCAGGGGGAGGGCGCCAACCACCGAATGCGGGCGTGCGTTGAGACCCAGGAGCCCGCCCGAGACAACGGTGAGGACGAGGCCGCTCCGGCGCTCGCCCTTTCCGATCCGCAGAAGGCCCTGGACGAGGAGAGGCAGATACGCCGCGGCGCCGACGGCGTTCGGCCAGATCGCGCTCTGGAGCGTCCGGGCCCCGAGCATCCAGGCGACGCCCGCCAGGAGGGATGGAATCCGGCGCCGCGTGAGATCCCAGCACAGGCCATAGGCGAAGACTCCGGCGAGGAGAAAGTGCACGAGCGTATAGGCGTCGGCAGCCCGGTTGGGCGCGAGGCTCGAGAAGAGGAGCGCCGCGGCGAGCGGATGGCAGAGCGGCGCTTCCTGGGTGTACAGGAGAGGAGTGCCGCAGAATTGTCCATCGATCCAGAAGGGCGCCTCGCCCCGGTGGAGGAACCTCTGCACGCTGCTCCAGAGCGGAACGTGCTCGTAGAAGAGGTCCCAGTGGAGGAACGAGCGCGATCCCACGAGGATGGGCCAGAACGCCGCCGCGAGGACCGCGAAGAGGAGGAGAACCGCCGCGGCGTGCAGGAGCGCCGGGCCCGGCGAGCGGCTGTCGTGAGACAACGTCGCACATTAGCACGCGGTCCTGCGGCTCTCGTTCGCGGTTGGACTATCGTGGGGGCATGAAGCGCGCGCTCACGGTCCTCCTCGCGGTCTTCACGGGATTAACGGCCCTCGCCGCGGGACGGGCCTCCTTGAACGTCTACTTCCAGAGCAATCTGAAGGACACCGCTTATCAGAAGAAGACGTTCGACAGGGTCGTGAGGGCGTGGAAGGCGCCGGAGGCGTCGCAGATGCCGGAGGTCGGCCGAAAGACCGTCGTGCAGTCCGTCATCGCGAAAGACGGGAAGCTCGTCTCGGCGGTCGTGTCGATGAGCTCGGGGAAGAAGGGCTGGGATGCCGCCGCGCTTGCCGCGGTCAAGTCAGCCGCCCCGTTCGATCCTCTTCCCGGGAATTTCGGAGCGTCGACGATCGAGGTCCATTTCCACGTGAGCGTGGTTCCGTAACCCCGCGTCACACGACCCCGAACTCCTTCCCGACCGCCACGAACGCCTCGACGGCCTCCTCGAGGTCTGCCGCCGTGTGGGTGGCGGAGATCTGGCAGCGCAGGCGCGCGTGACCCTTCGGGACGACGGGGAAGCCGAAACCGGAGACGTAGACGCCGCGTTTGAAGAGCGCATCCGACATCGCGAGCGCCTTCGCCGTGTCGCCGACGATCACGGGGACGATGGGGTGGATTCCGTCCGGAATCCGGAATCCCGCGGCCGCCATGCGCGCGCGGAACATGAGCGCGTTCTTCTGGACGCGATGGGCGGGCGACGGGTCCTCCATCAGCATGCGGAACGCCTCGAGGGAAGACGCCGCGACGGCGGGCGGGAGCGCGTTCGAGAAGAGCGACGTGCGCGAGCGCTGCCGGAGGAGATCCACGACGGGCGCGGGCCCGGTCGTGAAGCCGCCCGCGGCCGAGCCCATCGCCTTCCCGAGTGTGGACGTGAAGAGCGAGACGCGCGACATGACGCCAAGCTCCTCGGCCGAGCCGCGGCCGGTCTCCCCGAGGACTCCTGTCGCATGGGAATCGTCCACGACGAGGGTGGTGTCGTATCGGTCGCAGAGGTCCGCGAGCTCGCGGAGCGGCCCGATCTCACCTTCCATCGAAAAGACGCCGTCCGTGATGAAGAGGCGGCGGCGCGAGGCTTGCGCTTCCTGAAGGGCCTTTTCGAGCGCCGCCAGGTCGCCATGCGGCGTGAGAAAACGTTTCGCCTTGCAGAGGCGGACGCCGTCGATGATCGAGGCATGGTTGAGGGCGTCCGAGAGCAGCGCGTCCTCCTCGCCGAGGAGGGGCGCGAAGAGCCCCTCGTTCGCGTTCCAGCAGGACATGTAGAGGATCGTGTCCTCGGTGCCGAAGAAGCGCGAGATCGTCTCCTCGAGCTCCTTGTGAAGGGCCTGTGTGCCGCAGATGAAGCGGACCGAGCCGAGGCCGTTCCCCCACCTCGAGAGCGCGTCCTGGGCCGCCTTCACGATGCGCGGATGGTTTGCAAATCCGAGGTAGTTGTTCGAGGTGAGCATGAGGACGTCGCGCCCGTCCACGCGAACGCGAGCCCCCGTGGGACCCTCGAGAACGCGCTCGCTCTTCCAGGTCTTCGCGTCCTTCAGGGCGGCGATCTCCGCGCGGCAGAAATCGGTGAGGCTGGTGCTCATGCCGGCGAGGTTATCCGAAATGCGAAGCGGCGGGCCGAAAGGCCCGCCGCGAGGAAGCCGGGTGACGGCCGGATCACTCCGTGCGGATCTCGGTCGCGACGAGCTGCGCGGCGGACGGGCTCCCGCCGGCCGCCGTGGCCGAAACGAGCACGCCGGTCACGTGGACGGCCGAGCCGACGACGATGCCGGCGTCGACCTTTGTGAGCCCGTTCACGAGGACGTCACGCGAGGAGATCGTCCAGTGGCCCAGCGGTGCGCCGCCGGCCGTCGGGGCCGGAGGGATCGACTGGACGACGCCGTCGAATTCGGTCGTGCGGCCGCCCGGAGGCGGGGGCGCGATGACGGGCGCCTTGGTGATCGACAGCGCGACGAGATACGAAGGCGCCAGAGAGCCGGGCGGCGGGTTGTGGACGAGCGCCACGACGTCGACGATGTCGCCGACCATCGGATTGCCGGCGATCTTCGTGTCGGCATTCACCTGCACGACGCGGCCCGCGATGGTCCACGCCGTCGGCGTGATCGTCTGTACGGCGCCGCGGAATGCGAGGAGCTCCGGCGGCGTGACGAAGCCGAGGACGTCGACGCTCACCGCGAGGAGGCCGCCGGGGCTCGCGGCGACCGCGACCGTGGCGTACATTCCCGCGACCAGATCGCCGATGCCCTTGACCGGCCCGTTGGGTCCCACCCCGGACCAGGTCGTCGCGGAGTTCGTGGAGATGGCGCGATAGAACATCCCGAACGTCCCGTCGGGGACGTCGACGCCTTCGATCGTGCCCGTGAGCCGGCCGTCACGCGGCAGGAAGACGACGACGCTCGTCGCCGATAGCGGGGGCGGCGGGTAGGCAGTCGGGGGAAGCACCGACAGGATCGTGACCTGGGCGACGACGCGCGAGCCCACGGGAATCGCGGTCGAAGGGAGAGGGCCGACGTCCGGGCCGTCCCCGTTCGTGATCGTCGCTCCTGAGACGTCGATCTGGATCTGCCCGCCCACGAGGTCGAGGATCGTCCCGGTGACCTTGGTGACCGTCGAGTCGATCGTGGACGGTCTCGCCTGAGCGGCGGGGGCGAGCGCGATTCCCGCGTCCGCCGCCGCGCGTCGTCCGCTGAAGAGAAGAAGGAGAGCCACGACGAGAGTGGAGGAAGTTCTGAGCAGAGGAAATCGTCGAGAGGTGCGTGCGAGAAGGAAACGAGTCGTCATCGTGGCTCTCCTTCCGGTTGGAAGGGAGTGTCCCGGCCGGAACCCATCCCACGCCCGCGCGGCCGCCTAACGGCGACGTCGATTCGCTTTCTTCCTGGCGGGTCTCTTCGGGCGCTTTGCCTTCGCGGCGCGCCTTCTCGCCGGGCGTCGGGCCGCTTTCTTCGCCGGTCTCTTTCTCGCGGGACGCGTCTTCTTCGCAGCCTTCTTCTTCGGCGCCGGCCGCCGTCGCGCTTTCTTCCTCTTCGCCCCGCCGAGCGTGCGCGCCTGCTCACGCCTCTTGCGGGCATGGAGCTTCTGCTTGACGAGATCGTCGATCTGCGACGTCGGCACCCATTCCTCGTCGGGATGCAGATCCGAGGCCTGGAAGACGATGATTCGGTAGCCGTCCGGATCGAGGATCTCCGCCGAGCGGCCCGTGAATTCATCAGCCGGCGGGCGCGTCACCGTGACGCCTCGCTCCTTGAGCTTCGCGATGGTCTCGTCGAGAGACCAGGTGGAGAAAACCGCGGCGACCTGGTTTCGCGAGGGCACCTCACCGGGCCGGAGAGGCGTGAGCTTGAGAATCAGAGGACCCAGCGCGAATTCGACCCAGTCGTTCTCGAAGCTCCCCGCTTCGGGCAGTGCGAGGGTCTCTCCGTAGAAACGGCGGGAGCGCGGAAAGTCGCTTGCGGAAACATGGATCCGCCTGAGAGCGAGAAACATCTTCAAACCTCCGAATCCGTCTCCCGGAAGCACGCCGGCCCCGAATCCCTGGAACCGTTGGGCGAGACTGTCCGCGTTCCTCCCGTTCCGGGGGCGTCGGCCAGGTTAGTTCCGGTCGTTGGATTCTAGAAGGAAGTGGTTGCGTTTTCAATCACTTTCGTGATGAGAACCAGTTTCTCCGCAGGATTCGACCCATACCGCGCCCGACGGGCCGAACTCGCGTTTCCAGATCGGAACCCGGTTCTTGATCGCCTCGATTCCTTCCCGACAGGCCGCAAAGGCCTCGGCCCGATGGGGAGCGGAAGCCGCCACCACGACGGCGACATCACCCACCATGAGCGCGCCAACTCTATGTCGAAAAAGCACTTGTGCGTCAGGATGACCTCGGGCGAGGTCCTCCGAGATGCGGGCCATCTCCTTTTCGGCCATGGGGCCGTAGGCCTCGTACTCCAGCCGGTCCACACGGTGGCCCTCGTTTTCGCTCCGCACGACACCCACGAACAGCGCGAGTCCCCCGTCGTTGCCGCGCCGCAGAACCGACAGCAGCGAGCCGGGGTCCAGCGGGTCGGCCGAAAGGAACTTCACGAAAACATGATAAGACCCGCCGGCGGGAATCGAACGATGACGACGCGCCGCCGCCGCGTGTTGGCCGTGTCCGCGCTCAAGGGCGGCGTGGGGAAAACGACGACAGCCGTGAACCTGGCGGCCGCGGCCGCCCGCGCCGGACGCCGGACGCTTCTCGTGGATGCCGATCCCCAGGGCGGCGTCGGAATGTCCCTCGGGCTGGCTGGTGACGCGCGGGGTCTCGCTGCCTGGGTGACGAAGGACGCCTCCTTCGGCGATTCCGTGGTCCGCGCTGCCCGCGAGAATCTCGACGTCCTGCCAGCCGGGGAGCGCCTCCTCGACGCCGAGGACGTGTTCCGGGAAAAGGGGAAGGAGAAACGCAGGACCCGCCTCGAAAAGCGGTTCCAGGCGCTCGACGAGGAGGGGTACGAGGTCGTGATCCTCGACTGCCCGCCCGCGGCTTCGCTTCTCCTCGAGAACGTGTACCACGTCGTGGACGAGCTCATCCTGCCCGCGAAGCTCGACTTTCTCTCGCTCCCGGCGCTCGAGAGGACGCGTCTCTTCGTGAAGGAGGAGAACGCTTCGCGCGAACGGCCGCTCCGGATCGCGGGCGTCCTGCCGACGTTCTACGATTTGAGGACCGCCGTCTCGACGGAGCTCCTCGACACGCTGCGCGAGCGCTTCACGAAGATCCTCTCGCCGATCCGCATCAACGTCGCGCTCGCCGAGGCACCGTCCGTCGGGAAGACGATCTTCGAGTTCGACGGGTCGTCGCGCGGGGCGGTCGATTACGCGCTGCTGGCCGAAGACCTGAAGCTGGCCTAGCCGCCCGCGACCGGAGGCAGGAGCGCGACGGTGTCGCCCGGCGCGACGGGGTCGGTTTCCCCGGCCCAGGCCTCGTTGACCGCGAGCTTCGCGCGGGTCCCGAAGCGCGCGATGGCGGGATGGGCGGCCTCGAGGGCGCGCCGGAGCGACGTGACCGTGGCCGGTTCCGGCACCTCGACCGCAATCGTGCGCCCGACCGCGTCCCTCAGCGACGCGAAGAGCAGAACCTCGACCTTCACCCGGGCGATCTTACGCGGGGCGCCCGCCCGTAGAATCGCGCCGGAGGGCCCATGGCCGGCGGACGTCTCGCGGGAAAGACGGCGCTCGTGACGGGCGCGGGAAGAGGGATCGGGCGGGCCATCGCGCTCAGGCTCGCGGAGGAGGGCGCTCACGTGGCCGTCGGCGCGCGCAAGGAGAGCGACGGCGCGGCCGTCGCGGCCGAGATCCGGAAGGCCGGAGGCTCGGCGTCGGCCGTTCTCCTCGACGTCGTGGACGCGGCCTCCGTCGCGACGGGCGTCGAGCGGGCCGCGCGCCCGGAGCGACGTCTCGACATCCTCGTGAACAACGCGGGAGCAGGCGGGCCGTCTCCCTTCGACGGAGACGAACGTTCGGACGAGGCCTGGCAGAGGATCCTGGACGTGAACCTCACGGGCACGTGGCGCGTCTGCCGCGCGGCGCGGCCGTTCCTGCCCGACGGTGGGCGCATCGTGAACCTCTCCTCGGTGACGGGCCGCTTCGGAGTCGCCGGCATGGCCGCCTACAGCGTGTCCAAGCACGGCATCATCGGGCTCACGCGTACGCTCGCCCTGGAGCTCGCACCGCGGAAGATCACGGTCAACGCCGTGTGCCCGGGCTGGGTGGACACCGACATGGGACGCTCGGGGATCGTCTCCATGGGAAAGGCGATGCAGAAGAGCGCGGAAGAAGCCTTTGCGTTCGCCGCGAAGATGGCGCCCCTCGGCGAGGTCCTCTCGCCGCCCGAGATCGCGGGCCTCGTCGCGTACCTCGCGTCCCCCGAAGCGAAGAACGTGACCGGCCAGGCCCTCGTGATCGACGGCGGCCAGGTGATGCCGTGAGGCCTTGAGAAACATCGAAGCCGTCTTTTTCGACGCGGGCCAGACGCTCCTCGAGGCGGATCCGCCGGTCGAAGAGGTCTATCGCCAGGCGTTCGCGACGCACGGGGTCGAGGCGAACCTCGAGGCGGTCCACCGCGCGGTGCACGCGACCTGGCGGGAGGTGGACGCCCGGCGCGAGCGCGGCGAAGAACGCTGGGGCGGGCCGGACGGCGAAACCGGCTTCTGGCGGCGCTTCGTCGAGGAGGTCTTCGGCCGCTCGGGCGGGAAGGGGCTTCCGGGGTCTCTTCTCGAGGATCTCATCGCGCACTTTCGCGAAGAAAGGCACTGGAAGGTCTACCCCGAGACGCGCGAGGTCCTGTTGGCTCTTCGCGGCGCGGGGAAGAAGCTTCTCGTCGTCAGCAACTGGGACTCGACGCTGCCGCGCCTCCTCGGGCGGCTGGGGCTCCTGCCGCTCTTCGACGGCGTCGTCGTCTCGGCGGTCGTCGGGGCGTCGAAGCCTTCGCGCGCCATCTTCGACGAGGCCGTGCGGCTCGCGAGCGTCGCGCATGAGAACGCGCTTCACGTGGGCGATTCGCTCGTCGACGACTACCAGGGCGCTCGCGCGGCAGGCCTTCGCGCGCTGCTCCTCGACCGCCGGGGCCGCCACCTTCCCGAGGTCGAGTCCATCGCCTCCCTGGCGGAGCTGCCCGCCCGATTGGATGGACACGTCACGGCTTAGACTCCCGGAACACTCCGGACTTCGCGCATCTCCTCCGAGGAGGCCGCATGTCGTCGCTCTTCCGGCGCAAGCCGCTCGATGCCCTGATCGCCGAAGGCGGCGACGAGGTCCACGGTCTCAAGAAGACCCTCAACTGGGTCGATCTCATGGCCCTCGGCATCGGCGCGATCATCGGAGCCGGCATCTTCGCCACGCTCGGCAGCGCGACGTCCGGCGGCACCGGTGCCCCGCCCGCGGGGCCCGGCGTCACCGTCTCGATCCTCCTCACGGCCGTGGCCTGCGGCTTCTGCGCGCTGTGCTACGCGGAGTTCGCGAGCCTCGTGCCGGTCGCGGGCTCGGCCTACACATACAGCTACGCGACGCTGGGCGAGCTCGTGGCGTGGATCATCGGGTGGGACCTCATCATCGAGTACGCCGTAGGAAACATCGCCGTCGCGATCTCGTGGGCCGCGTACTTTCGTCAGCTCACGCTCGGCTTCGGGCTGCAGATCCCCGCGTGGATGGCGACGGACTACCGCTCGACGGTCCTCGCGGCCAAGTCCGCCGCCGAGTCCGGCGTGGCGAGCCTCGGCCCCGAATACGCGCTCGCCTACGAGGCGCACCTGCACCATCCCGTCCTCCTCGGGATCCCGATCGTCTGCAATCTCCTGGCGGTCGTCATCACGGCCGCGATCACGTGGATCCTCGTCATCGGCGTCAAGGAGTCGGCGCGGTTCAACAACGTGATCGTCGTCCTGAAACTGATGACGCTGCTCTTCTTCATCGTCGTGGGCGCGATGTGGGTGAAGCCCGCGAACTGGCGGCCGTTCTTCCCCGGCGGCCTGCACGGTGTCTGGACCGGAGCCTCCCTCATCTTCTTCGCGTACATCGGCTTCGACGCGATTTCGACCGCCGCAGAGGAATGCGAGAACCCTGGCCGCGACATGCCGCGCGGCATCCTCGGCTCGCTCGCGATCTGCACGGTCCTCTACCTCGCGGCGGCCCTCGTGCTCACCGGGATGATCCCGTTCGCGAAGCTGGGTGGCGTCGCCGACCCGCTCGCGGCCGCGCTCTCGTACGTCAACCAGGGGTGGGCCGCGGGCATCCTCGCGTTCGGCGCCGTGGTCGCGATGACGTCGGTCCTTCTCGTTTTCCAGCTCGGACAGCCGCGCATCCTCATGGCGATGTCGCGCGACGGGCTCCTGGGCCCGTGGTTCGGGAAGATCCACCCGAAGTACCGGACGCCGCACGTCACGACGATCCTGACGGGAATCTTCGTCGCGTTCTTCGCGGCCGTCGCGAACATCGACGAGGTCGTCCAGCTCACGAACATCGGCACGCTCTTCGCGTTCGTGCTCGTGTGCATCGGGATCCTCATCCTGCGCGTCCGCGAGCCCGACCGGCCGCGGAAATTCCGCGTCCCGTTCTCTCCCGTGACGCCCGTTCTCGGGATCGGGATGTGTCTCGTCCTGATGGCGGGACTGCCGGCCCTCACGTGGATCCGCTTCGGCGTCTGGCTCGTGATCGGCCTCGCGCTCTATTTTCTCTACGGCGCGCGCCGCAGCCGGCTCGCGGCGAAGGCCTGAGCCGGGACGTTCAGCGAAACGCGTCGAGTCCGCCCGTCCCCGCGTAGCCCGTCATCTCCACGTACGCGCGGCCGAGCGGGACGCCGCTGCCCGGCGCTGTCACGTCGCAGGCGCCCTCCCAGTACGTGACGCGAGTGGATTTTTCCGTCACGAGCTCCTGGCCGGCGAGAACGGGAACGACCTGGACGTCGAGCGAAGCCCGCGGCACGTGCAATCTCCAGCGCGACGGATAAGTCCCGCCGCTGGCGGGGCTCTTCCAATGGGCGGTCTCCTCGATGGAGAAGTCCTCCGCAGAAAGAGAGAGGGTTTTCCCGTCCTTCGCGACGAGGGTCCCGGAAGAGAACGGCGAGGCGCCTCCACCCTTCACCCGGATCCGGGTGAGCATGAGATCGCGCCCGTCGAGAAGGTGCAAAGCGAACCAGTCCCAGCCCGCCGTCTCCCTCCCGATCGAGCCCGGGCCCCACTCGTGATCGAACCACGAGAATCCCGTCACGGCTTCGCTTTTTCCGCCTCTCGTCCACCAGCCCTCGGAGCGAAGGCGCGTGAGGCTCACGTACCGGCTGACGGCCTCGTTTTCGGGTCCCTTGCGCGACAGGCCGCCCGCGCCGTGGAGGACCGGAGGCTTTTCGGGCGTCAGGACGAGCGAGATCTCCTCGCCGCCGTCCGAGGCGAAGAGGACGAGACGGCCCCCGACTTCCTCGAGGCGCCAGTCCTCGTTCGCGACGCAGAGCCGGTCCTCGCGCGCGAAGGCCGCCCCGACGCCCGTCCGGTGAATTCGCTCGGCGTAGCGGAACGTCCCCGCCTGAACGTCCGTCCGCGCGAAGTGCGCGAGAAAGAGATCGCGGGCGGCGAAGGCCGAGGTGCGCGCGGACCGGGGCTCGTCGGCGATGCCCGTGCGAAAGAACGTGAGCTGGTAACCGAGCCTCCTGCCGGACGCCGTGTCGAGCTGGCCCGTGACGTACCACCACTCCACGCGCGCGCCGTCGTGCGACCCGTGATCGCGGGGGAACGAGAGCTCCTGCTTCGGATCGAGCGGCTCGAAGCGTCCGGCGAGGAGGAGCACCGCGAGCGCGAGTCGCTTCATCACTCTTCCTTCAGCGCGGCCGCGACGTCCGTCGCGGCCGCGAGGCCCGCGGGACGCGAGGCGGCGGCGAGCGTCGCGAGGAGAACGAGGCCGAGCGCGGCCGCGAGGAAGCTCCACGGCACGTGCATCGCGATCGTCCAGCCGAACGACTGGCGGTTGATGACGCGGACG
>Ga0209448_10000512_pt1 | contig 12928 bp, 11 predicted proteins | sample BogFormECP14_OM2_FD_188245 | JGI IMG/M metagenome (GOLD analysis project Ga0209448, IMG submission 188245) | Bog forest soil microbial communities from Calvert Island, British Columbia, Canada - ECP14_OM2 (SPAdes) (version 2) | ecosystem: Environmental > Aquatic > Freshwater > Wetlands > Bog ... | reverse complement strand
ATCCCAGAAACTGTTCCGTTCCTTGCAGACGGCGGTAGGTCGCGCGCATGCGCCAGGGCTGTTTCTGCCGGGCCCAAGCAACACCGCCGACAGGTTTCACTAGTTGAGGAACACGCCCGAATTGCTCCTCATGCTTGCGCACTGCCGGCAGCAGCAGGTCCGCATCATTGGGCCGCTTCTCGAACACCTCGTAGTGGGTGATGATTTGGTTCTCCGCTTCTTGAACCTTAACCATCTTTCCAAATTCGGTCGGTTTGCTGGCTTTCCCCTTACGGATCACTTCCGTACTCGGTTCAAACACACTCACCAGTTTCCCCGCTACATGGACGTTTCCACCCAGCACGCGAGCCTTGGCTTGCCGAATCACTTGTTGCACACGGGGCAACATGGTTTCCAAATCTTTCCGTAGTGCTGTCAGAACCAAATTCTGCTCATGGTCTTTAGTGCGCTTCACACCGCTGGCGATGTCCTCCCGGAAGCGCTTCGCTTGGTTGACGACCTTGCGTGTCACGGTCAACAGCTTTCGATAGCCCGGCTGCAACTTTTTCTGCACTTGCGGTCCCTTGCTGCGGCTGGCCCCGTGCTATCTCCATCGCCCCATGCCCGATCGTGCGCATGCGGTTGCGCAACTTCGTCCCCGCTCGCCCGGTCAGCTCCGTAATCTTCTTCATCGTGCGAGTCAGTACCCGCGCGCCATCGCTGAGCAAACTGCTGTCCGTTGGGTAGTGAATGTTTTTTTCCACGACCGTCGTATCCAGGCGAAGTCTGCGTCCCCGCACGACCTTCTTTTCTTGGGCTATGGCCACCAGTCGCTGATGCACCTGTTGGATCACTGCCGGACCCAGCGCTTGCACCAGCCGCCCCAAGGTCTTGGCGTCGGGAACTTTTTCCGCTCCAATCCGTGTAAACTGTCGGTACACCACATTCGCCCGTACTTTCCGTTCGGTTTCCTCAAAGCTCCAGTTCCGTACATGCTTCAACACCGCTAAACGCAGCAGCACCTCGGCCGGCGTTTGCTTCCGCCCACGACAATGGCTTTTCGGTCGGCGCTTTCCTTGGGCGTGGTAGACGGCCTCCAACAACTCGTCATCGTCCAGCACCTGATCGGCCTGCCTCATCCACTCTTCCCACCATCCTTCTGCTTGTTCCGGAAACCATCCCTCCCACACCAGCCGCTGGTGATGACGGAGTTCAACCATTGGCTGCCCTTCGCTTGGCCGGGGCCGCTTGCTCCTGCATGTGCTTGCGCAGTTGTTCACGGTTCTTGGCGGCCAGCGCACACGCCACGTCCCAAAACTCTTTCCAAGCTGCTTGTGCTTGGCGAGCCTGCTCGGCATGTTCGTGCGGTACATACAAAGCGCAGCTTTTGCTTTCGCTGCGATAGGTCAGGTAGAGATGCGGGCCGTGCCGCTGTGCTGGGTCGCGATGACAAATGCAGTTTCGGTTGCCGCAGCGGCGAGTGGTCTCAGATAATCCGCCCTGCACCATGAACCGTGCGGCTTTCAGGAGTCGACGAAGGAGTGTGTGATTGCTTTGTGTCTTACTCATACGTAGATAGTAGGCCACTCTTTAATTCTGTCAAGAAGAAAAAGGACATTTCGGTCGAACAATCAGATGAGAATCCGCGCTAATCTACTATTTTGCAATCCTATTTTGCGCCGGAAAGTAACTAGACGCTCGGAGATTTTTGTAGGTGTTGCCGCAACCCCAAGACGGGCACGGCCCTCCGAAACTCAGGATAAACGTCCGTGCCCCTACAACAGCTTGCCGCGTATGGAGGCGTCTACGAGTTGGATGGTGTGGACGACCGGAGTCGGATGGCCTTGGCGGGCTAGAGAGGATTGGAGTTGGAGCAGGCAGCCAGGGTTGCCGGTCGCGACGACCTCGGCGTTGAGCGGGGCGATGAGTTGAGCCTTGCGATCGCCGAGAGCGTTGGCGGCGTCGGGTTGCACTAGGTTGTAAATACCCGCGGAGCCGCAGCAGATGGCGGCTTCTGGGATTTCTGCTAGTAGGAGGCCGGGGATGCTGGCGAGCAATTGGCGCGGCTGAGAGCGAACGCCTTGAGCGTGTTGCAGGTGGCAGGAATCGTGGAACGCGACGCGCACCCTCAAAGGATTTCTTGTGGCGCGCGGTGGCAGCTCGGTGAGAACCTCGGTGATGTCCTTGCATTTCGCGGCGAAGACTTTGGCGCGATCGGCATAATTCGGATCGTCGCGAAGCAGGTGGCCGTATTCCTTTACATTTGAGCCGCAGCCGGCGGCGTTCGTGACGATGGTGTCTACGTTCGCTCGCTCGAACACTTCGATCGTTTTTCGTGCTAGCGCTAACGCGCCTTTCTCTTCTCCTGCGTGAACCATTAATGCCCCGCAACAGGGCTGGTCTTTCGGCGCGACGACCTCGCAACCTTCGGCGGCGAGAACGCGAGCGGTGGCCGCGTTTACCTGCGGAAAGAATTCACGCTGGACACAGCCGAGCAAGAGCCCGACGCGCCTACGCTTCGCGCCTTGCGCTAGCGTGAGTTCGGGGATGTGCTCGTTTTTCGCGAGCTGCGGCATCAGGGCTTCCATCGATTGCAAGCGCTTTGGGAAAAGCCTAAGAAGGCCAGCACCACGAACTAGCGATTGCAGACCGGATTTTTGGTACGCGAGCAACGGCCAGCGCAATAGGCGCAGACGGTCCGGCCGCGTGAAAATCGCGAACAGAAATCGTCGATGGAGTTTTTCGCTGAGTGTACGGGGATGATGGCGCTCAATCTGCGCGCGAGTCGCTTCGATTAATTTTCCGTAGTCCACCCCCGAAGGACAGGCCGTCATGCAAGCCATGCATCCGAGGCAGGAATCGAAGTGGCTGACCCACTGCGGGTTCATCGCCGCGTTGCCCTCGCTAGCGAGCTTCATCAGATAGATGCGGCCACGCGGCGAGTCCATTTCTTCATTCCATAAAACATACGTGGGACAGACCGGCAAGCAGAAGCCGCAGTGGACACAGTTCTCGATAATTTGTTTGGACGGCGGATGGTGCTCGTCGAACGCTCTGGCCAATGGAACTGCGTCAGGAAGAGTAGTCATAGAAGATCGCTGCTCGCTGTCACTCGTGACCATAACCGAATGGCGGTGCTGCTGGCAAACGCAGCAGAATCTTCGACGAAATCACTTGGTCGGCGACGGAGTGGTTTTGCGTAGCTCTTCGATGTCTCTGAGTATGGAGGACACGAGAGATTCGACAACGGCTTGGCCTTTTTCGCGCGTGGCCAAAGTGGGGTCGCCCCAGGCGCCAGTGGGTGAATAGGTGCCTTTTCCTTGAGGATCGCGAGTGAGGCCGCCGGGTTGATTGGGATTGAGATCGCGTACGGCTTTTATCATGCGCACAGTTTCGGGCGCGATATATAGCATCATCGAGGTCTCGATTTCGTCGGCGTGCGTCCCTCCGGATTGGCGAACCTTTTTCTCGACTTGATCGTCTTTGGTGAGATCGGTGTAGTGAAGGACGATGCCGTCTTTTGCGAGATCGGCAGCGGCTTGGGCGAGCGGCCTGAGTGTGGAGATGCCGGTGTTGAGGATGTAGAAGCGACGCGGACCGTAATGCGTAAGGGAATGAACGATGTCGGTGATCATGGCGCGCGCCGTGTCCATACTGAGCGAAGTGGAGCCGGGATATTCGAGGAATGCGGGATAGAAGCTGTAGTTGATAGTAGGAGCGACGACAGTATTTTGCGGGGCCGCGTCGAGAACTCGTTTCTTGAGATATTCAGCCATGAGGAAATCGTTGTTGAGCTGAAGATGACGGCCGTGCTCTTTTGATTCGGCACCGAGAGCGATAACGACGACGGTGTCGGATGTGAGGACTCGTTCAGCTTCGTCCCATGAAAGAGTCTCGAGAAGAACCGCGTTTGCGCGACCCGGTTGCGGTACGGAGACGGCCGGAGTAGGCGATTGGGCCGAAGTAAAGAGAGCAACGTCGAGCGAAAGAAAAACGGAAGCGATCCAATACAGGGCAGGTCTTTTCAGAATGCTCAGATGCGTCGTAAGGCTCATGAGCCACACCTCACATTTGGTTTGAGAATTACCGGGCAATGGGGCCCGTTTTGATTCCGCTGTTGAGATCGTAGACGGCGCCGATGGTTCCCACGAGACACGTTTGGCGCGTGAGGCCGAGAAGTTCGCGGAGGCGGTAGACACTTTCGATGCCGGTGCAGTGCGCGCCGAGAATGCGCGCGGTTTGATATTCCTTGAGCTTGGAGGCGGTCCAGGCAAGTTGCTGGTCGCTCGCGGCAAAAAGATGGAAGCCGCCGATGGCCGCATCGACAGGAGCGGGGCGGAGAAAACCGCGCGCGTATTGCAGCGTGTTGATGATTCCGGAATGGCCGCAGCCGGAAAGCAAGACGAGGCCGCGCGAGGTGTTGAACACGAGAGATTGATCGTCGGGGACGGTGTCTTCGATCCAAGCGGTGCCTGTGTTGACCTCTGTGCCCGCCGGATAATTCTTTTCGGGATAAGCGCGCGGAACCGGGCCGGTGAGCCATATGCCTGGATAAAGTTCTTCCGGTTTTTCGTGGATGACGAAGACGCCGCCGGTGGCTTCGTAGTCTTTTTTCATCTGGATCATGGGATTGGGATTGTGGCCGCGGCGCTCGAGGAAAATGCCGTTGGCGACGTGAACGCGGGAGAGAGCTTTCGGATTCGATTTGGAGAATTCGCGACGGAGAGTCATAAGGCCGGTGGTGTGGTCGTCATGAAAATGGCTGAGGATTACGTCCTGGACATCACTGAGGTCGAGTTTCAGTTCGCGCGCGTTTTCTAGAACAGTGTTGGGGCGGGCGCCAGTGTCGAAAAGAATTTTGCGACCATCGGCTTCGACGAGTGCAGCAAAACCCCATTCGCCGATGCCGTCGTCGGCCAGCATCGTGGAGAGAATAGTGATCTTGAGAGCGTGAACGTCTGCGTGAGAAGCAGACGCGGCGGATTGTGCAGTGATGCGGCTTGGAGCAGCAACCAAGAAAAGAGCAATGAGCAGAAGAGCAATACGGAATGTTCTCATGGACGAATGCTCCTTGATCAGATGCCGCCGAGAAAGCGGCCTGGGTTCAGCATGTTTTTTGGGTCGAATTGATTTTTTACGGCGCGCATTAAAGGCAGAGCGTCGCCGGGCTTTCCCCACGCGTCGATGCGTTGCATATCGGAGGGAAGATGGAGCACTGCGAGTGAACCGCCGCCAGCTTCGAGCTCGAAACGAAGATCCGAAAGAACAGCGTGGAGGTTTTCTGGAGCGGCATCCAAGCGCAGCCAACCGATGCCGGTGGCTTGCATTGTTAACTTCCAATGCGTTTTGCGGGAACTCGCGGCGCGTTGCACAGTTTCGACAGTTCGCGCGAAGGACGCTGGGAGCGTGACGATTTTTGCCACTGCCACCGGCGTGGAATTCGCTGAGTCCCAGAGTTCTTGCGATGAGGCCCAGACCGCGAATGGAGCGTCGGTCGCGGTTGCGGGACGAGCTAGTTCGCGCAACTGGGCTTCTTGCGCGGCGATTCCTGCTTCGGTGCCCTCGAAGAGAATGTCCACGACTGGTTCGACATCTTGCGCGATGCGAGCTTGGAGAGCGGTGTGAGCGAGTTTGGAATCCTGCACGGTGAGAATGAGGCGTTGCGTTTCTTCGAGATTGCAGCCGGAGATCGAGAGCGTTTTCGAGTTTCGCGGCAGAGGATGGAGGCGAAAGACGGCGCGCGTGATGACCGCGAGCGTCCCGAGTGCACCGGTGACGAGCTTTGGGAGATCGTAGCCTGCCACATTTTTGACGACTTTGCCTCCGCTGGAGGCGAGAGTGCCATCGGGAAGAGCGAGCGTGACGCCGATGATCAAGTCGCGGAGTGAACCGAAGCGGAGGCGCAGCGAGCCACTGTCATTCGTTGAGAGAACGCCGCCGATAGTGGCTTGCGCGGGCCACAGGGGATCGAGCGCGAGGCGTTGACCGTGCTGAACGAGCGCCGACTGCAGTTTTTGGATGGTGCAGCCGGCTTCGACGCTGACGGTAAGGTCGGCCCAGGCGTGCTCGATAATTTTGTGGAGGCGAGCGGTGGAAAGAATGATGTCGGCGCGAGTTGAAGGATTGCCCCAGGAAAGCTTGGTGCCACCGCCGCGAGGAATGACGGCGAGGCCTGCGTCATTTGCGAGACGAAGAACGGCGGCGAGTTGTTGTTCGTTGACGGGTTCGAGAACAAGCCGCGGCTGAATACCGCAAACTGCGTCGGCCGAGCTGGCCGCGCGGACGGAATCGGGAGCCAGAATCCCGCGAAATTCGTGTTCGATGTCGAGCGTCGTCGTCGGCATTGGAGAGACTCAGTACATTACAACGGTGGCGCGGCGTCAAGGCGCGCGGCAGAAACAAGCCTAGTGAAAGCCGGCAAAAGCAAGCGATGCCAGTCTTGCGGTTGGCCAGCCGTCGCGACTAGCTTTACAATTCAAAGTACTTTCTGTAGAATAGCGTCCGTGTCCGAACCCATCGCTCTCTCTGACTCCACTAACGGCCAGCGAAAGCCTCCCTCCTTTGCCATGCGCCTCATCAAGCGCCTACTTAAAGGTATTGCCGCACTGTTCCTCCTCGTAGTTGTCGGATTCCTGACACTCTTCGGTTTGCTACGGCGGGAGCACAAGAGAGAAATCACGTTGCCGACGCCTACGGGCCACTTTGCCGTCGGGCGGACGATGTACACATGGGTTAACAACGCAGAGACGGACGAATTGGCGCCATCCCCGGGAACGAAGCGCGAGGTAGCGGCATGGATTTGGTACCCGTCGGCGGCTGCATCATCTGCCGCCCCCGCCGAGTATCTGCCAGCGGCGTGCCGGACGGCGCTCGCGCAGGACTCAGGCGTTTTGATGAGTCAATTCTTGACGCGAGATTTAGCGCTGGTCCGGACGCACAGCACAGCGGATCCGGACATCTCGGCGGAGCAACGTTCTTATCCCGTGGTGATCCTGCGGGCTGGCGGTGGAGCTTTGACGACCGACTTCACGACGCTTGCTGAGGATCTGGCAAGTCATGGCTACATTGTCGTGGGATTCGACGCGCCTTACCGAACGTTCATCGTCGTCCTTGAGGGCGGGCGCGTTGTCAGCAGACCTCCGACGAACGATCCCGAGAATCTGCCAGCCGACCAGGCAAATCGCCTGATCAACAGACTTCTGTCGATGTGGACCAGCGACACCAAATTTGTAGTCGACCAATTGGAGAAATTAAGCGGTGGCGATCCCTCCGGCAAATTCACGGGGCGGCTGGATATGCAGCGGCTGGGAATGTTTGGGCATTCTTTTGGCGGCGCGCAAGCGCTGCAATTCTGTCATGACGATCCGCGATGCAAGGCGGGCATCGATATTGATGGCGCGCCCTATGGAAGCGTGGTTCAGGAAGGGCTCAAGCAGCCCTTTATGTTTCTCCTCAGCGATCACAGCCGCGATTTGGCCGATCCGGTTAGCAAGCAGATCCTCGCGGACTTTCAATCCCTTTACAACCGCCTTCCGCGTGGGCGCTTGTTTGTAACGATTCGCGGAGCCAATCACTTCAGTTTCAGCGACCAGATGCTGGTGAAAAGCCAATATGTTATCGGACTGATGCACCTAGTGGGAATCAGCAAACTGGATGCGCACCGCGGGCTCGCCATTACTGCGGATTATGTCTATTCCTTCTTCGATGCGTATTTGAAGGACGCACCCGCCGACTTACTTAACAAATCTTCGCAACTCTATCCTGAAGTTCAAGTTGACACTCCGTAGTGCGTGATCGTGCCGTCCCGACGGCCGGATTATTGCTTTGGCAGCGTGCGGGCAGTGTTCTTGCGCCTGTCGTCCACCGCCGGTGTGTCCAGCTTCGCGGACAAGACGGCATTGCGCTTGGCGGCTGGTTGCGTCCTCGCGGACGCATTGGCTTGGTGCGTGCGGACTTGCGAGGTAGCCACGGTCTGCTTGGCTGCTGGCGCCGCAACCGTTGGATTAGCTGCCTCGTAATCATCTTGGACGCCAGAGTACGTGAAATGGTCGGGACTCACTTCCTGCACAATCGAATAGGAGCTCAATTCTATTCGTAGCGCAGGGCGACCAAGGGATCGACGCGGGTCGCGCGGCGCGCGGGAATGTAGCAAGCCAGCAGCGCCGCCCCGACGAGTAGCAGTGTCACCGCGCCGAACGTCAGCGGATCGGTGGCAGTCACGCCAAAGAGCAGCGACTCCACCGTGCGCGTCAGGGCCAGCGAACCGGCAATCCCAATCGCCACGCCAATGAAGATCGTGCGCAAGCCCTGGCTCAAGATCATTCTAAGAACGTCGCCGGAACCCGCCCCGAGAGCGATACGCACGCCCATCTCGCGCGTGCGGCGGCTGACCGAATAGGCCATCACGCCAAACACTCCTGCTGTCGCGAGCAGCAACGCGGTGATTCCGAAGAATCCGATGAGAATGACGTTGAATCTCCGCGAGCCCAGCGAAGCGAAGTAGACTTGCGTAAACGTCCGGAACCTCGTGGGAATCTCCGGGTCGAGGTCCTGCAGGATTCCTCGCGCTGCCGATGTGACGGACCCCGTGTCGGTATCACTTAGCATCGTTAAGGTGATCGCCGAGCGCGGGCGCTGGAACAAATTCACGTAGACGGTCGGCCGCGGCGGCGCATCGAGGCCGTAGTCGTGAATATCGCCAACGATCCCGACAATCGTCAGCAAGCGCAGGTCGCCATCCATGTTTCCAAACTCAATCGTGTGGCCAATCGGGTCTTGCTTTGGCCACCTGTCGCGCGCCAGCGATTCGCTGATGACGGCAACGTGCGGAGAATCGGGGCCGTCGTGCTCGTCGAAGATTCTCCCTCGAATCAGAGGGATTCCGAGAACCTGAAAGTATCCGTCCGTGGCAACGCCGAAATCCGCAATGCCAATGCGCTCTTTTTGCTGGAGCAGCGCACCAAAACCATCCGGCGACTTGGGGATCTCATTCTGCGCCATGAGGAGAAACATGCCGTCGGGAAGGCCGCCCTCCATGGGCAAGTTGCTAACCGCGCCAACCTTGCGGACGCCGGGGACTTGTTTGAGGCGGTCAATCAGGTTCGAATAGAAAATTCCCTGACTTGCTTTTGCTTTGGGATCTTCCACCCACGGAAGCGAGACGTCCATCGTGACAATTTTGTCCACGCGGAATCCGGGATTCACTTCGAGCACTTTGAGCAGGCTGCGCCCGAGGAGGCCCGCGCCGACCACAAGAACCAAGGTGATGGCGATCTGCGCCGCAACGAGTATTCGCCCAACGCGCTGGCTGCCTTGCGAACCCGATTGTCCCCGGCCGCCTTCCTCAAGGCCCTTGCGAAGGTCGCCAGAGGTCGCGCGTATGGCTGTGAAGGCTCCGAGGCCTGCGGCGACCGCGGTGGAAAGAAGGAGCGCGAAGAGAAGGACTGGAATATTGATGGAGACGCTGTCCAGCCGCGGCAAATTTCCTGGCGCCAGCGCAATTAATCCCGTCACGCCCGCGAGCGCTCCCAGAACGCCGAGGCCACCGCCGACCAGCGATAGCAGGAAGGCTTCGGTAAGGAATTGACGGATCAGCCGTCCTCGCGCCGCGCCGAGCGCGCTACGAATGGCGAGCTCGCGCTCCCTCACCGACGCTTGCGCCAGCAGTAAATTCGCTACGTTCGCGCACGCTACGAGGAGCAGAAAGCCCACCGCACCAAGCAGGATTAGCAGCGCAGGGCGAGCCTCGCCGGTGATCGAGTCCTGAAGCGGAAGGACAATTCCATCCTTGAGAAGATAATCGCCTTGCTCGCTCGAGGTTTCGTGAATGCGGCGGGCTATAGCGCTGATATCTCCATTCGCCTGCTGGACGGTCACACCATCGCGCAGGCGGCCAACAGCAAGGCAGTTATGTGATGTCCTGCTTTGGTTTTCGCCGTCCAAATCCGCCGGCAGCCACAGATCCACGTCTTTGGGGAAACGAAATTCGGGCGGGAGCACGCCGATAACGGAGTAGAGCGCGCCACCAATCTTTAGGTGCAACTGCGAGAGATCCTGCGCCGACCCGAGGTGTTGTCTCCAGTATCCATAGCTGACAAGTACGGTGGGGCTGGCCCCTTTTTTTGCGTCGCTGAGGCTGTAATCCCTCCCGAGGATCGGCTGAACTCCGAAGACCTTGAGAAATTCGGGAGAGACGCCCGCGACCGTCGTGCGCGTCGGCTGCGAAGTACCCGAAACGGACACAACGTCGTCATTGTATTTTGCAATGGCTTGAAAGCTGCGGTTTTGATCGCGAAAGTCGTCGAAGTTCGGGTCCGCAAGACGTGACCGATGGCCCTTTGAACTCAATTCGAAGATGGCCATGATGCGGTTGGAATCGCCGTACGGCAGCGGCCGCAGCAAGACGCCGTAAACAACACTGAAGATTGCGGTGGCAGCGCCGATGGCCAGCGCGAGCGTAAACACCATGACCGCGGTGGCGCCGGGGTTCTTGCGGAGTTGGCGGAGGCCATAGCGGCAATCAGAAATCACGGAATGGACCCAATTGCCAGTCCGTTTTTCGCGAACCTCTTCTTTCACTTGTTCGATACCGCCAAATTCGATTCGCGCGGCCCGTCGTGCTTCTGCCGGCGGCATGCCAGCGCGAATGTTTTCTTCGGTCAGGATTTCCAGCTGGGTGTGAACTTCCTGGTCGAGGTCTGCATCCACCCGACGAGATAAAAAGAGATTCCGCAGGAAACTTTGGACTTTCACAAGGAACGGCATGCTAAACACCTCGCTAGGATGCTTCCAAGGCTTGAGCGATCGCCCAAGAAATGCGGCCCCATCGCTTGGTTTCGGCTTCGAGTTGCTTCCGTCCAGGCCTGGTCAGGCGGTAGAATTTCGCGCGGCGGTTGTTTTCGGAATCTCCCCAAAAAGATGAGATCCAACCCTCTTCCTCCATTCGGTGGAGAGCGGGGAAAAGCGAGCCAGGCTTAACAACGAAAGTACCGCCAGTGATCTGCTGGATTCTGCGCGAGATTCCCAAGCCGTGCATCTCGCCGGCGATAAGCGATTTCAAGATCAGCAAGTCCAAAGTCCCCTGCAGCAGGGTTGTTGGTTCAGTATTCAAGACGCATCTCCTATCGGCGCTCTATAGGAATAGTATAGATCCACATATAGAGTGTCAATAGGAAGCGTGCGAGTCCGAGGTTGAGAAGCTGGTGTCCTGGGGCGAAATGTTTTGTGCGGCTCCCGCCACCCCGTGTGTTTTGCGTAAGAGTGGCAGACAAAGGACTTAGCTCGTCGAAATAATGCGCAGAAATCAAAAACGCCAGCATGGATGCTGGCGTTCTCGGGCAAAGGCCCATTCTGCCGAGGGCTGCGGGAGCTCAGAGTTGCTCTATCGCTCGGCTGGCTGCCCGATCAGGGCTTTTTCGAGGTGCTCGGGACGGTCTTGTGCTTGTCGGCAACCGCTTTGGGGCCAGGTTGCGCTGCCGATACCGGCGTGCGCTTGGCGACGGGCTGCAGGGTCGCGGGCGAATTGGCTTGGTGCGTGCGCTCTTGCGTTGTGGGTGGCTTTTGCTTGAGCTTGGACGCGCCTGCCTTGTTCTGAGCGCCATCGTACACGTCTTGGACGCCCGTATCAGTGAAATGGTCTGGACTTACTTCCTGCGCTTTGCAGGCAGGGGAAAGAACCAGGGCGGCTCCAAGGCCGACCAGAATCATTGGAAACTTCAACATTGCAAAAGACTTCATTTGGGACCTCCGACTTAGTCTTGACCAGGGGCCCGGGACCGACTAATTCATCGCGGTCGTCGACGGATTAGAGATTTCTAAATTCCAGCCATTTTCGCGGGCGGCTCTGTAGGGGGTTATAGAGCGGAGGTACTACTGTGTGTCGGGCTCGCCAATGCCACTGCGGATTGAGGCCCGACGGAGGGGGGAGCGATCCCTCTTGGCCGGATTTCTGGTTAACGATAACTACCCTGCCCTCTGGGTTTTTCATAAGTGTTGATTCTAAAGATAGTTAAAGTCATTGCATACACTTCTGCAAGTGTTGATTTTGAAGAAGACAAGGAAACGGGAGTTGCGAGGTGCGTGTCAAATTGTACATATTTATATCAGTCTATCATTCTGTCATAGATTGATAGAATGAGTTGGAAGTTCGTTTCTCGGACTCTTAGTTGCCAGTCTGCGCACCTCCCAAATCCTGCCCGTCTTCCAGTGGGAATTCGTCCTCGTCATCACTAAAGGAATGAAAAAATGGATCAGGAGTCGCTTCCGATGGAGGGCGGCTTTGGCGCTGGTTTGAGGACGTGAAGCTGCTCAAGAACGAGCCATTTTTCGATAGATGGATAGAGCTAGTTAGTCGCGCGAAGGGAACGAAAGGGATTACGGGAAACTCTCGCTGAGAGCGAGCGACAATATTACCCGATGAGTACTGTACGCTAAAATATGATTTTGTCCAGGCGGAAAATTTAATTCCCGGTGGAGACTTGTGCGAATTGTGGGTAGAGAATGTTACAAGGTAGACGAAGAGTTTGAAGAGTTCGAGATTCGCGGGGCTAAAGCGTTCAAACGATGAGGGAAAGGTTCGTGAATCATGCTGAACAAAAAATTCAGGGCTAAATTGCGGAAAAGCAGGGCTAAAGGTGGCTGGACGTATGTGGTGTGGCCTGAGTCGGTCAAGTTTTTTGGGACTCGCGGCTTAGTAAAAGTCAGAGGCAAAATCGATGGTCATCCGTTTCGAAGTTCGTTTATGGCGATGGGCGACGGCACGCATAAGCTGCCTGTGAGAGCAGACATGCGGAAAGCGATCGGGAAAGAAGTGGGCGACACCGTGGCCGTGCTATTGGAAGAGAGGATAGATGATCGTTCGTGCAGCAAAGCTAGTTGGTGTTCTAGCGGGTGAAAGACCCGTCAGGGGGACTTGCCCAGTTGCCCCTGTAGTCATACCTGGCGGCGGAAA
>Ga0209448_10000511_pt1 | contig 12939 bp, 10 predicted proteins | sample BogFormECP14_OM2_FD_188245 | JGI IMG/M metagenome (GOLD analysis project Ga0209448, IMG submission 188245) | Bog forest soil microbial communities from Calvert Island, British Columbia, Canada - ECP14_OM2 (SPAdes) (version 2) | ecosystem: Environmental > Aquatic > Freshwater > Wetlands > Bog ... | reverse complement strand
GCCGCGCCCGCGAGATCGGATTGTAGAGCGCGATGACAAAGCCCGCATCCGCCGCGGCATCGAGCCGCCGTTCGATCAGATCCCAGGGCTTGAGATTATCCGACAGTGACATCGCACAGAAATCATGGCCGAGCGGCGCGCCGATCCGCGCCGCGACAGCGAGCATCGCGGTGATACCGGGAACAAATGCGACATCAAGCGCCCGCCACGCCTCCGGCCCGGATTCGATTTGTTCGCAGATCGCGGCCGCCATGGCGAAGACACCGGGATCGCCGCCGGAGACGACGGCGACATTGGCGCCTCGCGCTGCATGGCGAAGCGCTGCTGCGGCGCGTGCGCCTTCTTCGCGGTTGTCCGAAGCATGGCGGCTTTGCCCGGTCCGCGCCGGCACGCGATCGAGATAAGGTCCGTAGCCATAAAGCGCTTCGGCTGCCGCGAGCGCGGCCGTCGCTTCCGGCGTTAGATAGCGCGGATCGCCGGGTCCCAAGCCAACAACCGCGAGCTTGCCGGTCATGATGCTAATCATGGCCGCTTCTCCCAGCCCGGCACCAGGACCACGGCGAAATAGGGCGCGTCGTCATCGAGCTTGGCGGCGAGTGGAATCATCTTCTCTTCCGACATGGTGCCGCGCTCGACGTAAATGGCGCGCGGCAGCCGGCCGCTCGCTTCGAGCGCGCGGCGCAGTTTAGGCAGATGCCGCCCGACCTTCATCACCACCGCGGCGTCGGCATCCGACAATCGCCGCGCCAGCTCGGCCTCGGGCAGCGTCGCCGGCAGCACGGTGAAGACGTCGTCGCCCTGGGCAATCGGCATGCCGGCCGCCGACCAGCAGCCCGACATGCCGGTGACACCGGCGATAATCTCGGTGGCAAAGCGTGGTGCCAGCCGGGTGTGCAGATGCATATAGGAGCCATAGAACATCGGGTCACCTTCGCTGATCACGGCGACGGTGCATCCGGCTTCAAGACGCGCGGCAATTTTGGCGGCGGCACGGTCGTAGAAATCGGCAATGGCGTCGCGATAGGTGTTGCTGCACGCCGGCATTTCGGTCGTGACCGGATAGAGCAGCGGCAGCTCGATCACGCCGGCGCGCAAATGCTGGGCCACGATGGCGCGCGAATGACTGACATTTCCGGCCTTCGCGAAATGCGCGATCACATCGGCTTCGCCGAGCGCGCGCATCGCCTTAAGCGTCATCAGTTCCGGATCGCCCGGTCCGACGCCGACACCTAAGAGTTTTCCCGCGCTCATGTGATCGCTCATATCCCGGCCCTCGCCAGCGCGTTGATGGCCGCGGCCGTCATGGCGCTGCCGCCCATGCGGCCGCGCACGATCAAAAATGGCACGCCGCGCGGGTCGGCGGCGAGCGCCTCCTTGGATTCCGCGGCGCCGACGAAGCCGACCGGAATGCCGAGAATGGCCGCCGGTTTCGGCGCGCCGGCATCGAGCATTTCCAGGAGCCGGAACAAAGCCGTCGGCGCATTGCCGATGGCGACGACCGCGCCGGCCAGACGATCGCACCACAGGTCGAGCGCCGCCGCCGAGCGCGTGGTGCCGGTCTTCGCCGCAAGCGCCGCGGTGCGCGGATCGTTGAGCGTGCAGATCACGTCGTTCTGCGCCGGGAGCCGTGCCCGCGTTACGCCATGCGCCACCATTTCGGCGTCGCAGAAGATCGGCGCGCCTTCGGCAAGCGCACCGCGCGCCGCGGCGACGACATTGCCGCCGAACACAAAGTGCCGCGCCATGTCGACCTCGCCGCAGGCATGGATCATGCGCACCGCCACATCGGCTTCCGCGGCCGAGAAGCGCGACAGATCGGCCTCGGCGCGGATAATGGCGAACGAGCGTTCGTAGATCGCCGTGCCGTCGCGCAAATAGGCGAAGCGCTCAGACATGCGCGGCCCTGCGACTGTGTTGGCGCGCGTAGCGCCTGAGTGCCGCGGGCAATTCATCCGCGGGCACTGTGACGAAAGGCGTGTCGCGCGCGGTACCGTCAGCAATGAGCCCGCAACCTTCGGGCATGCCGACGACGGTGAGCGCGGCCGGCGCGGCGTGGGCGCAACCCTTGGCGCAGCCGGAAATGTGGATCACGCCGTCGAAACGCCGCGCAGCAGTAGCAGCGACAAGCGGCGCCAGTGTGCGCGACGCGATATGCGCCGAAGCGCAAATCGGCGCACCGGCGCAGGCAATGACATTCCGGCGCGGGTCGTCGGCGCCGACGATGAAGGCGAGTTGCGCGGCAGCGGCGGCAAATATGGTTGCGGTCTCCGGCGTAAGCCCAATCGCCAAGACTACACGCCCCGGTGCGGCGCGCAGGCCGCTCGCGCCCGCCGCCTTGGCGGCGTCGACCAAATGCTCGAGCGAATTCGTATCGGCATGGCCGAAGGCGAGGCCGATGCCGCAGGCGATCGTCCCATCGCGGAGCGCATATGTCGCAATAGCCTCGGAACGGGCATCTCCTCTGTCACGGCCGGGCAAGCGCGGACTTAACAACAGCGCATCGCGAAATGCTTGCGGTCCATCGGTCGCAAGAATGTCGCGCGCATGCGCGTCGCGGCCATGCCGCGCAATGACTTCCAACAATCGCATAATGGTTTCGACGCCATGCGGGAGCGCGACATGTCCCAGATCAATCGCACGGGCTTCGTCACCGCCCACGCTCACGCGAAGCGTTAAACCGCTGTCCGTCGCTTGTGCTCGAAGCCGAACGTCGGCAGCGACAGCATCGAGACCGATAGCGCCGCCGCCGTCAATCACGACGGAGACTTTCGGCGAGAGCTTTGACGGCAGTGAGCCGTGTGCAACTGCATCACGCAAGTCGGAAGCGAGCGCGGCCGAATCGAACATCTCCGCGGCATCGAGCCCGGCCAGCGGATTGCACAGGATCGGAATGCCGTCCGCGGCAGCAATATTGAGCGCGGAGACCGCCGCCGCGAACTGCGGTGCGGACGCGGCGCTCAGGCCGCGAACCTGGATGCTGCCGCGCGAGGTGATCTCGATAACGCCATTGCCGTGGGTGCGCGCCGCCGCGCACAGCGCGGCGAAAGGGGGCAGCGGAATGGTGCCGATCGGGAGAAGCCGCACCAACAGGCCATCGCCGGTTTGCATCGGCGCCGACAATCCCGGGCAGGCGCCGCGGCGTCGCGGAGGGGCTGCGTTCATCGTCACGCCATCACCTCCGCGCGCAGCGCCGCAAGCCCGGAATCGACATCGTTCCGGCGCGGGTGCCAGAAGCCGCGGCGGCGGGCGGCATCGAGCTTGTCGGCAATCGCTCCTGCGGCCGCGGAATTTTCGCGGAGCAGAAAGTCGCGCACATGAGCGTCAGCGACGTAGGCTCCGTACAACAGATCGAACAAATCGTCGCTGACCGCGGCGGTAGTCTCGGCGAAGGCGAAAAGCCGTTCGACGGTTTCGGCGAATTCTGCGGCACCGCGCGGGCCGTGACGCATTTGCCCGGCGATGAAGCGCGGATTGACGGCGCGCGCCCGCACGATGCGGGCCAGGGCCGCCGACAGCGCGCGCGCGCGCGGCCGTTGCGGATCGGTCATATCCAGCATCACGAGATCGACCGAACGGCCGAGCATTTTCGCCGCTGCGGCAAAGCCGCCGACGAAGGCTGAATCTTCTGCGCCTTCGAGGAGATCGCGCGCCGGATCGTCGCTGGTATGCACCAGCATATCGGCACCGGCGACGCGCTCCGCAAAGCCGCCGGGTGCTGCATCCGCTTCACCGTCAGCGCCGCCGTAAGCGTGCGAAGCGGCGGCCAGATAGGCCGCGCCGATCTTGTCGGGAGCGGTGTCACGACCGAGCAAATCCTCGACGCCTGCGCCGTAGGCGCCGTGCGCCGTGCCGAAGATACGATCGAGCCGGGTGCCGTTGGCCGCGCGGCGTGCGGCCACCAGCGGGTTCTCGTCGTCCGTTTCGTCGCGCGCCGCCACCGCTTGCACTGCGGTGTCGACGAGCGCGATCTGCGCCGGGAAGAGATCGCGAAACAGGCCGGAAATACGCCAGGTGACATCGACGCGCGGGCGTCCGGCTGCGGCGGCCGGCAGTACTTCAACGCCGGTGACGCGGCCGCTTCCGTGATCCCAGATCGGCCGGCAGCCCAGCAGCGCCAGCCCCTGCGCGATCTCTTCGCCGCCGGTGCGCAACGTGGCGCTGCCCCACAGATCGATGACGACCGCGCGCGGCATGTCGCCATGGGTCTGCAGATGCGCGCGCACGACCTCGTCGGCGGCAAGGCGGCCAAGCTCCATCGCGGTCGGCGTCGGCAGCGTGCGCGGATCGACGGTGAAAAGATTGCGGCCGGTCGGCAGCACGTCGCGCCGTCCGCGCGCCGGCGCGCCGGCCGGTCCGGCCGGGATGCGGCGGCCGTCGAGCGCCGCGAGCAGCGCCGTGCGTTCGGTCTGTGCGCTCGCCAGCCACGCCGGATCGTCGACGCCCGGCGGACTGCGGCCGTAAATATGTTGGCCGTCCTTGACGGCGAGGTCTTTGAGATCGCACAGCCAGGCATCGATGCGCCGCAGCGCCTCATCGGGTCCGGCTGCCGCGCCGATGCCGACCGTGATGCCAGCTTCTTGCGCCAGGCCGCTGCGCTGCGCCGTCTCGACGATCAGATTGGCGAGCCGCTCGCGGCGGCGGCGGTCGAGGCCGTCGGCTTGCGCATATTCGTCGAGCAACAATTCAAGCTCGTGGGCGTCGCCGCTCGGCCCGCCGGCCGTCAGCGGCGGCGGCAAATGGCCGATGGTGACGCCGGCAATGCGGCGCTTGGCCTGCGCGGCCTCGCCCGGATTGCTGACAATGAACGGATAGATCACTGGCAGCGCGCCGGTGACGATTTCCGGAAAACATTCCGCGGTCAGCGCCACTGTTTTGCCGGGCAGCCATTCCAGCGTGCCATGCGCACCCATATGGACGAGCGCGTCGGCCTTCGCGACGTGCTGCAGCCATAACCCGAAGGCGACCAGCGCATGCCGCGGCGGCAGCGCCGGATCGTGATAATCGGCGCGGCGTTCCGCGGCGCGGCCGCGATCGGGCGGCAGGGCGATTAGGATTTTGCCGAAATTTTTCGCGCGGAAACAAAAAGCGCCGTCGCGCAGGTCGGGATCGCTCGCCGGCTCGCCCCATGCCTCGCGCAGGCGCGTCACGGCCGCGCTTGGCACGCGCGCCAGCAAGTTTTCGTATTGTTCGAGGGTGAGACGCGCGACGTCGCAACCCTGCGACAACGCGCCGAGCAATTTGCGCGGCGTTTTCGGCGCGGCGCTCACGGCGTAACCGGCGGCAAAAAAATCCTCGAGCGCCGCGATCACACTTGCGGGTACATCCAAGCCGACGGCGTAGCCAGTGCGGCCCGGTGCGCCGGGATAATCCGGCATCAGGATCGCGACGCGGCGCTCGCTTCGCGTAAGCAGACGCAAGCGGATCAGCGCGGCGATGCGGTCCGCCACCATCGCGATGCGATCCGGCTCGGGACGGCTCGTCAGCGCCGTGAAAGCAAGACCTTCATGCGGCGGCAGCGAATCCTTGAACGCGATCGTCCCGGCAAGCACGCGGCCGTCGAGCTCCGGCAGGACGATATGCATTGCCAGGTCGGCGGCACCGAGCCCGCGCGGGCTATCGCGCCAAGCGCCGCGCTTGGTCGTGGCGCTGACGACCTGCAACACCGGCACGCCGGGCGCGTCGAGCACAGTCGGCTCGTCGGCGCTGCCGCCGGCAGCGAAGGCCGTGGTGGTGACGATCAAGGCAGGATCAAGCTTGGCGAAGGCGTCGCGCAGGAACGCGGCAGCATCGCGATCCTTAAGGCTCGTAATGACAAGCGCCGCCGGCGCTAGACCGCGCGCGGCAATCGCTTCGCACAGCAGATCGATCGGTGCGGTGTCGGACGCAAGCAGCATCGCGCGGTAGAAGATCACCGGCACCACCGGTTTGCCGGGATCGAGCGAAGCCATCAATTGCTCAAGATCGACGGCGCCCTTGCCTGGCACATATCCGGCAAGCCGCGGCAATGGCTTCGGCTCGCGCAGTTCGAGGTCAGCTCCCGCCTGCCGCGCCAGCCGCCGCAACAGGCCGCGCAGATTGTCTGGCCCGCCTTCGCGGAAGAAGCGCAGCAGCTCCTCAAGCTGTTGGGCTGGCAGCGTCGATGCAGTCGCGAGACGGCTGTCGTCGCGATCCTCGCCCGGCAGTACGGCGAGCGCGATGCCGCGCTCACGCGCCAGCACTGACAACCGCTCGATACCGTATTTCCACCAATCGAGGCCGCCGAGGAGGCGAACCAAAATCACTTTGGCGCGCGCGCCGACGCGGTCGATCCAAAGATCGACCGACATCGGATGGCGCAGGTCGCGCAAATGCGCGAGCCGCACGTTCGGCAACACATCGCGCTCAGCCTGCCAAGCCGCGGCAAGACCCGAGAGGTCGCTGTCGGCGAAGGATAGAATCGCGATATCGCCCGGCGGCTGGCCGAGATCGACCGCTTCGACAATCTCGTCGAGGCCGGTTGAACTCGTCGTCAACAGATGCATGGCGTAACCTGGCTAGCCAATGAGCGCTTGTGTCACCGCGGCGCGATCCAGTCCTTTGAGTCCGATCACGACCAACCGGCCCTCGCGCGCTTCCGACGCGGCCCACGGCCGGTCATATTGATGCGACACGCGCGGGCCGACCGCCTGTACCAGCAAGCGCATCGGCTTGCCGGTCACGGCGGCAAAACCTTTGACGCGCAGCACATCGAAACGCTCGGCAAGCGATGCGACGCGCGCTGATAGCTTTGACGGGTCGGCGACTTCATCGATCGGCACGACAAAAGAATCGAAATCGTCGTGATCGTGCTCCGCCTCGGCATCATGCCGGGTGCGGCGATTGGCGATGTCGTCCTCGGTGCCGACGCCAAGGCCAAGCAGCAGGGCCTCGTCGACCTTGCCGTCGGTGACGGTGAGCACTTTCACGGCGCGCGGTAATGCATTGGAAATCGCCGCCAGCGCCTGGTTGATGCCGGCTTCGTCGAGCAGGTCACGCTTGTTGAGCACGACCAGATCAGCGCAGGCGATCTGATCCTCGAAAACTTCTTCGACCGGATTGTCGTGATCGAGCGCCGTATCAGCGGCGCGCTGCCGCGATAGCGCCTCTAGATCCTGCGCGACGCGGCCACCGGCAAGAGCGGCGCCGTCAACGACGACCACGACGCCGTCGACAGTCACGCGGCTCTTGATCGCCGGCCAATGAAACGCCTGCACCAGGGGTTTTGGCAGCGCGAGCCCCGAGGTTTCGATCACGATGTGCTCGATGCCACCCTTCCGCAGAATGGCGTCGAGCGCCGGCACGAATTCGTCGGCCACCGTGCAGCACAGGCAGCCATTGGCGAGTTCGATGATGTTCTCTTCCGGGCAGGCGGCGTCGCCGCAGCCTTTGAGGATCTCGCCGTCGATGCCGACATCGCCGAATTCGTTGACGATGACGGCCAAGCGGCGGCCCTGCGCATTGGCGAGCACGTGGCGGATCAAGGTCGTCTTGCCGGCGCCGAGAAAGCCGGTGACGATGGTGCAGGGTACGCGCGCGAGCTGGCCGTTTGTTTTGTTCACGCGTCAACCTCGTTGAAATCGATTGGGGGAACTCGCGCGATCAGGCCGCGCTTGAGGATGTCGGGCCGGCCCCGCCAGGGCAGAATGCCGTCGGCGGCCGTCGCCAGAAGCTTTGCGCCGTCGACCAAAGCTTGCGCATTGTCGACGTCGAGGCCGCCGAACACGTAAGTCCAGGAGCCGTTGCAACGCATCGCGGCGCTCGGCCCGCGCGCGCAATTAGCGAGACAGCGCAGCCGGCGCACGGTGACTTCCGTTCCGTCCGCGGCGCGCTCGGTGGCCTCAGCGAGCAGGGTGCCCGGACGCGGGCGGCTGTCCGGTTCCAAATCTTCCTGACCCTGGCGTTTGCAGGTAGTGCAGATGTAAATCGTCGGCGTCGTCATCGATCGACCTCACGCCCGCTCGGCGACGGGGCGATCAAAGCCCTGCCAGCGATAGATCAAATAAGACAGCGCCCAGCTCGCGACGAAAATGCCGACGACCAGATAGCCGAAATTGGCAAGCCCGCCGTTGAGATTGCCGATCATGTTCCAGAAACCGCCCTCCAGCCCAAGCTTGCCGGCAACGAGGCCCAGCGCCTCGATGCCGCCGATCAGAAGCGCGACCAGGACTGAAATGGCAGTGATGGTGAGATTGTACCAAATCTTGCGGATCGGATTGAGGAATGCCCAGCCGTAAGCGCCGACCATGAGCACGCTGTCGGTGGTGTCGACCAAGGTCATGCCGGCGGTGAACAGAGCCGGGAAGATCATCACCGTGGCGAAGGTCATGCCGCCGGAGGCCTGACTGGCTGCCACCGTGAACAGGCTGATCTCGGTCGCGGTATCGAAACCGAGCCCGAATAAAAAGCCGATCGGAAACATCTGCCAGCTGCGCGACACCATGCGAAACAGCGGCCGGAACAGCCGCGCCAGAACGCCGCGGCCGGACAACAGCAGATCAAGCTCATGATCGGCGACCGGCTCGCCGCGCCGCGCGCGGCGAAAGCTTTGCCAAACGTGGCGCAGAATAACGAGATTGATGACTGCGATCGCCAGCAGGAAAAATGCCGAAGCGCCGGTGCCGATGAGACTGCCAATCGCCCTGAAATTCTCGAAACGGCCCTGCAGCGCGAACGCCGTGGTCGCGATCGCCGCGACCGCAACCGCAATGGACAGCGAATGGCCGAGCGAAAAGAACAGCCCGACCGAAACCGGCCGCTTGCCCTCCTGCATCAGCTTGCGCACCACATTGTCGATGGTGGCGATGTGATCGGCGTCGACGGCATGACGCAGCCCAAGCACGTACGCCAGAAATGCGGTGCCGAGGAGTGTCGGCCGTCCCTGTAATGCGATGAACGCCCAGGTCCACACCAGGACGTTGGCAGTGAGCAGCAACGTGTAGATCGCGACAATCTTGCCGCGGTGATCGGCCGACTTATCGTCGACCGCGCCTTTCAGGAAATTGAGCACCAATAGTCCTCGCGTGACCTGCCGTCGGCGCGAGCGAGGACCAAAAGACTTGCGCCTTTTGGATCATCCACAGGTACACCCCGACCCATGTTTGTCGCGTCGACACGATCGATGGCAGGTCTCCTGGCTCGCGGATCGTCGCCTCGTCCTGCCTTCCCGGCGGCCTTAAAACGCCAGTGGCTTAACCGAACGAGACTTCCCGCTCACAGTTGCGGGGGCAGCTGCGGATTTGGCTGGCGCTTTGGTGCCCGCCGCACCGCATTCCCTCTTCGCCCTCTCGCGAGGGACCATCGATGCGCTAGTGATAGATTTCGTTGGGCTGGGCTGTCAATCTCGCCCCACAGTTCCGGTTGCACACATAATGTCCAGCGCAACAAAGCTTAGTCTTATCCTTGGCGGCGCCCGTTCGGGCAAAAGCCGCTATGCCGAGGGTTTGATTGCCGCGCTGCCGCCGCCATGGCGGCCACCTTGGACCTATATTGCGACGGCAGAGGCGGGCGACGCCGAAATGGCGGAACGCATCGCCGTCCATCGCGTTCGGCGTGGAGCGAACTGGCGGACGATCGAGGCCCCGCGCGATCTGCCTGCCGCTTTGAAATCGGCCCAAGGCAAGCCGGTGCTGATCGATTGTCTCACGCTGTGGCTGTCGAATTTGATGCTTGCCGCGGCCGATATCGAGGCCGAAACGGCGCTTTTGGAACAGGCGCTGGCGGCAGCCGCGGCGCCCGCAGTGCTGGTCGCCAACGAAGTCGGTTCCGGCATTGTGCCGGACCATGCGCTCGGGCGGCGGTTTCGCGACTTGCAGGGTATTCTCAATCAGCGCATCGCTGCGCGCGCCGATCGCGTCGTGCTTGTCGTCGCAGGCTTGCCGCTCGCGGTGAAAGGAACGCTGTGAGGTGACATTATGAGCGAAACGATCGAAGACGCCGAACGGCATCGCGCCAAGATGGCGAAGCGCAAGGCGGTGCAGGACGCCGAAGTCGCCGAAAAGACGATTGAGAAGGGCTTGCTGATCGTCCACACCGGCACCGGCAAGGGCAAGTCGACGGCGGCGTTCGGGCTGACGCTGCGCATGCTCGGGCGCGGGCATCGCGTCGGCGTGGTGCAGTTCATCAAAGGCGCCTGGCACAGTGCGGAGCGCGATGCGCTGGTGAAATTCGGCGATCAACTGGTCTGGCACACGATGGGCGAGGGCTTTACCTGGGAGACGCAAGATCGCGCGCGCGATGTCGCGGCGGCCGAGCGTGCCTGGGCGAAGGCGTGCGAAATGATGGCCGATCCGAGTTTCGCAATGATCGTTCTCGACGAGCTTAATATCGCGCTGCGCTACGATTATCTCGCGCTCGACACGGTCATCGCTACGCTTGCGACGCGGCGGCCCGGTTTGCATGTCGTCGTCACCGGCCGTAACGCCAAGCCGGAACTGATCGCCGCCGCCGATCTCGTCACCGAGATGACCTTGGTCAAGCATCACTTCGCCGCCGGCGTGAAGGCGCAGCCCGGCATCGAGTTCTAACACCATGCCGGCGCGCGCGCTGATGTTTCAGGGCACCGGCTCCGACGTGGGCAAGTCGCTCATCGTCGCCGGCCTGGCGCGCGCCTTGACGCTGCGCGGTCTCACCGTGCGCCCGTTCAAGCCGCAGAACATGTCGAACAATGCGGCGGTGACCGAGGATGGCGGCGAGATCGGCCGCGCGCAAGCTTTGCAGGCGCGCGCGGCGCGGGCGCCGGCGAGCGTCCACATGAATCCGGTGCTGCTGAAACCGCAGAGCGAAGTCGGCGCGCAGATCGTGGTGCAAGGCAAAGTTCACGGCAGCGCCAAGGCGGCCGCCTATCAAGAGATGAAGCGCGAATTGCTGCCCTACGTGCTCGAAAGTTTCGAACAGTTGCGCAGCGAGGCCGACATTGTGCTGGTCGAAGGCGCCGGCAGCGCCGCCGAAGTGAATTTACGCAGTAACGACATTGCCAATATGGGCTTCGCCCAGGCGGCGGGCGTGCCGGTCATTCTCATCGGCGACATCGATCGCGGCGGCGTGATCGCGAGCCTCGTCGGCACCAAAGCCGTCATCGCGCCGGAAGATGCCGCGCTGATTTGCGGCTTCATCGTCAATAAATTTCGCGGCGATCCCGCCCTATTTGCAACCGGTATGGAGCGCATCGCGCAGCTGACGGGCTGGGAAGCGCTCGGCCTCGTGCCGCACTTCGCCGATGCAAGACGGCTTCCCGCCGAGGATGCATTGGCGCTCGAGCAAATCCCGGACCGGAAATCCGGCGCGCAATTGCGCATCGCCGTGCCGATCTTGCCGCATATCGCCAATTTCGACGATCTCGATCCGCTCGATGCCGAGCCCGCGGTCGATCTGGTTCGGGTGAACCCGGGCGGCGTGCTGCCCGGCGACGCCGACCTCATCGTGCTGCCCGGGTCGAAAGCGACCATCGCTGATCTGAACGCGCTGCGTGGAGCCGGCTTCGATATCGATATCGCCGCGCATCGCCGCCGCGGCGGCACGGTTCTGGGCCTATGCGGCGGTTATCAGATGTTGGGCCGCGCGATTGCCGATCCGGACGGCGTCGAAGGCCCGCCGGCCAAAGTCGACGGGCTCGGCCTCATCGATGTCGTGACCACGCTATCCGGCGAGAAACGTCTCGAACCGGTGCGCGGGACGACGAGTGGTGGAGCGTCATTCTTCGGGTATGAGATGCATATGGGCGTGACCGAAGGCCCCGATCGCGCCCGGCCGTTTGCGCATCTCGCCGATGGTTCGCCGGAAGGCGCGGTCTCGGCCGACGGGCGCGTCATCGGCACCTACATCCACGGCCTGTTCGCCGACGACCGGCAACGTTCGGCCTGGCTCGCCCGTTTTGCCGCAGGCTCTGCGAATGTCGCTTACGACGCGCTGGTCGAAGAAACGCTTGACGCGCTCGCGGCGCACCTCGCCGCGCATCTCGATATCGATCGCCTGCTCAAGCTCGCACGATAAACAGCGCCACGAATAAGGCGAGCAACACGATCAGCACCGCGTCGGCGCGGCGGAATAAGGCCAGCGCCCGGCGGATGTCGGCGGCATCGGCGTTGCGGCGGCCAAAGCCCATCACGGCATCGTCGACCTTGACGCCGGCATAGACGCGCGGGCCGGCGAGCGCGAGGCCGAGCGCGCCCGCCATGGCGGCTTCCGGATAGCCGGCATTCGGCGAGCGATGGCGTGCGGCGTCCTGCCACGTGGCGCTCAAGGCCGCGCCGGCGGCGAACCTTTCGCTGGTCGCTGCTGCGGCGATCAGCAACAGCGCCGCAAGCCGCGATGCCGGCAGGTTGACCAGATCGTCGAGCCTGGCGGTGGCCCGGCCGAAAGCCGCATGGCGCGTGCTGCGATGGCCGATCATGCTGTCGGCGGTATTGATCGCTTTGTAGACCGCGGCTCCAGGAAGTCCGGCGACGGCCATCCACAGGACCGGCGCCACAATCGCATCGGAGAAATTCTCGGCAAGGCTTTCGATTGCGGCGCGCGCCACGCCCGAGGCGTCAAGCGTCGCGACATCGCGTCCGACGATATGCGCGACCGCGGCGCGGCCGGCCGCGACGCCCCCCGTCTCCAGCGCGGTGGCGACATCGGCGACATGGCAGTACAAGCTTCGTTGGGCGAGCAGCGTGCTGGCCAGGAGCGCCACGGCAAATGTGCCGAATGGCGGACGAAACAGCGTGTGTTGCAAGAGATAAGCGATCGATCCGACAATGATTAAGACAACTAAAAGCGTAATGATGCCGGCGATCCGCCGCCGGACCTGTCCGTCCGTGTCGCGGTTGAGGAGGCGGTCAAGGAGGCCGATCAAGCCGCCGATCCAAGTCACCGGATGGCCGATGACCCGCAACAGCTGTGGCGGGTAACCGAGAGCGAGCTCGATCAGCATGGCGAGAA
>Ga0209448_10000506_pt1 | contig 12969 bp, 12 predicted proteins | sample BogFormECP14_OM2_FD_188245 | JGI IMG/M metagenome (GOLD analysis project Ga0209448, IMG submission 188245) | Bog forest soil microbial communities from Calvert Island, British Columbia, Canada - ECP14_OM2 (SPAdes) (version 2) | ecosystem: Environmental > Aquatic > Freshwater > Wetlands > Bog ... | reverse complement strand
CCTTGGCAATATTCAACTCTTCGAAAATCGAGACGACATTGGAATGCCGATACAGGGTGACCGGCTGACCATCCGGCCAATGCGGCAACTCGGTCTCGCTCGCGTCTGCAGCCGGTGCCGCGACGGCATCGGCGAGCCGGGTCAGGAAGCTCCCCGGGTCGCCAGTCGCCGCCAATTGATAATTTAGGGTCGCTCTCGCCCTAGCGGGATCGAGCGTCAATGAGTGGGCTTCGCTGAAAGAGAGTACGCGGCGCGCGAAGCGGCGCGCCAGCGCTTCACCGCCCGGGCCGACGGCCCGATCGTCGGTGACCGTGAGCGTACCTGGGCCGGGTCTCGCTATTGGGCGTGCCGTCCCGGACGTCAAGCCAGCGCCGTTCCGGCGAAGGGTTGAAGCTCACCCCTCTCGACCATCTCCTCGAGCTCCGCCGTGAGCAGCGCGTCTTCTTCGTCGAGTACATCCCAGATGTCGTGCAATTTCCGCCGCCGCCGCTCGATCTCGTAGACAACATAGCCCACGGCCAGCGCGCCCATGAGCAGGGTGAGGATATCCCCGATCCTTTCCGGCATGCTTTCTCTCCCGCTTTACCGATCATTCACCCATTTCGCGCGCCTCATGGTGCAGGATAATCTCGATCGCGCCGGCCAATCCTTCGCGGCGAAGGTCGGCGCGGATTTCCGCTTCGAGATCAGTCGAGCGGCGGTGCGTCACCAGAAAGCGGGCGAATGCCTGCAGCCCCTGGAGCGCCTGCTGGGGGGTGCGCAAAAGGCCGAGGGACAGCCGGAAACCGTGGAAGTCGGTGGTCCCACTCTTGTCCATCGCCGCCAGGTCGTGCACGGCGATGATCGGATCCCGGCCGATCCGCGTCCCGTGACGACGCTGGAACTCGATCGACTGTTCTCGGCTGAGGACGTAGATCGGATCGTCCTTCTGCAACCCGCGGATCAGCGCGAAATTCTCGACCAACACCTTATGCGCCACCGAGTTCCAGCCCGCATCGAGGATGAAGATGCGAAATCGAGGGGCAGTGGCAACGCCTTCTTCCTGCGAAACCGATGCCGCGGGGACCTCATTACGTCGGGCGTCGAGAGCCCTCACCGGCGCCTCGGACGAACCCGACCCGGCAGTTTCGCGCGGCGTACTCGCCTCAGCCCTGGGCCGCTGCGACGACCCCGATCCTCGGGGAGCCCGCGCCATCAGCAAGTCTCCATAGTTGGATCACGAACTGCAAAGTCCGGATGAAGGTCCAAATGACGACGGTGACCATCATTAGCGTTATCATCCCTCGCCTCCCTTGCGCCTTTAGTAGATGCGAAGTTCGCGGCCCTGTCAATCGGCGGCGAGCGCCGCAGGATGCGGATATCGAGCGGCAGCGTCCGTTGGCGTCAGCGACACCGCCCGTTCGAGTTCGGCGCTGAAATCAGCCGGTCGCAGCTGTGAACCGACGTCGCGCAGAAAGCCGCTCTGCCGCAGTTCCATCTCGAGGAGATGCCGTCGCTCTGCTTCGAGCTCGGCCACCCGGCGCATCGGCAACAGGCCATTGGCGAGCGCGGCCAATGCCGCAATGTTGTTGGTCACCACCGACGCGCCGATGCCGAAGCCCAAGGTAAACACACCCGCAATGCAGGCGAGATTGGGGCCGAGAATCATTAGCCAGCTATTGCGGACATTGCGGTCGAGGTCGCGGGCAATGTCGCGCAGCTCGCACAGCTTACCGAGGCTCTGCTCCATGAACACGACATGCGCAGTATCGGTGGCGATCGAAGTTGCCCCGCGCAGAGAAATCGAGACATTGGCCTTCTTCAAGGCGATCGCATCATTGATGCCGTCGCCGACAAAGCAGACTTTGCGGCCTTCCTTCTGCAATTTCTCGACATAGTCGGCCTTGTCTGCGGGCAACACCTGGGCGAAGTAGCGGTCCATACCGAGCTCTTCGGCGAGCTTGCGGGTCGGCGCCTCATGGTCGCCTGAGATGATTGCGATGTGTCCGATGCCGCGCTCGCGCAGGCCTTGAACGATGCCGCGAACTTCCGGCCGTATTGACGCCCGCAGCTCCAGCGCGCCGCCGAGTTCGTCGTCGACTGCGACCATCACCATAGTGTGGCCTTCACGATGCACCTCGTCGAGAGCGTCTTCGACCTCCCGGGTCAACGGGACACCCTCCAACTCCATAAAGCGCCGGCTGCCGACGCGCACTCGATGCCCGTCGATACCGACCGTGATGCCATAGCCGACTTTGTATTGGGTCGCGTCGGTCAATGGCAGGCGGAGGCCCTGCTCTGTAGCCTTCTGCAAGATGGCGAGCGCTATCGGGTGATGAAACCGCCGCTCCGCCGCCGCCGCGAAGCAAAGGATCTGCGGCGGACTGAGGCCGTTGGCGGCAATCACCCGCCCGACCTCGGGCCGTTCGCGCGTCAACGTACCGGTCTTGTCGAAGAGCACCGTGTCGACCTCGCACAGCAGGTCTAGTGCGCGCCCGTCTTTGACCAAGACACCCTTCTGCGCGCAGAGCGCCAATGTCGACAGCATCGCCAACGGCGCCGCCATACGGATCCCGGTTCCGAGGTCGCTATTGACGACCGCTACCGCACCTGGCGGGCCCAATGTGGCTAACGCGAGCCCGCCCAGACAAAGGGTCGGGATCACCGCCTTGTCGGCGAGCTGCTCGCCCTTTTGCTGCGAGGCGAGCTTGTAGCCGGCGCTGTCGTTCAGGATTTGGGCGATCTTCGCGGTCGCGGTTTCGCTACCGGATTTCTCGACCGCGACATGCACCTTGCCGGCGACCATGACGGTCGATGCGAAGACTCGATCACCCACGCCTTTTTCGGCCGGTACCGACTCGCCGGTCAATGTATGCTGGTCGATCATCGCCAGACCGTCGACGATGGTGCCGTCGACCGGCACCATCTCGCCGGTGTGGACGGCGACGATGTCGCCCTTGTCGAGCCGGTCGAGCGGCATCTCGATCTCGATCCCGTCCTTGACCAGCCAGACATAGCGCGGCTGCTTGCCGAAAGCGCCCAGCAGCAGCTTCTTCGAGTTGTCCTCGGTCCGGCGGACCAGGTAGCGGCCAACCGACAGGCACCAGGCGAGGATCGCACCCGGGAATACTTGTAAGGTGGCGAGGCAGCCCATGACGACGATCGAGTCGAGGACGTCGACTCCGAGCCGCCGCTCCTTGAAGAGTACTTCGTAAGCGCCGCGGAAGCTCGGGATCGCGGTATAGGCGAACAACGCTGCCGAGAGCGGAAGCAACGCGGGCATCGCGAACTGGGCGACTGCAGCCAGTGGCAGTGCGGCTGTGCAGATCGCGAGATCCAAATCGAGCCGGTCGAGGCGGTCGGGATGTTCGGCGTTGGCCAGTGCACTGTCGAGTATCTCGATGATCTGCACCGGGCGGAGCTGGCGGGGATCGTACTCGATCTTGGCGCAGCAGTCGCGCGAACTGGTCTCGTAGCGAACGACCCCGAGCACGCTCATTAGCTCGCGCTCGATCGCCTCGCACAGTACAGCCCTGCGGTAGAGAACCGGGTTCTCGATCTTGATTGCGCCGATGCGCTCGCTGACCACCCGCCAGCCGGTTACCCTTTGCCCGTAGCGTTGATAACGGACCGAACCGTGTTGGTCGCGGGCCGTCAGAGCCGACGACACCTTCATACTCGGGTCACCGCTCGGCGCGGCATCCAGCAGCGCTGCAACCCGCTCGAGAACTTGGCGTTGGCTGTATTGCGTCGCATCGAACCGTAGCTCGATCGCCGGCGTGAGACCCTCCGCCGTTGCGGAGGCTATCACCGCGCTGTCGATCTCTGGTGCGAGAAAGACACGCCCGACAAAGCGCCGGCACAGCAAGCCTTCCGGGTCGGCGAACAACTGCGCGCTCTCGATCCGGATGACACCGTTGTCCGGGAGGACGATTCTAACGTCGACACGGGGGAAAATGTGACTGCCGACGGGCTCGTCATACATGATCCGATCCCCCGTTCTCGGTGACAATCATCTTGCTGGCGTTCGTGTGGGCGCTAGGACGGTAAGTTAGCTTTGGCTGAGTTCGTCCATGGCCGCTTTCCCGCCGTCGTGGAACCCGTGCATCACCGGGTTCTCTTGAGGCATCATCTGGACAGCGAACACCACTGCGTAGACGACACCATACGCCAGCGCATAGGACCCGCTGTAGATCATCCGCGAGGCGGTCTGCAGCATGTCGCCCCCGGCTTCCGCCGCCGCCCCTCCGCTCGAGGCGACGTGCTCCGAAGCCGTTCCCGCCACATCCTTCGAGGCCGCGGGTGCCGACCTCGTCGCCGGCTCGCGGGCAGGGGTTGTGCTGGTTGTGACCGCCATTGCCATTGTCCTCCAGAATTGGATCCCGGACTGCATTTCTTGGTGAGATTAGCACACGTTTTTTCAAACCCACAATCGAATGAAGCGCAAATCGCGGTAGCCGCGGGGCCAGGCAATATTGGAATCGCATTCGATCGACCGTTCTATCGTGCCGGCATCGGTATCAGCCAGCATGACCAGAATGCCCGGCCCGATGTTGGCAACGAAACCGAAAGCGGCCGCGGCATTGCTATCGCGTCAACCCGGTTTTGCAAGCGCTGGTGTTCCTCGTGAGAAAGCGATTTGGCCGGCGCCTCGATACCGACAAAATCGCGTCCGGCCGGCCGCTCAGCCCGCGCCGAACTCGTCCATGGCCGCCTGCCCGCCGTCGCGGAACCCGTGCATGACCGGGTTCTCCTGGGGCAGGGACTGAGCGATGAAAACCGTAGCGTAGACGACGCCGTACGCCAGGACATATGGGCCGGTGTAGACCATGCGCGAGATCGTCTCGAGCGCCTTGGGGCCGGCCTCGCTCGCCGACTGCCTGACCCTGGCGGCATGCTCCGAAGCATGTTCCGAAGCCGTTGTCGCGGCGTCCCTGATCGCCTCGGCGACCGATTGCATCGCAGCCTCGTCGGCTGTGATCGTTTTGGCTATCGCGACTGTCATCCTTTGCATTCCCAAGCATATTGTTCGATGGCCTAGCACCGTTAGCTTCTGTCGAACAACCGGCAGGCGTCGCGTGAAATTGCCGCAGCGATCGCGGTACTGTTGGAAGCCAAAACAGCCCTGCGATCGACTTCTCGACCCCCAACCAAACAAAACGACACGCGCTCCGGTATGGCCTCAAATCACTCTTTATTGCAGATTGTTACGCAGCAACACCCGCGCTTATCGTGGATTGTCGGAGTGACCCGACGACCCTCGATGGTGGACACCGGGCATGCAACAAGGACCGACATCGCGGTTGACATAGAGGGTCATCGATTTTCCATTTCGGGACGATTTCTTGATGGCTTGGCGATGCCCTGCGTGATCCGCAGGGCTTGATGGGTTATGTCGACGAGCCGCGCAAGAAACCGATCGCGATAGTCCCTACCGAGTAGCCCTCGCCATCTCGCTTTCAGCAGGCCGTGTCACTTAGCGAGGCTATCCTCTCACAGCCGGCGACGGCGTGGGCGATCGCATGGAAGTCTTCAAGATCCCCCGGTGGGGCAGCCAGATGAAACCAATCGGAACCGTCGAGCTGCGGAGCCCAGATTTGACGCGTCTCCAAAAGATAGACGCCGTACAGAACCCCAAATCTCTTCTCGCCCTGCGCTGTCAGCCCTTGCTGCAAGGTATAGGCCCCAAGCACCGCGTTCATGACCACAGCGGTTTCGATCAGAGCCACCCGATAACCCGGTCGTGCAACGACGTCCGGTCCCCGCGTCTCCTGCAGCGCATGGGCGGACGCCTGAATGATCACGAACGAGCGGTCGAGGATTGCGCGCAGGTCATTCTTCGCAGCCAGCGGCAGAGAGAGCTCCGGGCGCAGGAAAATGTCCACAGCGCCGGAGATCGCGCCGCAACCGCTGTGGCCCAGGATGACGATCGCCTTCAGGCTGGCGTCGAGGTGATCGACCGCGTAGCTCAGGCTGCCGAGCACGTCGCTGCCGAGTCCGTTGCCGGCGATGCGAATGACGAAAAGGTCGTTGGGACCTTCGCTGAAGATCAGTTCGATTGGAACCCTGGCATCGGCACAGCCGATGACCGCCGCGAAGGGCCGTTGCTCAGGTGCGCCGGGCTCGCCGGGAAGTAGGCCAAGATGGCGCGGGTCGAGCCGCACGATCTGCCGATCGGTGCCAGCGCCGCTCTTGATCTGGTCGAGCAGTGTCGCGAAGCGCCGATTGCCCTCTTCGAGGCGCCGGCGGGCGGCCTCGGCGTTCGCCGGAGGTGGCGGCGGAGGCAGAGCGCTCGAATGGTAGCTGTAGGTGATTTCGACACTCTTCATCGAACTTTCCTCGGATCGCGGATCGATCGGCTGTCCAAGCTGGACGCTGAGCCATATTCTCCGACCGTGCAACCGGGTTTGAATGCGGCGCGATGAGAAGGTGCGGCGCACCGGCAATTCCGAGGCGCAGGGGAATACTCTAACTCAGAAGAAGGCCGTGGTTCGGATCGTGAAGACCGCGGCAGGGCCGGCGCCCGGTTTCAGGGCGGGGTCGAAATAGAGCTGAATGTCAGGGGTGAGCCGCAAGGCTTTGAAGACCGTGTAACTGTAATAGAGTTCCGCTCCCCATTCCGCATTGCGCGCGGGCTGAGCCACTGCTTTCAGATTGGTCTTGTCCCAAAAGAGGCCGAGCCCGACCTGGTCCAGCTTGTTGCGCTCGAGCGGATTGTTGTAGATCCCACCCCACGCGACCGAGGCCTCGATCGGGATCGCCGTTCCGCTCGCACCATTCGCACGCAGAAAGAGGCCCCATTTCTTGTCGATTTTTTGAACCCCGTTGAAAGACACGCCTTGGGAGTTGGTCGGCTGCTGCGGCACCGATGGCTGCGTAAACCCAAGGATGCTGTAATCCCCCCCGTCGAGAAAGTTCGGCCACCATTCTCCCTCCCCAAAATAGGCGTACTTGCCGGTCGAAAACCCGCGCGTCGTCAAACTTTCCCCGGTGACGCTGGTGGCGCCCTGGAACCCTCCCGCGACGGCAAACTGTCCGTTGGGGGTCGCCGCCTGCGCGTAGGCACCGAGCCCCCCCTGTGGGTAGGTCTGGGTGGCGTTCTGCGCCAGCGGAAGGCTGATAAAGTTGGTCTGCGCATTACCGGCATACAGGTTGTCATCGTAGGCAAGAAATGTGTATTGCCCGACCGTGACGGACAACCAGCTCCAGCTGCCGGGCAGGGTGTGGGTGTACATGAGCTGATTGTACTGATAACCGCTGACCCCCCAATCATTGGGCTGCGTGATCAGGCCGAGCCGGGCTTGTTGAGAAGTGGCGTTGGCTTTGGTCCAGAACTGGTTTTGCTGGACAGCGACATTGAATGACCCCGATCCGATCGCCGTGTTGGTGAATGGGTTCCAGGTGACGTCCGGGGCATAGACCAGCTCGACCGTGCCGGGCCCGCCCTTTGGCACCCCCCATTGTGGAAATATAGAAACCTGCATCGAATAACTGATGTTGTAATCGCTCCGCAATTCTTTTTTGAACCCGAGGTATTCGTCGTGAATATCGTTGAGAATCTTCGTGATATCTTGCATGAAATCGGTGGACAGAGCTTCGATTTCCAAGTCAATGGGTTTGTTTATGGGCGGCGCTCCGGGTGGTCTGATAGAGCCGGTAATGAAGCTCGGTGCCGACTGCGCCATCGCAGTGCTCGCTGCGAGAGCAACCGCGACCAGCACCGCCGAGCCCCGGATGGGCGCTCTGTAAAAAGGGGTCTGTCGACGTAAGATAGGCCCAGCCCGCGGCGCCCCGGGCGCCCGAGTCACAATAAGAAGCTTGTTAGGTCGGGCTCGGTAGGAAATAGAACAAGACCCCGATCAGGCCGTAAAGAACCAGCATCTGCACGCCGCTGAGCCAGTTGGCTTGGCCGTCCTGCGAGATCTGGCTGATGACCAGCACGCTGCCGAAGATTGCCGCCACCTCGGCAGTAGAGAAGAGAATGTTGACCGGATTGCCGAGAAGCGGCGAGACGATGACCAAGACGGGAACGACAAGGAGGGCGATCTGAGCGGCGGAGCTTATGCCGATCGCGAACGCGAGGTCCATTTGGTTCGTCTGTGCCACTTTGACCGCGCTGAACAGCGAAGACACATTGCCGATCAAGGCGACGACGATCACACCGATAAAGAGATCCGTCCAGCCTAGGGTCTGCTTGACGACATCGACCGAGTTGGCGACGAAGTCCGAGAGAAGAGCCACCAGCAGGCTGGAAATGGCAAGAAGCGCGATCGCCAAGCCCGTGCTCATCGCAGCATCGTTCGGCTCCGAAAGGCTGGGCGCTGCGGCCGTGGCCTCCGAGGTCTGCAGCCTTGCCCGCTGCGCGATGTGAACCATTGCGGCGGCGTAAAGGATCAGCAGGAGGACGCACAGACCGATCGAGATCTCCTCGACATAGTCAGTGGACATCTGCGGCGTCGGCAGATGCCGGCGAGACTCGGCGTAGATCGACGGCAACAGTACGGCGACGGACGCGATCATCAGGCTGGCACCGGCATCCTGGGCGCGCTCCATGGAGAACCTGATCCGGCCGAACCGCAGTCCGGCGACCACCATCGCCGCCCCGTTGACGACCAGAATGTTGCTGACGATGGCCCCGGTCCAAGCCGCTTTGGCCAATGGCCCCAAGCCGTTGCGAATCGCGATCAGCCCAAAGATCAGCTCGGGGAGGTTGCCGAACCCGGCATTCAACATGCCGCCCCAGGTCGGGCCTATCCGGCCGGCCAGCTGTTCGGTCGCGGTGCCGATCCACGCCGACGTCACGATCAAGCCGAGCACGGAAGACCAGAAAAGGAGCAGCTCATTTTGCCATGACGGAACGTAGTTGATGGCAAACGCCAGAGGAATGAAGACAATGAGCCAGTTGATCTTCTGTCGAACAAGCTCCCTCATTTCGCAGGATCCAACACGGAGGGTCAGGTAACATTCGAGATTACGTTGACCACGAAACCGATGATCGCGGTAACGAAGAGAAACGAGAAGATCGCATGCACAAGGGTGACGCGGCGTATCCTCACCGAGGTGACGGTGACGTCGGATGTCTGATAGCACATGGCAATCGTAAAAGAGTAGTACATGAAATCCCAGAAGTCCGCCGTCTCACGTTGAGGAAACTCCAGCCCCATATGATAGGTCAGTTTTCCGTCGACGACCGTGTCGTCATAGTAGAGACGCGCGTAGTGAAGACCGAAATAAATGTGAGCAAGGAGCCAGGAGAGGATGACCGCGAGAAGCGACGTCGTCATGTGCAGATTGACGACCCAGCGCGGCCGGCCGCTCGGGTGGTTGAGCATCGCGGCGACCCCTACGAGGCTGACTACCGACAGCGCAATGACGACGATCAGTGTAAGGATGTTGTTCGGCTCACCTTTGCGCGACAGCTCGGCCGCGTCCTCGGGTGAGGCCCGCCTCATCAGGGCGCCGGTCAGCAGTAAATAAACGCCTACGCCAAAATTGTATGGAATCAGAAGCTTGAGCTCGTCGGGCAGGCTCCGGGTCGCCAGATACGCAACCGCGACCGCCACGATTGCGGCGGCGATCCTGCCCTGCCGTCGGATGAGCCACGGCAGATCGCTGCTAGGGGATTGGGAGATCGGATGTTCCATGTCTCGGCCTCCGTCGGCGCAGGGCGTCCCCGATCTTACTGCCGGTGCAGCGCATCACAAAAGCGGGAGGCTGAAAGCCCAACACCGCCTGATCGGGTGCGCAACAAGCCGAGGGACAAGCAAAAAATGTGGAAACCCTCGTGCCCGGAGGGCAACGCCGCGATGTCGTAGACGGCTATGATCGGATCACGGCCGATCGGCGACCCGTGACGACGCGTGAACGCGATCGACTTTTCCGGCTCAGGACGTCGATCGGGTCTTCCTTCTGCGGGTCACGGACTGGCGCAAAATCATCGTATATCAGCCGCGGGCGAAGCCTCAGTGTACCGCAACTCGGGCCGCGCGAATCATTAGGCTCGGCCGCCTCTTGAATAAGGCTGGAGTTCGCCGCGGTCGACCATACCCATCAGCTCCGCCGATAAGTCCGCATCCTCGCTGTCGAGCACATAGAAAAGGTCACGCAGCTTGCGCTTGCGCCGATCGATCTCGTAAATGAGGTAGCCCAGCGCGAGCGCACCCAATACCACCGAAACGACCTCACCCACTCGGTCAAACATACTGGCTCTCCCGCTTCGGCCTTACCCGCCAATGACGCGCGGCACCTTGTGGAGGAGGATTTCGACCGTGCCGAGGATCCCCTCGCGGCGAAGTTCGCTGCGAATGTCCGCCTCCAGACAGGGAGATTGACGGTGCATGCGCAGAAACCGGGCAAATGCCTGCAGCGCCGTCAGCGCCTGCCGTGGCGTGCGCAATATACCAAGATGAAGGTGGAAGCCGTGGAACCCGGCATTGCCATGCTGCTGTGTGGCCTCCAGATCGTGCACGGCGATTATCGGATCACGACCGATCAGCGACCGGTGACGATGGATGAAATCGCGCGATTTTTTCCTGCTGAGGAGATAAATCGGGTCTTCCTTGTGCAGTTGGCGGACGACTGCGAAATTGTGGCGCAACGCCCGGCGCGCTACCGTATTCCACCCCGAATCGATGATAAAAATGCGAAAGCGCGGCGGCCCGGACGACTTCGACTTGCGAGGGCGGGTGCGAACAGGCAGCTCGATGACTGTAGCTTCTTCCGTTGCCGGCTGGTCCTGCGACACCGATCTCGCCGCAAGCGGCTCCCGTACTCCGGCTGACAGGGCAGTTACTACCTCGTCCCGGCTGTCGGAAGGTCTCACCAAAGCGGCGGTCGCGGGTGACGCCGCATCTTTGCGCGCTCCGTCCCTTCCGGCGCTGGGCCGCCGGGGCGGTCCCAATCCCTGTGTGGCTTTTGCCATCACTACGCCTCCATTCTCGCAATCAACGCAGAGCCACTGGCACTCTCAATCGGCGGCAGCGGCCAGTTCCCGATAGGGATGCAGCGTCGTCTCGATACTTCCGACCGGCGCCGGGTCGGCGTGGCGTAAGAGATCCGCAGGTGCGGGCTGCGCGCCGTCCACGAGGAGGAAGCCGCTCTGACGCAGCTGGATCTCGAACTGATGCCGCCGTTCGGCTTCGAGCTGCGCGACCTTGCGCATTGGCCATAAGCCATTGGCCAGCGCGCCCAGTGCCGCGACGTTGTTGGTCACCACCGATGCGCCGATGCCGAAACCCATGGTGAATACACCCGCGACGCAGGTAATGTTCGGGACCAGGATCATAATCCAGCTGTTGCGGACATTACGCTCGAGGTCACGGGCGATGTCGCGCAGCTCGCACAATTTGCCGAGGCCTTGCTCCATGAATACGACATGAGCTGTATCCGTAGCGATCGAGGTCGCCCCGCGCAGAGATATCGAGACGTTGGCCTTCTTCAAGGCGATCGCATCATTGATGCCGTCGCCGACAAAGCAGACTTTGCGCCCTTCCCGCTGCAGTTGCTCGACGTAATCGGCCTTATCGGCGGGTAGCACCTGAGCGAAGTATCGATCCATCCCCAGCTCCTCGGCGAGCTTACGGGTCGGCGCCTCGTGGTCGCCCGAGATGATTGCGATGTGGTTGATGCCGCGCTCCCGCAGGCCTTGGACGATGCCGCGGACCTCGAGGCGTGTCGACGCTCGCAGCTCGAGCGCGCCGCCGAGCTCGTCGTCGACGGCAATCATCACCATCGTGTGGCCTTCACGATGCGCCTCGTCGAGAGCGTCTTCAACCTCCGGCGTCAATGCGACACCCTCTAGGTCCATAAAGCGCCGGCTGCCGACGCGCACCCGATGTCCGTCGACGCCGACTGTGATGCCATAGCCGACCCTGTACTGGGTCGCGTCGGTCAACGGTAGGCGAAGCCCCTGCTCTTCCGCCTTCTGCAGGATGGCAAGCGCGATCGGGTGATGAAAACGCCGCTCCGCCGCCGCAGCAAAGCGCAGGATCTGCAGCGGTTCGCAGCCGTTGGCGGCGATCATCCGACCGACTTCCGGTCGCTCGCGCGTCAACGTGCCGGTCTTGTCGAAGAGGACCGTATCGATTTCACTGAGAAGGTCGAGCGCACGCCCGTCCTTGACGAGGATCCCCTTCTGCGCGCAGAGCGACAGTGTCGACAGCATGCCGAGTGGTGCTGCCATTCGAATGCCCGTGCCGAGATCACTGTTCAGCGCCGCTACCGCGCCCTGCGGACCGATCGTCGCCCCGGCAACTGCACCTATGGCCAGGGTCGGGATCACCGCCTTGTCGGCGAGCTGCTCACCCCGGTGCTGCGAAGCGAGCTTGTAGCCTGCTGTGTCATTGAGGATCTGGGCGATTTTCGCGGTCGCGGTATCACTGCCCGATTTTTCCACCACGACCTGGATCTCGCCTGCCACCATGACGGTCGATGCAAAGACGCGGTCGCCGACGCCTTTTTCGGCCGGCGTCGACTCGCCGGTCAGCGCATGCTGGTCGATCATCGCCATACCGTCGACGATGATGCCGTCTACCGGCACCATTTCGCCGGTGTGGGCGACGACGACGTCGCCCTTTTGCAACCGGTCGAGCGGCACTTGGATCTCGATTCCGTCCTTCATCAGCCAGACGAAACGCGGCTGTTTGCCAAAAGCGCCGATCAGGAGCTTCTTCGAGCTATCCTCGGTACGGCGCACCAGAAACCGTCCGAAAGACAGGCACCAGGCGAGAATGGCGCCCGGAAACACGTGAAGCGAGGCGAGGCAACCGAGCACGACGACCGAATCGAGGACGTCGACACCCAGCCGCCGTTCCTCCGACAGCACCCGGTAAGCCCCGCGGAAGCTCGGGATCGTCGTGTAGGCGAACAATGCCGCCGAGACCGGGAGCAGCGCCGGCATTGCGAACTGGGCGACTGCTGCGAGCGGCACCGAGACCGAGCATATCGCGAGATCGAGCTCGGGCTTGTCGAGCTCCTCGGGATGCTCGGCAT